>JAESGF010000094.1_pt1 | contig 79716 bp, 65 predicted proteins | sample 9269621 | NCBI WGS metagenome assembly JAESGF01 (sample SAMN14515066, study PRJNA621663) | algae metagenome | isolation source: Tolypothrix carrinoi HA7290-LM1 and co-occurring heterotrophs from dry rock... | place: USA: Makauwahi cave, Kauai, Hawaii | collected 2011-01-06
CTGCTCGACACCCCAAGGTACGAACTTTAACGCTTAGAGATAACAGCTACTCTTGCTTAAGGAGTGGTCTGGGGGAGTCCGTATTGCTACGACTTGTTACGGTCTATGGCGTTTAGATTACTCCCCATAATCTGTATACTGACGCTTGTATGGAGCTTGCAAACCCAAGACAATATCCTCTCGTGGTACTCCCATCATCACTAATTCCTCTGCTGGATTGCGATCGCACTCCTATATCATTACAAGCCAAGCAAAATCATGCTTTTATAGGTTATTCTTAAAATGGATATCAAACCTGTAAACACGCTTGGTTAACAATGGTATCTAATGATTTAGTGGAACAATTACGTCTTTCTTGCTAATCGACATAGAAAAAGAGCGATCGCACCATTCGCTACTAAGACGTATTCTAATTCAAGAACACAGCACCATTTTTGTCAATTCTCATTGCACTTTTATCCATTTTCACGTCGGTTGTTTCCTTGAATGAAAGTTGCAACATACCTTCTTGAGAAGATCCTTGTGGTGTCACCATCAATAGTCCCTTATCCTGACGATAGAAAGTAACCGTTACAGGAGTGCTTAAACCTTGCAGCATCACCTCAGATTTACCTTGCAGGGTTCGCGGTGCTGTATCGCCAATTACTTGATAGCTAATAGGTGCGGCTGTCTGATTTACCAAGCGGACACCTACTTTGCCACTCATGGGCATTACCATTGCTACAGCGGGTTGTTGCTGTTGTGGGGATGGTGTTTGGATTACGGAAGTTTGGCTTTGTTGTGTGGTGGAGTTGTTCACAGCAGTAGATGAATTGCTCATGCCTTGTGGCGATCGCATCATCGACGACTGGCTGTTATAATTGTAATTCTGCGATGTGCTTGTTCCATCGGGCATTTCACCGCCTACACCCATCGTTGTTTGTTCGGGTGTTGGGTTAACAGAGGTGTTGTTGCGAATAGGAGTTTGCCCTTGCATTCCCATTTTTTGCGTGAAAGCATTAGGGGGGCATCCTTGAGGAACCATAACTCGATTGTTGTGCGGTTCTTCGTAGAAAATCCGAGGGCAAGGGTTAATTTTGGGAGTAGATTGTTGGGCGATCGCCGCATGTGGAACTGCTGGCAAACCTATAAGCAGTCCGCCAAAAATAGTCCCTAGCAATTTCGCCGAATTCCGCCAATTCTGTTGATGTTTATTCATTTTTTTATTCTCCAAAATCTTCACTTTGATATCTTCAAAAATATTAATATTTGAATATTAGCTAATGAATAATAAACCTTACCTCTAGCTATGAGGTGAAAAAATCAAAAATTTCCTATTTTTATTTCCGCCTTAAGTAAAAAGTAAATCTATCATTAGTTATAGTTTGACGAAAAATTAAGAGGTAAGAATTGCTGAAAATTCCCACCTCCTAACTTTATATTTGATTTACGCTTCTTCCCACATTTTGCGAACTAGATCGGGCAACCAGCTAGCAATTTCCTGAATTCGTTCTTCTGATAGTTCGTCTTTAGTGGCAGAAAATATTGCCATGACTACCTTTTCGCGGTCAGCATTTGGTGGCATTCCACCTTCATTAGCGACCCGAAATAAAAAGCGATCGCTATCAATCTTAAAGATGCCAGGACCTTGCCAGGGTGGACGTACCCGACTTAAAAACCCGACAATCGGATTTGTATCGTGCCATAAATCGGCAATTTCCATTTGTAGCGATTTATCATCAGTTTTTTCGGCTGGTTTGTGCAATTCCCCTTCAACGCGATCGGCAGCTTCGGTACTCATCAAATCGCGCATCACCCGGAATGCGACTTCTGTGATATCTCTAGCATCGAAGATATCTGCCAAACCCCCATTCACCATCACCTTTTCCAAAAAGGGCAAATCTTTCTCAGCGATTGGTGCAGATGAACCTGACTCTGGGTTTTTCGACAACTTATCCTCATAGTTGTCTATCAGATTACGCCCTTTATCGGTTATTTTTGCCTTCTGAAAGCGACCATCGTTTGTAAACTCAGCATTAATGTACTGATTTTGATTTAGGTAATCTAAATGAGCTAATAAATCTGCTTCTGATAATTTGTTTCCAGAAAAATCAACTTCATGCAATTCTTGCCCACTTTCGGCAATTTTTTTTAGTAAATCGTAGAGCTCGTGTCTGACTATAGAAATTGGCATCTAACCCTCCACAAATGCTTTTATATATGCGTTTTCGCCGAGTGCGATTTTTACCAACAGCAAGCTAGCAGTTTGAATAACTACTAAAATAAACTTCAGCAGTAGGAATTTCAAACCGCTAGAGACCAAATTGATGGCTCAAATCTCATGGCTTCGCAATATAAATTACAAATAAAATTCAAACATGTGCATCTGTCACAGGAAACAATTGTCTGTTGAAAAACTAAGACTCAAGAGTGATTGGTAAAATGACAGTGAAGGTGGTGCCAATGCCTTGAGTGCTTTCAACGTGAATTTGACCTTGATGGGTTTGGACAATAGCTTGAGCGATCGCGAGTCCCAAACCCGAACCGGTGGCAGTTTCGCACTTTTTATTTGCTGTATTGTGGGTACGTGCTGGATCTACTCGATAAAAGCGATCGAACAAGCAAGGTAAAGCCTCGCTGGGAATACCAATCCCCGTATCACTCACTTTAATTTGCAAAGCGGTGCTGTGACGTAGCCGAGAAACCGGATTTATTGCCTCAATCCGCGTCAATTCCACATTTACCCGTCCACCAGATGGCGTATACCTTAAAGCATTGCCAATCAAATTTGTGAACAATCGCACCAGTTGATCCCACTCGCCAACAAGTGTAAACCAATTGTCCAGCAATTCAAGGTTAATTTCCGTAGCTGGGGGGTCAATTAAGTTTAAAGTTAGAGTGATGTTTTTTTCCGCAGCTAGCAGATGTTGTTCTGAAATCACTTCCATCAGCAAAGCATCAAGCGGACAAGGTGAAAAAACATCTTTGCTAATGCCACTATCTTGTCTTGCGAGAAATAGTAGATCGTTGACTAACTTCCCCAAACGCTGCGTTAAGCGTTCTACAATTTTTAATTGTTGGCGATAGTGTAAAGAAGTAGGATTTGCATCTCTCCATTCCAAATCATTGAGAGCAACTTGCACATTAGTTTGAATTAAAGCGATCGGACTTCTCAGTTCGTGAGAAGCATCAGCCGTAAATTGTTTCAAACGTTGGTAAGACTCACCCACCGGTTCCATTGCCTTACCTGAAAGAAACCAACCACTAGCACCCACCGAAAGCACCATCAACCCAGTACCCCATGCCAAATCAAAAATCAACTGACGACTCGGTTTAGTCACCTCAAACCAAGGATGACTAACACGCAGATATCCTAAAACCTGCCGTCCGACTTCCACCCGTTGCGTAACTTGCCGCAGCAACATCGGGGAGTGGGGAGTGGGGAGTGGGGAGTGGAGAGTGGGGGACGGGGGGAGAGGCGGAGTGGAGGAGGGGGGAGACAAGGGAGAGGGGGAAGACAAGGGAGAAATTTTTCCAAGGAGTCCCCCTTGTCCCCCTTGTCCCCCTTGTCCCCCTTGTCCCCCTTGTCCCCCTTGTCCCCCTTGTCCCCCTTGTCCCCCTTGTCCCCCTTGTCCCCCTTGTCCCCCTTGTCCCCCACTCCCCCTGTCCCCCACCCCCCTAACCACACGCACAGTCTCACCCATGCGGTTAACATGAATAGGAATATTCAGCGGTTCAGATAAAGTTGACCAAATTAATTCACCAGTCGGACTAAACCACTCTAAGTCGATGTGGTCATCTTCTACCGTGTCCGCATTGTTGGCAAAACTAGCTGACACATTAAAGCGGAACTCACTTAAATTAGGATTTATCGATTCAATCACAAACGTAGACGCGCAACGACTTGTCGTTAGACATCGTTCTACTACTTCCACCACATGATTCAAAGTATCGTCAATCCGCTCAATCAACGTACTGCGGACATATAAATACACCCCACTAGCAAACACTAGCAGCAGCACCGCTGTTACAGCAGTGTACCAAAGGGCGAGACGGCGACGAGTAGCTTGAAACATACTTGTTACTTTTTAGCCATTAATCATTAATAATCAGTTTTTCTTAGTTATTACTTTAAATCTTATTTACTCTGCCTACCGAAAAGCAGAACCTATTCCCCGCAGAGTCGGATAGGCAGACTTCATTTTTGTACCTGTAAACAGCGCGACTTTAGTTGCTTCCTCTCTTTTGGCAAAGGGCACTGAAATCTAAGTTACTATTAATGCTTTTAGCTGAGAAGATGTCTTCAGTGCTATTACTGAGAATATTTGGTATGAACCTCCTCACAATTCCATATTCTCACTGAAGTGGTCTTTTAGGTAAACAGGTTAAATTCTTCTTGTAAAGAACCCAGGAGGAGAAATTAATAATTATCAGCAAATTTAACTAATAAAAATTCCAAGGAGAATAATCTAATAAGGAATTTTTTATTGTTTAAGCCAGCCATCACTCTCTTTTTTTAGTTGGTTTATTAAGTTACATATTCTTGCTAATAAATTCAACAAAAATAATGCATTGGTGTTACAGAGGTTTCAATTTTCCACAAAGGAGGTGATGTTCAAAAGAGTTGAAATTTAAAATGCAAAATTCCAAATGCTAACAACTAATGCTGGCACTCATCCTGGAATTACGACTGTATACAACTTAAGTAGTTTTTCCAAGATAAGACAGTTCTCAATGCACTCTCGGGCTTACCAGGGAATCTCTATCAAACAGTAATTAACAAAACCCAATTAGTTTGAATGAGTGACAAAACGAGAGTTAATCACATTTACACAATTGACACTACCTACACCTCGGAGAGATTTTTGACATCATGAAAAACAAAGTTTTAGTTATTCTAGCTGCTAGTGCTGCCGCTTTGGGTAGCGCTATTATTGCAGCACCTGCTAATGCACAAACCGCAAATTTACCAGTAGAAATTCAAGTCAAGCCAGGTGTCTTCCTGCGTACATATGAAAGTCTGAAATTTGTGGTTAGCACACAGGATTTATTAGGAGGAAAATCCGTAGAGCAAGTTGGTAAATACGATGAAACAACTGGCACTATTACACCTCTACTAAGGACTCCTCCTACGGGTGAGTCAACAGACGAAGTTATCAAGACAATATCGCCGCTATACCAGGTTTGGGGTGGAACAGGATCGACAGTTAAAATTACTCCAACTAAAGACACTCTTGTGAGTTCAGGTGGTGGTGGACTTGGTAGCGCTGATACAGTCCTTATGAGTGTTGAACAGGGAAATGATGTTACAACCACAGCTACTCCGGCTGGTACTCCTTTTGAAGGCACAGCTAAACTTAAGTTTAAATTTAGCAACCGCAATACCAGCGCAGGTACAAGTTACACCGGAGGTCAGCTATCAATCTCTGTTGTTAGTCCGTAATCAACTTTAAACTGTCAATATTTCTGGTGCAGGCAAAATGCCTGCTTCCAGAATTCTCTAGATACAAATTAATGACTGCACACAAACATCAAATCAAAACAAAGTGCAGATTCCAATAGGGTTTATGTCATTAATTATGATAAGTATTTCTTCCAGGAAAAAGCCCTGAAATTAAGAACAATTTGTAACCTGCAAATAATCATAATTGATGACATAAATAAAAAATGTGAAAAGCTTAAAACTTCATATTAACTTTTTCACATCCAAATTCCATACTTTTGAGAAAATGAACTGCCGACAGATTATTAGATGCAACTTAAGTATCCTTGTGGTACTTTTATTCGTTCAACAACCAAAAGTCTTAGCACAATCAAATACTCTTGGCTGTCAGGCAGAACTTTATCGGTTATCTGTTGTTGAAGAGAAAGTTCCGAATCTGACACAAATAGACATTCTAGGTGATAGGAATGTAGAACAAGTTCGTACTCGAGAAGAACTATTAGCAGGTAAACCACCTTACAAGTTAATTGCCACTAAAGAAGTGCCAACATACTGGCAGATGCGAGTAAAGAATACAGATTCAGCATCTCTTATTGGAAAGAATGCCACATATGAAGTGGTAAACCCTGAGAATCGAACAGGTAATCCTTTGAAAAAAGCTGAAGCCAAACATTTTGGAAACATTCAGCAAATTACAACCTGCAATGACGACACAGTTGTAGTAGGGGAAGGAGTGGTTTTGGAATTTAGTGAATTATCCCAATTGATGGTAGACGGTACTTTTAAGGCACAAATTCAGGTGTGTGTACCAGTAAATAATACGCAGTGTCCGTAAAGCTGTATTTTTTTTGCATTTGTTGTGTGAGAAAGTTAAAGGTTCAAATGTTTCAAAAAACTGCAAAACATATAGCGTTAAGTTTAATTAGCTTGTTTGCCTGGGGAATACCAAGTGCTAATGCAATTGATGTTGGTGTCAGTCCTTCCCGTATCGAATTAAATATTAAAGGCAAACAAGCTCGTTCCAATTCCATTCAAATTACTAACTTGTCCAACAAGCCAGCAGAAATGAAGGCTTATGTACGGAATTGGACAATGGATGAAAAAAATGAGCTAGAAGATGCACCATCCAACGAGCAATCTCTAGACCAGTGGATTGTTTTTACTCCCTCTAGATTTACAATTCCACCCCGCAGTACTCAAACTGTACGCTTTGCAATTCGTCCTAAAGTTAAACCCGCTCCTGGCGAATATCGTGCTGTTATTTATTTAGAAGAAATTGCTGCTGACAATCCAGATTCGCAGGCTATTAGCACTCTCGGTCGTGTAGGTGTTGTTGTCTATGGCTATACAGGAGAAGTAAAGCGAGTCGGTACTGTCAACTCTGTGAGCGTTGATACTAAATCTAATGTCATTAAAGCATTATTTGATGTGTCGAATAAAGGTAATGCACACATTAGAATTAATGGTCAATACGCTATCTGGCGTGCTGCTAACTATCCAGGTGCGAAAGCAACACAACCTATAGCTGGTGTAGGTAATCCAAAGACCAAGCTACCAGCAAGCATTGTTCAGGCTGGAGTTTTAGAATTACCACCTATTTTGCCAGATAATCGTCGCCAACTTTTACAACCTTTAACCAGACAACTACCTCCTGGTAACTACGTATTGGATATCAACGGTAACTTGAGTGGGATGGCGGTTGATACAGGTATTCCTTTCACTGTTCCAGCTGCGGCTAACGCCTCAAAACCTGCTCCTAAACCTGTGAATTCTTCAGCTAAATAGCTTTTGCTACAGCTAAAGTTCTTACTCTTCAGGGTGAATTGACTGTAACCCTGAGAGAGTTTGCTGCCAAAAAATTTTTCAAGCATTAAATAGTGCTGAGTTCTCAGTCCACCAGTATTAAGTAAAATGCATTTTCCTTACTTATAACTTAACAGCTAAGACTGGGTGAATTTAATTACAGTTCACAGCTTATTTAGAGGCTAAATACTTCAAAACTTGTGCTTACGTATGCTCTACCTAGCTTTACCACCTGCGCCCCCGCCAATTTTCATTACGTTGACACCTGAACAGGTTGCTAACAAATCGGACATAAGACAAAGTTTGGCTGCTGACCCAACAAAAGCCTCGCTACAAAATAGTGCAACGAAAGCACAAACTAAGGTTTGTCGATCGCCACAATTTCCGCCTCATAAATCCGATCTCGTCAACAATTTATTAGGGAAAATGCTGGCGGCTTCTAATCAAGCAAGAGAAGCTGTAGTTTGCACCACATCCCAAAATAAAAAGTCGGTAATTCTAAGTTTCCAAGCACAAACTCAGAAACAAAAACAAGCAAAAGGTTTTTTACCAGCCGCCAACCAAAAAACAGAAAACACTACCACCGCACCAGCATCAAGTTCAACTGAAAATAGTTCACCTACACCTAATATTGCGACAGTTGACGAGGAAGTAACAGCCTCTGCAAATGTATATCCTCAAAATACTGCAACGCCAGCAAACACAAATACTAGTTCTGGTGAGCAACCTGGGTATCAAAAGTTAATTAGCAGCTTATCTAATAACAAATCTGCTGGTAAAAATACGATAGGTAAAATTCTTTCAGCAGTGCAGGAATTAATTAGCGTTTCTCTTTATGCTTCGCTAAATAATATTAGTAATGATGCGGTAAAATCAGATAATCAACATTCGGAAGAAATAGCGATCGCCACTCCTGAACAAACTACAGATAATAAAAAGCCAGAAGATAACAACAATAATAGTGTTACCCAAGAAATTGCTAGCAACACAAATGCACAGACAGGAAAAATTCTCGCAATTGTGCAGGAACTAATCAGCGTTTCTATATCTGCTTCCTTAAATAATACAGTCAAACCAGATACAAACACTTCAGAAGAAATAGCTAGTTCTATACCGCAGCAAACATCCACTTCCACAGAAAATACTAATTCCTTAACGGCTAACAATAATAAAAAGCCAGAAAATAATAATGCTAATGCTCCTAACCAAGAAAAGGTAGCAGCAAATAATGTTACTAATAATGACAGTAAAAATACGTTAATAGAAAAACTTACCGGAAAAGGTTCTATCCAGCTAGCCAAATCTCCCGATGAGCCTTTTTTGGTGGGTGTAATTATCAACGGTCGAGAAGTTGGTACTTTAGATATTATTCAAGAGGGAAATACTCTTCTAATTCCTTTAGAAAGCTTTGGGGAAATTGCTGGATTTCAGGTAGAAAATACTGATACCGCTATTCAAGTAAACACTCCTTTAGGAGTTGTCAAGCTACAACCGAATTCTCTAAAACAAATTAATGGTATTACATACATTATTAAATCTGCACTTAAAGATGAATTAAGCATAAATGTAGACTTAAACACTGCTGATTTAAGTTTGCTTACAGAGTTACCTTGGCGCGGAAATGTCGGACAATATCGAGCAAGAGCGGCTGATTTAAAACCAGAATTTTTTGCACCTAGCAGCGGACTTTCAAATTTTAGACAAGAGTTAAATATTGATACGAATGGCGGAGATACAAGCCTACGTAGTTCTTCACTTTTGGGTGGTAGACTAGGAGGATGGGCTTACCGTTTGCGCTTGGATAATAATTTTGTTGACCAACCAGACGTTTCTGAATACTTTTTATATAAACATAGCGGTCGATTTCTTTATCAATTAGGACGGCAACAAGTAGGGTTACATCCCCTGTTAAATGGCATCGATTTAACAGGTTTGCAATTCGGTTATAGCAATCTTCCAGAAGGTAGCTTCGGTAATAGTTATAGTGCAAATGAGCTTTTACCGAGACGTTCTAGACCTATACAAAGTTTTCGCGGTAAAGCCGAACCAGCAAGTTTTGTACAACTGAGAGTTGGTGGTTCTGTAGTTGCCCAACAGCAGGTAGGATTTAACGGACTATACGAATTTATTGATGTCAATTTGCCTGTTGGTCAAAGCAATGAAATTGAAGTTTTGATTTTTGACCGCAACAATTTGCGTGTACCCCGCGAAATTCGTACTGTCAGAATAAATGCCTCTGATTTGCTACTTCCCGCAGGTGGTAATGTACAGCTTGGTGGGTTAGGTTTTAGCGGTAACTTAGTCCAAAATGGTTTGTTGGGAGATATCAATTCTGATTATCAAGGAAAACCAGTTGGTTTTTATCAATTGCGGCAAGGACTTTCAAGTAATTTAACTTTTGAAAGTTCATTACAAGCTGTTCCCAATGCGTTGCAAAGTCAAGCTGGTTTAATTTGGCGTTTGGCAAATCCAGTTGTTTTATCTGCAAGTGTTGGGACTTCTGCTAATAAACTTGGTTACTCGGCAGATTTGGATGTGCAGTTAAATAGGTTGGAAATTAATGCTAATTCTCAATCATTACCAGAAGGATATAGATTATTTAGAAACTCTACACAATTATTTAATCATAGTCTAGAACTAAAATATCGCTTCGGTAATACTCTCAATTTGGGATTTCTTGCTCGTAGTCGCAAAGATGATAGCGGTTCTGCTAGTTACATTTTACCTACTTTTTCGGCGCGACCTTTTTCAACATTATCTTTAAACGGTAGACCTGATTTTGACGGACGATATTTATTCAATGCTTTCTATCAGCCAAATAGATTAACTAGATTCTCTTTTAATACTTATGGTGATTCATATATTTCTGATTTGACTTATAACTTAAGTGATACTTATCAGCTATCTTTTGGTAATGAATTTGGTGGGAATTCAGCACCTCGTTATTCTATAGGTATTGGTCATAATCCCAGTGACCTCAGAGCACTAAGCTGGAACTTAGGAGTGTCATATAGAGATGGAGAAATAGGACCACTTGCAGGTGCTAGTATGCAGGTTCTACCAGGGTTATTTGCCAGACTTGAATATCAAGGTATCCCAAGTAGAACTAGAGGCAATTTTGGCGGCTTTGGCGACGATCGCCTGAGTTTATCACTGGTATCAGATTTATCTTTTGCCGGGGGTCGAGTCGCCCCAGCTAACTATAGCGGTATTGGCAAAGATCGCGGGGCGATCGCTGGACGCTTAGTAGTACAAGGTGAAAACAAAAAGTTTGATTTAAGCGGCTCTAACGTCCGCGTGTACGATAAACGTAACCAAAGTGTCGGTAGTGCCAGAACAGACTCCAGCGGTAACTTCTTTGTCGGCAACTTGCCTGAAGGTAACTATATAGTTGAACTCGAACCCGACGAATTACCTGTAGAACTCTCCGTACCGAAAACTTCTACAGTCGTTCAGGTCGCTACCTCTGCTGTCACTAAATTAGATTTCCCCGTTAGACCAGAATACGGTGTAGCCGGACGCATCACCGATGTAGCAGGTCAGCCCATTGAAAGAGTGCGAATTGAACTCATCAACTCTGCCGGTGTCCGCGCTTTATCTGCGATGACTGACCAATTTGGTCTTTATCGCCTTGATGGAGTTCCTGTAGGAAAATATACGTTGCGGGTTTCTCCCCAAGATTCACTCAACCCCAATGATACTTTACCCAAACAACAAATCGAAATTAAGAGCGAGTTCGTTTATAACCAAAATCTGCAACTACCTATTTCTGCCGCAGCGAAGAAGAAATGAGACAAGGGGGATTAGGGGGACAAGGGGGATAGGGGGGACAAGGGGGATAGGGGGGACAAGGGGGATAGGGGGGACAAGGGGGATAGGGGGGACAAGGGGGATTAGGGGGACAAGGGGGATTGGGAAGTGAAGAGAAACTCGTTTAAAAGTCATGAAGATTTGGCAATATTTCAGTTGGCATTTGATGTGGGAATGGAACTGTTTGAACTCTCCAAAAAATTTCCTGTGGAGGAACGGTACTCTTTAACAGATCAGATCCGTCGTTCATCACGTTCTGTATGTGCCAACATGGGCGAAGCATGGAGAAAACGCAGATACAAAGCTGCTTTCATTGCTAAACTCAATGATTGTGAAGCAGAGGCGGCTGAAACCCAGATTTGGATAAAATTCGCTGTCAAATGTAAGTACATTGAAATAGAGCAAGGAAGAAAACTATACAGTACATACAACCAAGTTCTCAGCGGCTTAGTAAACATGATTAACAACCCAAATCACTGGATTATCGGCGAATAATCAAAATCCCCCTTGTCCCCCTTGTCCCCCCTGTCCCCCTTGTCCCCCTTGTCCCCCTTGTCCCCCTTGTCCCCCTTGTCCTTACCAAATAGAAGCGATGTCTGACGACAAGCCCTTCGGGTTCGGGAGTTCGCAATCGACGGGAACCGCCAAGACTGCGACTCCCTCACCGCTCCGCGTCTACGCTCGATTTAATCTACTATATTTAGTATGCTCTTCTCGTTAAATGGGTTGCGCTTGTTTATCCCTAAGTAATCATGCCGAAATCTAAGAAGATCGCTCAACAAGTAAATCTTAGTGACCCACAATATTACCTGAACCGCGAGTTAAGCTGGTTGGAGTTTAATCGCAGGGTGTTGCATGAAGCTTGTGATGAGCGAACACCCCTTTTAGAACGCCTCAAATTTTTAGCGATTTTTGGTTCTAACCTGGATGAGTTTTTTATGGTGCGCGTTGCAGCGTTAAAGCAACAGGTAGAGGCAAAAGTCAGCCAGTTAACTCCTGATGGTCGCACCCCGCAACAACAGTTAGATGATATTAGTTTGAGCTTGCGTCCTGTGGTAACGCTACAGCACCAACACTTTGAGCAAGTATTAAAACCTAAGCTGGCAAGTCATGGTATCCATATCCTGGATTACATCCAATTGACTCAAAAACAGCGAAGTTATCTAGATAACTATTTTAACGAACAAATTTTTCCGGTTCTGACTCCGCTTGCCGTTGACCCTAGCCATCCTTTTCCTTATATTTCTAATCTCAGTTTGAATCTGGCTGTTGTGATTAAAAACCCAGAAACTGAGGAAGAATTTTTTGCTAGAGTCAAAGTCCCGAAAGTCTTACCGCGATTTTTGGCTTTACCGCCAGAGTTGGGAATTCACCACGATGGACAACCTGCGAATTGGACTGGTGTACCTTTAGAACAGGCGATCGCTCATAATCTGGAATCTCTATTTCCAGGCATGACTATTCAAGAATATCATCCCTTCCGCATTACTCGCGATGCTGATTTGGCACTCGAAGAAGATGAAGCTGACGATTTGCTGTTGGCAATTGAACAAGAACTAAGAAAACGCCGCTTTGGGGGAAGTACGGTACGGCTAGAAATTCAATCTCAAACTCCGGAAAGCGTGCGATCGCGACTAGTAGAAGATTTAGAATTAGCAGAAAGCGATGTTTATGAAGTAGACGGTCTTTTAGGACTGCGGGATTTAATGTATTTTATGGCATTACCCCTGTCAGAACTCAAAGACGAACCGTGGCAATCTGTAGTACACCCGCGTTTGCAACGGATTAAGGAAGCACGTATAGAACCAGGTGTCTCAGGGGTAGAGGATGGCAGAGACTTTTTTTCGGTGATTCGGGAACGCGATTTACTCGTACACCATCCGTATCAATCTTTTTCTACCTCGGTAGTACGCTTTATTACCCATGCGGCACACGATCCGGGGGTGTTGGCGATTAAAATGACTCTTTACCGGACTTCTGGCGACTCACCGATAGTTAATGCTCTAATTGATGCTGCTGAAAATGGCAAGCAAGTATCTGTATTAGTGGAACTGAAGGCGCGGTTTGATGAAGAAAATAATATTTATTGGGCAAGGCGATTAGAAAGAGTTGGTGTTCACGTTGTCTATGGTTTGGTAGGTCTGAAAACTCATAGCAAAATTGTCATGGTGGTGCGCCGCGAACACGACCGGATTATGCGCTACGTGCATATTGGTACTGGTAATTATAACTCGAAAACTGCACGACTTTACACAGATTTTGGCTTGTTCAGCTGCCGGGAAGATTTGGGTGCTGATGTTACAGATGTGTTTAATTTTTTGACGGGATATTCTCGGCAAAAGTCTTATCGCCAGTTGTTAGTTGCCCCTGTGAATATGCGCGATCGCTTTTTGGCACTAATTCATCGCGAAATCGAGAATGCTCAAAATAAATTATCCGGGCGCATTGTTGCGAAAATGAATTCTCTAGTAGATCCGCAAATTATTGCCACTTTATACGAAGCTTCTCGCGCCGGAGTGCAAATTGACTTAATTGTGCGCGGTGTTTGCTGTTTGCGCCCAGGTCTTAAAGATATCAGTGACAATATTCGCATCATTAGTATTGTCGGTCGCTTTTTGGAACACTCCCGTATTTTTTACTTCTATAACAATGGAGAAGAAGAAATTTACATCGGTAGCGCTGACTGGATGCGGCGCAATTTAGATCGTCGGGTGGAAGTGATTACCCCAGTGCAAGAACCAGATATTGCTAAAGATTTGCAAGAAGTATTAGGAATTATGATGGCAGATAACCGCCAAGCTTGGGAATTACAGCCTGATGGCAGTTATATCCAACGCCATCCAGGTGAGGATTGTCCGGAATCTCACTCACAAAAAATTCTCATGTCTATGGCATTGGGTTCAAATAGCATTGCCTAAAATATGATTGATTCAAAACATTTCTGACAACATAAATAACTCGGAAAACGCGAGTTATTAATAAAACTTTAATTTTTGCCTCAGCTATCCGATTAATATCTATAAGTGCATAGCAATTATTCAACCATAGGATAGAGTCAGTGCCACCAGTACTTCCCATAAACTATAAAAGTTATAGTACTTAATCGTTTCCTTAAATGTTAATGCTGTCTTGTAAACCTTCTACTGTTGTGCGTATTTTAGTGGTTGACGATCACGAACTGACTCGTTTAACATTGCAATTGGCTTTTTCCTGCCAGGAAAACATCCAAGTTATAGGTTTAGCCAGTAATGGTCAAGAAGCAGTGGAAATGGTTAAGCGTCACCAGCCAGATGTGATTGTTTTAGATTTACAAATGCCAGTGATGGATGGTTGGTCTGCTTCTGGTCATATTAAAGCAATTTCCCCTGAGACTCAAATCATTGCTTACTCTTCGGTAGAAGACACGAAGTTGCTGGAGAAAAAAGCAATGAGTAACTTGGATGCTTTCTGCAAAAAAGATGTACCCACTAGGGAACTAATTGATTTGGTTAAGCAATTAGGGCAGCGTGAGTGCGATCGCTCCGTTGCATAATAAGATAAACCCTGTGGTAACTCAAAGAACGAATAGTTAGAAATATGGTAACGTTAAAGGCGTCGGTTGAAGTCTGAATTCAAGCTTCAACCGACGTAATTTAGTATTATATCGCTGCTTCAGTCCGCTTAATTGCTTCCTGTTTGCGGAAACGTGCGTCTAAATTCGTCGAGTAAATCATCCATTTCTTCTAAAGCCTGATTTACATCAACTCTTAAAGTTCCCAAGTTGGGTTGCTCCAAAAGACTCAGCAAGTACTCGCGTTTGCTTTCAACTACAGCGATTCGTTCTTTTATAGTCTGTATATCCATTGTTTTCTTTGACTTGTTTACTCTTCTCAAGTTTAGCTTTGATTGTAGTAAGGACTGAGCGTCCTTGATTTAAGCGTTGAAACGCTTACTACGAAAATACTCTTATGTAGTAAGGACTGAGCGTCCTTGATTTAAGCGTTGAAACGCTTACTCGTATTTTAAAACTATAGTCTTTTGCTACCGGGGCGACACATAACCGATGATAATAAAGCTGAGGTCTTAAAAATTTATACCAATCTGAAATTATGCTACGCCAATTTTCCTTGGGAACACTCGGTATAACCGTCGGTGGGATTTTGACCATCATGGGCTTCGTCGCTTACGCTGCTGACTATGCCACACTTAATCTTGTCGGATTTTTTTATGGGATTCCTCTACTGCTGGGAGGATTCGCACTGAAGGCAAATGAACTCAAACCCGTACCTTTCACTGAACCCCCAACACCATCAGTATTAGCACTACGCGAACAGCAAGCAACTAACACTCAAAAAGAAATTCGCAGAGACATTACTCAATATAGCTACGGTCAAGACGCTCATTTAGATAAGGCTTTGTCGTTTTTGGGTTTAAGTCCGACAGATGAAGAACGACCATTAATTACAGGCTTCAGAGAAACAGAAATTAATGGCGCTTATGCTTTAATTTTAGAATTTGATTCGCCAATGATACCAATTGATATTTGGGAACAAAAGCTAGATAAAATGACCAAGTTTTTTGGTCCGGGAGTTGAAGTTAAAGTTACCCAGACAGCTGAAGATGAACTTGAACTGACGCTGATTAGCACTCCCAAATAGCGACTACATCATGTCATGCAGCTCATTAATAGTAATAAAAAGACTACAATCGTCGTAGAGACGTTTTGTCACAAGTCTCTACAATATTAAAAATGAGCGCAAAAATAATTGTAAGGCACATTATACAGTAGCGGTAATTCATGAATTACCGCTACTTACGACACGGCGTTACTATATTCTCATTCCTGAATATGTGTAATAAGCCTGTCATGATATTAGTTATTAGTCATGAGCCATTTGCGTTGCCGACTAATGACTAATTACTTTTCTAAACGAACTGCATACCACTGCAAATATTGACCAACACCAATATCTAACTCGCAACTAGTGTCAAGTAAATATTGAGCTTGAGCTTCCACAGAATTAAATGAGCGTAAGTCTTGTGGCAAATCTTGAAAGTTGAAGTTTTGCAGAACTTTTTTCAGCTTTTCTAATAACTCAGATGCAGTCATAAATTGTTCTGGTTGGTTTGTTTCTAGGACGACAAAATCATCCTGCTGATACATTAATGAGTCTGGCATTGAAGAAAATTGGTAACTTTATATCCAATTATTATAAAATTGTGCCAAGTCTGCCGATGCTTAATAAGTTGAAATCTGAGATCGGGATTTGGGGAAGAAGCGCGATCGCGCTTGACTTTTACTTGCTACAAAGCGCAAAGTAACGTCATAATGAAGGTTTCAAGGTTTACAGTTGATGTTTTCAATAACATCGCAATTCCTATGAAGCAGTTGGGAAACATAAATAGTAACTCCTGCCATGTACCTGGCAAGACAAAAAAGTTATAGGACTTAGGCAAAACTAAAGTTTTGTAGGGGACCCTTCATGAAGGGTCCCCTACGTAACTTCAATGGTGACGACGAAGGAAGTGCGTAAGTCCTAAGTTAAAAAAATTGCCTTTGCGTTTCAGATAGATTTTTTATGCAACTCAGTCATCTACCATTTGCTTGGCTCAAAACAATTAGACTTTTTTCAGAAGTCGGGGAAAGTGAGGGGTCTATTGTCCGAAAACAGTTGATTGTAAAGCCGGATGCAGCCGGACGGCAATTTATGACAATGAGTGTGCGATCGCCTAAATACCCTTTTCCCCGATCGCTGGGATAACGCACCCTAACCACCCCAAAGTTACCCAGTCTGGGAAACAGACGGGAAAAAACTTGGTTGTTCTAGGTGCTATTTTGTCACAATCAGAGCGAAAAACCCAGACACAAAAAAATATTTACCACTACCACAGGGCGTAAGTTTTTGGCTTTTCCGGTAAATTGCAGACAGTCAATGCCTGTAAAATCAACATAACGCAAGAAAGCGCCAAAATTTCCCCATTTTATTCAATTAATATTACAGGCTCTGGTGGTTAAAATAGCAAAATCTTGAAATATAAATTAATAGCTTGCCTCCAGATGCCGTATTCTTTGTGGAACGCAACTCATGTCAGGCACAAAACCAACTTCTATTTCCAACAAACCTCCTCTAATTCTGCTGGCTGATGATGACAAACCCATCAGAGTGCTGTTGCGTGAATTTCTGGAAAAAGAAGGTTATCGAGTTCTGGAGGTAACAAATGGTAAGGAGTGTTTAGAAGCTTTCTTAAGTGTTAAACCGGATCTAGTTATTTTAGATGCGATTATGCCCGTAATGGATGGCTTTGCCTGCTGCAAGCAGCTGATCCAAATTGCTAGAAATAACTTGGTATTAGCTCTAGCCAATTTTGATACTGGTGGATCTTCTCTAGGTACTACTGTAATCTCAAAGCTATGGGAGCGCACTCCCATATTGATGATTACAGGCTTGGAAGATCCAGAGTTAGTAGACCGTGCTTTTGAAGCCGGAGCGAGCGATTTTGTCACCAAACCAATTCACCTAGGGATATTGCGTCAACGAGTACGACGGTTGCTGCAACAAGCGCAACTATACAAACAACTAGAAGCTGCTAACAAGGCTCTACAGCATCTTGCTAACGTAGATGGTTTAACTGGTGTGGCTAATCGTCGGCGTTTTAATGATTATCTAAATTCTCAGTGGTTGACTCTAGCATCAGAGCGATCGCCTTTATCACTTATTCTCTGTGATATCGACTTTTTTAAACTTTATAACGATAAATATGGTCATCCGGCTGGAGATACGTGCTTGCAAAAGGTTGGTACTGTCTTAAGCGAAACAGTACAAAACTCTCAGGATTTAGTTGCGCGTTACGGTGGCGAAGAATTTGCAGTAATTATGCCGAATACTCAGATGGGTGGAGCAGTTCATTTTGCCGCAGCAATGCAAGCTGGAGTCAGGGAGTTAGAAATTCTTCACGAACCATCAACTATTAGTCGCTACGTCACTCTTAGTTTGGGGGTAGCAACCACGATTCCTACTTTTGAATCTGAACCCTCATCTTTAATTCAAGAAGCAGATAAGGCTCTTTACAAAGCAAAAGCAGAAGGACGCAATCGCATTATTCTTAAGCAAATGCTTGATTAAAAATGTTGGGCAATGGGCAATGGGCAATTGTTTAATGGGCAATGGGCAATTGTTTAATGGGCAATGGGCAATTGTTTAATGGGAATAAAAAGAAGTTTCCAAATTTCACTTGGACGATGCCCCATGCCCGATGCCCCATGCCCGATGCCCCATGCCCCATTCCCTAAGAAGGATAAACTGGCAAAGTGAAATGGAACCATGCTCCGCCGGTAGGGGCAGAATCTACCCAAATCTGACCGTAGTGTGCGCGGATGATGCGTTGGCACAAACATAGTCCAATGCCATAACCTTCTGTGGCTTCATCGCGTTTTAGGCGGAAGTGATTTTCAAAGATGCGATCGCGGTTTTCTTCAGGAATACCAGGACCTGTGTCGCCAATACTAAACTGTACTTTTTGAGTGGTGCGGTGCAGTCCACAAACGCTAATCTTACCGTTATCTGGGGTGTATTTAATGGCATTATCTAAAAGATTTACCAACACTTGGCGGATGCGTTCTGGATCGGCATACACATAAGGCAAGTCTTTGGGGATATCTATTTCTACCTGTTGCGATTTGGCAATGTAGCGATCGCCTAATTCCTCTAGTACATCTAAACAAAGTTTGCCAATGTTTGTCTTTTGTGGTATAATTGGCAATTCTGTTTCAGTTCCTCGACCAACTTGCAAAAGGTCAGCTATCATCCGGTCAATTGTGCGAGTTTGACTGCGGGCTTGCTTTAATAAATGTACAGCCATAGCTGGTTTGAGGCGCTGGAATTGATTGATATCGGGATTGTAATCAGATTGCAAAGTTTCTAAAGCGATCGCACAAGCAGTTAGCGGATTGCGGAGGTCATGAGCTAACATAGCGATTACTCGGTCTTTAAACTGTATTTGCTCTTGGAGTTTTTCTTTTTCCTGTTTTAAGCGAAAAATTTCATCCGAGAGTTGAATTAGTTCAGCCGAAGCAACAACTGAAGAAATAGAAGTTATGCTTGATGCCACATGAGCGTTGTCATCAATGGTTTCTTGCAGCTCATTCTCTAATTTTAAATAAGCTTCGGTGATTACCGCTTGCCAGCGGGGCCACCAGGTTTTCAGTTGGGCGATGATATTACTGCCAGCGAGTATCTGCCTGGGGTCAGGACGGATTTTAATTAACGCTGGCGTTGCTACCAATTTAAAGTGTTCCGCCAAATAGGGTTGTTGCCCAACATCGACAATTTGAAGTTCAAATTTATACTCAGCCTGTAATTCTTTGAGAAAGGCGCGTATTCGCAGTACTTGCTGTCGGGACTTTGGACGTCCATCGACAAATAGTAAGAGCTGGAGTGGAGCCTCAGAGTAAATAGGCTGATCCTGGGAAACTTGCATGTAATCGTGTTTCAGCACTGGTAACAACCCGGCGACGCTTGAGAGAAATTAAAATAAACGGACAATTGTCGATGGTGGTTCGTTTTTCTCAATTTAATATCTATTTTAGATTTTTCATACTCCCATTCGATCTGCGTTTTTAAGATGAGACACATATTTTTCAGCTTTTTGCTTCTTTTTTGGCTAATTTCTGTTCCTAGAAACACGTTAGCTGCTGAATATAAGCCAGAATCTGCCCAAAGTCCAAATTCTGCATTACAGCCAGCGAGCGATCGCTTTTATAAATCTGCCAGTTTGTTAGTGCAGCAGCAGATCAACTTGATTGCTCGCATTGAGCAAGCATTATCTCAACCTGATGCCAATCGGATGCGAGCTGTTCGGGGGCAATTAACAATTCAAGTTAAGGCAACAGAAGGTTTTCTCAAATATCAGTACAATAGCCCGAAAGCTTTATGTACTCCAACGGATTCTTCTACGAGATTGCCGAAAACTTCGCAGTTAACGGTGGAACAAATACAAATATATTGTTCTTTGTACGCTTCCAGCTCAAAATTGTCAAACCTTGCTCCATTATTAGATAGGTTATTATCTCGACGGGGAGAGTTGGCGTTAGTACGAGAGTTACCACTAGTATCTTCTGAACGACAATCAGATCCAGTGCTTTCGATCGCACTCACGCAGTATCCCGACTTGGGAAAACCAGCGATACCTTTTTCCACATGGGAGCCGATACCACCAAATCCACCACAAATAATTGGTAGAACTGCGAAAACAGCCATAGCTGATTATGTACCGCCACGGCAACCAGCGATCGCACCTCCAGCAGAAGCGTTGACTACTTTAGAAACTGCTCTTCAGCTCTTAGCAACAGCACAAGCAGCATTTCCCCCAGACATAAAATTTAACAATCCGAGGGAAACTTTTACTAAACTCGATCGTTTTGCCTACGATCTCGACCCTCAAGAGCCGCAGATTTACGCAAAGTTTCTCACTTCACCTAATACTGGTATTTTTCGCGTCTTGCCGCATACAGCTTACAATCGTCCCCTGAATACACTCCAGAATCGATTGCAACCTAGCGTCAGCGATCGCTATCCATTTCCGTCCTTGGGTGAGGCTAAAGGCGGATTTACCCCCAGTCTAGCACTTGTGATGGTTGGCGATAACTTTCAGTTAAAGCAACAAGGACTAGATTACAACTTTATGGTGAATGTCGGCGATATCCCCTTAGAAAAATTGGATGCAAAGTTGCAAGTTATTTCACCGCAAACGCGGAAATTTTTTCTTAACTATCAACCTCCCAAGCAATTAAAGACATTGGAAGTAGAGCAACGACGGTTTGTAACTGGGAAAAACCAACAATTTAATCATCAAGTAATTTTAGCGGGTGCGAAATCAGAATTGAACCGTACTTATTTAGTGCGATCGCTACAGTTCCAATTACCAGAGATGATTGTAAGTGGTCAGCCTCTAACCCCAGCGCAGCGACGCCACCTAGACCAATTACAACAAATGCACAGCAGTGACATCATCTTCGCCTTCCGTCCAGTTCGTCGGCGTTCTGATGGCAGCTACACAGTTCTGTGGCGAGTTCTTAATCAATTACCCGCACCGCAAATTGAAGATTTAGAGAACTACCTGAAATTTTAACCTACAGGCGCGATCTGCCTGTGGCTATACGAACAAAGCCTACCTACGTAGGCTTTTTAATTTCAAGTCCGCGTAGTAGGCGGACGAGCGTTTGTTTAGCCGCGACTTCATGTGCGTACAAACCCTACCTACGTAGCCTTTTTGATTTTAAGTCCCCGTAGGCGGACGAGCGTTTGTTTAGCCGCGACTGAAGTCGTCGGGTCATAAGTTAAACATTTTGATGTTTTTTTCGCGAAAATGTTACTTTAGCAGCATTTCCGGTAACTGTATAACTAGAAACCCGGTTTCTCCCAGAAACCGGGTTTCTAGGCATCGTGAGGGATATAGACACCAAGTTGATTTTGAGCAAAGTGAAACACTTGTTTCATAGTTCTGCTCATTCCCCAGTTACCATAAATACAAAATTTCCAATACCTGATGTATGAAAATATTAATTCAACACCGTCATTATGAAAACGAAATCAGTGGTGTTTTAACTTATATTAATTCGATTATTCCCGAACTTGAAGCCAGAGCAATCGAAGTCAAAACTATATCTACAAAACAAGACAATATCGCCAAATGGTTTAGTTATATTGCTTGGGCAGATATAGTCCATATGAATTCAAATGACTTATCTTTTACCTTGCTCTGTAAAGCTTTGCAGAAAAAGATAATTATTAAATATCATTATTGTCTTTATCAATCTACTCATACTATTTACCAGCCGATGAAGTTGACACAACGGCTGAAAACCGAATTTAAACAGACATTACCCAAAGCTAACTATCCATTGAAGTGGAAATTACACACTTTTGTCAAATGGGCACGCCTATTAACTCGCCTTTCTACGGCATTATTAGCCGATTATCATACAGCTTGCAGCAATTTTTTGGGAGAATCTTCTGCCTTTCCTTGGTCAGTCGATACTATATATAATCCGATTGAAATCAAGTCAAAAAACCAACTGAAAACTAAAGAAAATTTATCTCATCCATATAAGTTTATTTTTGTCGGTAGATTAGCTAAAGATAAAGGCGTAGATATTTTATTAAAAGCAGCGCGGATTTTACAAGATGAAAATAAAGAATTTCAAATTACCATAATTGGCGATGGCGGACAATTTCAGGAATTAAAACAGCTAACGTCTGATTTAGAAATTGCCAACAAAGTTAATTTTTTAGGTAAACTTCCTCAAAAAGAAGTACTTCTACAAGTTCAAGATGCTTTAGCTTTAATTGCTCCTTCTCGTTGGCAAGATCCAGCACCTTATGTAGTGCAAGAAGCCTCTAGCGTTCAAACCTGTTCCATTGTCTCAAAAATGGGAGGATTGCCAGAAGTGGCAGGACCGCACGGAATATTTTTTGAAAATGAAGATGCAGAAGAATTAGCCAAATGTATGCGATACTGCTTAGATAATCCGGATGAAGCAATTAACCGGGGTTTCCAGTCTAGCCAATACGTCGCGGAAAAGTTTTCGGCTGCGTGTGCAGTTACTCGACTGCTGGAAATTTGCCGTGAACTTACTCCCAAAGCATTGGTAACAACATCTGATCCATAATTGAAGAATTCAGGAGACAGTAATTTTGTAGGGTGCGTTAGCCGCGAGAGTACGGCACCCTACGAGGCTTTGTTGATAAATTCTCGGCAGTCTGCGCTAGGGTAGGAATTGACACTTGTTTTGTGATTTCCTGTGGTGCTTTGTAAACGTCCAGCTGTATTTCTGAGTTTGGCTGTTTTACTCTCGTCGTTAACAGCTTGTGCTAACAGTCCTGTTGCCAAAAATCTTGAGGACTCTTTGGCAGCAGATCCCAGACTGGAAAACAACTCTGTTATTTTTGACAAAGCCAAGCAAACCGAAGCGCAACAACTTCCCCAATCTACAGTTCAGTTACCTGCTGATTTTCCCTCGGATATTCCGCTTTATGCAAATGCCCAATTACAAGAAGTTACACCCTCAAGCAATGGTGTATCAACTCGTTGGCTGAGTTCTGACCCCAGTAATATAATTGAAGACTTTTATCGCAATCAGTTTCAAGCGAATAACTGGCAGATTTTACAACAACCCACAGACCAACAATCTAATGTTATTGCAGCGCGACGCAATGATTTACAGCTTAAAGTTTCCATACAGCCAAAATCTGTCACCAACCCAGCACCGAATCAACCGCAGACAGCAACTGAATTGTTAATTGAGTATGGAGGTAATGTTACTGCAACAACACAACCTACGCCAACAACAAACAACAGCGAAATTAATAATAACATTCCGCAAGCTGGCGATCCGCAGTTTATTGGACCTGTGCCACCTGTAAATGTAGCATCATCAGCAAATACGCCAGATAATAATAAAACAACATCGGAATTTAGCGATTTAAATAAAGTATCGCCAGAATTGCGCCAACACATCGAAGATTTGGCTGCATTGGGCGTTTTGTCTGTAGAATCAAATGCAGCTAAAAGCAATACGGCGACAAATCAGTTTGAACCGAATAAAATTATTACTCGTCGGGAATATGCTCGTTGGTTAGTGGCAGCGAACAATGCGATGTATGCTAATAATCCGGCAAAACAGATTCGCTTGGCATCGGAAAGCGGACAATCAGCTTTTAGTGATGTGGCGAAAAATAATCCTGATTTTGGACAAATTCAAGGTTTAGCGGAAGCTGGTTTGATTCCGAGTCCTTTGTCTGGAGATTCTACAGAAGTTTTATTCCGTCCTGATGCACCTTTGACGCGGGAACAGTTGATTTTGTGGAAATTACCCCTAGATACCCGTCAAGCTTTACCTGGGGCAAATTTAGACGCGGTGAAGCAAACTTGGGGTTTTCAAGATGTGGGGAAAATTGACCCGAAAGCTTTACGCGCTGTGTTGGCAGATTTCCAAAGTGGCGAACAATCGAATATTCGGCGGGTGTTTGGTTATACAACGCTATTTCAGCCTAAAAAGCCAGTAACGCGGGCTGAAGCGGCGGCGGCTTTGTGGTATTTTGGTACTCAGGGCGATGGGGTATCGGCTGCTGATGCGTTGAAGTTAAAGCGATCGCCTCAACAATAACAAAATTTGGCGGTGCGCGTCTAAGTTAATAATTTCATCGAATCAGCGCCTTGCGATCGGACAATATTAAGAGACTTCATCTCAAAAATTGCCCCCATACATTTGTGATGCAACTTTGGACACCAAATCAACCACTGCAAAACAAAAGATTCATAATTAAACAAGTCCTCGCAAGTGGAGGTTTTGGTGTCACCTATAGCGCACAAGAAAAGCAAACTGGCAAAATATTTGTCATCAAAACCCTCAACCAGCAGCAACAAACTCAAGTTGATTTTCAACAACGACAGGTAAAGTTTGTCAATGAAGCGTTGCGGTTAGCACAATGTACTCATCCCCATATTGTCAAAGTTCATGAAGTCATCCAGGAAGATGAACTTTGGGGTATAGTGATGGAATATATTGATGGGCTTTCTTTAGAGGTTTATGTTGATGAGCGCGGGCAGTTGCCAGAAAATGAGGCATTACGCTACATTGACCAGGTAGGAAAAGCCCTAGAATATGTCCACCAACAAGGATTTTTACATCGAGATATCAAGCCGAATAATATTTTACTACGCCGTGATACACAAGAAGCTGTATTAATTGATTTCGGTTTGGCACGAGAATTTACTATTGGTCAAATAAAAAGCATGACCAATGCCAGAACCGAAGGTTATGCACCGATTGAACAGTATGAAAGACGAGGTAATGGTACTTATACAGATGTTTATGCTTTAGCCGCAACACTGTATACTTTACTTACTGGTGTTGTGCCAATACCTGCTTTTTTCCGGAAGTATGCACAATTACCACAGCCATTGCAGCATAATGACAAAATTAGCAACTTCGTAAATGATGCGATTGTCAAGGGGATGGCATTAGAACCTCAAGAGCGTACTCAGACAATACGCGAGTTTAGAGAATTGCTTGGCATTGCCACTATTGAATTATCAGATAAAATTCAACCAACTCAATTAGATATATTACCTTCAAACGTTGATTTCGCTCAACTAGAGGACTTGTTAAAAGCTAATCAGTGGAAACAAGCAGATCGTCAAACCTATTTAGTGATGCTGCAAGCAGTTGATCGTCACAAGCAAGGTTGGATGAAAGCGCAGGAATTATCTAACTTTCCCTGTGCTGTTCTTCGCAAGATTGACCAACTCTGGAAGGTGTACAGCGATGGTAAATTTGGTTTAAGTATTCAACAGCAAATCTGGCGTAAAATTAGCAATTCCTCTGTAAATTTCGATATTGCTACCTTCTGTGAGTTTGGCAACTGCGTGGGCTGGCGTAAAAATGACGAATGGTTAAAATATGATAACTTTACCTTTAGCTTAGAGTCTCAAAAAGGACACCTTCCATCATTTGGATATGGTGTCCAGCGTTGGGATGAATGGCAAAGCAGTTGTTGGCATTTGTTGCCTCGCATTAATAATTGTCTGTAGCAAGAAGTTTCAAATTCTAATTTTATTTTATAAATAAAAAATTAATCGACTTACAAACATAAATTGGCGTTTTTGTCAATTAGGTGTGCGTATTAAATTTAAATGTGTTTGCCCTGTTTAAAATTCTGGAATTGTAGATTTAGAAGATGTAGTTGGTATTAATTTTTTGTTACCCGTAAGGATAGCGTCATTATGACAACGAAGCTATTTATCAGCAAGCTAGTGAAGAGTTCAGTAGCTCTAGGTAGCATTGCTATTATTAGTCAGTCTATTGATTCGTTGAATCCTCGATTAACAACTGCTTCAGCAGAAAACCCTCCACATCTGTCTAGTCATTCAACTACGATATCACTACAAACCAACTTAACCAAGCCAATCGATCAATCGGTGACAACTGCGGGGATATCTTTAGGTTGGGTGGGTGGTCTTTTCTTGGGATTGGGAGTTATTGGGTTGAGTGCGATCGCGCTTAAAGGAATTGTGGTAATTGGTAATAATGAAGTTGGGATTGTAATTAAGAAATTTAACTACAATCCCTTTTTTCCTAAACTCCCTGCTGGTCAACTGATAGCCTTAAAAGGAGAAGCTGGTCCCCAAGCAAAAATTCTTACCCCCGGTTTGCATTGGGGTTACTTTCCTCGGATGTATATCATTCGCAAGGAAGCGATAATTACTATTTCTTCGGAAGAAATTGGACTAGTTGTTGCCAAAGATGGTGCTAATATGCAGCCAGGACAACATTTTGGTAAGTTTGTTGAATGTAATAACTTTCAAGATGCCGATGCGTTTATTGAAAATGGGGGTCAGAAGGGTAAACAGCTAGCAATTTTAACTCCTGGCACTTACCGAATTAACACTGAACTGTTTGAGATTACCAAGAAGTCAGTAATTTATATTCCCCAAGGAGAAATTGGGTTAGTTGTTGCCAAAGATGGTGCTGACATGCCACCAGAACAACTGTTAGGTAAAGTTGTCGATTGCAGTAACTTCCAAAATGCATCTGCGTTTATGACAAATGGTGGTCAAAAGGGCAGACAACTAGCAATTCTCACTACTGGAACTCATCAAATTAACACTGATTTATTTACGGTAATTACTGCCGATAATGCCACCAAATATGGCATGAAACCCAAAGATTTACAAGTATATACAGTAGAAGCTGGCAAGATTGGTATTGTCACCACTTACGATGGTGTCCCAATTAAACCAGATGAGATAGCTGGTTCACCGACTGCGGATCATGGCAACTTCCAAAACGGGCAAAAATTTATTGATGGAGGTGGACGCAAAGGTCTGCAAGAAGAGATTGTGCCACCTGGTTCTTGGAATCTAAATCCTTGGTTTGTCAAAGTTGAGCAAGTAGAACTGACTGATGTTCCTGTTGGAACAGTTGGAGTTGTTATCTCCCACGTTGGCAAGCTGACTGAAAATAACACTGGTGTGGTTGAACCAGGATACAAGGGTGTTTGGAATACTCCTCTTCCTCCTGGGAAGCACGTCATCAACACAAAAGTTACAAATGTGGAGATAGTTCCTACTCTTCCAATTGCGCTGGATTGGTCAAACAAAAAAAAGCCACCGACAAACTACGACGCAAACCTTCATGCTATACAATTGCGCTCTAAAGATGGATTTTGTTTTGATATCGAGGTAACGCAAGTTATTCGCGTCACTGAAGAAAACGCCCCGACAATGATTTATCGTGTTGGTAGCACTGTTGGTGGTTCTGCTAGTAATTCTATAAAAGCTCTCATCGTCAAAGTACTACAGCCAGCTGTTAGCAATTACTTCTGCAATTCTGCTCAAAATTCGGAAGCGCTAGACTTTCTTGACAAACGCAGCGACCAACAAAGACAAGCAAAAGATTATATCAAATCAGCACTCAATGATTTTGCTGTTGAAGCGCTTGATACGTTAATTGGAGAGATTGACTTACCCGATCAACTGGAAAAGATTTTAACCGATCGCAAAATCGCACAGGAACAGCGCAAAACCATAGAAGCTGAACGAGAAACAGAAAAAGAACGCCAAAAATTTGCCTATGAAGTAGCGGTAACTGAAAATCAAGCAAATTTAGCTAAGTTTGAACAAGGTGTGAAAATCGCCGAACTACGAGCTTTAGCAGAAAGATACGTAATAGAGACTCAAACAGAACTAGCTCGCGAACAAGGTAAAGTCCAAGCTGAAATTCTCGGTTCAATTGTTGATATCCTTGGTCGTGAAGATTATGTGGATATCGAAAAACTAAAAGAGTTAGTCAAACTTAAACTTCCAGAAGTTTGGGTGAGTAATTCTAATGGCAACGGTTCTGGATTAACAGATGCAATTATGGCTCCGATGTTAAGGAATATCATGAGCAGTAGCATTGCTTCAAATAATAATTTATCAGCAACACACCAGGCAAATAAAACATTAGAAACTTCATCTGCATCAACGGCACTTCCTCAAAGTTATGTTATCTGTACTAATTGCGAGACAAAGAATCTATTGGGCAACAATTTCTGCTCAAAGTGTGGTAATTCCCTAACTAGTTGATAAAATCTACAATCACCTTCCGAAGCGGGTAGTACAACGTCCGCAGCAAGTAGAAATAAGTCAAAGTTCACTCGCTACGGACGAACAATATCAAAGCCTATTATTATCTTATGCCAGCCAAAATCACCCTCACTGTCACCCAAGGTAAACTCCAAGGACAACAATTTATCTTTGACTCCCGCACTACCTGTATCCTTGGCAGAAATGCAGATTGCAATCCTCAATTGCCTGATGATCAAGACCATCGCACCATCTCCCGCTATCATTGCTTGCTAGATATAAACCCTCCTGCTATCCGTGTGCGAGACTTTGGTAGTAAAAATGGTACTTACGTCAATGACAAAAAAATCGGACAGCGCCAAGCCGACCAAACCCCAGAAGAAGGCGCAAAAATGCAATTTCCAGAGTATGATTTGCAGAATGGAGACGAAATAAAACTAGATAATACTGTTTTGAAAATTGGTATCGAAGTTGACCCACAGGAGATAAATATTTCCAGCTTTTTTCCTAGCACTATTTATGTGAACAACGACCCAACACAACCGCCAAATTTTTTGGCAATGATTAAACGCTTGTTGGGGTTAGCTGAAGGTGGTGATAAGAATTTAATTGCAATTCGCGGTTATCAAATTGTTAAATTGCTAGGAAAAGGTGGATTCGGCGAAGTTTATTTAGCACAACACAATCAATCGGGAAAAATGGTAGCACTAAAGATGATGTTACCAGCAGTGGTGAAAAGCGATCGCGCTGTGCAGATGTTTCTCAGAGAGACAGAAAATACTAAGGTTTTACAACATCCCAATGTCGTGCAACTAATAGATTATGGATACTCCGAAAACGTTTTCTTCTTTACAATGGAGTATTGCGAAGGTGGCACTGTATCTGATTTAATGCGTCTTTCTGGTGGACGATTATCTATTCATATAGCAGTACCGATTGTTCTACAAGTTCTCGACGGTTTGCAATACACCCACAATGCCGAAATTCCCTATGTCAAACTCAGTGATGGTCGCTTTGGCAAAGGTAAGGGTTTAGTTCACCGCGACCTCAAACCTAGTAATATCTTTCTTGCTTGGATTGAGGAAAAACTTGTTGCTAAAATCGGCGATTATGGTTTATCTAAGGCATTTGACATAGCCGGTTTAAGCGGTCAAACTCTCACTGGTACTAAAGCAGGTACTCCCGTTTTTATGCCTCGACAGCAGGTGCTGAACTTCAAATATGCCCAACCAGATGTAGATATTTGGGCTACTGCTGCTTGTCTCTATTATATGCTCACGGGAACTTTTCCCCGCAACTTTACAAACGGCGATCCGTTTCTTGCAGTGTTGCAAAATGACCCCGTGCCAATCAAAGCGCGAAATCCACTAATTCCCCCACATTTGGCAGAGGTTATTGATTTGGCATTGGTGGAAAAGCCAGAACTTTACTTTAAGAATGCAGTCGAATTTAAGCAGGCGTTGTTGAATGTATTATAATGTCAGATTATTTTTAAATGCATGTTTTCTGATTGTTTTGTAGATGCGTTTCCCTTAGATTGTATATTGCCGGCTTTACAATTCCTTTGCAAAATAGCGCTAATTATAAAAAACTCTTGAAATCAACTTGGGTAGTAATTGTATTTGCTATGCTATGAGGTATTCTATAAAGCGATAGTGAGCGTGACATTACGCAAAAGAATCTGATGAAGAAATACAAGCCTTAATTTCATCCTTGTTTTTCTCTGGTTATTTCCAGTTACAAAATAATATAAAATATTAAATAAGCCATGAAAAAAGAACTTGTAGCTACAGGATTTATTGTTTTCTGTTTCACCTTACCGCAAAGAGCGATCGCTGCCAAGTTTGATGCGCTTTATGTATTCGGTGATAGCCTCTCTGATACGGGTAATACTTTCGCAGCTACCCAAGGAACAATACCCGTCCCTAGAGTCAATAATTCAAACCGTCCAGCTTATTTTCAGGGACGTTTTTCTAACGGTCAAAATTGGGTAGATTATTTCGGTTCTCAGATAAATCAACCAGGATTAAAACCTACACCTTTTGTTACTCTCCTAGCCAATCCGAATATTGTTCCTACAGATGGGGTTAATTTCGCTTTAGGTGGTGCTCAAACAGGTATAGTTAGCTCTTTTCCCGGTTTTCAAGATAATATACCCGGAGTGCTGGGGCAAGTTGGTTTGTTGAGGCAAAATTTGCCAGTTGATCCAAATGCTCTTTACTCTGTGTTTGGTGGCGCAAATGATTATTTCAATGGGAATACAAACGTTAATCAAGTAGTCCAAAATTTAACTAATTCAATCAGCTCTCTCGCTCAAGAAAAAGCGAAAAATTTCCTAGTATTTAACCTACCAAAATTGGGCGATAGTCCTTTTGGAAAAAGATCAGGCTTTTCCGATCAATTAAATCAATTGACACAAGCCCATAATAGACAATTAGCATCAGCTATCAGCAGTCTTCGCACCAGCAATCCTGATTTAAATATCTATTCTGTTGACATTAATACTCTCTTTAATACAATAAGAGCTACTCCAGCTAAATTTGGTTTCAAGGATGTAACAAATGCTTGTGTAACAGGTAACTTTCAGCAAGTCACAAACATCTGTGATAAGCCAGATGATTTCTTGTTCTTTGATAGCGTCCATCCCTCCTCGCGGACACATAACTTAATCGCAAAAGCAGCACTGGCAGCGGTTAATGGTAAAACCATTCCCGAACCTTCGGCAGCGTTAGGGATGTTAGCGCTTGGTGCTTTGGGTGCAGCGGGAGTGTTGAAGCGGAAAGTAACTTCAGCAAATCGGGTTGTTGAGGCAGAACCGTCTAAAATCAGATAAATACTTGATTTTTAGGATTGCATAACCGTGATTAATCGTAGAGACGTTCGGTGTGGAACGTCTCTACAATATGTTCAATTTTTTCAATTTTTGACGTATAATGCAAAATCATCCCATAAAGCAATGCAACGCCTCATTTTTTCGGTTTGCGTTGATGTTAGGATAAAGCGCAAATCTAAATTAAATTCTCGATGTCGGATTACGACAATTTATTTAAAATAATTGAAGAATTGGTAATGCACCATTCCCCTAGTGGTGTAGAAGCCGAAATTAACCAGTTTTTGATGCAGAGATTTGCCGCGCTGGGTGTGGAAGTTTGGGGCGATCGCGCCGATAATATTATTGCCAAAATTCCGGGGAAAAATTCAGAGCGAGCGATCGCAATCACCGGACACAAAGATGAAATTGGCGCAATTGTCAAGACTATCGGCGATGAAGGTCGCGTGGAAGTCCGCAGGTTAGGCGGTTCTTTTCCGTGGGTTTACGGCGAAGGTGTTGTCGATTTACTCGGAGACACGCAAACTATTAGCGGTATTCTCAGCTTTGGTTCTCGCCATGTTTCCCACGAGTCGCCGCAAAAAGTCCAGCAAGAAGATACACCTGTAAAATGGGAAAATGCCTGGATTGAAACGAAATGCAGTGCTGAGGAACTAGAAGCGGCGGGTATTCGACCGGGAACGAGAATGGTTGTCGGCAAGCATCGCAAGCATCCAGTGCGTTTAAAAAATCACATTGCTAGTTACACTTTAGATAACAAAGCCTCTGTAGCGATTTTGCTAGCTTTGGCGGAAAGAGTCAAACAGCCAGCCGTCGATGTATATTTGGTAGCATCAGCAAAAGAAGAAGTCGGGGCAATTGGGGCATTATTTTTCAGTCAAAACCAGCAATTAGATGCAATGATTGCTTTAGAAATTTGTCCGCTATCGAAAGAATACCCAATTGAAGACGGTGAAAGTCCTGTGATACTTTCTCAGGATGCGTATGGCATCTATGATGAAACGCTGAATGGGCAACTGCGTCATAGTGCCAAGCAACTAGATATGTCGGTGCAGCTAGCGACACTGAGTCAGTTTGGCAGCGATGCTTCGATTGCGATGAAATTTGGTCATGTCGGACGTGCAGCTTGTTTGGCGTTTCCGACCCAAAATACACACGGCTATGAAATTGCTCATTTGGGAGCGATCGCTAATTGTATCGATTTATTACAAGCCTTTTGCGAATCAGAATTTGAGTGAAGAGTTACGAACCCCGTCCGGTTGATACCCGTAATTTTCTACAATGAACCAAAGAGGTTGAAAAAAGGTTAACAAGCGCAAATGCCGAAAACCGTTGCCGATGTGATGAGCCGTGACCCGATTGTCGTCCGGTCAGAAACTTCCTTAAATGAAGCGATCCAAATTCTGGCAGAACGTCGCATCAGTGGATTACCTGTTGTAGATGATACAGGTAAGTTGGTGGGTATTATCTCGGAAACGGATTTGATGTGGCAAGAAACTGGTGTAACTCCACCGGCATACATCATGTTTCTTGATAGCGTCATCTATTTACAAAATCCTGCCACCTACGAACGTGACCTGCATAAAGCACTGGGACAAACTGTTGGGGAAGTTATGAGCAAAGACCCCATCACTACTTCCCCAGAAAAAACTTTAACAGAAGCAGCCAGAGTTATGCACGATAAGAACGTTCACCGCTTGCCAGTGCTTGACGAATCAGGTCAAGTAATTGGTATCCTTACTCGTGGTGACATTGTTCGCGCAATGGCTGCAAGTCAAGATTAGTTGTTGGTTGTTGGGCAATGGGCAATGGGCAATGGGCAATGGGCAATGGGCAATGGGCAATGGGCAATGGGCAATGGGCAATGGGCAATGGGCAATGGGCAATGGGCAATGGGAATAAAGCCAAATTTCGATCAATGCCCACTTGGACGCTTGCCCCATGACGGCAGATGCTTCAAGCCGGGAAACCCGTCCAACGCACTGCCTCCCCCATGCCCCATGACGGCAGATGCTTCAAGTCGGCAGAGCCGCCCAACGCACTGCCTCCCCCATGCCCCACTATCCACTATCCACCATCCACCATCCACCATCCACCATCCACCATCCACTTACTAATTACCGTTGTTTTTTAAATAGCATTGAAAAGTAGGATAAATAAATGAGTATTACTCCTGAGTCTGTTAAGGAAATGCTTAGTTCTGAGGATTTGGGCGATCGCTTGCGTGCAGTTAATCAAATCCGCGATTTGGAACCTGCGGTTGGTTTTGAGTTGGCTGAAAGTGCGGTTACTGACAGTAATTCCCGCGTGCGCTATAGTGCGGTGAGTCTGTTTGATACTTTGGGCAAACAGAATTTAGACGCATCCTTGAATATATTGCGCGATCGCTTGCTCAACGATCCTGAACCTGATGTCCAAGCTGCCGCTGCTGACTGTTTAGGTGCTTTAAAATTACATGCAGCTTTTGAAGACATGCAGCAGGTTTACCGCACAACCCCGGAATGGCTGGTAAAATTTAGCATCGTTGCCACATTAGGAGAGTTAGGCGATCCGCGAGCGTTTGAACTACTCAAAGAAGCCCTTTCCTCAGACAACGACTTAGTAAAAACCGCTGCCATTAGTTCTTTTGGCGAATTGGGAGACGCACAAGCGATTCCCTTATTAGCCCCCTATGCGAGCAATCCAGATTGGCAAGTGCGCTATAGACTAGTGCAATCTTTGAATCTTCTGGGTGGTGCAGATGCCAAATCTATATTAGAAACTTTGGCTGACGATGAAGTAGAGGCGATCGCTACTGAAGCGAAAAAATCTTTGCAGTCAGCTTAAGACTGCCGTTTAGATAATCAATTGTTAATACAGCACTTTCAAGTCCCCGTCTAAATAGATGGGGATTTTTTGTAGTAAGCGTTTTAACGCTTGTATTCGGGAGGGCACTCTTGTTGCCCACTACGTTCGTGTGAGTCCTGAAATACTGAAAATTAGTTCAAATGCGCTTTTGTAATAGCTTACAGGGAATGTTTGCTTGAGGCTTAATGTTGGAGTGCCAATTTTTCATGAAAAGCTTTTGATTTATTTGTAAAGAGTCTGCAAAAAGCTGCAAACTATCATGCATAATTTTTACCCGACAACCGTATATTAATGTAATTGTTTTTTGTTTGATAACAGTATTTCTTCTATCAGGGTTTACATAAGTAAATTGACTAATAAAGTTTAGATGAATGTGTCAGTCTACCAGATGACACCTCGGTGAATGCGGACTAACATACGAATATACACGCAGAAGAGGCACAATAAATCAGTTACCTCAAGCATTAAAAAGCACCACTAATTAAGAGACACAATCATGAAATTAAACAAACAATTTACCGCGACAGCTATTTCACTAACAGTATCCAACCTCGCCAAAGAAATGATGAATTACAAAAAATCCTTCGCTTTTATCGGTTTAATCACAAGCAGCGCTCTGGCTCTCTCTTCTAATCCCGCTCAAGCTTTTAATTTCAACACAAGTACTGATTTGGGAAGCTGCTCTGCTCTCGCGGGTCCTTTTACCAGCAGCGGGTTAAGTTCCACCACTATCAAGCCAAACTGCAAAACTGCTGACGGTTTCACCATCACACCTAATCCTGAAGGTAAAGAACTTCAAGGTAAAAAAGTTGGTGGAATCGTTGGTGTAGGTGTATCCGGTAAAAAACCTGTTCGCGATGTTGTTGGTGGTGAAATTGACTACGGTGAGTCGATTGTATTAACTCTTCCGAATCCTGGAGATGTTCTCAAAAATATCGGTTTAAGCTTTTTATACCGCCCCGGTGTGTTTGCAGACCAAGTGTGGGAGGCTGCGAGAATCACAACTAATACTGGGCTTGAGGGCATTCTTAAAGTAACAGGTAAAGACACTGCTAGCTGGAGTCTAGGTGGTACAGTTACAAATCTCAGCCCTTCTAAGGGTAATGGTGGCGGTTATTACGATATTACAAATCCTTTCGCAAATGCCAGATTTGATTTCCTAACCCTCACTCCTGTTACCTATGATTCAGTGGCGCAAAATAGTAGTGCTAACAGTGACTTTGCTTTAACTCATGCAACAGCAGTTCCCGAACCAACTGCGATCGCTGGTCTAGGTTTAGTTGGTGGATTGCTGCTAGCAACTCGTCGTCGTAAAGCTATCCAATCTTAATTACCAATTGTGTGAGTTTGGGTGCTTTGGCTGTAGCTGGCATGTTTGACTTGCGCCAACGCAATAAATCATGCCTTACAGCTTTCAATTACCAGTTTTAGCTTTTTCATTTTATCTACAAGTGAGGCGACAATATTAAAATACATTAGTTACATGATTTTCTAACAAAGTTATCAGGGTCTTGCATTTTTATTTTATTCAAACAAGTCGTTTTCCAATGTCTTTTAAATGAGTATAAGAAATAATTACAGCAATTAATTACTCTCGTATACTCATTTTTTCTTGATAAGCAAATCAATTTTTCTCAGTCCCCAGTCCCCAGTCCCCAGTTGAATTCTACGCACCAAAGACCTGCGACCAAGTTGTGAATAAAAAAACGGCAACCGCAGCGATCGCTAATACTCCCTGAATCAAATTTCCAATTAACGTTCCTGCTACAATCCCTACACCAGCTTTCACCGCTAATTCAAAGTTACGTTGGTATATATACTCGCCGATAATTGCACCTAACAACGGTCCTAATAATATCCCTAACAACGGACCTCCAAAAGGCAAAGTCGGCAATAATCCAAAAAATCCCAGCAATAAACCAACTACCGCTCCAATTTGCCCCCATTTACTAGCACCTGCTTGTTTTGCGCCTAAATAGCCAGCTAAAAAATCAACTCCGATACTCAAAAGCAAAACAAAAACTGTCACAATTAGTGGTATCTTAATCGCAGCGAAGGAACCGCTAACAAATCCCCAGATGATAATTGCCGTTAAAATTAAGCTACTTCCAGGAATGGCAGGAACCACAGCACCGATAATACCCACAACCATCAAGGCAACCAATAGCCAATAAATAATTTGCATAAAGTTTTCAACTGATTTATAACGTATTTATTCGTGGAGAAGAAGAAAAATACTCCGGGAATTGAATCCCCCGGATTTATCAGTGGGGTTTCCCCGTGTCCTCTTCAAGGGGTGACAAAATCCTCGATATTTTGGGGAATTTCCCAAAATCAAGATTGCACATTGGCTTGGGCAGCTTCTTTAGATTCCTTTGGTGGTTTCCCCTGAAAGCACTGAGCAGAAGCGTTGAGCAATTCAAATCCGTCATCTGTATCTGGTCCCATTCCACCAGCGATCGCGATGACGAAGTAATGCATTGATTTGGCAGTGGTCACGATTTTGTTCCAAGTCTTTTGCTTGACACTGAAACTGACGACGCGATTCTCGTAATGAATCTTAAAAAACTGCATTCCGTCCTTTGTTACTTCAGGGTTAGGAATTTGATTGATTTTGAGGGTGACTTCTAGCCTGGTAGCGCTGTTCATGGTAGTTTTCTTTTGTACGGTACTTTGTACCACATTACTAGCAACGGGAACGAAGGTTGGGACAAAGTGCTGTTTCTTTGACTTGGGCTTTAACGGCGGTTTAATGACTTCAGCCAGTATTGCTGACAACCTTCCTTGCTCAAAGCGGCACTCAAAATAACAGAAGTGATTCTGCCAACTAGGATCGACCTTGTTGTAGTAAATACGCACCGGAAACCCCTTCCACAAAAAGCTGTTCTCTTGCCCACTTGGTGGTTTTTCGTTGCGATAAACGAGCACTAGGCAAGAATCCTCCTCAACGTGTCGCACCACCCCAGACACATAGGCTGTTGCTGCTGGGCAATAGGAGGACGGGCGATTAAGGCGAACATAATAGTACGGAGGTTTTCGTGATGAGCGAGGGTAACAATTAAAGCACCTGATTTCTTCCTCTTTCCATTTGCCGATTGCGCGTAGCGCGATCGCTTGTTTATCCAAATAAGCAGGTAATATACTGCCGTCAGCCAGTACCAGGATTCCCTTTCCTAGGTTATCGGCACTGGGCAGATACGAACCTTCTAAAAAGGCGATACATTGGAATTTGTCTTTGAGTGGCTGAAACTCGAACTCTAACCGGGACATTGCTGTATCATCTTACTGCTGTATCAATGGTACAAATAATATCCTGATTATTTGAACGATCGGTCATGCCTAAGGCAATAAACTTATTTAACCTAAGACTGATTTACAAATAATTCTTATCTCAATGAGTTGGAAGGGCTTGGGTTTAAGCCCCTTTTAGATAAAGTCAATAATGCATTTCCTAAAATAGAGGATAAATTCTAACTTATATTCGTCTCGTAACTGAAATTCCCAAACACTCTTGCTGAAAGCTCAAAATCCATGACGAGAAAAATATTAACTGGACTGAAATCGCAAACCTATGAACACCCCTTCGATCGCAAAGCCTTGGCTTCTTTGAAAAGTATGCCTGGTGTCTCTCTGCTGCTCAAAAAAATTAACGAGTACGGCATTGACCGCTTACTTAGGCTGCAATGTCTTGGCAGTGAAATAAGAATCACACCCCGTAATTTTCCCCATTTGCATCAGTCACTTGTAGAAACTTGCCAAATTATTGATGTTGCTCTACTTCCTGAACTGTATCTGTTTCGAGGCACAGGTCACATTCAAACCTACATTGTTGGAGTGGAAAAACCGATTATCGGTATCAATATAGATGCAATGGAGTGGCTTAATGAGGATGAGTTGCTTTACATTTTGGGACACGAAGTCGCTCGCATCAAGAGTCAGCATATGGTTTATCACCAAATGGCAATTGTTATGCCAACTTTGAAAAATTTGTTGAGCAGTACGACATTAGGGGTCGGGGGCTTGGTAGCTGGTGGAATGGAACTGGCTTTGTATAATTGGCGAATGATGGCTAGGTTTACTGCCGATCGCGCTGGTTTGCTTGCTTGTCAGGATATTGAGGTGGCAACCACTGCACTGATGAAACTTGCGGGTTTGCCTTCGGAGTACTTGAGTGCTACTGTAATCGAAGAGTTCCTCGCCCAAGCTCGCGAGTTTGCATCCACTAGCTTTGATAGTGTGGATCAGGTAACAAAAATATTAAGCTATTCAGAAAACGGGCTTTCTTGGATAGTTATGCGGACTGGCGAATTATTGAAATGGGTAGATTCAGGTGAATATGATAATTTAATTCAAGAGAAAAGTGTAAAGACACCAGAAGAAATCGAAGGGTGGAATTTTTTGACTTCTTGGTGACTTCCTCTCTCGGCAAGCAACCTAATAAGGCTTAACTCCAAAGGTATGCAAAAAACGCTTATACCAATTCTACGTGAGGTTGCGTTTGATTGCCCTCAGGCTGGAAGCCTGGGGCTACACAAACAAAGCCCACCTTCGTGGGCTAATTAGGCGCATCTTCATATAGAAACGGTATTATCAAAGATTTATTTTATAAATTAGAGCTTATTGTAACAGCTAATTTATCTGCAATACCGGCAATCCATTTTTCATCTTGTTTGGTATAACTGCGAGGAGCATTCGCTGCTAAAATCAAAACTCCTTGATTGCCGATTGGTTGACAAATTACACCTTGAGTGTTTTCTGGCAAATAATCAAATTCAACTTTTCCTGGGTATACTTTTAGAGCCACTAAATAAACTGCTTTTTGCGTTTCGAGTACTCGCTTTAAAATTGGTCCTGGTGTAACTGACGATTTCGTAGCGAGAATGCCGCGACGCAACAAAACTTTACCTTGAAAGAAAACTATAAGCGATCGCGTGACTGTATTAGTCAACAATAAATGAGATGCCCAAGCTAATTCAGTTTTTACAGCTTCAGGTAAATCGGGCGCAAGTATAAAACCTTCTTCGCCGATTAATTCTACAGTATCAGGCGATCGCGGCTGTACCTGCTGCCAAATTAAACCCGTTAAAATCAAAACCGCACTCAAAATCACACCCAGCACATCCCCACGCGATTGAGACTGAGTTAGTTCTGGTGTCAACAAACGGTTAATCAACAAAAGTACAGCGCCTAATCCACCAACAACGATGGGTAGACGCCGCAGAACTCGATTCGGATCGGTGGTCATTAGTCAAAAAGTCAAAAAGTCAAAATTTAGCTTCCTTGTCCCCCTTGTCCCCCCTGTCTCCCTTGTCCCCCTTGTCCCCCTTGTCCCCCTTGTCCCCCTTGTCCCCCCATCCCCCCATCCCCCCATCTCACTCCTCTCCCGGTTCAATTATCCGTTGAAACAAATAACCAGTACCTCGTGCGGTGAGAATCAACTCTGGGTTACTGGGGTCATCTTCCAATTTTGCCCGCAAACGTGATATATGCACATCAACCACACGAGTATCTACATGACGTTCTGGTGTATAACCCCACACTTCCTGTAAAATTTCTGAACGAGAAAAAGCTTCTCCAGAGCGGCTGACTAACAACTCTAGTAAGCTAAACTCCATACCTGTCAAGCGAATGCGCTCATCGCCTTTGTATACTTGTCGCTTGTTAGTATCGATTCTGATATTGGCAACATGTATCACCCCAGAACTGGGAATTCCCGAAGCACCTGTTTTGTCTACTCGTCGCAGCACTGAGCGAATGCGAGCTTCTAGTTCTTTGGGGGAAAATGGTTTAACTACATAGTCGTCTGCACCCAACTCTAAGCCGGTGATGCGATCGGCAACATCGCCCAAAGCTGTTAGCATAATAATGGGTACATCAGATTCTTTACGTAATTCTTGACATACACCGTAGCCATCCAGCTTTGGCATCATCACATCCAAAACAACCAAGTCAGGTTCTGCTTTGCGAAAAGTATCCAAAGCTTCTTCACCGTCGCCTGCTGTCACCACATCGTAGCCAATCATCGAAAGGCGCGTTTCCAAAATTCGGCGAATACTAGCTTCATCGTCTACTACTAGAATTTTTTCTTTATGACTTTCCAAGTTTCTCGACGCTCCTTAACTAAAATTTTTCAGATTAATTTTTAATACCATAATATTAAGATATCATTCTATGAATTCATTGGGAAAAAGCTGTAACTACTACTTTTCTGGGACTTTAATCGGGTAAAAAATTAATAAATAATTAAGATTAATTAATAATATATAAGAATGCCTAAGCCAAAAACCTTTTTTGTTTGTAACGAATGTGGGTCAGAATCACCTCAGTGGTTTGGTAAGTGTCCAGCTTGCGGTACTTACAACTCTTTGGAGGAGGAGATTATTAAACAATCTTCGGTGGATGTACCCAGTCGTGGGGGAGTCAGTGGTTGGCAAGCCAGTCAGAACAATGGTAAGTCTGGTGTTAAAACACCAAAAGCACGAGCATCTTTAACTTTTAACCAAATTAGCGATCGCCAAGTAACGCGCTGGGAATCCGGTTACGGAGAACTAGATCGAGTGCTTGGTGGTGGTGTAGTTCCCGGTTCGATGGTGTTAATTGGCGGCGATCCGGGCATCGGTAAATCTACGCTATTGCTGCAAGTATCAAATGCTTTAGCGCAGAGATATCGCATTCTCTACATTTCTGGGGAAGAATCAGGACAGCAGATTAAATTAAGAGCTTCTCGCTTAGGTGTATCAAAAGAATTAGGTGAAGTTGTAGATGAAAATGGCAAAGTCGTAGAAGAAGCACCACAACCAAAAAACTCAGAAAGTATCGGTGCTGATTTATATGTTTTGCCAGAAACAGATTTAGAAGAAATTTTGCGGGAGATAGACTCGCTAAAACCAAATTTAGCAGTAATTGATAGTATTCAAACAATATTTTTTCCAGCGCTAACTTCCGCACCAGGTTCAGTAGCGCAAGTACGGGAATGTACTGCCGCATTGATGAAAGTGGCGAAACACGAAGATATTACCATGTTAATTGTGGGACACGTCACCAAAGAAGGAGCGATCGCAGGTCCAAAAGTATTAGAACACTTAGTAGATACAGTATTGTACTTTGAAGGCGATCGCTTTGCCTCCCATCGATTGTTAAGAACAGTCAAAAACCGCTTTGGTGCAACTCACGAAATCGGCATCTTTGAAATGGTGTCACACGGACTGCGGGAAGTCCCCAACCCCTCAGAATTATTTTTAGGTAATCGCGACGATCCAGCACCTGGTACAGCAATTGTCGTTGCTTGCGAAGGAACTCGCCCAATTGTGGTAGAATTACAAGCTTTGGTAAGTCCTACTAGCTATTCTTCACCGCGTCGTTCCACCACCGGCATAGATTACAATCGCTTAGTACAAATACTTGCGGTGTTAGAAAAACGGGTGGGGATTCCCATGTCGAAGTTGGATTCTTACGTCGCTTCTGCGGGTGGGTTGAATGTGGAAGAACCGGCGGTAGATTTGGGAGTAGCGATCGCTATTGTTGCCAGTTTCCGCGATCGCATAGTCGATCCGGGTACAGTGTTGATTGGAGAAGTGGGTTTAGGGGGACAAGTGCGATCGGTTTCGCAAATGGAACTGCGTTTAAAAGAAGCTGCTAAATTGGGGTTTAAAAGAGCGATCGTTCCCAAAGGACAAAAATTTCCCGATTTAAATATTGAGATTTTACCAGTTGCCAAAGTAATAGATGCAATTATTGCCGCCATTCCCCAACAAGGGCTGACAGAAGAAGATTTGATGCCAGACGAGGATGAGGAGGATTGACCTCTCCCCAACCCCTCCCCTGGCAGGGGAGGGGCTTTTACTGGTTGCCACAAGCGAGGTGGGAATGCATTGTGGCAGGCTCTGCCTTTTTCTAAATGAGGTGTGAGCCTGATTGTAAAATTGATAACACCCAATCCCCACTTTGAAATATTCAACACTTGTTGGGTGCGATCGCTTTTAATTTAACGTGAGTTCGATGAACCTCTCCCCAACCCCTCTCCGATGCGGAGAGGGGCAGACATCTTCCTAGTTTTGAACGCAAAAATCAAGGTTTCAAAGGCTCTCCAGTAATAAAAGCTGCTCCTCTTCCCTCCCCTTGTAGGGGAGGGTTAGGGAGAGGTGGGGGAGAGGTTTGGAGAGGGGTTTTTTACATTCGTCGAACTCACGTTAATTTAATACATCAAACTAGAGATAATCAAATTGACACAGCGATACGCGGTATGGCTGTTAAATTATCATTTGGTTAAAAAACTATGCTTTTGCGCCGTTTTCTGCTATTACAGATAGTGCTAATTCTGCTACTTACGGTAGGATGTAGTTTAGAACAAGAAACTTTCATTCCCAAAAAACTGACCATTGGCGTGGTCAGCTATGAACAAGGAACGGTTTCTCTAGATAAGTACAATCGCTTCAAAGAGTACATAGCACAACAAACTCATTCACTTGTAGAGCTAGAACCTACATACAACGAATTGCAGGCAATTGAGCAAATTCAACGCAAACAGTGGGATATTGTATTTGCCCCTCCCGGTTTAGTAGCGATCGCAATCAACAAAGAACTTTACATTCCTTTATTTTCAATGGGGGGAGTCAGTAGCCGACAACGTTCCTTACTCGTAGTCTTAGATAATAAACCAATTAAAAAGATAGCCGACTTAGCTTATAAGACCATTGCCTTAGGACAAAAAGGTTCCGCAGCTGGTTACTACGTTCCTTTGTATGACCTTTATGGTTTAACCCTCGCGCAAATCCGTTTTGCCCCTACTCCGAAAACAATATTACAATGGCTTAGTGAAGACAGCGTTGATGCTGGTGCTTTATCAGAAATGGATTTCGAGCTTTATCGCCGTGAATTTCCCACAATAAAATTTAGAATTTTACACACAAGTAGGTGGATTCCTTCAGGTGTTGTGCTGTTAGGATCAACTGTAGAACGTAATTTACAACACCAAATTCAAAAAGCGATGAGTGAAGCACCAGCAGATATTACAGCAGATGCTGGTTATGTTCCTACTGCTAAAATACCTAACTACCAGCAGTTCATTAAATTAGTTGAAAAAGTTATACCACTCGAAGAGCGAGTCAAGCAAACACCCGCAGTTCTACGTCTTGAAGAACAATCTGAAAAATCAAAGGTTAGTCAGTAATCAAGTCAACTAATTGAGCGTCATAAAAATTAACAATTTATTTGCATTTTTTCTCAAAATTATTTTGATAAATATTTAGTAGGAAGATATGAATAAACAACTTTATGTCAATAAAAATTAATATATTTAAATAGTCTTTCCTTTTGCCTTACTTCAACGGGTCGCACCCTTTCCGCGCATCGACAAAGAGCGCACTTAGGAACGGTTTTCTCTCTGGGGACTGGGGACTGGGGAAGAAATTATGAGTAAGATTTGGTTGGGGTAACGAACATGACCCAACGGGAGAGCCAGTCCCCCATCGATCGCTCGCTTACCGCCTTCTGGTGCGTCGGCTTCCGCCAACGCTTTTAGCGTCTCCCCGAACCCTTGAAGACGGGGGCTGGTCTCACCGCGCTGGACTCACCAATCCCCAGTTCAACAACAAATATTTATATATATCTATTTTCCCAAAAATCGCTAGGAGTGTGATGAGATGACATCTCCTTTAACAAAACCAGAAATAAGTTCTGGAACTTTAATTGATAACCGCTATACGATCCAAAAACTTCTTGGACAAGGGGGATTAGGGCGAACGTACTTAGCGTTTGATACTCGTCGCTTTAACGAACCTTGTGTGCTGAAAGAATTTGCACCCATTGGTACAGGAGAGAGTGGGCTAGAAAAATGTCGCGATTTATTCAAAAAAGAGGCAAAAATTCTTCATCAGCTACAACACCCTCAAATTCCTAAATTCTTGGCTTGTTTTGAAGGAGATGGGCGGCTGTTTTTGGTACAAGAATATATTGATGGTCAAACATATTCAAACCTGCTGCAAAAACTTCAACAACAGGGACAAAATTTTTCCCAATCCGAGGTTATAAACTGGTTAAAAAACCTATTGCTTGTTTTGGAATATATTCACGAACATAACATTATCCATCGAGATATTTCTCCTGACAACGTTATGTTACCTGACAACAAAAATCTGCCAGTGCTGATTGATTTCGGCGTAGGAAAGCAAATTGCTGCGGAACTGAACGATACTAGAAATTCAGACCAGGCGACCTTTGTTGGTAAAATGTCTCTTGTAGGAAAAGTCGGATATGCTCCCCGCGAACAAATTAGCTTGGGGTTGTGTTCTCCCAGTAGCGACCTTTATGCTTTGGGAGTAACAGCTGTTGTACTGCTAACAGGTCGAGATCCATCTCTACTAATGGATCGGTATTCTCTAGAATGGAAATGGCGTCTCTACAGCCACGTCAGCGATGCTTTTGCTCAAGTACTTGATAAGATGTTGGCAGATACGCCTCAGAAGCGATACCAAACAGCAAAGGAAGTTCTCACCGATTTGCAGTGTTTGGAACCTGAAGAGTTACAAGGAACAATGAATAATTTACCTTCTGCGGAATTTGTTACTGAACTTTACTCTTCTGAGTTAAAAACCCCAGATACCGTCAGCCAATTAGAAGTAAATTTTGATATGCCTAAACTTCACTCTTCTGAGTTAAAAACCCCGGATACCATCGACCAATCAGCAGTAAATTTTGATAGTTTGCTTATTACTCCAAAAAATTCCCAAACTCAACCAGTAAATTCATTCAAACATGGATTCATTATGCGTTGTCAGGAACAGCTAGCTTACCACATCGGACCAATAGCAAGTTTGATTATAGAAGAGACATTAGCTGAAAATCCTGACATTTTGCCCGATGAATTTGTTAAATTGTTGGCTAGAGAAATTCCTGATTTGCAAGTAGCATTTGAATTTAAACAATCCTTTTTTTTGGATTATTAATAATCAATTCCCAAAGAGCTAATACACTACAATTCAGAAATTATTTCGAGTTGCTATATTAACTACCTGTATTTTCCGAACGACGTTTAATTCTTTTCATTGCCATTTCCAAACTTAACTGCATCCGTCTGAATGCTCTGGCAAGTTGACCGATTTCATCATTAGATAATTGCTCAAATTCTACATCCATATGCCCCGTACTGACTTCTTCCGCTACGCGAGTTATCCGTTTGAGAGGACGAACAACTTTTTTATTCAAAAAGAGGTTGACTAAAAAGATAACAGCAATAAAAACAGTTGATATAATTACGAGAATGACAAAAGAAGATTGATTAGCTTTGCTAATTACTTTACTTGCTGGTATTGAGATAATTTGAGAGCCAATAATTTCATTCAGATGCCAGCCAAATCCATTAGCTGTGCCATAACGCTCAATCATACTTTTAGGTGCAATATCCGCGCTAGTATGACACTTGAGGCAGCTTTCTTCAGTAATCGTCAGCGGACGAGCCATATAGAAGATATCCCCACCTGGCATTGAGCGAAATCCGCTTAATTGTTTGAGATCGCGTTTATTTTTGAAATTGTTTATAATTTTAGTTTCAAAATTATCAGCTTTATCTCGAAGATTAGTGGGATTAAGCGTGGCTTCTTTATAGAAAAAGTCCCTGTACTTCGGATTTATTCGCAGATGATCAAAAATTTCTCGTGCAGAGTACGCAGGCACACTTTGCGGCAAAAACTCTATTTCTAGTTGATTTTCCAAAAGTGGCTTAACTTGAGTATTAGTGTACTCACGTACAGAAGTCATCGTTTCCATAAGCATGAGAGCGGTTGAAGTAATATCATGCCTCGCATTCTGCTTCAGCACAGAAGACAGAGCAAATCCACTTAAACTCAGACCTAATGCAAGAATTACAATAAGCAGAACTGTAAATTGTTGTTTCAAATTGAGATTTTTTAACATGATTCTGGCTCACTTGCAATTTAAATTTCTCTTACCAAAGGTGGTTGAAGTTACAGTCCGTTACATCTTACTTTTGTAGTAATTTATGTAGCTACAAAAGCGAAATGCAGGATTCCGGACTATGCCTCGATAAGTCGCTAACTAAGATTGGGGGAAAAGTTAATATAATTTAAGATTTTGGATGTGTGGATTTTCCACTCTAAAATCCTTATCTTCAAAGAGATTGAATAATTTAAGTATTGTAAGCCGAAAGTGAAATGGTATCAAAAAAGTGAAAAATTATCTACCCTTCTACCCTACGATATATTGCAAAAATAAATAGCAGCATTTGGTAATTGTTAACAATGGTGTGGAAACCGGGGCAGCCTTTATTTGGAGGGCGCTACATTATCGAAAGCAAACTAGGCGAAGGTGGAATTGGCATTACCTATCTTGCCAGAAACCAACGGAATGAACTACGAGTAATTAAAACCCTCAAAGAAGAAATTCTTAATCACCCGGTTTGGAAACAGCACCGCGATAAATTACGGCAAGACTTTCGCGATGAAGCTGTTCGCCTAGCTGTGTGTCGCCATCCTCATATAGTGGAGGTGGAAACTATCTTCGATGAGGGCAAATTTCCTTGCATGGTAATGGAGTATATCAAAGGAGAAGATTTAGGCAAGCGTTTGGGGCGGATGAGGTTGTTATCAGAAGCAGAAGCCGTACTATATATTCGACAAATTGGTGATGCGTTGACGGTAATTCATAATAAAGGCTTGCTGCATCGTGACCTCAAGCCGCGTAACATTATGCTTCGTTCTGGCAAATCAGAAGCAGTGTTGATTGACTTTGGTATTGCTAGAGATTTTATCCCTAATGTTGTCCAAAAACATACAGTGTATCGCACTCCTGGTTTTGCCCCTCCAGAACAGTATGATTTAGTTGCACCACGGGGAGAATTTATTGATATCTACGCCCTCGCCGCCACTTTATATAACTTATTAACCGGAGTTGTGCCCACGAGTGCAGAAGACAGATGCAACAATATTCCCCTGCAACCACCGCAACGCTTCAATTCTAATATTAGTGACAGAGTAAATCAGGCAATTATGCAGGGTATGGATTTGCAGGCAAATTATCGCCCCCAATCCGTGCAGGAGTGGTTGAATTTATTGGCTGCTGATGTTGGAGAAGATGTACCATCAACACTTAAGAGCCAACCGATCGCACCTAATCCACAAATCCCAAAACCTGCTGTAGTAGCTTCACTAGAGTGGCAATGCGTACATACCCTCAAAGGTCATACCAGTATGGTTCAGGCGATCGCTATTAGTCCTGATGGGCAACTAATTGCCAGTGGTAGTAATGACAATAATATCAAGCTATGGCAACTAACAACCGGCAAACTATTACGTAACTTCAATCGTTGGTTTTCCGGTCATTCCAGCATGGTTGATTCCCTCGCCTTTAGCCCAGACGGAAAGCTTCTTGCCAGCGGCAGTTGGGATGACACTATTAAATTATGGCAAGTAAATACAGGCAAACAAATCTCTACTTTCACAGGTCATTCTAACTGGGTTAATTCCGTCGCCTTTAGTCCAGAGGGACAGATGCTTGCAAGTGGTAGTGCTGACAACAGCATTAAATTATGGCAAATAAAGACAGGCAGACAAATCTCTACTCTCACAGGTCATTTGGACTTAGTTGGGTCAGTCGCCTTTAGCCAAGATGGAGAAATTCTCGCAAGTGGCAGTGCTGACTGCACTGTTAAACTTTGGCAAGTACACACAGCTAGAGAAATTTCCACTTTTACAAGTCATTCTTTCTACGTTAACTCTGTCGCCTTTAGTCCAGATGGACAATTGCTTGCTAGTGGTAGTGCTGACAACACAATCAAATTCTGGCAAGTAAGTACAGGTAAAGAACTTCGCACTCTCACTGGGCATTTGGACTCAGTTTGGTCAGTCGCCTTTAGTCCAGATGGGCAACTTCTTGCTAGTGGTAGTTGGGACAAAACTATCAAAATTTGGCACGCAAGCACAACAGCTAAAGAAATCTGCACTCTCACTGGTCATCTCAACTATGTCAGAACCGTTGCCTTCAGTCCCGATGGGCGAACCCTAGTTAGCGGTAGTGATGACGACACCATCAAGATTTGGCGACGAAAATAATATTGACACACAGATTTGACACTCTCCCGATTATTCTGACAAATTTTTTAAACCTTCAGGTAGACTCGGCATTTACAAAATATTGTCACAATAATGACGACAACGCTTATTTTTGCAGTCAATAGATTTGGGAGTAGCGATCGCGCTTTGTAGCCAGTTTTCGCGATCGCTACGAAGTGGGTTTAGGGGGACAAGTGCGTTCAGTTTCACAAATGGAACTGCGTTTGAAAGAAGCTGCTAAATTAAGGTTTAAAAGAGCGATCGTTGCCAAAGGGCAAAAATTTCCCGATCTTGATATTGAGATTTTACCAGCGGCTGGCAAATCGGAGGCTGTGCTGATTGACCGCAGTAGGGTGCGTTATGCTAACGCACCCTACGCGGCTGATGGGGAGATGATAGTATTCAAAATATAGGAGATAGGAAAATGCTAGAAATTAACAAAAATTATCTAATGGATGAAAATCAGCAACCTATCGCGGTACAAATTCCAATTGCTGAGTTTGAAAAAATTGAAGAAATCCTGGAAAACTACGGTTTGGTACAGTTAATGCAAGAAGCAGAAGGTAAGGGAAAATAATGATGGAACACGAACTCCATTAACAATGCCTAACCACTCCCAAATTAAAGGTTCGACGTTGAGATCCATTTGTACTCAGGCAGGTATCTCGCGAGAATAATTTTTAGCAGCTTATGAGCAAAGTTGAACAAACGTATCAAATATTGCCATCGCACTCTAAAATTACTTGCATTCTTCAGCAGATATTTTCGGATATCTTGATGGTCAACTAATTGCCAGTATTAAAAATCACAATTATTCTAAATAATTTTTGACTTTGGGCGATCGCCCTCCAACAGCTTTTAACCCTTCAGATAGACTCGCGATTTGCAAAATATTGTCAGAATAATGACGACAACGCCTATTTTTGCAGTCAATCCTTAGCTGACACGTTTTTACTTGCATAAAGTAAGCAGCTGGAATGTCTGCCAAGATTGTGCTGTAAATTTTGAAATTGAAAATTTGAATTATGGGCTTTGGTATCGGAGATTTATTCTGGATTTTCCTGCTTTTGTCTTCCCTGCAACCTATCTGGCAAAGACGTCAGATTGAATATCGTCGCGTGAGTTCTCTACAACAATTCCAGCAAGAACGCAAAAGCCGAGTGATATTGCTGATTCACCGTCAAGAGTCTATCAGCTTATTGGGAATTCCTATTTCGCGCTACATTACCATCGAAGACTCAGAACAGATACTGCGGGCAATTCGTCTCACCCCCCCAGATGTCCCCATTGACTTAATTTTGCACACTCCAGGCGGTTTGGTTTTAGCAACCGAACAAATCGCTAGAGCCTTAATTCGTCATCCGGCAAAAGTAACTGTTTTTGTACCTCATTATGCCATGAGTGGCGGTACAATGCTTGCTCTGGCTGCTGATGAAATCGTTATGGATGCTAACGCTGTCTTGGGACCAGTCGATCCGCAATTAGGTAACTTTCCGGCTGCGAGTATCATCAAAGTTGTGGAAGATAAACCCATCGGTGAAATTGACGACCAAACCCTGATTATGGCGGATTTGTCACGCAAAGCAATCCAGCAAGTGCAGCGATTTGTCAGGACTCTACTGAAAGACAATATTCCCACACAGAAAGTTCAGCCAGAAAATATCGAATCTATCATTGATGCCTTGACTACTGGGCGCGTTACCCACGACTATCCGATCACAGTTGAGGAAGCTACAGAAATGGGGCTGCCCATAACAGTCGGACTGCCCCGCTCAATTTACGATCTCATGGATATGTATCCGCAACCACAAGGCGGACGCCCCAGCGTGCAATACATACCCATGCCTTACAGCGATCGCCGCCCAATTCTACCCGTGCCTAAAGGCAGACCCTTAGAAGAACCCACTCAGATGAAATGAGCTAATAATGTCATCATTTTTTGCTTGTACCTAAGGTGTTGGTGAAGCTGTTGGTGAAGGCACCACCTCAGGTAAAGTTGTCGGTGTCGCCGTTGGTGTCGCCGTTGGTGTCGCCGTTGGTGTCGCCGTTGGTATTGGCGTAGTTCTTGTTCTTGGTCTGGTTGTCGGTCTGGTTGTCGGTCTGGTTGTCGGTCTGGTTGTCGGTGTCGCTGTTGGGGTTGGTGAAGATGTCGGCGCAGGACTTGGCTGAGTACTCGGCTGACCTCCGCTTGTCTTTGCTTCTTCGTTCAATCTCTGGCGAAATGCTAGATCGGCAATTCCAGTTTCTTGTAACTGAAATCTTTTTTGAGCTTCTTTAACCGCTGCTTCCGTCTGCGAACCATAAAACTGATCGCGGGGTAGAGGATTTTTAGGCTTCAATACTGCATTCAAATTTGCCTGTAAAATTTGAATTATATTCGCGGCAAAATCTTGAGTTTTTGGTCCTGCTATGCCATCAGCAGGTGTTAATTTGTACCCTGTTTGAAATTCACGAATTGCTTTTTTAGTTTTTGCATCCGTTAAGGGTGTATTTGTTAAGTCAACGCTATAGCCCAATCCCCGCAATACTGCACGGAATTGTTGTGGGCTATAATTACGTTGGCGAGCAGCACTAGCTGTATTTGAAATTACTACACTAGCTGTTATCAGGCAGACAACAGCAACAGGAATGCTTGATTTTCCAAACCCACACCACATGGTTGAAACTCCTTTTGATTAAATCAGCTATATATTCGGGTCAATAGCTGATCTTTAGTTTATTTAACCTCATTATTAATTATTTTTGATTAAATTAAGTTATATCTAAATAAAATTAGGTGGATACTATAAATAAATTTTTGTCATCTTTCTGTAGACGGATTTTAAATTACAAGTGGATATATACTGAAAACAGCATAAACCACATAAATTAGAGATGTCATAAGGAACATTTCTAAAATCCACTTATCAGCGAATGGCTCAAATAAACTCGGACAAGCGGCGAAACCTATGGTTTGAGCGCTTAATGGCAATTATTGCTACAGTAAATTTATGCATTTGTTTGTTTGATTTAAGTTATATTCCTTGGCGGGATTTCTACTTGCGAAAAGTTCCCCAAATTACCAACGTTTATGACAAAGTAAAAGGTATTGAACCGCATCGAGAAACAGAAAACTATCTAGCAAATGTCAAGTTACTAGAAGAACAGGTAAGCCAAACAGGGTTAAAATCCTCAGAAAGTGCAACCCAACTTGAAGAATTGCGCCGTCTTAGCACTGAGATGATTGACGGTAATCCTTTTGCGGCAGTAAATAAGGGTGGGACGCTGGAAAAAATCAAAAATAGAATGCGCGATCGCACATCTGTAAAATCTGCGAAACGAGCGTTTGACACTTTTTGGAGTCAAGCTTATTTAACTGAAAATGGGTGGAATCAAGAAATTGCTTTTTTCAACCAGAAAATTCAACCTTTAATCGCTACAGACTACTACCGCACAATTGGCGAAAACGGTGAATTTACTGATAATTTTTGGCGAATAGATTTACCCTTTGTTATTTTATTTGCTTTAGAGTTACTGACGCGGACTTTTTACATCAGACGGCGCAATCCAAGTTTTAGCTGGTTAGATGCAGTTTTGTGGCGCTGGTATGATTTATTTTTGCTGCTTCCATTTTGGCGATGGTTGCGAATAATACCTGTATTAGTTCGCCTCGATAAAGCGCATTTATTGAATCTGCAACCAGTAAGAAAGCAAATTAATCAAGGAGTTGTCGCCAATTTTGCCGAAGAACTCACAGAAATTGTCATAGTCAGGCTAATTAACCAGATTCAAGGATCGATAAAGCAGGGAGAGTTAACGCGCTGGCTATTGCAAAAAGAGAATCACTCTGAATATGTAGATATTAATAATATTAATGAAGTGGAAGCGATCGCAGGTATCTTTATCAAAGCGATCGTTTATCAAGTGCTACCCAAAATTCAACCAGAGATAGTTGCCATATTGCATCACAATATAGATGGTGCCTTCAATCAATCCCCCATCTATCGCAACCTGCACAACCTCCCCGGAGTAGCACAGATGCAGGCTCAACTGAGCGAACAATTATCAACTCAAATCGCCACAAACCTTTACAACGCCATAGTTAACGCCGTTGAAGATCCAGTAGCCGCAAAACTTTCGAGTCAATTACTGGAACGCTTTAGCGAAGCCTTGGGAGTGGAAATGCAGAAAAAACAAGTACTTTCAGAAATTCAAAGCTTAGTGTTTGACTTTTTGGAAGAAGTCAAAATCAACTACGTCCAACGCTTGTCCCGCGAGGATATAGCGCAAATTATCCAACAAACTCGACAATTGCGATCGCAAGCATCTGTCACCACAGTAGTCAGTAAAAGCTCTGCTTTACTACAAACCAGGAATAAGGCAAGTGGTGAGTAGACGATGAGGGAGAGGGGGAGACAAGGAGGACAAGGGGACAAGGAGACAAGGAGGACAAGGAGGACAAAAAATACCCATTACCCATTACCCATTCCCCATTACCCATTACCCATTCCCCATTCCCCATTCCCCATTCCCCATTCCCAATGCCCAATGACGGCAGATGCTCCACTTGGGGAGACCCCAAGACCGCACAGCCAAACCTATGCCCCATTATTAATTTCTCACTTCTCCCCCCAAAAGAAATGCGCTAAACTCAATTTAGGTCGAACCATTTTTGGTTCGGCACAATACTTCTTGGAAGATATCCTTATCGCAGGAAGTGGGTCAATGCCCACTTTTTTTATTGAATTATTGCATGACTCATCCCTTAGTCCCACAAATTATTGATTTGGCGACACCAGTAGCAGAAGAACTGGGATTGGAAGTCGTTGGGGTAGTTTTTCATACTAACCAACGTCCGCCAGTGTTGCGGGTAGATATCCGCAATCCCCAACAGGACACTGGATTGAATGATTGTGAGCGGATGAGCCGTGCTTTAGAAGCCTCCTTAGATGGATCGGATATCATTCCAGATGCTTACGTTTTAGAGGTGTCAAGTCCTGGTATTTCGCGGCAACTGACAACCGACAGGGAATACCTGTCCTTCAAAGGATTTCCTGTAATTGTCTTTACTTCCCAACCCTACGACGGACAGCAAGAGTGGATTGGTCAGTTGATTCGCCGGGATGAAATATCAGTTTACTTAAACCAAAAAGGTCGTGTAATCGAAATTCCTCGCACTCTCATAAGTAGGGTGCAGTTGAATGAGAGCAGATAAAAGTTAGGAGTTAAAAGTTAGGAGGCGCGGAGTTAGGAGGCGCGGAGTTAGGAGTTAAGAGTTAAGTTTTGAGTTCTTTTAAAACTCCTAACTCATAACTTACAACTCCTAACTTCTGCTTTTAACTTCTGCTGGGTGTCTGCATAATAATTAAAGGAGATAAATCTATGTCTACAGTTAAATTAACGGGATTAAAAGATTTAATCGAAAATATCAGTCGCGAACGGAATTTACCGCGTCTGGCAGTTCAATCAGCTATCAGAGAAGCACTACTAAAAGGTTACGAACGTTATCGCCGTGCCCAAAATTTAGAGCGAAGACAATTTGATGAAGAGTACTTTAATAATTTTGAAGTAGAACTTGATGTTGACGAACAAGGATTTCGCGTTCTTTCCACTAAAAGCATTGTTGAACAAGTTAGCAATTCCGATCATCAAATTTCTTTAAAAGAAGTTCAAGAAGTAGCTCCGGAAGCACAATTAGGTGACTCTGTGGTGCTAGATGTTACCCCTGATAAAGAAGAATTTGGTCGCATGGCGGCGATGCAAACCAAGCAAGTTTTAGCGCAAAAATTGCGAGATCAGCAGCGCCAGTTGGTGCAAGAAGAATTTCAAGACTTAGAAGGAACTGTGCTGCAAGCAAGAGTACTGCGCTTTGAAAGACAGTCAGTGATTATGGCAGTTGTCAGTGGCTTCGGTCAACCAGAGGTAGAAGCTGAATTACCCAAGCGCGAACAATTGCCCAACGATAATTACCGAGCAAATGCTACATTTAAGGTATATCTGAAAAAGGTTTCTCAAGGACAGCAACGCGGACCGCAGTTACTAGTTTCCAGAGCAGATGCTGGTTTAGTAGTATATTTGTTTGCTAACGAAGTGCCGGAAATTGAAGATGAAGTTGTGCGAATTGTTGCTGTAGCCAGAGAAGCTAATCCGCCTTCGCGTTACGTCGGACCGCGAACTAAAATTGCTGTTGATACCTTAGATCGCGATGTCGATCCAGTTGGTGCTTGTATTGGAGCGCGAGGATCGCGAATTCAAGTGGTGGTCAATGAATTGCGCGGGGAAAAAATCGATGTGATTCGTTGGTCGCCAGATCCCGCAACTTACATTGCTAACGGCTTGAGTCCCGCACGAGTCGATGAAGTACGCCTCATGGACCCCGAAAGTCGCCAAACTCACGTTTTAGTAGCTGAAGATCAACTTAGTTTAGCTATTGGTAAAGAAGGACAAAACGTCCGTTTAGCTGCTCGTCTGACTGGCTGGAAAATTGACATCAAAGACAAAGCGAAGTATGACCCCGCAGCAGAAGATGCAAAATTTGTCGCCGTCCGAGCAAAACATCAACAAGAAGAAGATGAAAGGGAGTTTGAGGAACTCGAAAAAATAGAGCAACTACAGCTAGACCAAGCACTGGAGTACGAGGAATTAGAAACATACGACGAGTATCAAGATGAGCAAGATGAGCAAGATGAGCAAGATGAGCAAGATGAGCAAGATGAAGAAATAGAAGCATGTCAAAACAAGTTAGAAACAGTTATGAAGTCAGTTGAGAATTTTCCATCTGACTTAAAAGTAGCTTTGCAAAATTTCATAGAAGAAAGATCGCAATTAGCAGACGATTTTAGACAATTGTTGCTGAAAAGTTCTTTAAGTTCACTAAAACAGCTTTTAGAACGCCTAGCCGATTTAGCTGTGGCTTCTGATACACCTTTTGCTATAACCAAACTTACTAACGCTTTAGGAATAAAAGGTGCTACATTTCAAAGCATCTTGTCTTTATTGGTAGTTTGAGTATTCCAAAAATATTCACTCGCTTTTTCAGAAATGTAGCGCGATCGCACACAAAGCATATCTTTTCATTCATAGGATTACCCGATCGCCAACCTGTTTCTGGTACAAAATTTAATCGTTTGTTGGCTTGATACCAATTCTATGTGAGGTTGCGCTTTATTCTGTGTAGGGGCAATTCATGAAGGGTTCCCTACTGAGTGCGTAAGCGCGTGCGTGCTTAATTCCGCGCTTACGCATCTTCAAGCCAGAATTGGCTTGAGCAATAGCCAAACCCAACAAACGAGCTTTTTGAAAAATAAAAAAGCGATGCCGAGTACGGCAACGCTTCTCTTCGAGAGGCTCCGCCAACGCGAACGCGCTTTGATCGTAAATCGTTGCATCGGTTGACCTTGGCATCCGCAACTCGCTATAAATATTCTTAAATGTTGCAAAACAGCAATAAACCGGGTAAAAATACAAATAACTTAACAAACCTTAATTTATCATGAAGCCAGTTGATAAAGGTTTAAGGAAGAATGTAACAAAATGTAAAAATTAGTACTGAGGAGTTATTTCACAAAAAATACTGCCTTGAAAGAAAGAGAAACAAGATGAAAAAGAATTACCGACGTTGTATCAGTTGCCGCCAAGTCAAATTAAAAGAAGAGTTTTGGCGGATTGTCCGCGTCTTTCCATCTAGACAGGTACAATTAAATGAGGGCATGGGGCGTTCTGCCTACATTTGTCCGCAAGCGAGCTGCCTTTGTGCTGCTAAAAAAAAAAATAGATTAGGGCGATCGCTACATGCATCAGTGCCAGAAGCACTGTATCAAACATTGTGGCAACGTTTAGCCTAAAGCCATACCTACTAATATTCGGGGTTTGGGGGTAATCACTCAGACAATTGTACTGACAGCCGTACTAATACGCTATCATCACATTCTGACTTGATTGCTTGGGTTAATGCCAAAATAGTAAATGGGTGTAGGCAGGGCAGCTTGCTCGCTTCTCAACTTTATTGCAGAGCGGCGAAGCAACATTCCCAAAAGTTTTACTCGATTGTGTTGTGGAATCAGAATCAGCAAAACAAAAAAAAACAATATGGCAACCTGGTAGCGCGATCGCGTGGCATCAACCATCCTTGGGTGGAAAGATGCCAACAGTAAACCGAAACATCTCTCTTTCCTGATTGGAGGCACCGGCAAAATCGTATCTGGGCAACCTAAACACAGCAGTCAAAGGATGGAGATGTCGCACTTTCAGGCAGCCATCCGCTAAAACTGTAATCTTATTGGGGAAGAGTGGATGAACAACGGCAAAGTGAGAATTTACGAATTATCAAAGGAATTGAATTTGGATAACAAAGAGCTACTAGCAATTTGCGACCAGCTCGATATTGCGGTCAAAAGCCATAGCAGTACAATTTCGGAAACAGAGGCAGAACAAATCCGGACAGCAGCGGAAAAACTCGCAGCTACGAATGTAATGCCAAAAAAAGAACTTACAACCAGTCATAAAGCAAATTCACCACAAATTGGTGGACCTTCCCGACCAACCGCACCCCACAAACAACAAATTTTGGAAATTCGCAAACCCAAAATATTGAGAAACACTACCTCCAACGCCCAAGAGGCGTCAGTTGCTATTAGTACTGAATTTGCTTCTTCTGAGGCTAATCCTCCTTCACCTCCACGACCCTTCGCCACACCAGTCTCATCATCAATGAAGCCGACGGCACCAACTCGACCAATACCCAAAAATCAGTCTGAGACCCCACAAAAACCTTTTGTGACTGAAGCCGAGCAAACGCTCGATCGTACTCCAACACCAGAAAAAACAGCCGCAGAAAAACCGGAAAAACCGCCGAGACCAAAACCGGAAAAACCGCCGAGACCGCAACTAGCAGCGCCACCCGCAAGACCACTTGCGGAAACAGCGACTTCTACAGATGGACAGCCTCTGGTGGAAGTGGGAGAGCCGATTGAAGCGCCATCGCTGACGACGACACAAAAACCGATCCTGAAGCGCGATCGCGATCAGGTAAAACCGAAAATCGCCAGACCAACAAGCGACCAGCCCGCACCAGATGCACCCCGTCCAGCAGGACGACCCACTCCCGCACCAGCCAGACCCGAGCAAAAAGGTAATAGACAAGGCGCGCCAACACCCTCAGGAGATCCGCAACGACCCACAAGACCGGTACGTCCAAGTGAAAAGCCAGTCGCAGCCTCACTGCCAGTGGCAACTCCACCAAGAGGGCTTGCAGGCGTTTCCGCAAAACAAGACCTTCCGGATGACGATCCCGTAGCACCCGATTTGCTCGACCTCAAACGCCCCACACCACCTCGCCTACTCAAAGGTGGTAAAAAGTGGCAGGAAGAGGAAATTATTGACGAAGTTAAAGAAAAAGCAGGCAAGGGAGTCACCAAAGGCAAACGAGTTAAGCCAATCCTGGATGATGAATTTGAAGAAGACTTGCTTGATGATGAAGATCCAGATTCACTTCTCACCGTTCAAGTCAGCCTTTCGATCGCTCGTCCTCCCAAACCCAAAGCAAGCCGACCTTCCTCACCTACTGTAGCTCCAACAACCAGCATCCCAACTGCTAAAGGTAGTAAAAAATCCAGCAGCCGCGATCGCGATCGCGACCGCGATCAAAAAGGCGGACGGCAGCAAGAGCAAAAGCGCGATCGTCCAGAAAAACTGGTAGTAACCGGTCCCATGACCGTGCAAGAACTGTCTGAAGCCTTAGCAATTGCCGATACAGAGATTGTGAAAATCCTGTTCATGAAAGGCATGGCGGTAAGCATCACCCAAAACCTGGATATTCCCACCATTACCCTAATCGCAACCGAGCTAGAAGTACCAGTCGAAACCGCCGAACTAGAATCCGAGGCAATCAAAGTCACGGAAATGATCGAAGCGGCAGACTTGGAAAACCTCGTGCGCCGTCCGCCAGTTGTGACAATTATGGGTCACGTAGACCACGGCAAAACTACCCTGCTCGACTCGATTCGCAAAACCAAAGTGGCAGCCGGCGAAGCTGGTGGTATTACCCAACACATCGGTGCTTACCACGTCGATGTCGAACATGAAGGCAAGATGCAGCAAATCGTCTTCCTTGACACCCCCGGTCACGAAGCTTTTACAGCTATGCGGGCACGAGGAGCGCGGGTGACAGACATTGCTGTGTTAGTAGTAGCAGCAGATGATGGCGTTCGTCCCCAAACCATTGAAGCTATTAGACATGCCCAAGCCGCTGAAGTGCCAATTGTCGTAGCAATTAACAAAATTGACAAAGAAGGGGCACAGCCAGAGCGGGTGAAACAAGAACTCACCCAGTATGGTTTAACCGCAGAAGATTGGGGCGGTGACACAATCATGGTTCCCGTCAGCGCCATTAAGGGCGAAAACCTAGATACGCTCTTAGAAATGATTTTGATTGTCGATGAGGTAGGCGAACTCTCTGCCAATCCAAATCGGACTGCAAAAGGAACTGTGATTGAAGCTCACCTGGATAAAGCAAAGGGAGCAGTTGCGACTTTGTTAATTCAGAATGGTACTCTCCACGTCGGCGATATGCTCGTAGCTGGCTCTGCCTTTGGTAAAGTTAGAGCAATGGTCGATGACAGAGGAGCCAGAGTTGAAGCTGCAAGTCCAAGTTTTGCCGTCGAGGTGTTGGGTCTAAGTGATGTGCCAGCAGCAGGCGACGAGTTCGAGGTTTTCGAGAACGAAAAACAAGCACGCGCACTCGCCTCAGACAGAGCAGACAAACAACGCGCCTCCCGTCTATTACAGGGACGCGTTACCCTGACAACCCTTTCCGCTCAGGCACAAGAAGGCGAGTTGAAAGAACTCAACTTGATTCTCAAAGGAGACGTACAAGGTTCTGTAGAAGCGATTGTCGGATCGCTCAAACAAATCCCGCAAAACGAAGTGCAAATTCGCATGTTATTGGCTACTGCTGGGGAAATCACCGAGACAGATATCGACTTGGCTGCCGCCAGTAACGCCGTAATCATTGGCTTCAATACCACCTTCGCCAGTGGTGCCAGACAAGCCGCCGATGAAGCTGGTGTGGATGTAAGAGAATACAACATCATCTACAAACTTCTAGAAGACATCCAGGCAGCCCTGGAAGGTCTATTAGAGCCAGAATTGGTGGAAGAACATCTGGGGATCACCGAAGTGCGTGCCGTCTTCCCAGTGGGACGCGGTGCGGTTGCTGGTTGCTACGTGCAATCTGGCAAGCTAGTTCGCAACTGCAAAATCCGAGTGCGTCGTAATAACAAAGTCATTTATGAAGGTGTTCTTGACTCCCTGAAACGGATGAAAGATGACGTTAAGGAAGTGAATGCTGGCTATGAATGCGGTATCGGCGTTGATAAATTCAACGACTGGGCTGAAAGTGACAGCATCGAATCCTACCAAATGGTGACGAAACGCCGCACTTTGACTCCGACAAGATAAGGCACAAGTGCAAAATAGCTATGAGTTAGGAGTTATGAGTTATGAGTTTTTAACTCCTAACTCTCAACTCATAACTCCTAATTCTTCTACTATGTCCTCATTTCGCTCTGAACCTATTTTGTGGATTCACATCGCTGGATTGGCAACGCTGCCGATTTTTTTGCCGCTGTGTTTATTGTTTTTGGCAGTAGGCGATCGCTCACTACCAACCTGGCTAGAACTACTTATAGTTGCGGCAATTGGCATTCTACCGCTGTTGTGGATGCAGTTACGCCGCCCTTTTTATACATTTGCCCTTCTGGGAGTAGCCCTCAAGCCAGAAATCCTCTCAGAACCCCAGCGTAAAATTCTCTGTTTAGTTAATACAAAATTAAATCGCCTGCTAGCAGTTTTCGGAGCTGTATTATCAGTTTTGATATTGGTGCTGCTTTACCAAGCAACTCCCTTGGTAGCAAACATTGCTCGGCTTTTACCTCAATGGAGAGGTTTAGCATTGCTGCTTGCTGGTTTATTTTTTTTAGCGAGTAATTTATTTTTGCAAATTCCCCTGAGTGTCGCAGGAGTTTTGGTGACGAAGGAAACAGAATTTGCAGCTTTAGAACCGTTATCTTTAGAAAAGATTAAGCAGGATTTTACAATTTTAGGGGTGCGGGTTAATCAAATCTTGCCCCAGTTGACTGGCAAAGTTAAAACTGAGGAATGAGTAATTATGGCGCGAATTCAAAATAAAAGTGATGCGGAAATTTGGAATAATCTGATATCGGCGATCGCCGCTAGTTCAGGCTTCCAAAGCTGGCAACTAGAACACGATGCTCAATTACAAGGGCTTAGGCTCGAGCAACAAGTACAGCGCTATTTGCGGGAAACTTTAGAAACTTTAGCTTACTAAGTAGCTAAGTATAAATGAGGAGAAAAAATAATCCCAATAGCTGATTGCTAATATTACAAAGGCAATTGGCTATTTTGCGCGTGCGAAAATATATGTTAGTTTTCTAACGAAAAAAGTACTTAAAAACGGAGAAAATCTGGTAGATTTTCTTGCAAGCGACGCAGTTGACGGTAGGCACTTTCTAGGCGATCACCTTCAACTTCCACCTCCGGAGTGGGATAATTTTGGATGACTTCTATAAGTGTAATTTGCCTATCTTTACTGGCAGAAACTACCAAAGCAGGCCGTAAAGCTTGTTTGTCTGCCTGACGCGATCGCGTATGAATAACCTGAGTAAGTTGATCTAAAATCACATTACCAATCCGGCTATTTAGTACCTTATCTAAAATCACCGGGTTAATTTTCACAGGTTCAGTTAAGTACTGACGAATTGCTTGAGGGTTTTGTCTAGCCAAAGCTAAATTCACTCTTAAGGAAGTTGACAGTTTACCAGTTTGGGCAAAAGTAGACAACTCCTCTACCGAAACTGATTCTCGGAAGATGCGATACTTCAACACCACCGATTCCGCAGCTAAAGCAGGAACACCGGAAAGTATAAAATAAATACTTATTACTAAAACTAACCCACGATACACAGACAAAAACTGGCAACGCATTTCCCCACATTTCCCCAAGCTTGGCTGTGCTTTTAACGATAATTGCTTTTTATTAGTTGCAACATCTTCCTCACGTCATACCATTTGACTTTAGATTTGCAACAAATCGACAGCAGACGTATATTTTTATTAAAAAATATTAAGTTATTACCTTTTTAGATAATAAACTTAAACATTAAAACCTCAATAAAAGTATTGTCAAATACAATAGCTTTGAATCACAGCCCAAAAACACTACTGTAAGAGGTTTTTTGGTCAAACTTCAATTCAGCTTGACAGTTTTCAAAGTGTAACATACAACAAGATTAGCGTTGATTTTTATTCAAGAATTTGGCTGATAAGGTGCTGTTATTCCGGTATAGTTTTGCATGGGTTTTACAGCTACATGGCTGCTATCGATACCTCTTTCAACTTACCTTAATTCACTCAAATCACAGATATAAAAAAGATGAAACGTCAGGGTTTTCACAAGCCTCAATCGAAAACTTTTCGCCTTCTTTCTAGCAGTCACCCTAGATATACTCTACCCTTGCGAGCAGGACTAAGCGCCTTGATACTGGTTTGTGCTGGGTCAATGCGATCGCCTGGTCAAGTAAATGCTAGTGCTACCCTCTTTGAAGGTATTACTCCAACTCTAACCGCGCAAGTTCCTGCAACAGCAACAGCAACAGCAATTTACGTTAACCCAGCGACCGGTGCAGACAGCGCTGCTAGCAATTCTGAAGCAACACCCTATAAAACTATCACCTTCGCCCTCAGCAAGGCTCAACCAGGTACCGTCATTCAACTCGCTGGTGGTACTTATAACAGTGAAAGTGGCGAAAAATTTCCACTATTCATTCAACAAGGTGTGACACTACGCGGTGATGATGCCAGCAAAGGTCAGGCGATATTAATTACAGGTAGTGGTTCATATACTAGTCGCACCTTTGCCGCGCAAAACATGACAATTCGCGCTGACAAAGATTCTACCATCACTGGCGTTACAGTCACCAACCCCAATCAACGCGGTACTGGTGTGTGGGTTGAATCGACTAATCCCACAATTACAAACAGTACATTTGTCAACAGTGGAAGAGAAGGTATTTTCGTTACGGGTACAGGTAATCCTAAAATTGAAAATAACGTCTTTACTGAAAACAAGGGCAATGGGGTTTCCGTCGCTAAATCTGCCACAGGTGAAATTCGCAATAACTTGTTTCAATCAACTGGTTTTGGTATTGCAGTTAGCGATTTGGCAACTCCTTTAATTACTGATAATCAAATTATCCAAAACTATGGCGGCATTGTTGTCACTGGTAGCGCAAAACCCGTGCTGCGTAACAACGTAATTCAAGATAACCGAGATCACGGATTAGTTGCACTTCAGAAATCTTCACCAGACTTGGGAACTCAGGAAAATCCTGGTAAAAACCTGATTCGCAATAACGGTAAAAAAGACCCAAAAAAGCTTTTTGACGTATTAAATGCGACCACTCAGAATACAATAGTCGCTGTTGGTAATGATATTGACCCTACCCGAATTTCTGGCAAGGTAGATTTTGTTGCTGCCAGCGTTGAACCCCCCGCAGGTGGTCAAACTGCTTTCAAAGATGTACCTGCGGGTTATTGGGCAAAAGGATACATTGAAGCTTTAGCCTCTGCGAATATTATTGCGGGCTTCCCCGATGGCAGTTTTAGACCGAATGAACCTGTAACACGCGCTCAATTTGCTACTATCGTCAATAAAGCTTTATCGCCAGCAAGCAAACGCCCAGGTATTGATTTTAAGGATCTGCAAAGCAATTTCTGGGCTTACGCAGCAATTCAATCTGCTTACCAGGGTCAATATGTGTCTGGCTATCCCGACGGTACGTTTAAACCACAGCAGCAAATTCCTAGAGTGCAGGTGTTAGTATCCTTAGCCAACGGTCTGGGTTTAAATGCTGAGACTCAAAATGCTCTGGGTTTCTATACTGATGCGGCACAGATTCCCAAATATGCTACAGGTTCTGTTGCTGCGGCAACTTCCAGGCAATTAGTAATTAATTATCCTACCGTTAAGCAACTAAATCCAAATCGTGAGGCAACTAGGGCAGAAGTTGCTGCTTTTGTTTACCAAGCGCTAGTTAGTGCTGGACGCGCTCAAGCAATTCCCTCACCTTATTTGGTACAAACTCCGTAATGGGGGACAAGGGGACAAGGGGACTAGGGGACAGGGGGGACAGGGGGGACAAGGGGGACAAGGGGGACTAGGGGGAGTTTGTCTCCTCGTCTTCCTTGTCTCCACGCCAGTCGCTACAACGGAGGGAACCTCCGCAACGCGCTGGCTCCCCCTCTCCCTTGTCTCCCTTGTCTTCCTTGTCTCCCCCCTCTCCCCATCCCCCTTGCATAAATCAAAGCGCCAAGGCTTAACAATTGTTAGGTCTTGGCGCTTTAAATATCTTGAGTTTTTTTAACTTTGGGGTCTTTAAAATTTGGTTGACCCCATTGAAATTTATGGTTTGATATTCAGGGTCTTTATATTGGCTGACCCCGTTTGAAGTATTATTAGTTTCTACTGAAAATCTCAAGTTTTCAGATTTCCTAATAATTTCTTAATTTTTTCTGTATATATGTTTCTGATTATAGAATTATGTTAAATTAGTTAACTAAATAAGACATCTGTCACCAGATATAAAAGGTAAATCTTGCAAAAAGGGAGAATTTCTCCCCTAAGAAGCTATTCGTTCTACTTATTTATGAGCGCTTTTGCCTACGCTGTTCCCATCGCCAAAGGAATACCATTAAGGTAACGACTCCTACCTGAAGTGCTAAGTTAGGCAAAGCGCTATCAACATCGCGTCCAGCAAGCAGTTGGGAAAAAAAGACGATCGCGCCGATGAAACCAGAAGCACCACAAGCAATATATATAAATTGCCGCAAGCCGCGATAGGGGGCTGCCATTTCTGCTTTGAGACGGGCGTATTGTTCTGAGTTAACGCGATTTTTGGGATTTTGTTGTACCATGACTTTATTAGTGTTATAATTTAGAATGGCTTTTGCCGATGTGGCTCAGTGGTAGAGCACTCGATTCGTAATCGAGCGGTCACGGGTTCAAATCCCGTCATCGGCTTTAATAAAAGTATTGTTGAATAGTTAAAGTTTTACACATATTGTACAGTAAACTACCTACACCGACCTGAGTACAGGTACGGTGTAGGCTTTTAGTAGCCCAGAAGAGTCTGTGCTGAGATTACAGTACAAACCGTTCGAGCCTCCAGGCTGGTTTACAGACAGCCCCAATAATGCAATCATCTTTGCTCCGTTCAAATCCGCGTCACAAGATAATTCACAATTGCCGCACTTGAACAACTTTTGCGACCGTAACCCAATGTGTAGACATTGATGGCACGTTTGACTCGTGTAGGCAGGGGGGACGGCAACAACTTCTACGCCGTCCCTCAACCCTTTGTATTCCAAAAACATCCGCAACTGGTAGAACGCCCACGAGTTACTTCTACGGCGCTCTGTCTTGTTTCGTGGTTTTTGATTTGTCCTTTCACGAATACCAGTTAAGTTCTCAATGGCTACAAGAGCCTGCTCGTGCTTGGCTTGCTGAATGATTGTCTTAGAAATATTGTGGTTTACCCACGATTGAAATCGTCTCTCGCGCACGGCAGTCGCTTCAAGTCGGCAAAGCCGCCCAACGCGCTGCCTCCCCGATAGCCGTACCAAGACTTGCCGACATCTACGCCGACTAGAAATGAGTGCGTGTGGAAGCTTTTTTTTGGAGAGAGGCTCTTGTCTTGCTATATTTATCTCTGGTTTCGGTTAACTGTTTCCCGCTCCACGAGTTTCCATTGCTGGTTACGGCAATGTCGCGCCGCCCAAAATCAACCCCAATAACTTTATTGGTTGGTTGCGGATCAGGAACTTCATCTTTTAATTGAATGTGGATGTAGTACTGACCATCGCGGTGTTTACATAATTGAGCAGAAGTCGGTTTTCTGCCCTTGAGTTTGCCACGTTGATAGTTACCAGCATCTATCTTGACGTGTTCCCGACCTTCTAATGTGGTCAGGCTAACCGTCCAATCTTTTTCCCTGAATGCAAAAATTCTGGCATCATAATCGGCAGATGTTGGCTTAAACGCCTTAACGGGTTTTCCTGCTCGTTTAGCTCTAACAGCTAGGTTGGCGCTCAACCCAAATTTGGCTCTCAAGTCTTCGTAAACAACGTTTTGAATAGTTGTCTTACTGGTTATCTGCGGCTTGATAACTTCGTTTGTGTAGTTACAAGCAGCAGCAAAAGCATGAAGAACTTTTTCTAGCTTTTCCGACTGCATTGGCATAGGGTTGAGTTTGCTTTCCTAGCGTCAGTACTTGTTCCATGAGTTCGACCTACTCACTTGTGACTATAATTATAGACTACAATTCTTCGTTTTGTGTTTCCGGAGATTGTTAAAAACTTAACTATCCCCACTCCCTCAACAACCTACGGTTGTTATTGGTCGAGGGATGTTGCGTTTTTAACCCGCAATACAAGCTCGCCACTGAACGGAGTACCGTTACAGTGGGAGCCTCCTTGCGGAAATAGGTGACTAATTATTTGTCGTCGGTAACAGATTAATGTCGTTGTGACAAATTATTGTCATAAAACTAGTAATTCGTTTCCATATGTATTGGTGACAAATTATTGTCATCTTTTGTGAAAAGCAACAATTTTATATAGAGCTTAGATAGATTTAAATCCCTATTATAAGCTTTTGAATTCAAAAAACTCTTTAAAGCAATCATGCAAATTTAAATATATATTGTCATTGCGAGTGTAGCGTTCGCACATGAAGGAGCCGGATAGTAGAGAAGCGTCCCGAAGGAAAGCGATCGGAAGTTCCTCAAACGTTTGTTCGATGGCTACGCGAAAGCGATCGCGCTTTAACAGCGCCAACACCAGCAAAAGTCTGTACAATTTGATTATCTAACACGGGCGCGATGGCGAAACGCCCGCTGGAAGCGATCGCTCACAATCACAAAGGTAAAACTACGCGGTAGCAAGCGGTGAACTTTGCGGGTGAGAAACGCCATTGAGTAAGATTTACCGCTACCTTGAGTATGCCAGAAAACTGTGTTACAGACAGCAAGAACGGGGTAGTATTATTTGTATGGATTTTTGGGGTTTGTGAAAATGACAGCACCTCAACCAATAAAATCTCTGAATTCTCCTCTTTACGACCAAGATTTTTATCTGTGGATAGAGACGACTGCAAAACAATTAAAAGAAGGCAATTTTGCTGAAGTTGATTTAGCAAATTTGATTGAAGAGATTGAATGCATGGGGAGAAGTGAAAAAAGAGCGTTAAAGAGTAATTTAGTAGTTGTTTTAATGCATTTATTGAAATATAAATATCAGCCATCTCAACGTACTAATAGTTGGTTATCTACTATATTTTAACATCGGCAGAGACTTGAAGAATGTTTAACGGAGAGTCCTAGTTTAAACAACTATTTGCCGGAAGTATTTATAAATTGTTATCAAAATGCTAGAAAACAAGCAGCTATAGAAGCTGGTTTGTCCCTTCCTACTTTTCCGGTTGAGTCTCCTTTTACTATTGATGAATGTCTGGATGAAGATTTTTTGCCAGAGTAATTCAATGTTATTTGCCAGAAGCGCGGGAGGAGTAAGTCACGGGCTTCATTAAGGCTATTATTATATTTTTTTAAACATTCAAGCCGGACAACAATTTGTCACAATGACAAATAATGTGTCACTGTACACATATTGTCGCGCTCAGTTGCGCCGTCAGATTAAAAGGGGTTATAAGAACGAAGCCGCAATTAAGCAGGCTTTAAAGATGAGAGCGATCGCTTTCACGTAAAGCTGCGATAATTTGAATATTTGCCTGAGGAAAAGCAAAGCGATCGAGTTCATCCAAATTCACCCAGCGAATTTCATCGCACTCCAGCGGTTGAGGAACACCCTTAAGATGGCGGCAATGATGTACAGTCAGGGTGACGCGCAAGTGGGTATAGGTATAATCAATAGTGATCAGATGTTTTCCTACTTCAATAAGTATTCCCAATTCTTCGTTAATTTCCCGTTTGATACACTCTTCCACGGTTTCACCTTTCTCGATTTTACCTCCAGGAAATTCCCACAAACCGCCCATTGCGCCTTCAGGACGACGGCGATCGATTAATATTTGTCCTCGATCGTTTGATATTACGGCAACACCAATGATTTTGTGAGGTGGTGGGGAAATAGTTTCACTCATGGTTTTTAGTTAGTAGTTAGTAGTTAGTAGTTAGTAGAAGCGTGGAACAACCAACTAACTAGTAAGCATTGTTTTTGGTTAGTAGTTAGTAGTTAGTAGTTAGTAGAAGCGTGGAACAACCAACTAACTACTAAGCATTAAAAAAACTCGGCAGATTAACTTGATTTCTGCCGAGTTTGTATTTTAGGTACAAATTTTAAGTTTGTTTGAATTTGTCTACGCACCTGTATCAAAATTAAATTAATCAAGTAATTTTCAATTTCGTATTTTGAGTTATTTTCTCAAGCTGGTAAAAATTACCATTCCCTTCTAGGAGTTAAGGGTAGAAGGGAGGCAGCTTGGAAAGATTTAGCACTCCTTGAGATTTTTGATTTGTATCACCGTGACGTTAACTAAAATGAAAACTTTAAATTTTTAGTCATTCTCGGTGTTGTTAGTTTCAGTTCCTTGCAATGCCATTTCAAAGTTCATTCTTTGTTCGGCATTACGCAAGAAATAACCACTGATCATAGCAGAGGCAAGAAGCCTACCCAAACTTTCCCGGCTGGTAGTAATAGTCACATTAAAGTGTTCCGCAGGCAGGTTTCCCAACAGCCCGACAATATTGCGCTCCATTACTTGAAATACTTCTGGAGAATTGGGTTTGGATAGCTGGGTAATTGTCTCTGGACTCAAGGCTTTAACGTACTGCCACAGCACTTCGCTCGTTTCTGGCTCACTGTTAAAAAATTCTGATACTTGATTGGATGGGTTACTCACGTTTTGCCTCCTTTACTACCACAGCTATGTGCGGTGTTTGTAAATTAAATAGTAAAAGCTCGTATTATATTTGACTAAGCAGCCTGTTGTCTGTTCTTGTCAACTAATGTAACAAGTTACTCCTCATCTGGGAGTCGGTGTAACCGTACCAAAAGCAGCGTAGTTTCTCACCTCGTTGGTTAGTTGGTGGTGGATAGTGGGGCAATGGGCATGGGGCATGGGGCATGGGGCATGGGACATGGAAAGCATCTTTTATTACCAATGCCCATTGCCCATTGCCCAATGCCCAATGCCCACTAACAACTAACTCGCCAAATATTCACCCATGTTTGCTTTAGATTTGCGAAGTTTAGTTAGAGCTTCGCGTTCGATTTGCCGTACTCGTTCGCGACTGATGTTCAAAAGTTCACCGATTCTGGCAAGAGTAAGCGCTTGTCCATCGGTTAATCCAAAGCGGAGGGTGAGAACTTCTCTCTGTTGTGGGGTAAGGTCTGCCATGAGACGATCTAAGTCAAAGGATAGAGAAGATTGCATGACGAACTCTTCTGGAGAAGCTCCTGGATCTTCTAACATTTCTCCGAGTTCGGTATCGTAATTATCTCCTAACCGCAAATCGAGTGATAGGGGCAGACGAGCTTTTTCTAGATACTCTCGGACTTGCTTGGGGGTTAATTCTAATTCTTGTGCTAGTTCAGCAGCGGATGGAGCGCGTCCTAGTCTTTGCGATAAATGCCGCTGTGCTTTTTTAATTTTATTCAGTTTTTCGGTAATGTGGATCGGTAGGCGGATGGTGCGAGCTTTTTCGGCGATCGCTCGCGTGATGGCTTGGCGAATCCACCAATAAGCATAGGTGGAAAATCTATAACCTTTGGTGGGGTCAAATTTTTCTACACCCCGTTGCATCCCAATGCTACCTTCTTGGATTAAATCGAGTAAATCGACGTTGCGCTTGATGTACTTTTTGGCAACGGATACGACTAGTCGCAAATTGGCTTCTACCATTTTGCGTTTGGCTATTTCACCAAGGGCGATCGCTTCGTTCAACTCTTCTGGTTCTAACTCTGTCGCTTTTGCCCACTCTTCTAAAGTCGGTTCATGACCTAACTTCATCAAAAGCGACTCCCTTACCTCATACAAAGCAGTTGCACGTTGCACCTGTTTGCCATAACATATCTCCTCCTCGTGGCTTAAGAGTGGCACGCGGCCAATCTCACGCAGGTAAGTCCGCACTAGGTCTGTGGCTGTCTGAGCGGTCTTCATGGCGCTACTCTTTGGTAATGGTGGGTTTTACGGTAGGGTGGAATGATAAATGCATGTATTGTCGGCGTTACTCAGTATCTTTGAGAATCCCAGAAACTAATTTACAACTTATACGCCTGGAGCAACACTGGTAATAATATTCATATTTAGTTGTTTACTGCAACGAAGGTACAATTGTTTTTCCTTGGTTGCAAGTGTCTAGAGTTAGATAAAAGGTAGCCAATACAACATATTTACTATCTTTTGGGTATTAATAATTGTAACATTTATGAGAATATTTTGACTAGATGGCACGATAAAATTTCCTTATTCTTTCCTTTAGTGAAAGACTAATATTTCCCTAAGGCTTTCTAGAGGCTCATTTAATAAATCTATCTATGACAAAGAGAAGTCCCTCAGATTGGTTTAAAAAAATTAACAATCGATTTTGGGGTGGGGAGTGGGGGAGTGGGGGAGTGGGGAGTAGGGACTAACTAGGATAAATTTCACTTTCGAGGCAGGTTTATTACCCGTTGAGGCAAGCAGAAAAAGAAGATAGGACATCTTCTAAGCCAATAGCAGCAAAATGTTGCATCAAGTTGATTTTTTGAATAAATCGGCTTGATGACTAGGTATTTATCAACAAATATTATCACCTTGCGTTTAAGTAGAAAACCCGGTTTATTGTAATTTTAGCGATCGCGCATCAAAAATTTCCGAAAACTACTTAAGGGCATTGGGGAGGCAGATACCGAAATGACTAAAAGTTGCAAATACTTAGGACTAGCGGTAATTTTAGCTGTGGGTGGGACGTTCGCTACTGCAAGTAGCGTATTCGCACAGAGTATCACCATAGATGGCACGCTGAGTCCGGCACAAACTTTAACTGGTCCGGTATACACAATTCCCCAGTCAGCCGGTCAAACAGTAGGGAATAATTTGTTTCAGAGCTTTGGTAGGTTTAACCTGAATATGGGCGAGATAGCCAACTTTGAGAGTGCTGGGAATATTAGAAATATATTATCTCGTGTCACAGGCGGCTCTGCTTCAATGATTGATGGTTTAATTTTTACCAACAGTGCTAACGTCAATTTGTTTTTGATTAATCCCAGTGGAATAGTCTTTGGTCCAAATGCGCGTTTGGATGTGGGTGGAAGTACTAGAGGTTCATTTGTCGCTACTACTATGGATGCACTGGTGTGGTCTAACGGTAGCCAATTTAGTGCGACAAATCCCGGTGGTGCGAGTAGCTTGTTAACAATTGTCGGCGATCCGAGTGGGTTTTTATCTACATTGAGAACACCCCCACCCATAGAGGTTAACCGTAGTATTTTGAGAGTTTCTGAAGGTCAAAGCTTGCTGTTACTCGGAGGTAATGTCAATTTAGACCGCAGCAACTTGTCTGTCGATTTTACAGAGGGTGGAAGAATTGAACTAGGAGGAGTGGCAGAACCGGGAACTGTCGGGCTGAATACCAACGGTAATATTCTCAGTTTGAACTTCCCTGAGAATTTAGCGCGGGGTGATGTGTCGCTTGCTAATACAGCTACTTTAGATACTCGTGCTGGGAATGGAGGTAGTATTGCAATCAATGCCAGAAATATAGATATTCTCTCAGGGAGTCGGTTGCTAGCGGGGATAGGCTCAGGTAGTGGTACTGTTGATAGTCAAGCTGGAGATGTAACGCTTAATGCTACCGGAGAAATCAAAGTTGCTGGTAGAAGCAATATTGTCAATTCTGTAGGAGAAGGAGCAAAAGGAAGTGGGGGTAATATTATCATTGATTCTGGGTCTTTCTCATTCCCAGATGACGCTCAAATTTCTGCCTCAACTTTGGGACGGGGAAATGCGGGGAATGTGACAGTGCGTGCTTTATATGCTGTTTCCCTTGTAGAGGGTAACATTTTCAGCACGGTGGAAGCAGGGGGTGTAGGTAAGGGTGGCAATATTGATATTAATACTGCAACGCTTTCACTAACTGATGGTGCTCAACTGCTAACTTTTACTCGTGAAGCATCTGATACCCAACCAGCAGGACAAGGGGATGCAGGCAATGTCAATGTTAAAGTTACTGGCGCTGTTAATATTGCTGGAGAGAAAAACGGTTTTGGTAGTGGGATTCGTAGCTCTGTGGCTATAGGGACAGTAGGGAATGGGGGTAACATTATCATCGATTCTGGTTCATTCTCGTTACGAGATGGCGCTCGATTTAGTGCTTCAACTTCTGGACAGGGTAATGCGGGGAATATCAATATTAATGTAACTGGTACGGCGACAATCTCTGGAAGCAAAGACGGAAGTATTAGTGCAATTTTCAGCAGTGTGGAACCAGGATCAAAAGGCAATGGGGGTAATATTACCATCGATTCTGGTTCATTCTCATTACGAGATAACGCTCAACTTACTGCCTCAACTTCTGGACAGGGGAATGCGGGCAATGTGACAGTGCGTGCAAAAGAAACTGTTTCTCTTGTACGTGGTAGCATCCTCAGCACGGTGGAAGCAGGGGGTGTAGGTAAGGGTGGCAATATTGATATTAATGCTGCAACGCTTTCACTAACTGATGGTGCTCAACTGCTAACTTTTACTCGTGAAGCATCTGATACCCAACCAGCAGGACAAGGGGATGCAGGCAATGTCAATGTTAAAGTTACTGGCGCTGTTAATATTGCTGGAGAGAAAAACGGTTTTCTTAGTGCGATTGGCAGCTTCGTGGATACGGGTACAGTAGGCAATGGGGGTAATATTACTATCGATTCTGGTTCTTTCTCGTTACGCGATAACGCTCGACTTCAAGCCTCAACATTTCGACAAGGGAATGCGGGAAATGTGACAGTGAGTGCACTCGATGCTGTTTCTCTTGCAGATGCTAGCATCTTCAGCACGGTGGAAGCAGGGGGTGTAGGTAAGGGTGGCAATATCGACATTAATGCTGCAACATTATCACTAACTGATGGCGCTCAACTCCTAACTGCTACTCGTGGTGCATCTGATACCGGTCCAGTAGGACAGGGGGAGGCGGGGAATGTCAATGTTAAAGTTACTGGCGCTGTTGATATTATTGGCGAGAAAAACGGTTTTCCCAGTGGGATTCGCAGCAATGTGGAAACGGGGACAGTTGGCAATGGTGGTAATATTACTATTGACTCTGGCTCATTCTCGTTACAAAATGGCGCTCTACTTACTGCCGAAACCCTTGGACAAGGAAATGCAGGCACAATTACAGTTAATGCTGCTGATTTTTTCACCATTTCTGGCAAAAGTTCTAACCTTAACAGTAGTGGCTTGTTCGTTAACTCCCAAAGTACGACGGGTACTGCTGAAGATATTATCGTCACCTCACCTAGAGTTACCCTAGACAACGGTGGCAGACTCAACGCCGAATCTACATCGGGTAATGGTGGTGACATCAACTTACAAACTGATTTACTTCTTCTGCGTCGTGGCGGTCAAATTACCACCACCGCAGGCACGGCACAAAAAAATGGTAATGGGGGCAATATTAATATTGATGCAGGCTTTATTGTTGCTGTGCCACAAGAGAATAGCGACATTAGAGCTAACGCTTTCTCAGGTAATGGAGGCAATGTCACAATCAACGCTCAAGGTATTTTTGGCATCCAGTCACGGCAACAACCAACCTCACAAAGTGATATTACAGCATCTTCAACAGGTGGGGGAATTAATGGGGTTATCGATATAAATACACTTGAGATTGACCCCAGTCGTGGGTTTATTGACTTACCAACAAATGTAGTTGATACGTTTAGGTTAGTGGCTCAAAGCTGTTCGGCATTTGGTAAAGGGGGTAGCGAGTTTACTGTTACTGGACGCGGTGGTTTACCTCCCGGTCCTGATGACTTTCTCAGTAGTGATGTGGTGTGGTCAGATACTCGGTTGACGGCGTTACCTGTTTCACCCAGTCCCGGTGTTACGCGTAAGGTTCGCAAAACTGCTGATGGTGTGGCGATCGTACCTGCTACTGGGTGGGTGTTTGATGAGAAAAAAGGGGAAGTTACGCTGATTGCTGCTAATGCAAGTTCTGAAGGTGTGGGTTCTAATCAGGGTGGGTGTATTGTGCCGTAAGAGTGTCTCACGCAAAGGCGCAAAGGCGCAAAGGGGGAGAGGGAAGTAATTTGGCTTCCCTCACTATTGTTAGACCTCTCTCCAAACCTCTCTCCTAGGAGGAGAGAGGCTTTGATTCTCCCCCTTCCCTAGTAGGGAAGGGGGTTGGGGGGTTAGGTCTGCGTCTGGTCTACTCAACTGAAAATCGCTCCTCACTATTGTTAGACCTCTCTCCAAACCTCTCTCCTAGGAGGAGAGAGGCTTTGATTCTCCCCCTTCCCTAGTAGGGAAGGGGGCTGGGGGGTTAGGTCTGCGTGTGGTCTACTCAACTGAAAATCGCTGTAACCGCTAACTAACTGCGTTGTACTCTTGGATGACTTTCACATCTAAGGTTGTAGTTTGTAACGAACGGATGGCAGCGACGGTGGCTTTGGCACCGGCGATGGTGGTGATGATGGGGATTTTGTAACCTAAGGCTGTGCGACGAATTAATCTGGCATCAGTTTGGGCTTCTTCCCCGGAAGGTGTGTTGATGATAATCTGGATTTTCTGGTTTTTGATCGCATCTACGACGTGAGGACGACCTTCATGGAGTTTCAAAACTAACTCAACGTTTAACTTATGATCTTGCAGGACTTTACGTGTACCTTGTGTAGCCATGACGGTAAAGCCTAATTCGATAAATTCCCTGACGACATCAACTGCGAGGGATTTGTCGCGATCGCTCATCGAAACAAACACGGTTCCTGTTAATGGTAAACGTTCGCCAGCACCAATTTCTGCTTTGGCATAGGCGCGTCCAAAGTCGCTGTCAATTCCCATCACTTCACCGGTAGAACGCATTTCTGGTCCCAAAATTGTGTCTGTACCAGGAAATTTATTAAACGGTAATACTGCTTCTTTCACGGCAATGTGTTTTGGTATCACTTCTTGAGTAAAACCTAATTCCTCTAAAGTTTTACCGGACATAACTAAGGATGCTAATTTAGCAAGTTGTACCCCAGTAGCTTTAGAAACAAATGGTACAGTACGCGAGGCGCGGGGGTTTGCCTCTAAAATGTAAACTTGCGGAGAATAGCCTTGAGCGCCAACCACGGCAAATTGAATATTCATCAGCCCGACTACTGATAAAGCCTGCGCTAGTTGCACCGTCCAAGTGCGGATTTGCTCAAGAACTGCTGGTGCTAAGGATATCGACGGTAAAGAACAAGCTGAGTCTCCTGAGTGAATCCCTGCTTGTTCAATGTGTTCCATAATACCGCCAATTACTACTTTTCCGGTATGGTCGGCGATCGCATCCACATCAACTTCAATCGCATTTTCTAAAAATTTATCAATCAAAATCGGATGTTCCGGTTCCACCAGCACCGCAAATGTCATGTAGCGTTCTAATTCTGTATCAGAATAGACGATTTCCATCGCTCGTCCCCCCAACACGTAGCTAGGACGCACTACTACCGGATAACCAATTCGTTTAGCGACAATCAGCGCATCTTCATAACTGCGAGCCATACCATTCGGCGGTTGAGCTATATTTAACTCGTTGAGAATCTTCTCAAACCGCTCTCGGTTTTCCGCCATGTCGATAGAATCTGGGGAAGTACCCCAAATTTGGGTAATTGGGAATTGGGAATTGGTAATTGGTAATTGGTTAGATTCCTCGCTATTACCAACTTTGTTTAAATACTCCTGTAATGGGACGGCAAGTTTTAAGGGGGTTTGTCCGCCAAATTGAACAATTACCCCAACCGGGTTTTCGGCTTCGATGATGTTGAGAACATCTTCTTTGGTCAATGGCTCAAAGTAAAGGCGATCGCTTGTATCATAATCTGTGGAAACTGTCTCCGGGTTGGAGTTAACCATAATTGTCTCATAACCTGCGCCCTTTAAAGCATAGGCAGCGTGACAACAACAATAGTCAAACTCAATTCCCTGTCCAATGCGGTTGGGACCACCACCCAAAATCATCACCTTGGGCTTGGTGGTTGGCGTTATCTCGCTTTCGTCTTCGTAGGTGGAATAATGGTAAGGAGTAAACGCTTCAAATTCGGCGGCGCAGGTGTCCACTGTTTTGTAAACTGGAATTACGCCTAGTTGTTGGCGATATGTCCGAACTTCATCTTCGTTCTTTTTCGTCGCATAGGCAATCTGGCGATCGCTAAATCCCTCTCGCTTTACTGCATACATCTGCTCTTTTGTCAACTGTTGCAATGGTGTGCGCTTGAGGAATTTTTCAGTTTCCAGCAGTTGCTGCATTTTATCCAGGAACCAAGGGTCAATCCCAGTTAATTCGTAGATTTCCTCAAGAGTTATTCCCAATAGCATCGCATGACGCACAGAGAAAATGCGCTCCGGGTTGGGAGTCCGCAATTGAGCGCGTATTTGTTCGCCACTGGGTAATTTTTCTTTAATGTCGCAACCCCAACCAGCGCGACCGGTTTCAAGCGATCGCAGTGCTTTTTGGAAGGATTCGTTAAAGGTGCGTCCGATCGCCATTGCTTCCCCTACCGATTTCATCTGGGTAGTCAGCACAGGTTCGGAACCTGGGAACTTTTCAAAGGCGAAGCGGGGAATTTTTGTTACTACATAGTCAATTGTCGGCTCAAAGGAGGCGGGTGTTTTCTTGGTGATGTCATTTTTGATTTCGTCCAAGGTGTAGCCTACAGCAAGCTTTGCTGCCATTTTAGCGATGGGAAAGCCTGTAGCTTTAGAAGACAAAGCCGAACTGCGGGAAACACGGGGGTTCATCTCAATGACAACTACATCCCCATTTACCGGATTGACGGCAAACTGGATGTTAGAACCGCCAGTTTCTACCCCTATTTCGCGGATGATTTTGATTGCCATATCCCGCAGCCGCTGATATTCTTTATCAGTGAGGGTTTGTGCCGGAGCGACGGTAATTGAGTCGCCGGTGTGGATACCCATTGGGTCAATGTTTTCGATTGAGCAGATAATGACGACGTTATCTGCTAAATCGCGCATGACTTCGAGTTCGTATTCTTTCCAGCCGAGTAAGGATTGATCGATGAGAATTTGGGAAACGGGACTAGCATCGATACCCGTTTGTGCCATTTCTTCAAATTCTTCTTGATTATAGGCGATACCGCCACCGGTGCCACCCATCGTAAAGGCTGGACGGATAATTAAAGGATAGGAGCCAATTTTACGAGCGATCGCTTTTGATTCTTCTAAGGTTTCGGCTGTACCACTGGGACAGACTTTCACGCCGATTTTATCCATCGCTTCGTTAAACAGCTTTCTGTCTTCGGCTTTTTCGATTGCCGGAAGTTTAGCGCCGATTAACTCAACATTGTACTTCTCCAACGCACCATTTTTCGCCAGAGCTACAGCGATGTTGAGAGCGGTTTGTCCTCCCATCGTTGGTAATAAGGCGTCGGGACGTTCTTTAGCGATTACTTTTTCGACTAACTCTGGGGTTAGCGGTTCGATGTACGTGCGATCGGCTGTTTCCGGATCGGTCATGATTGTCGCTGGGTTAGAATTTACCAGCACCACTTCATAGCCTTCTTCTCGCAGCGCTTTACAAGCTTGCGTACCAGAGTAGTCAAACTCACAAGCTTGTCCAATCACGATAGGACCAGAGCCTAACAGTAGAATTTTCCTGAGATCATCACGGCGGGGCATAATTGTTGCTTTGCAGTATAAGAATAGAAATCCTGATTATTTTAAGGTTCTTTACCCCTAACTCATGTTGTTTATTATCAACTTCTCCAGGTTTCATGACATGAGGGGAGGGGACAAGGAGACAAGGAGACAAGGGAGACAAGGGAGACAAGGGAGACAAGCAGACAAGCAGACAAGCAGACAAGCAGACAAGGAGAATAATTCTTTCCCCCTGTCTCCCCCTCTCCCCATCCCCCCTTCTCCCCATTCCCCCCATTCCCCATTCCCCATTCCCCATTCCCCTTTTTGTGTATCTAAATTTATTTAATTATGATGCTAAAATTTGTCAGTTTCTTGCAAATTATTTTTGTTGAAAGTAGTAATTTTTCTCAAGATAAAGGAATTTTTTTCTAAAAGATTTAATTTTCTATTTTAGAATAAGGCTTCGACTTAAATGAAAATATTTATTAATTAGTTTAAGGAAAACTTTTTTAAGTTAAATATTGTGTTTTAATATTTACTTAAATTAAAAATGGCAGAGAGTTATATATTTGGCTCTCTGCCATGTTTTATATTTTTTTAAGAAGAAGTGCTGACAACTTTTTGTTCAATCTAGGCTAGATGACTCTAGCTGATGAGCGTGTTAGTTGTGAGCAGGTTGGACAAAGCCTAAAGTTAAGCTATCTTTGGCTAAGAAGTGAGCCAAATGATAAGCTCTTTCTTCAGTTTTTAACAGAATTGTTTCGTACAAATACCGTGTGGCACGGTCGCCTAAACTCTCTGCTTGAGCGGCTTGGCGGCGAATTAAGCTAATCATAGCTTGTTCTGCTGCTAAGTCATGTTCTACCATTTGGCGGCAAGAATATACGCCATCAGACTCAGGTTCAAAACAGCATAATTCTGCTAGTTTGCTGAAGGTAGCAACTGGCACGCCGCCCAATCCATCTAAGCGTTCTCCAACATCATGAACGTGTCCTTGAACTTGTTCGTAGCTTTCGCTAAAAAACTCATGTAGTGAGTAGAATTCTGCGCCTTCTACTACAAAATGATGTTTTTGGTACTGCAAGTACAGTGCCTGGAAACTAGCTAAGACAACGTTAAATCCTTCGCAGACTGGTGCGGTTACACTGCGATCCAGTAATACGGGATTGTCATAAACCTGACCAAAATTTCGTAATATAGTTTGCGTTTCTGACATTGTTACCCTCGCTTTTAGGCAGTTATAGATGCAAGCTGCTTTTGTCCCTACATATTAACATCTAAGAAATAAAAGTAAACCGATCAATTTAGTCAGCAAAGATGCATTCGGTTTTATTAATTTTCGGCGCGATCGCTCTCGCCATTCAATGAATGTTTCTAATTATATATAGACATAATAGGCAAAATATAGTATGTAAGTTTCGATAAAAACGTCTCGTTCGAGAAATCAGGTATTTCATACTAATATTCCCCAAGCCAAAATCCTACAACCCCAGTCGTTAGGCGCTCAAACTAGCGCTGTGCATCCTTTATGATAAATATTTAATTTTTTTTTAGATTTTTGATGAGAATTATTTGCACTTGGGTTATTCTTATCTAAGAGGCTAAACTTTCAAAATTTTCAATAACAAAATAGTACAGTCGCATAATTAGTGCGATTGTTGTAGCACTTGGAGGGCAATTATCTTGAAATCGTTCAGTTCAGAAGTCGAAGGACAGCACACTGTTGAGGTAAATTGGGTAGATCGCTGGCAAGTTTATCAACGCTTGCAAGAGCTAGATATTCGTTGTTGGTGTGAGACTAATCAGCCATTGAAAGTTGAAATTAGCAATCCAAGCGCAGCTATTCAACTCTGGAGTGTCATCCGACAATTCACAATCTCTCGCCAAGAGATGATTTACACTCTTGAGGATTGTTGGCAGAATAAAGCTTGATATTATATGTCAATTAAAAATAGGTTATGAAAATCATGAGTAAATTTGATAAAAACCAGGTATCAGAATTTTGCCTTGAAGGACGATTTCTCGATTTTGCAATCAAAGATGGCTATAAGCTCAAAGGCTTGTTGCTGGCAACTGCTGAGGGTGAATGTTATGTAAAATTAGCTAAAGATTTAAGGGCTGCTTTTAACTTGCAGTTACCAAAAGGCACTTGGCTGCAAGTCGTGGGTGAGAAAACTTTAGATTTGAAAACCGGCGAAGTTAAGTTAAAAGCCTCGCGGGTGATGGCTGCGGGGGGAGATGGGGGACAGGGGGGACAAGGGGGACAAGGGGGACGACTTGGGGACAAGGGAGACAGGGGGGAAGGTGTTGGTGTGTCTTCTTTGGCTGAGAGTAAAGGAAAAAGTGCGAAAGCTACTATATTAGTGTGTCAAAAGTCGGATTGTATGAAACGCGGTGGTGATGGAGTTTGTCGAGCGTTGGAATCAGCTTTAAGCGATCGCTCTTTATCAAACGAAGTTACCATCAAAGGCACTGGCTGCATGAAAAATTGTAAAGCAGGTCCAAATTTAGTTATGCCAGATAAAACTCGTTACAGTCGCATTCAAGAAAAGCAAGTTCCCGCACTTATCGACAAGCATTTTGCTGACAAGATTGTAGAAAAGTCAGAGAATCATAGGAAAATTGTCATATCCACAGTCAGCGATCGCTAACAATGCTTGTTTAATTTGCTGCCTATCAATTTATAATCGGGCAATTAATCGTGTAAAGTATGGGACGATTCAAAGATGCGTCTCTAAAAAGAAACACCCAACCGGTGTTTGAGGATGGGTTGGGTGTTTAGTGCTTAACTTGATGTATTGACTCTACGGTATCAATATAAAAAATTTTTACAAAAAGGTAGGTTGAAAGCCCCGCGCATTCATGCCGGGGATGAAAACCACGTCGTGGGGTTTACCCCACAGTGGTGCTTTTTGTGCTATTATTACGCTATAGAGTTGAGCGTAAAGAT
>JAESGF010000095.1_pt1 | contig 79487 bp, 48 predicted proteins | sample 9269621 | NCBI WGS metagenome assembly JAESGF01 (sample SAMN14515066, study PRJNA621663) | algae metagenome | isolation source: Tolypothrix carrinoi HA7290-LM1 and co-occurring heterotrophs from dry rock... | place: USA: Makauwahi cave, Kauai, Hawaii | collected 2011-01-06
TGGTCGCCGCGCGAGGCAAGTCTCCATCAATGATCTCGATCGTGTAGGCGAGGTCGTGTCCGTGGATCTGCGGATCCTTGAGAACGACCACCGCCTCGTTCAGCCTGCCGTCGACTGTCGCTGAGATGTCCGCATCGGCGGGTCGGAGAGGAAGATGTCCCGCCCCTCGCTTCAGAACGGAACGAAGCGTGTGGGCTCCATGCCGCCGGCGATCCGGTCCGGCCGGGCGGTGAAGAACAGCGTCTGCGGGCTGACGCCAACGAGGTGCAGCTCCTTTGTGGCCCGGTCGTAGCGGAGGACGTCCGCGGTCTGGACGAAGAGGAAGCTCGCCGTTGTGGACGCTGTCGCGGTGTCAGCCGAATCGCGGCCGGTGAGGGCAACTGCAATCGTTGCCGCCGCGCCGGTCGCCAGGACGTCGCGTCGCGACGTTCCCCGCTTCGCAAGTGGTTCGTGCATGTTGGGGCCTCCAGCCCATTCGGCCGCTTGCGGGCGCTGCGTTCCACGTCAAAGTCCGTCGGACCGAGGACGTGTCGCCCGACCTCGTCGGGTAGCGGCCACTTCTGGTATACGGTCGCGCATCGGAACGGGCCTTGGGAGCACGATCCTCGCACCGCGTTCCGCCCCGCGCGATGGAGCGGCTGCGATCTTACGGTCGCGTATACTGTAAGCTACATGTGCGCCGCCTGGGGCGAGATGGGCCTGCCGTGCGCTCGTCGCCTAGCCTCTTTGCCCTGGGCTCATCAGCCGGGCGCACTGGCAGGAATGCTCTGCTCTCCGAGTAGAGCCTGCCAACCGTTTGCTTGTTTCGATGTATCTGACGTGTCCAAAACACCACATCCGTCGACGGTGTTCGCCAGACCGAGCTTTTTGAGCGCTCAGGAACTTCCGGGCTGGGCCGGGGCCGATGTAGATGTCGGAATATCTAGTGTTGGAGCGCCGGAATGTTCAAGAAATCGGTGCTGACTGCGGCGGGCGCACGGCCTGCGGCAGTGGCAGCTCTCGCGGTCTCCGCCGCGCTCGGGCTCTTCTCAATTGCTCCCGCGGCGCATGGTGCCGATCTCACGCCCGTGCCGGTCGAGGCCGCGCCTCCCGGGACATCGTGGGATGTGGCGATAGCCGCCTACGTCTGGGGCGCCAGCCTGACAGGCGACGTCGGCGTCGGCGGTCTCCGTCCTGTCGATATCGACGTCAGTTTTGGCGACATCCTCGAGAAGTTGGACTTCGCGTTCATGGCTGTCGCGGAGGCTCGCTACGGCCGCTTCGGGGTGTTCGGCGATCTACTATACACGAGCATCTCGACGTCTGCCTCAGGGCCGCTCGGGTTTGTCGACGCCGACGCCCGCAGTGAGGTGACGATCGCAACGTTGATGGGCGAGGCACGCGTCGTCGACCAGGCGGGCGCTTCGCTGGACGTCATGGCGGGCGGCAGGCTCTGGAATGTCTCCAACAAGCTTCGTCTGTCCGGGCCGCTGGCGACGCGCTCGTTCAGGGACAGCGAGACCTGGATCGATCCGATGATCGGCGTCAAAAGTCGGATCGGGAACGAAGCCGGCCTGTACCTGACCGGCTGGGCGATGGCCGGCGGGTTCGGCGTCAGCTCCGAGTTCGCGTGGGATCTCTGCGGCGGCGTCGGCTACGAGGTGACCGACCACGTGTCTGTCGTCGCAGGTTATCGCGGCCTCGGGGTCGACTATGAAGACGACGGCTTCGTGTACAACACCATCCAGCACGGTCCGCTCATCAGCGGCGTCGTGCGGTTTTGAGGCACCTTCCGCGCGGGCTCCGGGCCCTTGTCTCGGCCATCGCCCTTGCCGTCCTCACATCCTGCGCATCGACGCCTGCCGACATCATCGGCATCGACGGCGCCGCCATCCGTGCTGCTGAGGTGGAGGGAGCAACCCCGGTGCGGATCTTCGTGGCGACGAGCCGCGCGCCGGCCGAGGAGGCGAGCCGGTTCTTTTCCGGTGACCGCAGCGACACGCTGAACCTTGCCGAGGTCACCGTCTCGATCCCGCCGAACCACCAGATCGGCGAGATCGAGCGGCCAGCTCGCCTGCCGCCGGACCCGCGGACGGAGTTCGTTGTTCTCGACCCGCGAAGCTTCCCGTCCGGCGAGAGCTTCGCGGCCGCGATCGACAGCGACCTCGCCCGTCGGCCGCGCGGCAGTCGCGACGTGCTCCTCTTCGTCCACGGCTACAACACCGACTTCACCGCAGCCGTCCTGCGCGCCGCGCAATTCGTGCACGACAGCGGCTTCATGGGGACGCCCGTTCTTTTCACGTGGGCTTCGCGCGGCCAAACGTTGCAATATGTCTACGACCTCAACAGCGCACTCCACGCCCGCGACGCGCTGATCGAGACCGGGGCCATCCTGAGCCTCACCAGCGGCGAGCGGCTGGACATCGTCGCCCACTCCATGGGCAACCTCCTGACGGTAGAGGCGATCCGGGAGCTTTCGATCGACGGCCGTTTCGACGCCGCGGGTCGCATCAACGCGGTCGTCCTCGCGGCCCCGGACATCGACATCGACCTCTTCCGGCGGCAGCTTCGCCCGGTTCGGCGCGGGAGCCCGCCGATCTACGTCCTCGTCTCGAGCGATGACGAGGCGCTCGCTCTGTCATCGAGGATCGCCGGCAACATCCCGCGGGTCGGCGACGCCGATCCTGCCACGCTGGAAGCCTTGGGCGTAAAGGTCGTCGACCTCTCGAAGGTGAAGGACCGCGAGAGCATCCACCACACGAAGTTTGCCGACGCCCCCGGCGTCGTCCAGATGATCGGCTCAAGCATCCTCGCCGGAGCGCATCCGGCCGAGAGGGAGTCGGCACATCCGCTCGGAGGCATCGTCGGAGCGCTCGCGCCCGTCACGGGCCAAGCTGCGGCCGAGTGAGCGCGTGGTGCCGGCCGACAGACGAGTCACCACCAGAGCCTTCCGCGTCAGGCCCGATAACACCGGCCGCGTGAGGCGTCCGGTGTTGTCGTTGAACCGGCCGGCTCTCAGCCTGGATTCATCGCCTCGGTCGCCTGCGTGCTCAGCTCGACGCAGCGGGCATAGTCGCCGGACGACTGCGCGTCGGATGCCTCCTGCGACAGCCTCTCGGCCTCCTCACGAGCCTGCGTGGTCGCCCCCTGCTCGGATGTGATCATCGTGTTCAAGGCCTCGATTGCCGCTGCACAATCCTGTTGCGTGCTCTGTGCGTGGGCAACGCTCGCGAGACCGGCGGCCGCTGCGAGGACAGCAAGTCCGAAGGTGGCCGTACGAATCGACTTCATGACGTTCCTCTGAGATACGGCAGCCGGCAATGAAATGCAGACGGCCTGTGTCAATTTTTCTGCGCTCGTTGAGGCGGCGACGATGCGGTCAGAATTGTCGCCTACCCGGAAATGCATCTATTCCGCCTGCGGTGGAAATGGGAGTATGCTACAGTAGGTACCGTGCCTCGGAACCGATCCGGGCCGGCGTCCTTGCTTCTCGCGCATGATTGCGGCGCAGGTCTTTGAAAGAACGGCAAGAAAAGAGGCAGCGTCGGGAGGCCTAACGGGTGCTTTACCTGGACGTCGCGGCATCGAACCTCGTGCTTTCACCGTGCCCCAGCTCGTCCGGTGACGCCCGGGTCCGACAGGAACGGTCCGTCAGCCCCGCAACGAGGAGGGCATCGTGACGGCAAACACGTCGCGTGCGTCTCCTGCCGGCGCGGTCGACCCGTCGTGTGCCGACGCCGTCCGGACGCAGGTCGCCAGAATCCTCTCGAGCGATGATTTTTCCGTACCCGAACGCCTGAAAGCCTTCTTCTGCTACGTCGTGGAGGAGACGCTTGCCGGTCGCGAGGAGCGGATCAAGGCCTACTCCGTCGCGGTGGAGGTATTCGGCCGAGATACGTCGTTCGACTCCCAAAGCGATCCCGTGGTTCGCGTTGAGGCGGGCCGGCTCCGTCGCACTCTTGAACGCTATTACCTGACGAGCGGCCGGAACGACCCGGTCCGCATCGAGATCCCGAAGGGGCGCTACGTCCCGGTCTTCACCTTCCTCGAGGATGTCTCCGTCGACGAGGTGCCGCCCGCTGCGGAAGCGCCGCCCGACGTCGAGGCGCCGGTCGAGCAGGCCGTGGTCCCGCCCGCCACGAGTGTCCCGCGCAGACTACGCCTTGTTGGGGCAATTGCTGTCGTCGTCGTTGCGGTCGCCGCGGCAGGCGCGATCCTGCAGGGCGCGCTCTCGTTCGGTCCCGCTGCCGAAGAGAGACTGACGCCGTCCGTCCTCGTGACGTCGCTGAAGGCGGTCGGCGACGACGGGGCGGCGGATTACGCCGCCAGCCTTTCTGGCGAGATCGACCATCAGCTCGAACTCTTCCGCGAGGTCGTCGCCCTCCGCGACCGGGTCGCAGGCGCGTCCGGCCAGATGCCCCCCGACTACGTGATCGAGGGAAGCGTGCGGGCCGGAGAGACGATGCTTCGCGTCACCGTGAGCCTTGTCGAGACCGCGACGGGAGCAGTCGCATGGTCGCAATCCTTCGATGCCGGTCGGGGGCCCGGGGGCGATGGCCTCATCCGGTCACAGGTCGAGATGGCGAAGAGCATCGCAAGCGCCATCGCCCAGCCTTACGGCGCGATCTTTCAATCGGAGGCCAAGGCGATCGGCTCTCTCGCCGAAGCATCTCCGGGCGCCCTCCACGGACGGCGTTGCCTCGTCGCCTTCTACATGTACCGCGTCTCGCTCTCGGCCGCGGACCACCTCAGGGTGCGCGACTGCATCGACCGTGTCGTGGACGCCGCGCCACGATCGAGCACGGCGCGGGCCATGCGCTCTCTCCTCGCGACCGACGAGGATCGCTTCGCGTACAACCGGCAAGATGGCGCCGCTCCCGCTCTTGACCGGGCGCTCGCCGATGCGCGCGAGGCCGTGCGGCTCGACCCGAGGAACCTACGCGCGCTCCAGGCGCTGATGGTCGCCCTGTCGTTCTCCCGCGAGCCCGGCGAAGCGCTCGCCGTCGCCGAATCCGCTTACGCACTGAACCCGAACGATGCCGAGTTCCTCAGCGAGTACGGCACGCGCATTGCCCACGGCGGCGATTGGAGGAGGGGCGGCGAGATCATCGAGACCGCCATGCGCATGAACCCGGCAGGTGCGCCCTACTACGCGGGAGTGCTGGCGTTCGCCGCCTACATGGAGCGGGACATCCCTCGTGCGCTGTTCTGGCTGCGGCAGGCGCAGGTCGAGCCTTCGCCGATCTTCCAGTTCGTTGCCGCGCTGATCTACACTGACGCCGGCCTGCCAACGGAGGCCGCGCGGGCGCGCGATCTGTCCCTTGCCGCTGCGCCCGTGCTCTTCGAGAACCTGCCGGATGAGGCGGCGAAGCGGAACTTCCGGTCCGAAGACCTCAAGATGCTCGTCGACGGCGCGAAGCGGGCCGGCTTCCCTGTGCCCCTCGAGCACGCCGGAAGCGACCTCGCTGGCGAGGAGCCGCCGTCGCCGAATTAGGATCGGCAGACCCGTGTGATCTATCCGGCGAAGGCCCGGATCGCGAGGAACGCTGCCGCCGACAGGAGCGCCGCCGCCGGCACGGTCACGATCCACGCGGCGACGATGGTCATGAAGTGCGAGCGGCGGACCAGCTTGCGGCGGCGGCGCTCCTCGGCGCCGTAGTCCTTCGGCGCGTCCTCCAGCCCGCCGGACCGCATCCGACGCCCTTCGTCCCACTCGCGGAAGAAGCCGACCCCGAACACCCCGCCGACCGCGATGTGGGTGGAGCTGACCGGCAGCCCGAGCCACGAGGCGACGATCACGGTGATCGCCGCCGACAAGGCGACACAGTAGGCCCGCACCGGGTTCAACTTGGTGATCTGGTCGCCGACCATGCGGATCAGCTTCGGCCCGAACAGGAACAGCCCGAGCGAGATCCCGAACGCGCCAATCACCATCACCCACGCCGGGATCGCGACGCTCGCCCCGACGTCGCCGGCCGCGCTTGCGTGGACGATGGCCGCGAGCGGACCGACGGCGTTGGCGACGTCGTTCGCCCCGTGCGCGAACGACAGGAGCGCAGCCGAGATGATGAGCGGCAAGCCGAACAGCGTCTTCAGCGAGCGCTTGCGGTTCTCGAGACCTGCGGCGCGGTGGCGGATGACCGGCACGCTCGCGCCGTAGGCGAGGAGCCCGACGCCGGCCCCGATCAGGACGGCGGACCCGAGGTCGAGGCGAACGACGTGGCTGAGCCCCTTCAGCGCCATGTAGGCCCCGAAGACGCCGGCCATGACGCCGATCAGCACCGGCACCCAGACCCGCGCCGCCCCGATGATGTCCGCCCGCTTGACGATCCGCCATTCGATGAACGCGAGGAACAGCGCCGCGATGGCGCCGCCGAGAACGGGCGAGACGATCCAGCTCGCCGCGATCCCGCCCATGGTCGGCCAGTCGACCGCGGAGAGCCCGACAGCCGCGACACCCGCGCCGAGGACGCCCCCGACAACGGCATGCGTCGTCGAGACAGGCGCGCCGAGGATGGTCGCGAGATTGACCCAGCCTGCGGAGGCGATGAGGGCCGCCATCATCACCCAAACGAATGACCGCGGCGGCACGTCCGCCGGATCGACGATCCCCCGCGCGATCGTGCTGACGACATCGCCGCCCGCGAGGAGTGCGCCGGCGCTCTCGCATGCGGCCGCAAGGACGAGCGCGCCCCCCATCGTCAGCACCCTGGCGCCGACGGCCGGTCCCATGTTGTTGGCGACGTCGTTGGCGCCGATGTTGAGGGCCATGTAGGCGCCAAGCGCCGCCGCCGCGACGACGGTTAGCGGCGTGTTCCCGAGATCGACGAAGACGGCCGCGACGGTGGCGGCGAGCGCGATGAAGGCGAAGGCCGTCGCGGGGGCGACGACCGGACGCCAGACCGAACGCGCCGCATACTCGACCGACCCGATCCGCTTCAGATCCTTGTCGAGGTTCTTCCATCGCCCGCGCGTGTCGTCGAAGGCCATCAGCGTCCTTTCCTGCGTCTCCGGCGCCGTCACTCGGAGGGAGAAGTCGTGGCGAAGTCGCGCAGCAGCGCCTTCAGGCCGGGCTCGTCGACCCTGTCGACGGCCTCTGCGGGGGAGACCCAGATCCGCCTGCGCTCGCCGCGCTCGGGAAAGTCGTCGGCCATCTGGCGGACGTCAACGCGGAAGACGAGGACGTCGCAGGGCCGCTCCAGCCCGCTCTTGCTGCGCTTCATCGAGCGGTACCGCCCGATCGGCGAGGGTGACACGTCGGCGCGCTTCACGCCGGCCTCTTCCCACGCTTCCGCCAGAGCCGATCCGGGCTCCTCGACACCCCTGTGGGGCCAGCCCTTGGGCAGGATCCAGCGCTTGCTCGTCCGACTGGTGACGAGAAGCACCTCGGAGCGGTCGCCGCGCCGGCGGATGCACAGCGCCGCGATCTGCAGGAGGCGCGGCCTCGAGATCAGCGGTGCGAGAAAGGCCTCGCGAAGCCGGTTCAGCATTTCTCTCAAGACGGCGCGACCCTGTCGGCTTGTGGTTGACGCTGGTGAGGGCAGCAAGGCTGTCGCCGTCCCGTGGTGCTAGGTAGGCCACTGCTCGCGGAACGTCAGCCTTATGCTGTTTCAGCACGCCGCAACCGGCGGGAGTTTTCCAGCCGGCGGCAGGCGGCGCGGTCGATTGCCACGACGGCGACCATCCAGAGCGCGATTACCGCAACCGTCGCCTGCAGGAGGCCGTAGTCGCGGGCGACGGCATCGAGGAGGCTTGCCGAGAGGCCCGGAACCGCGAACACCTTCGCGGCGACCACTGTGCCGCCGACCGCCCAGGGGAACTCCGGCGAGAGCGCCGCGAGGAGGACGATCGCTGGATACCGCCGCCCCGTGCCGCCACACAGCTCCGAGCGGTCCGCACCCCCTTCCCAGCGCTCCTTGCGCCAGGCGGCTCATGGACGGCGTTGCTCCCGCGGCGGCGAGGCCCTGGCGGTAGTCAATGAGGCCATGTTGGCCGCCGCAGCCACAGTGATCGATGAGGCCGCGCGCGAAGAATCACTGCCGCCGGCCCGGCGGCCTCAATCTCAAGCGGAGCGGTGCCAGAGCGGCGGGGCGGGGACATCGACCGCCACCTCCGTGATGTGCCAGCGTCCGAGGTTGGCGGCGAAGAGCCGCGCGCCATCAAAGGCGATGTTGGTCGGGTGGCAGAGCGTGTGCGCCGTCGGGTCCTCGACGAGAATGTCGCAGCGCGCGCCGTCCGGCGGCAGCCGCAGGAGCCGCGACGGCTCATAGCAGGCGACGATGAGGTTGCCCGACCCGTCGAATGCGATGCCGTCCGGGAGGCCTGGAAGGCCAGTCGCGAACGGCTCCGCCAAGCCGGCCGATCCGTCGGGTCGGATGGCGATCCGAGTGACCGCCGCTGCGAACGTCTCGCAGACATAGACAGCGTCCTCGCCGGGCCGCATCGCGAGGCCGTTGGCAAAGTTCAGCGCGCCCGCGTACCAGAGGCCGCCTTCGCCGGTGGCGAGATCGTACGCCCAGATGCCGGGCCCGGGCGTGCCGGCGGCGTGGCTGTCGGAGACGAGGAGGCGGCGGCGGGCGGTGTCGACCAACGGATAGTTCGGGATGCGGATGCCCGGCGGCGTGAAGCGGGCGGGACTCCGCGTGGCAAGGTCGAGCCGGAAGACGGCCGCCTCGCGGAGGTCGCACACGAACAGCGCGCGGTCGCCATCGAAGGCGAGGCCAAGGGCGAAGCCTCCCGTAGAGGCGACCTTCTCCATGGCGGATCCGTCCGGCGCGATGCGGACGATGTCTCCGTCTTCGTTTCCGGCCCAGATCCAGCCGTCCGGGCCGACGGCGACGCCCTCCGGGTGGCTCAGCTTCGGCGTCGTGAAGATGCCGTCGAAGAACACGCGGGCGGCCGTGGGCGGGAGGATCGTCGTCTCCGCAGTGGCGAAGCGGAAGCTCATTGCGGCCGCCTCGCGCCGGTCGCGGAATCGAAGAGGTGCAGGCGGTCCGGCGCGAAGCGGAGGGCGACCGGAGCGCCCATCGGCCGCCCCTCGCCGGGGCCGACCTTGGCGACGACGAGGTGCGTGCCGACCGACACGGTGAGCAGCGTCACGTCGCCGAGGAGCTCGGACGAGTAGACCGTGCCGCGGGCGTCCGCCTCGCCGTCGGCCGGCGTGATGTTCTCCGGGCGGACGCCGAGCGTGGCTGCGCCATCCGGCGCGCCGGGGAGCGCCGTCTCGCCGCCCGCGTGGCGGAAGCGGCCGGCCGCGACGGTCCCGGGGATGAGGTTCATCGGCGGCGAGCCGATGAAGCCGGCGACGAAGGTGTTCGCGGGCGCGGCGTAGATCTCCGCCGGAGTGCCGGTCTGCTGGATCCGCGCCTCGTTCAGGATCACGATGCGGTCGGCGAGCGTCATCGCCTCCACCTGGTCGTGGGTGACGTAGATGGTCGTGGTCCCGAGCTCCTTCTGAAGGTGGCGGAGCTCGGCCCGCATCACGGTGCGGAGCTTGGCGTCGAGGTTCGACAGCGGCTCGTCCATCAGGAAGAGGCGCGGCGTGCGCACGATGGCGCGGGCCAGCGCGACGCGCTGGCGCTGTCCGCCGGAGAGCTCGCCCGGACGGCGCGACAGGAGGGCGCCGAGCTCCACCTTCTCGGCCGCGCGGCGCACCCGCTCCGCCCGCTCCGTGCGGGGGACGCGGGCGATCTTCAGCGGGTATCCGATGTTCTCCGCTACGGTCATGTGCGGGTAGAGCGCGTAGTTCTGGAACACCATCGCGAGGTCGCGGTCGCGGGCGGGGACGTCCACCACGTCGCGGCCGTCGATGAGGATTTCGCCGCCTGTCGGCTCCTCGAGGCCGGCGACGAGGCGCATCGTCGTGGACTTGCCGCAGCCGGAAGGCCCAAGGAGGACGAGGAACTCGCCGTCCGCGATGGCGAGGTCGAGCCGCTCCAGCGCGACGAAGCCGCCGAAGCGTTTGGAGAGGCCGCGCAGCTCGACGCTCGCCACGCTCAGCCCTCCTGCTCTGATGCGCTGGCGAAGAAGCCGGCGCGGAATGGCAGCGCGCGCGGGGCGCCGCCGTCGCCGGTGATGACGAGCCGGTCGCCGATGGCCGCGATGGCGGTGACGGCCTCCCACTCCGCCGGCCGGGCGATGGCGCCAATGACGTGGGCGATGCGGTGCGTCGCGCCAGGGGCGAGGGTGAAGGCGGTGGGCACGCCCTCGGCGGCGACGGCGTTGGGGCCGAGCGCCGCGCGGTGGCCGGCCGCGCCCGCCGCCCGCCCGTCCTCGATGCCGATGACGCCGCGGTGGCGGCCGTTCCACGGGCTGTAGTCGCGCCCGCCGTTGGAATGCCAGAGCATGGTGACGGGGAGGACGGCCGGGTTCTTGAGGACGAAGACGACGTCGTCCTCCGCCTCGCGCACCACGGCCGTCCAGCCGAGCGGCGAGTCGTCGGCGTCTACGAGCGTGACGAAGTCCTCGTGCCGGTCGGCGATGGGGAGGCGCGTCAGGTCCACTGTGCCGCCGTCCGCCCCCGGGAACGCGGTGAGGTCCGCCGAGCGGGCCGGGCAGGCGAGGATGTGGCGGCCCGGCTCCAGCGGACGGTCCGGCGTGAGCGCGGCGCGTTTCGGCGACGTCGAGAGCCGGCCGCGGCCCGCGAGGCGCAGCATCGGGTGATGCGCGAGCGTGACGCCGCCCTCGCCACCGCTGACGACGTGCTCCTGGTAGAGGAGCGGCGCGTCTGGGGCGAGCGACAGGCGCTTCTCCACCGTCGCACCATGGACGCGGCGTTCAAGCGTGAGGCGCAGCTCCGGGTCGGCCGCGTCCACCCGCCACGGGCTGTTCGCGGTCCAGCCGTGCGGGGGCGAGGGATCAAGGTCGCTCGCCCCGAACGGCATGCAGAGGAAGTCGCCGGCGAGCGTGCGCTCCACCGGGGGCACCGCCTCGTCCGCTGCCACCGCCGGGTCGTCGACCCATGGCGCGACGTGGAGCGGCTCGATCTGCCGTGCGCCGTCGACGAGGACGAGCCGGCGGATGTTGCCCACGGCAGGGTCGACAGCGAGGTGCGCGCCGGTGGGCTGCCTGGCCTCGGCGAAGTCCATCATGCGCCCTTCGCCGCGAGGCCGCCGTCGACGCGGACGATCTCGCCGGTGATGAACGAGGCGCGGTCGGAGGCGAGGAAGAGGACGAGCTCCGCCACCTCCTCCGCCTGGCCGAAGCGACCGACCGGGTGGGCGCGGTTCCACTCCTCCCGCAGCGCGGCGCCGCCGTCGGGCAGGCTCTCGAACAGGCGCTCGTTGAGCGGCGTCATGATCGTGCCCGGCGCGACCGCGTTGACGCGGATCCCCGCGGGCGCGAGCTCGACGGCGGTCTGCACGGTGAGCGCGTTGACCCCGCCCTTCGCCGCCGCGTAGGCGGGCCAGCCCTTGAAGCCGCGCAGGCCCTGCACGGAGGAGAGGTTCACGATCGCCCCGCCGCCGCGCTCGCGCATCAGGGGCACGCAGACGCGCATTCCGCGCCAGACGCCGGTGAGGTTGACGTCGATCACCCGCGCCCACTCGTCCTCGTCGATGGCGTCGACGACGCCGCCCCGCGCCACCGCGGCGTTGTTGACGAGGATGTCGACCCCGCCGAACCGCGCGCGCGCCGCCTCCGCCATGCGCTCGACGGCGGCCATGTCGCGCATGTCGGTCTCGACGAAGTGCGCCGCCTCGCCGATCGCCTCCGCGACGGACCGTCCGGCCGCGTCGACGTCGGCGAGCACGACGCGGGCGCCCCGTGCGGCGAATGCTTCGGCGCAGGCCTTGCCGATCCCCATGGCGGCGCCGGTGACGACGGCGACCTTTCCCTCGAACTCCATCATTCCCCCCTGAAGACAGCGTCGCGCTTGTCGAGGAAGGCATTGATCCCCTCCTGACCGTCCGCCGTCGAGTAGAGGCGGAAGAGCACCTCCTGCTCGAAGCTCTTCGCGGTTTCCAGCGGCGCGTCGAAGCCCTCGCGGATCAGCCGCTTCATCTCGGCCTGGGCGAGCGGCGCCACCTTGAGGCAGGCGCGCGCGCGGCGGAGGATGGCGGCGTCGATGTCGTCCGTGACCTCGGCGACGATCCCAAGCTCGTGCGCCCGCCGGGCGGTGAGGCGCCAGCCGGCGAGCATCACCTCGGACGCCGCGTACTTGCCGACCGCGCGGACGAGCCGCTGCGTGCCGCCGCCGCCGGGGGAGAGGCCGAGCCGGCCTTCCGGCAGGCCGAGCTCGGCGCCCTCCGCGCAGAGGATCATGTCGCAGCAGAGCGCGATCTCGAAGCCGCCGCCGAGGGCGTAGCCGTCGACGGCGGCGATGACGGGCTTCGGCAGGCGCTCGAGCTTGTCGAACACGCGGCGCGAGTTCATCGAGTAGGCGATGAAGCGGGCGCGCTCGTCGCCGCGGTACTCGGCGATGTCGGCGCCCGCCACGAACGCCCGTCCGCCGGCTCCGCGCAGGACGATCACGCGGACCGTTGCGTCGGCGGCCGCCTCGTCGAGCGCCGCGTCGAACTCCGAGATGAGCGGCGTCGAGAGCGCATTCAGCTTCTCCGGCCGGTTGAACAGGAGCTGCCGGACGCCCGGCATGAGGTCGGTGATCTCGACGAGCGGCATCTCACCCCTTCACCGCGCCGGCGGTGAGGCCGGCGACGAAATAGCGTTGCAGGACGAAGAAGACCGCGATCACCGGCACCGACACCATCACGGACGAGGCCATCAGCTCGCCGTAGCGGATGCCGTACTGGCCGATGAAGTCGTTGAGGCCGACGGGAAGCGTCCTCATTTCGCGCGTGGAGGTGAAGGAGAGCGCGAAGAGGAACTCCTGCCAGGTGACGATGAGGACGTAGACGGCGGTCGCGATCACGCCCGGTCGGGCGAGCGGCACCACGACGTCGCGGAACACGCGGAACGGACCGGCGCCGTCGATGGTGGCGGCTTCCTCGAGCTCGACGGGGAGCTTCAGGAGGAAGCCGCGCAGCATCCAGATCGCGACCGGGAGCGTCACCGAGACGTAGGCGATGACAAGGCTCGCCCATGTGTTCAGGAGGTCAGCCGCGCGCATCATCTTGTAGATCGGGATGATGATCGCCGAGTGCGGGAACATCTGCGCGAGGACGACCAGCCCCATCAGCGCCGACAGCGCGAGGAGCTGTCCGCGCGTGAAGGCGTAGGCGGCGAGGAGGCCGAGGCTGACGGTGATCGCGACCGAGAGGCCGGAGACAACGAGCGAGTTGAGGAAGTAGGTGCGGAACTCCGGCCGGAAGGCGGTGACGTAGTTCTCCACCGTGGGTGCCTCCGGCCAGAGCCGGGCGGGGATCGCGAACGGCTCCGTCGGCGGCTTCAGGCTGACGGACAGCATCCAGAAGAACGGCAGAAGGACAAAGAGCGCGAGGAGGAGTTGCGCCGCGACGAGGAGCGCGCGGGTGCCGGCGGTCTGCCTCATGCGGCCCTCCGCCGGTTCGCGCCGGCCTGTACGATCGCGTAGAGCGCGACGAGGACGGCGAGGACGAGGATCGAGACCACGCCGTAGGTGGCCGCCTCGCCGAAGCGGAACTGGCCGAAGCCGATGTCGTAGATCTTCGTCGGGAAGATGTGGGTCGCCTGCTGCGGGCCGCCTTTCGTCATCACCCAGACGATGTCGAAGTAGTTGAAGGTGAGGATGAGGGTGAGGACGATGTTGACGACGATGACGTGGCGGATCGCGGGCAAGGTCACGTCGACGAGCCGGCGCCACGGACCGGCACCGTCGAGCGTCGCGGCTTCGAGCTGGCTCCGGTCCACCGTCTGGAGGGCGGCGAGGTAGATCAGCATCGAGAACGGGAAGCCCTTCCAGACCGCGACGAAGATCACGGCCGCCATCGCGGTTTCCGGCTCGGCGAGCCACGCCCCGCCACCGAGGCCGAGGTGCGCGAGGAGCGCGTTCACGAGGCCGAGCTGCGGGTCGTACATGAAGCGCCAGAGGATCGCGGTGACGACGCCCGGCAGCACGAACGGCATCATGACGAGCGCCCGCGTGAGGCCGCGGAATGGCAGGCGCTGGTCGAGGAGGAGCGCCGCTGCGAAGCCGAGGAGGTTCTGGAGCGCGACGACCCCGAGGGTCCACACGACCGAGTTGCGGAAGACGGCCGCGAAGGCGGGGTCGGCGAAGACCTTCTCGTAGTTCGCGAGGCCGACGAACTTCGGCTGCGGATTGAGGAACGACGTCTCGTGGACGCTCTCGATAACGGTTCCCACCATCGGCCAGTAGAGGAACGTGCCCAGCAGCAGGACCGCCGGGGTGAGGAAGAGCCAGAGGAGCAAGCGGTCCTTGCGGGCCATGGGGTGAGGGCCGGGCGCGTGTGCGTGCCCGGCCCCTCGCGCTCAGAGCGCGTCGATCGCGGCGCAGGCCGTCGCGGCGGCGGCCTCGACGTCCTCGCCGGAGAAGACGGACTGGTAGAGCGTCTGCTGGATGTCGGCGATCTCGAGGTAGCGCGGCGAGAGCGGCCGGGGCTTCGCGTTCGAGAGGTGCGCCATGATCGCCTCCGGGTCCTTGCGGTTCTCGGCGAGGAAGGCTTCCGCCGCGGCCATGTTGGCGGGGATGAGGTCGACGACCTTCCCGTTCACGTCGTCGCGGACCATGAACTCGATGAACTTCCACGCCGCGTCCTTGTTCTCGGACGTCGCGAAGGTGGCGAGGTTCCAGCCGCCGAAGGTGCCGACGGGGGTCTTCCCCTCCGGCGCGGTGCCGTTCACGAAGCCCCAGTCGAGGGAGGATTTCTGGAGCGTCGGCTGCTCCAGCGCCGGCCAGAACTCGACCGCGAGGCTGCCGTTGAGGAAGAGCTCGCGCATCGAGCCGGAGGAGGCGTTGAGGATGCCCTCCGGCGCGAAGGCGGCGAGGTCCTGGAGGTACTGCATGGCCTCGATGGCGGGCGGCTCGTCGAGGGCGCAGGAGCCGTCCGCCGCCAGCACCTCGCCGCCGTTCGAGAAGATGAACGAGTTCGCGACGACGACCGTGTCCTCGCCGCGGTGAGCGAAGAGGCCGACGCCGAAGCGGCCGTCGCCGGTCAGCTTTTCCGCGGCGGCGCGCAGGCCTTCGAAGGTGGCGAGGGATGCGGGGTCGACGCCGGCCTCGCTCAGGAGCGCGGCGTTGTAGAAGCTGAACGACCAGACATCGACGTTGAAGGGGATGCCGAAGAGCTTGTCGTCCCAAACGGCAGAATCCCAGGCACCGCCGAAGAAGCGGTCGCGTGCGAGGCCGGCGGCCTCGGCGCGGGCGGTGAGGTCCTCCACGGCGCCGGCCGCGGCGAAGGCGGCGACCCAGATCTGGTCGAGCGTCGCGACGTCGGGCGCGTTGCCGCCCTGCACGGCGGTGAGGAGCCGCTGCTGGTACTCGGGGTAGGGGATCGTCGTGACCTCGACCCTGATGTCGGGGTTCTCCGCCATGAAGCGGTCGACCGCCTCCTGCTGGAACTGCGAAAGGCCGCTCTCCGTCTGCTGGTTGTCCCAGAACTGGAGCGTCACCTGCTGTGCTTCGGCGGCTCCCGTCAGCGCGAGCGCGATGGCGGACACGGCCCCGATCAGTCGTCCTCTCATGACGTTCTCCCCATGCTGTCGTTGTGTTGCGGGAGAGCGGCTGCTCCCCCATTCATCCTGACGCGTCCGCTGCCGGTCCTGCGCAGCGGGTTTCCGGCGGCGGACCCGTTCATGTCAGCCCGCCTCCGCGAGTTCGGCCGCGGCGCCCTTCGCCACGAGCGCGTCGACCTCGGCCGGCGAGAAGCCGAACTCGGTCAGCACCTCGCGCGTGTGCTCGCCGACCATCGGCGCATGGCGGCGGATCTCCGGCGGGGTGCCGCTCATCGTGACTGCGGGCGCGATGGTGCGGACAGTCCCCGCGCGGGGGTGCTCGTAGGAGGTGATCGCTCCGAGGTGGCGGACCTGCGGGTCGTCGGCCACCTCGGAGTGGCGCCGGACCTCGCCGCACCAGACGTCCTCGGCGAGGAGGCGCGCCATGATGTCGGCGGTCGTGAACCGCCGCGTATGGGCGGCGATCGCCTCCCAGACCTCGTCGCGGCGGTCGTAGAGGATCGTGCGGTCGTCGTAGGCGGCGAGGTCCGGCGCACCGAGGGCGGCGATGAGGCGCGGGAACGGGCTCATCGCGATCGTCACGTAGCCGTCGGCGGTCGGGTAGACGCCGAAGGGGGCCTCCATGCCGGGATGGCCGATGCCGGAGCGGGGGCGCTCGAAGTCGCGGCCGAAATTGAGGACGGCGACGTATTCCTGCATCTGGTGCTGGAGGAGGCCGGCGAGGAGGTTCACCTTGATCTCCTGTCCCTCGCCCGTCCGCTCGCGGCTGTAGAGCGCGGCGAGGATGGCGCCGACCATGTTCATCGCGCCCACCTGGTCGGCGAAGCCCGCGCCGACCGGGACCGGCGGCCCGTCCGCCCGGCCGGTGGCGGACATGAGGCCGGAGAGGCCCTGGATCAGCATGTCCTGCCCGGGCCGCGTGACGTACGGCCCGTCCTCGCCATAGCCGGAGCCGGAGCAGTAGATGATCCGTCCGTTCACGGCGCGGAAGTCGTCGTAGCCGTAGCCGAGGCGCGCCATCACGCCGGGGCGGAAGTTCTGGATGACGACGTCGGCCGTGCGCGCCATCCGCATCACCGCGGCTTTCGCCTCCGGGTGCTTGAGGTCGAGCGCGAGAGACCGCTTGTTGCGGTTCCAGGCGAGGAAGTTGGGGCTTTCCGTCCCGCCGACCCACTCGTTGAAGAAGGTCATGGTGCGGAAGAGGTCGCCCTGTCCGGGCCGCTCGATCTTGATGACGTTCGCGCCATAGTCGCCGAGGATCTGCGTCGCGAACGGCCCCTGGAGGAGGTGCGAGAAGTCGAGGATGGTGACGTCCGAGAGGGCGGCGGTCATGGCGGTCACGGGCGCGGCTCCTGTGTGGCGTCAGGCATGGACGGCGGCCGCCGCGAAGGCGGCCTCGTAGCGGTCGAGGATGTCGGCGGCGACGGTGTCCCGGTCGCGCCGGCCGCGCAGGAAGGCGTTCACGGCGATGCCGGTCTCCTCGAAAAAGGGGACGAAGCCGTGGAAGGTCGGCCGGAGATAGCTGCGGTCGAGCGTCGTGAGCGTGCCACGGAAGAAGTCGGAGGAGGCGGCGTTGACGGCATCGTCCGTCCAGGCGGCGCGACTGCCGGGCTGGCCGCCGCTCTCGAAGAGAATGCCCTTCATCACGTCTGGCGCGTGGAGCCAGCGGAGGTACGTCGCCGCCGCCTCGGGGTCGCGGCAGGAATGGGTAATGGTGCAGCCCGCCCCACCGAGAAGGGCGCCGGCGGCCGGGTCCGGGCCAGGGCCGGCGAAGTTCGTCGCACGGATGAGCCGCTCGCGACCGGGGCGGGAATAGTTGGAGTAGCCGAACGCGAGGGGGACGTAGACGATCTCGTCGCCGGACGACATCGCCTCGTACGTGCGGATCGGGTTCCAGTCCGGCGAGGACGGGTGGCAGAGGGGGACGAGCTCCGCGACGAGGTCGAGGACCTCGGTCAGGACGGCGCGGTCGAGGAAGACGCCGGGCGCCGCGGCCGCCGGATGGCCGAGGTTCGCGGCGTACGACATCACGAGGCAGGCAGCGTCCGTCGGGCAGGCGGGCACGGCAACGAACGTGCCGTTGGCTCGGGCGGCACGGGCGAGGGCGAGCACGTCCGCATGCGTGCGGGGGACGTCGGCGCCGAGAGCGATGAGGAGGTCCGGCCGGTAGGAGGCGACCTGTGCCGCGGCGTCGGTCGGCAGGCCCCAGACACCGCCGCCGAAGTGGTAGGAGCGGGCGCTCTTTCCCACCTCGTCACCGAGCGCGCGGTCGACGACGTCCGGCACCAGGCCGCGAAGGTCGACGAGACAGCCCGTCTCGTGCGCCGTGCCCGCGAAGGGGTGGTCGGCGACGATGATGTCGTACTGGTCGGAAAGGGGCACGACGGACGCCTCGCCGAAGTCGCGCAGGCTGCGGGCGGTCCAGACGACCTCGATGTCCGGGTGGAGCGCCTCGAACGCCGCCACCGAGGCGGCGTAGCAGCCGAAGCCGCGCGGGTGGTCCCAGCCGAGGGCGGTGAGCCGTCGCTTCATTCGTGGTCGTCCTTCGTGTCGATGTGGCCGAGGCTGCGGCTCAGCCGGTCGGCGGCGGCCTGGAGGAGGGAGAGCACGTCCTCCCGGCTCGCCCGTGCGCCGGCCTGCTCGAGGTACGGCACGGTGAGCGCCGCGATGACGGCGCCCGCGTGGTTGCGCACCGGCACCGAGAGATTGGTGACGCCGCGCACGACGCGGCTCTCGATGATCTCGTGCCCGGCGGCGGCGACTGCGGCGCATCGGGCGGCGGCCTCCGCGCGCTCGGCGTTCGGGAGCGCGGCAATCACCGCCTCGCGCCGCTCCGCCCGCGCGTGCGCGACGATCACGCAGCCCGAGCTTGTCTCCATCACCGGGAACGCCGCACCGACCTTGACCGAGTAGTGCATCGGCAGCGGGCTCTCCGCGGCGGCGAGGATGAGGAGGCGCGCACCCTCCGCGACCGCGAGGTGGCAGGACTGGAGCGTCTCGGCCGCGAGGTCGTCGAGCACCGGCTGGGCTCGGCGGACGAGCCGGGCGACCGGCGGGTGGCGGTGTGCGAGCTCGAAGACGCGGAGCGACAGGTGGTAGCGATCCGTCGACGGGTCCTTGGTGACGAATCCGCGCCGCTCCAGCACAACGACGATGCGGTAGAGCTCGCCCAGCGAGCGGCCGAGGGTGGCGCCAATCTCGCTCATGGACGCGCCGTCAGGCCGGTCGGCGAGGTGCTCCATGACGTCGAGCGCCTTGTCGACCGCGGGGACCTGGTAGGCGGAGGGCGCCTTTGTCGCGACGGTCATCCGAGCCCCGGCAGGAAGGTTGAGAGGGGAGGCACGAGGATGAGCGCCGCCGCCACCGCGAGGAACGTGAGGAGGAACGGCAGGATCGCGCGCGAGAACCGGGCGATGGGAACGCGCGTGATCGCGCACGTGGTGAACATCACGGTGCCGACGGGGGGCGTGATGCCGCCGAGATGGATCATGAACACGAAGACGATGCCGAAGTGCACCGGGTCGATCCCGAGCGTCTCTGCGACCGGCATCAGCATCGGTCCGAGGATCAGAATGAGGGCGGTTCCCTCCACGAGAAGGCCGGCGACGAGGAGGATGCCCGCGACGAGGACGAGCATCAGCGTCGGATCCGCCGTGGCGGCGAGCAGCGCCTCGCCGACTGCTTGGGGCACGCGCTGAAAGGTGAGCACCCAGGTGAACGCCGCGGAGGCGGCGAGGACGAGCATGATCGCGGACGTCGCGACGACCGTGTTGCGGAGCGCCTGCCAGACGTCGCGCCACGATGCCTCGCGGTAGAGGAGCATGAAGGCGGCGCTGTAGGCGACGGCGACGCCGCCCGCCTCGGACGGGGTGAAGACGCCACCGCGGATGCCGACGATGATGAGGACGGGCATCAGGATCGCCGGCAGCGCGCCGACGAAGGCAGCCCCGATACGGCCGGCCGGCGCGGCCGGCGCCGGAGGGTCCCACCCGCCGCGCCGGGCGGCGAGGTGCGTCGTGAGGAGGAGCGCCGCCGACAGGAGAAGCCCCGGGATCACCGCACCGACGAAGAGCTGGCCGATGGACGTGTCGGTGACGAAGCCGAACAGGATGAGGCCGATCCCGGGCGGGATGAGCGGCGCGATGAGCGCCGACGAGGCGGTGACGGCGGCCGAGAACGGGGCGGGGTAGCCGCGCGCCACCATCTCGGGGACGAGGATCTTCGACTGCATGGCCGCGTCGCCGTTTGCCGAGCCCGACATGCCGGCAAGCAGCGTCGACAGGATGACGTTCGTCTTCGCGAGGCCGCCCGTCAGCGGCCGGGTGAGCACCATTGCGAAGTCCATCACTCGGCGGGTGATGCCGGACACGTTCATGAGCTCGCCGGTCAGGATGAACAGCGGCACGGCGAGAAGCGGGAACGACTGGGTGCCGGCGACGAGGCGCTGGGCGAGCGCGACGTCCATCACCGCCGGGTCGCCAAGCACGTAGACGACGGCCACCGCGATGAGGACGAGGCCGACCGGGACGCCGAGCACGAGGAGGGCGGCAAAGGTCGCGCCGGAGAGGGCGAGCATCAGAGGCTCCGCGCGCGGTCGAGGAGGCGCGGCACGGCGAGGAGTTGCGCCGCCGCGAGGAGGGCGAAGCCGACCGGGAGCGCCGCGTAGAGCCAGCCGACCGAGATGCGCAGCGTCGGCATGACCATCCCGGCGCGGGTGAGGAGCTTCCAGCCGAACCAGGCGATCCCGAGCGACAGGACGGCGACGGCGACCTGGCGGACCAGCACGAGGGCGAGGCGCGGGACGCGCGGAAGCGCCGTCTCGAGGAGATCGACCGCGAGGTGCGCCCCGTCGCGCTCGGCGAGGGCGAGGCCGAGGAAGACGATCCACGCGAAGAGCAGCGTGGAGAGGTCGTACGAAAACACGAGCGGCGCACCGACGATGTACCTCATCACCACGGCGACCACGACGAGGGTCGCCATGACGAGGAGGAGCACGACCGTCACGACAGAAAGCGCGCCGTCGAGGATGCGGCCGAGGAGGGTGATGGCGCGCACAGGCGCGGGCTCAGCGGGATGCGCGCCGCGGCCGTCAGTTGCCGTCCACGAGCGCCTTCGCGCGGTCGTAGAGCCCGGGCGACCACTCCGGGAACGAGTCGGCGATCCCGCCCGCGCGGGCCGCGAACTTCGCGCGGTCGATCCCGGAGATCACCGTCATCCCTGAGTCGCGCAGCGTCTCGATGCCTTCCTCGTAGCCGGCGAGAGAGGCTTCCGACATGGCCGAGCACGCCTTGTCCGCCTCCTCCTGCACAACCGCGCGGTGTTCCTCGGAGAGGCCGTTGAAGAGGCTCGCGCTGATGACGACGGGCGAGATGTCGAGGATGTGGTTGGTCTGGATGAGGTACTTCGCGACCTCCTGGTGCTTCTGGTCGAGGATCGCGGCCGGGGGCGCCTCCGCGGCGTCGATCACGCCCTGCGCGAGCGCGCTGTAGACCTCGGGCCATGGCATCGGCGTCGGCGCGGCGCCGAACACCTGCTTGACGAGCTCGGTGTAGATCGTGACCGGCTGGACGCGCATCTTGAGTCCGGCCATGTCCTCCGGTGCCTCGACGGGAGTGTCGACCGTGTAAAGGTCACGGATCCCGAACGCGAAATAGCAGAGCACCTTGATGTTGTGCTCCTCCGCCTTCGTCTCGAGTTCCTTCACGAGGTCGCTGTCGAGGAAGCGCTCCGCCGCCGCGAAGTCCGGATACATGAACGGGTAGACGATGATCGAAAAGTCGGGGACGTAGTTCGCGATCGTCCCGACGCCGACCTGGCCGATGAGATCGCCGCCGAGCGTGATCTGCTCGGTGATCTCGGAGTTCTCGCCGAGCTGACCGGACGGGAACATCTGGACACCGACCGCGCCGCCGGTCCGCTCGGCGATCGCGTTCGCCATCGCCTCGCCGGCCGTGTTCACGACGTGGGTGGGCGAGTTCATGTGCGCGTAGCGGACGGTGGTCTCAGCCGATGCCGCCGACGCGAAGGCGGCGAGGAGTGCCGCGGTCCCGAGAAGCCCTGCTCGCATGGTCCGTTCCTTCCCGTTGTGAGCCGCTTCGCGTCCGGTGCGCGGCGGCGTGTTTTCACAGACGAGAATTCACTTTCGCAGGTGAGTCAAGCGCGCCCTTCAATGCCGCGGGTCGGCTGCATCGTGGCAGAGTTCCTGACGGCGGAGATCACGAGAGCGACACAGGACACTCGACCGCCGGCGTGATGCAAGGACGGCCCCAATTTCGCCTGATCGAGCATCAGGCGAGCATTCGGGAAACTCGTGAGTCGACAGTGACTTGCGATGTACTTGCAGCTTAACTTAACATCTATTCGACAACATTCTCTTGACTCTTCAGCAATCCGATGCGCACCGTTAGGAACGATTACGGCTCGTTGTTGTGTTGAAAAACTCGTCCTGTGTGGCGGGGGTTTTTTCCGTGCCGTTTCGCAGGTCCTCTGGCGACGCAGTCACCTGATTGTCGACGCCGGCGTGGATCGGCCCGTTGGGGCCGCGAGCGCGCCTGTGGTGGAACGGTCCTGCCGGAGCTCGCGCGGGCATGACGCCAGGCGGGGTGCGGCGCTGTTTCCTGGAGGATGGCCTTGGCGCACCCCCCACGAGCTTCGACTGCGTTCCGACCTTCGCTCCTCGCGCCGTTCCGCCGTCGTCGTGATGCCGGTGCACCCGCGCACAGCTCCGGGCGGGCGCTCCTGCGCGCGTCCGGATTGCGGCTCGAGCCGCTCGAGCCGCGGCTGCTCCTGTCGGCCGACATCATGCCGCTCGTCGTCGACATGGACGACGCCGGGACCGAGCTCGCGCTCCGCTACGACAACCTCACCCGCACCGTGCAGCTCCTCGACCGGACATCCGGCACCGAGGTCGCCACGCGCATCCTGCAGCAGAACGAGTATGTCACCGTCCGTGGGACCGACGGCGACGACGTCCTCGAACTCGACTTCGACGACGGCGGGCTCGCTCCGCTCGACGTCCGCTTCGAGGGCGGCGGCGGCGAGGACGCGCTCGTCCTCAGCGGCGCCGTCGGCTCGGTTCACCTCTCCGCGACGGGCGCGGGCGAGGCGACGCTCGCCCTCGGCACAGGCGCGACGCTCGCCCTCTCCGGCGTGGAGGCTGTCGCGGACGAGGCGGCCGCCGCATCGCGCACCTACACCGACGCAAGCGGCGCCGGCCATTCATTCGACCTCACGGACGCAGCGGGCCTCGCCGTTTCGGCCGACGGCCTCGTCGACTACCGCGTCGCCGCGCCGGGCGCGTCGCTGCGGCTGGAGGCGGGCGCCGGCGACGATGCGGTCACGGTGGCCGCAGTCGCCGTCGCGCCGGGCCGGAGCGTCGTGGTCGACGGCGGCGCCGGGACCGACACGCTGTTCGGCCCCTCGACGGATGCCGTGTTCACCGTCTCAGGCCACAACAGGGGCGACGTCGCGGGCATCGCCTTCGCGCAGGTCGAGTCCCTCGTCGGCGCGGCGGACAATGAGGACGTCTTCGTCGTCACCGCCGGGGGGCGGCTCGACGGCGGGCTCGACGGCGGCGCGGGCGGCTTCGATTCCCTCGAGCTTCCTGATGGCACCTTCGACGAGGTCGTCTTCGTCGCGACCGGGCCGCATTCGGGCACGATCGAGCGCGACGGCGTCGTCCTCGCCTACGACGGGCTGGAGCCGATCTCGAACGACATGGTGGTGAACACCTTCACGTTCGACCTCACCGACATCTCGGACATCACGCGGCTGACGGAGGCCGACGGGCTCCTGACGCTGGCGCCCGAGTTCCCGTTCATCACCTTCGAGACGATCACCACCGTCAAGCCGCTCGACGCGCTCATCATCAACCTCGGCGATACGGAGGGGATCCCGTTCGTCTCGCGCGACCGGCTCGTGATCGAGACGATCGACCTCGTCGACGCCTCGCTGACGGTCAACGGCGAGGGCGGCCGCGACATCGTCGTCTTCGAGGGGACGACGACCACCACCTCCTCCGTCGAGGTCTACGCCGAGGAGATCAGCGTCCCGGGCACGCTGACCGCCGCGTCGATCCTCTTCGAGTCTGAGGCCGCCTCGTCTGGCGCGGTCGCCGAGCTCGAGGACGTCGTCGACGTGCCGCCGGAGCTCGACGGGCTCTTCATTGCGCTCCCCCGCGCGTCCATCGACCTCTCCGGCGGCACGCTAACTGCCACGGCGGGCGACATCACGCTCTCGGCGAGCGCGTCCGTCACCATCGCGGGCACAGCAAGCGACCTCGGCGGCCCGGTCGACCCCTCGCTCCTCACCGCGCTTCCCGAGGCGACGATCCTGTTCGACGGGACGGCGCTCGACGCATCCGGCGCGCTCTCCGGCTCGACCGCAGTGTCCGTCGCCGCCTCCTGGACGGATGCGGCGGATACGTCCGACAGCGATACCGCATCCGACGCGGCGGTCACCGTCGTCATCGTTGGCGGCGGCTCCACGATCGACGTACTCGGTGCCTCGACGCTGACGGCGGGCGGCGACGTGACCTTCGCCGCCGCGACGACGCTCGCCATCGACGCCTTCGCGGACGGCGGCAACGACGATACGGCCGCCGGCGCAACGCTTGCCGTGACCACTGTTACGACCGACACGCGCGTCAGCGTCGCGGGCGCTTCGGTGATTGCGAGCGGCGGCAGCGCCATCGCGCTCTCGGCCGCGCTCGACGCGACCGTCGCCACGACGGCAACCTCCACCGCTGGCGGCGCGACGGATTCGGGCGGCGTGAGCCAGAGCGCCGCGCGGCTCGACGATCCAGACGGCGACGGCGACACCGCCGATCGCGCCGCAACGGCCGACGGCACGGTGAGCTTCGCCGCCGCGGTGGCCGTCTCCAACTACAATCCCGTCACCGAGGTGGTGCTCGGCACCGCCGGCAGCATCGCGACCACGGGGACGCTGTCACTCGCGGCGACATCGGCCGACTCCGTCTCGGTCCTCGCCGACGGGGCGAACACGGAGGAGGCGGCGACCGGGGCGGGCGTCGCGGTTGCGATCGGCAACGTCGGCGCGACGGTCCGCGCGGCGCTTCTCGACGGCGGCACCGTCGCCGCGCCCGGCGGGATTAACGCGACCGCCGTGATGAACGCGGACGAGACCTTCTCTGTCGCCGCGCTGTCGGGTGCGGGCAACGCCGCCGAGACGGGAGTCGCGGGCGCCCTCGCGATCCATGCGATCGACATCGACGTCTCGGCGCTGGTCGAGGACGAGAGCGGCGGCGGCATCGACATCGGCGGCGCGGACCTCACTTTGTCCGCGAGCGCAACGACGGCCGCGCTCACCACCGCCGGTGCGACGGACGCCAGCCAGTCGGACGCCGCGATCGGGATCGGCGCATCGTTGCTCTTCGGCCGCTACGACGTCGACGTGACGGCGGGGGTCGCGGACGGCGCGGGACTCACCGGTGTCGCGGCACTCGTCATCGACGCGGACGGCCGCCACGACATGCGGAGCGAGGCGCGGGGCGGCGCTGCGGGCGGCGACCTCGTCGCGACGCCGGTCGCGGCGCTGACACTCAACTTCAGCGACACCGCCGCCCTCGTCGGCACGGGCGCGGCCCTCTCGGCAGGCTCGATCTTCGCTTCGGCGACCCACGACGGCAACACCGAGACGTCGGCCGTTGGCGACGCGGAGGGCAACGACACCACCGTCGGCGCCTCGCTCGCCTTCCTCATCGACGAGCAGACCGCGAGCGCCCGCCTCCTGCGCGACGCGGCGACGACGTCCGGCGCGCTCGCCTTCGTCGCAAGCGGGGCGATGCGCGCTCGCACCAGCGCCGAGGCAAGCGCCTCCGGCGACGGCGACGAGGGCAACCCCGGCGACGTCGACGCCGAGAACCAGAACCAGCAGGACTTCGCGAACGCGCAGGCGGATGCCCGTGGTGACGGGTCGGCGAGCGTCTCGCTCACCCTGTCGGCGTCCACCGGAGAGGGTGACCTCGCCGCGGCCGCCGCTGTCGCGATGACCATCGAGGAGAGCCGTGTCCTCGCCACGTTCGGCGACGGGATCACGGCGACCTCGGCGGGCGCGGTCGTCCTGCGCGCGCTCTCGAACCTCGACAGCCACGCCGACGCTGACGGCAGCGCCACCTCCGGCGACGACGGCACGCTCGGCGTCGCCGTCGCTCTCAACCGCGCGCGCACGATGACGGACGCGAGCCCCGGCGCATCCTCGACCGTCTCTGGCACCGACGTCCGACTCATCACGGGCATGCTCGAGCGCTCGCTGGAGATCACGGCGGGGAGCGCCGCCGTCGTTGATCTCGACGCCGACACGATCGACCTCGGCTTCGGCCGCGACCTCGCGACGGGCGCGGCCGTTACCTACGAGAACGGCGGCGGATCGGATATCGGCGGCCTCACCGACGGGACGGAGTACTTCGTCATCACCGACGGCTCGGGGCGTATCCGCCTCGCGCTCACCGCGGACGACGCCGCGGACGGGGAGGCGATCGACCTCACCGGGACGGGAAGCGGCGGCGCGCACACGCTCACCCCGGACGGCGGCGACGCGATTGCGTTCGATCCGGGCGGAACGGTCGTGTCGCTCGCGTCCGATGCCGCGGGCACGCTCCGGACGGGCGACGAGGTGGTCTACGTCGCCGGCGGCGGGGCGGCGTTCGGGGGACTGACGGATGGCGCCACCTACTACGCCATCGTCGAGGGCGACCGACTCGGCCTCGCCGCGTCGCGGGAGGGGGCGTTCGCCGGGGTCGTGGTTGCCATCACCGACACCGGCGCGGGCGGGACGCACCTCCTCACCGAGGCGATCCACCGGTCCGGAGCGGTGTCCGTCTCGGGCTCCAGCGGGCCGACGTTGGGGCTCGCGGGCTCCGTCGCGATCAACACCCACGAGAACACGCAGCGGGCAGAGCTCCTCGGCGAGGCGAGCGCGACGGGCGACGTCCGGATCAAGGCGGGTGCGTCGCTTTTCTCCGGCGCCAGCGCAGGCGCGGCGCGCACCGAACGGGGCGGCGCGGTCGGCGCGGGCGCCTCGTTCGGCTTCGTCACCACCGACCATCTGACGCGCGCCGCCATCGCCGAGGGTGCCGTCCTGTCGGGGACGCCGGCTTCGCTGCGGGTTGTCGCGACCGGCACCTACGGCGTGCGCAGCGAGGCCGAGGGCGGCGCGGATGGTGGCACGGCGTTGACGCCGGTGCTCGCCCTCTCCGTCACCGAGCACGACACGGAGGCGGAGGTCGGCACCGGTGCGGTGCCGCTCGACGTCGCGGGTCTCCTCTTCGTGCGCGCCGCCCATGCGGCAACGACGGCGACGCTCGCAGAAGGCGACACGGAGGCGGAGGACGCCGCGATCGGCGTGTCTGTCGCGTTGTCGCTCGGCAGCGACGAGGCGCGCGCGCTTCTGTCCCGCTCGGCGAGCGCCGGGGACGTCACGGTGCGCGCAGCGGGGAGCGCCGAGACGCGCACGGAGGCGGCCGCCTCAGCCGCGGGCAGCGAGGACGAGGACGGGGCGTCCGACACCGTCGACCAGCGGGCGGAAAGCGCTCTCGACACCGCGAACACGCAGGCGGCGAGCCGACGGACGTCCGGCGAGGGTTCCGGCGAGACGGCGACACCGGATGCGCAGACCGGCGAAGGCGCGGTCTCCGTCGCCGCCGCGATCGCTGTCGGGCTGAAGTCGCTCGCCGTCGATGCGGTCGTCGCGGGGCCGGTTGCGCTGAGCGCGGCGGGCGAGGTCCGCGTCATTGCGGAAGGTCACATGGACGGCCGCGCGATTGCGACCGGCGCCGCCTCGCGGGGCGAGAGCGGCTCCGTCGGCGCGGCGGTCGCGATCCTTGAGGACGAGGGGCGCATCAACGCGCGGGTCGAGGCGGCGACCGTCGAGACCACGGCGCTCCGCGTCATCGGGCGCGGGCTCGAGGTGGCGGGCGACCGGACGCACCGCTTCGCCGCGGGCGCCACCTCAGGGGCAAGCGGGGAGGGGCTCGGCGTCGCGGGATCCTTCGCGCTCAACCGCTCGGCCATCGAAGCGGAGGCGCGCGTCGAGGGCGGTGCGGTGGTGACGCTGACGGGCGGCGTCTTCGTCGTCTCCGCGGTGGCCGCGGTGGAGAGCACCGCCATAGCGACCGCGGCGCAGGTCCGCCCCGGCGGGGAGAATACCGAGGAGCCCGAGACGGACGACGGTCGCAAGACGGAGGCCAGCCAGACGGGCGACGCCGTCGGCATCGGCGCGTCAGTCGCGATCCTTGCGACCGACATGTCGGTGGTCGCCGCGGTCGCGGACGGCGTGTCGGTCATCGGCGCCGGCAGCGCCGCCGTCGCGGCGGACGGCATCCACGATGCGCGGGCGACCGCGATTGGCGGCGCGTCCGGCGGCACGGCGGTCACCCCTGTCGCGGCCGTGGCGGCCGTCGAGAACGCCGTCGCGTCGAGCCTTAGCACTGGGGCGAGCATCGCTGCTGCGGACATCGTGAAGGTCACGGCGACCCTCGTCGCCGACACGGCGGCCCACGCCGAGGGCAGCACCGACGGCGAGGATGCCGCGATCGGCGCCTCCGTGGGCGTCGCAATCGCCGAGAACGCGGCGACGGTCGTCGTGGCGGGCGCGATCCTCGCGGGCGGGGTCGTCAACCTCACCTCGACAGGCCTCACCTCGAGCCGCGGCACGGCGGAGGCGAGCGCGCGCGGCAGTCAGGGCGAAGGCGACGCGCCGGCCGACGCGCAAACGCAGACCGACAACACCGTCGATGCCGGCAACGAACAGGGCGGGACGGGCGCCGGCTCGCCGGACACCTCGACGTCGGAGGGCGGCGTCAGCGTCGCGGCCGCGATCGGCATCGCGCTCGGCGAGACGCTGGTCTCGACGGTCGTCGCAGGCGTCGACGGCGGGACGGCGGTGATCGACGCGGGCGAGGTGGTCTTCGTCCGCAGCCGCGCGAACGCGGACGGCGCAGGGTTCGCGGACGGGCGCTCTGTGACGGCGGACGGGGGCACGGCCGTCGCGGCGGCGGTCGCGGTGGACGATGTCGGGGTGGAGACGGTGGCGCTCCTCGAGGATGCCGCGGTGAGCGCGAACAGCATCCGCGTCTTTGCGGAGCTCCTGCCGCGGGTCGTCGACATCGAGGCCGCCGAGCGGACCCCGGTGTCGGTCGCGGACGACACGATCGCCGTCGGCGACCAGGCCACGCCGCTCGTGACCGGCGAGATCGTCACCTACTCGAACGGCGGCGGCACAGACATCGGTGGCCTCGAGGATGGGGAGACATACGTTGTCGTCGTCGTCGGTGATGGCCTCATCCGCCTTGCCGCCGATGCGGACGCCCTCGTCGCGGGCACGCTGATCGACCTCACCTCCCTGGGATCGGGCGACAGCCACAGCCTCGTCCGTGGCAATCCCGACGGCGGCGATCCGGTGCCGGACGCGGACCTCCCGGCCGACATCGTCTTCGACCCGGACCTCGCCGAGCCGGTCCTCGCCATCGACGGGCCGCAGGGCCTCGCGACGGGCGACGCTGTCACCTACGCCGCCGGCGATGCCCCGATCGCGGGCCTCGTCGACGGCGCCACCTACTATGCGATCGTCGACGGCGGCACGCTCGGCCTCGCGGGGAGCATCGACGATGCGTTCGCCGGCAACGCCCTCGCGCTGACGGGCACCGGGGACGGCACGGTCAGCAACGCGACGCACACCGGCGCCTCGCGCGCGATCGCGGGAGCCGCGGGCGGGGAGATCGGCGTCGCAGGCTCGGTGGCGCTGACGCTGACGAGCGGCCTCACCGAGGCGCGGGTCGGCGAGAACGTCGCCCTGACGCTCGTGGAGGGCGAAGGGAGCGTCGGGCTGACCGCTGTCAGCGCCACCTCCGCAACCTTCGTGACGGCGCGCGCGACGCCCGACCGTGATGTCGAGGCGACGGCGACCGGCGTCGGCGCCGCGTTCTCGTTTGCCCGCGCCGGGCATGACACCCGCGCGACAGTCGCGGGCAGCGCGACGCTCGACGACGCGGGTCGATTCTTCGTTCAGGCGATTGGCGAGCACCTCGTCAACAACACGGCCGAAGCCGGCGCGGTTGTCGAGGGCGGCGACGGGGCGGGGGGCGGTGCGGTGGCGCTCACCGTCTCCGAGAACGATACGGCGGCGCTCGTCGAGGCGGGCGACACCCCGCTCGACATCGACGGGCCGCTCGACGTCCAGGCGCTCTCCGTCCTCGCGATGCTCACCGTCGCCAACGCCGACACCAACGGCGCGGAGACGGGTGTCGGCGCCGCCGTCGGCATCGGCTGGGGCCGGGACCGCTCCGAGGCGCTCCTCGACCGGGACGTGTCGGTCGGGGGCGGCGTGACCGCCGGGCCGGTGACGCTGCAGGCGATCCGGGCGACCGCGGCGGCGACGCTTGTGACCGGCTCGTCCCGCGGCGCCGACGACAGCGGCGACGATGCAGACGACGTCACGCAGGACCAGACGCTTTTCGCCGACAATCTCTCGACCGATTCCCTCTTCGATCCCGAACCGGGCGGCCTCTTCGACCAGGCGAACGACGACGCGGCGAACGAGACCGCCAACCCCGGCGGCGAGGGCGGCACGGCGGAGGACGCGACCTCGTCCACATCGGGCGCCGGCATCCAGATCGCCGCCGCAATCGGCGCCACGGTCGTAACCAGCGAGGCGGTGGCGACGATCGCGGACGGGCGCACCGTCGACTCGGACGGCGCGGTGATCGTCGAGGCCCGCAACGACACGGACCTCGAGACGACCGCGATCGGCACGGCGTTCTCCAGCGAGGGCGGCGACGCGGTGGGCGCTGCCGTCGCGGTGAACCGCGGCACCACGCTGACCGAGGCGCGGATCGGCGCCGGCGCCACGGTGGCGGGCGACAGCGTCACCGTGGAAGCGGGAACGACAGACGGCGAGGCGGACGTTTACCGCAACCTTGCGCTCGCCGGCGGCGGCGTCACGCAGGAGGACGACAGCGACGATGCATCGAACGGCGTCGCGGGGGCCGCGGGGGCCAACGCCGTCACGGCCACGACGACGGCGGAGATCGGCGACGGCGCGACGATCGCGGCCGGCGCCGGAGACGTCGTCGTTGACGCGATCCACGACATCCTGATCGGCACCGTCGCGGGTGGCGGCAGCCTCATCCTTGCTGACGACGGGACGAGCGTCGGCGCCGCGATCGGCGTCAACCGTGTCGAGTCGGCCGTCACCGCGCGCATCGGCGGTGTGGCGGATGTCACCGCGTCGGGCGACGTGACGGTCGCGGGCCGCTACACGGTGCTTCCCGCCGAGATCACCACGCCGCTCCTGTCAGTGACGGGCGAGGATGCCACCGCCGTCGTGATCGGCGCCGGGATTGGCTCGGGCGCGGACGCCGGCGCGGGCTCGGCGATCATCAACGTCATGACGCTCGCCGGCCTCGCCGAGATCGGCGCCGGAACGAGCGTCGCGGCGGGCGGCGACGTCGTCGTGCGGATGACGGACGCCGTCGGGATCGCCGATTTCGCGGGCGCGCTCGCGGGCTCGCTCGAGGGCGTCGGCATCGGTGTGGGGCTCGACGTCACGCGGATCACGAAGTCGACGGAGGCAGTCGTGCGCGGCGGCCTCGCGAGCGATGATCCGACGATGGTCGTCGCCGGCGGCAGCCTCATCGTCGAGGCGACGAGCGTGGAGGACGTCTTCATCCTCTCCACCAACGTCGGCGCGGGGGAGAGCACGTCGGCCGCCGGCGCCGCGAACGTCTTCGTGATGGACTCCACCACCCGCGCGCTCCTCGGGGACGTGCCGGCGGATGACCCCGATGCGCCCGTCCCGCCGCCGGCGGTCACGGACGGGCTCGTTGCGACGGCAGGCGGCACCGTCGTCGTCACGGCGGACAGCGCGACCACCATCGAGAACTACGCCGGCACGCTCGGCGTCTCGCTCAGCGAGTCGGCGGCGGGCGTGTCGGTGACGGTGATCGTCGATCGGGACGAGACTCGCGCCGGGATCGGCCGCGGCGCCGTCGTGACCGCGCCCGGCGCCGGCGCGGCGATTGCGGTCCGCGACGGCGCCTTCGCGGGCGACGGGAGCCAGGGCAGCGAGAACGTGCGCGGTGTCGCGGCGGTCGCGACGAGCTTCACCGACATCGTCGCGCTCGCGATCGGTGCCTCCGGCTCGCTCGGCCAGGACAACTCCGGCGACGAAAACGAGAACTCCGACGGCGGAACGGCGGTCGGCATCGCCCTGTCGGCCGCCGCCGTCGTGAAGCGCGGCCAGACCAAGGCGACGGTCGGCGAGGGAACGCGTGTCAGCGAGACGAACGACGGCGCGGCGGCCGGGCAGGGGATCCTGCTGCGCGGTGCGGACGAGACGCGGATCGACACCATTGCGGGCTCCGGCACCATCACGATCGACGGCGACGCGGAGGTGGGCGGCGCGGTCGCAGTGAACCGGATCGACAACGCCGTCTGGGCGCGCGCGCTCGGCGACAACGTCCTTGACGCTGCCGACGGTGGCGTCCGCGCCCTCGCCACGAGCCGCAATGTCGTCGACACCGACGCTGTCGGGATCGCCGGCGGGATCGCCTCGGGCGAGAGCGACAGCCAGTCGAGCTTCAGCCTCGCCGGTGCCGGCTCCGTTGCGGTCACGCTGGTGGGCGCCGAAGCGCGCGCCGAGGTCGGGCCGGGGAGCACCGTCACGACGCCGGGCGCCTTCGTGCTCGATGCGGCCGATACGTCCGAGATCGTCAGCGATGCCGGCGGCGCGGCCCTCGCGATCGGCTCCGGCACCGGCGCGACGGAGGGCGCCATCGGCGCCTCGGTCGCTGTCAACGAGATCACGACGACAGTTCGCGCGACCGCAACCGACACCGCCATCGCGGCGGACGAATCCGTCACGCTCACGGCTCTCAATGCCTCCTCCATCGAGGCGCTGACGATCGCGGGCGCCGCGGCGGGGAGCGACGATTCGGACGCCTTCGCCGGCGTCGGCTCGGGGTCCGGAAACACGATCACGTCCGAGACGACGGCGACCGTCAGCGGCGGCTCGATCGCGACCGACGGCGCCATCGTGGCGACGGCGACCGATGCGGCCGTCATCGACGCCGATGCCGGCTCCGGCGCGCTCGCCGTCGTGACGGAGGGTGGCGACCTCGGCGCGATCTCGGTCGGTGCGTCTGCCGCCGACAACGACGTCACCGCCGACACGGCGGCCGGGATTGTCGACGCCGGGTCCGTCACCGGCGCGGACCTCACCGTCACCGCGCTCACCGACCAGACCGTGTCCGCCTTCGCCCTCGCGGTCGCGGGCGCTGTGGAGGCGGGAGAGGACACGCTCCTCGCCCTCGTCGGCGCGGGTGCCGGCGCGGAGAACACCGTCTCCAGCGCCGCGCGGGCGCTCGTGACGGGCGCCGACGTCGTTCTCGCCGAGGACGGCCTCATGATGACGGCGAGCGACGCCTCGACCCTCACCGCTCAGGCAGGCACCGGCGGGCTCGCGGTGGCGGCGGGCGACGGGGACAATGTCGGCGTCGGCCTCGGCGCGTCGGTGGCGCGCAACATCATCGGAAACGCCGCGGAGGCGATCCTCTCCGACGCCTCCGTCGATGCGGCGGGCGACGTGACGCTCACGGCGACCAGCAGCGCGGACATCACCGGGACGGCCGTCGGCATCTCGATCACCGTCGCGGCCGGCGACGGGACAGCAGTCGCGGCGAACGCCGTCGGCGCCGTCGCGTTGAACGCCATTGACGGCGTCACCCGCGCTGCGATCGAGGACGCCGGCGGGGATGCGGACGTCGTCACCTCGGCCGGCGCCGTGACGCTGTCGGCCACCGAGACGGGCGCCATCGACGCCACCGCGACGGCCGGCACCGCGACGATCGCCGTCGGCGACGACACCTCCGGCGGCGGCACCGTCGCCTCGGCGGTCGCGGACAATACCGTCACGAACGTCACCGCCGCCGTGGTCGACGGCGTCGACGTCACCGCCGAGGACGGCGCCGTCACCCTAACGGCGACGTCGGACAAGGCGATCGACACCGAGGCGGTCGGTGTCTCCGTGGCGTTCGCCGGATCGGGCGAGGCGACGATCTCCCTCACCGTCGACGTCTCCACTGCCTCCAATACCGTCGGCAACACGGTCGAGGCCGCGATCCGCGGCGGCGCTGCCGTCGAGGCGAGCGACGCGGTGACCCTCGAGGCGGAGGACGCGACGGCGATCACCGCCGACATCGTCGCCGTCGCCGTCAGCGCGGGCTTCGGCGACGAGGGCGGCGGCAGCGTCGCGATCGCCGCCGCGACGGCCGGGAACACCATCACAAACGTGACGCGCGCCGTCGCGGAGGAAGACGCCTCCATCGTCGCCGGCGACGTTGTCTCAATGGAAGCGAGCGCGTCCGGCACGATCGACGTCGCCGGCGTCGCCGCGGCGGTGAGCGTCCTCAGCTCGGACGGCGAGCTCAGCGTCGGCGGGGCCGGCACCGGCGCGGCGGTCGAGAACGTCTCGACCTCGACGGTGCTCGCCGGCGCGATCGGCGGCACGACGGTGGACGCCGGCAGCAGCGTCACGGTCGCCGTCGCCGACACGACCGCCATCGACGCGGGCGTGGGGGCGGCCTCGGTCAGCGTCGCCGCCGGCGACTCGGAGATCTCTGTCAACCTCGCGATCGCCGTCTCGACGGCAGAGAACACGATCGCGAACGACGTCCGCGCCCTCGTCGAGGGTGGCAGCGTCACGACGGACGGCCTCCTCTCCGTCACGGCGCTGTCGGACCAGGACATCGACGTCACGGGCGTCTCGGTCGCGGTCAGCGTCGGCGCCAGCAACGCCACGGTTTCCTTCGGCGCGTCGATCACGGTGTCGGAGGCGACGAACACGATCGGAGGCGTCGTCGAGGCGCGGATCGTGGACGCCACCGCCGATGCCGCCGGGCCGGTGACGGTCACGGCGGACAACACGAGCGACATCGACGCGGTGAACGATTCAACGTCCGTCACCGTCGCGCTCTCCGGCGGCGACGTCTCGTTCGGCGTCGCGGTCTCGGCGGCGATCTCCGAGAACACGGTCACCACGGCGATGACGGCCGGGATTGAAAATGCGGAGGTGTCGTCCGCGACCGGTGGCGTCACGGTCGACGCCGATAACCTCGTCACCGTCTCGGCGACGACGGTCGCGGTCACCGTCAGCGTCAACTTCTCGAGCGGGTCGCTGACCGGCAACTTCGGCGGCGCCGGGGCGCGGGCGACGAACGTCCTCGCCGGCTCGACCGTCGCCCACATCGTCGACGGCAGCAGCGTCGAGGCGAACGGCCCTGTCAGCGTGACGGCGTCCGACACGGCGGCCGTCACGGCGAACAGCGTCGCCGCGTCGGTCACCGCCGGCGGCAGCACGGGCGTCTCGATCGGCCTCTCGATCAGCGTGAACCTCTCGGAGAACACGCTGTCCGGATCGACGGCCGCGCGGGTCGAGACGTCGGAGGTGACGACATCCGTCGGCGGGCTGGCGGTCGCGGCAGATTCGGCGAACACCATCGACGCCGTCACCGTCGCGGTCTCGGCGGACGTGACGATCTCGTCCAACTTCTCGCTGTCGGGCGCGGGCGCCGGGGCGAATGCCACCAACACGCTCACCAACGAGACCCTTGCGGAGGTGATCGGGTCGACCGTCGACGTCGCGGGCCCCGTGGCGGTCACCGCCGGCGACACCTCGACGATCCTCTCCGACGTCGCCTCCGTCGGCGTCTCGGTCGGCGTCTCGAGCACGGGCGCGATCGGCCTCGCCCTCGTCGCCTCCGTCGCCGAGAACACGATCGGCGGCACCGTCCGGGCGACCATCGAGGGGTCGACCGTCGAGACCAGCGTCGGCGGCGTTACAGTCGAGGCGAGCGCCGACAACACCGTCGACACCATCGCCGCGGCGGTGGCGCTCGCCGTGACCGCGAGCGGGACTTTCGCGATCTCCGTCGCCGGCGCAGGGTCGGAAGCGGTCAACTCCACGACGAACACCGTCGAGGCATCGATCACCGGCGGGAGCGCCGTCACGGCGCCCGGTGCGATCGCGGTCGCCGCAACGGACACCTCGACGGTCGAGGCGACGCTCGTCTCCGCCGCCGTCTCGGTCGCCGCGACCGGGACCGCAGGAGCCACGGTTTCGGTCGCCGTCGCACTGGCGGAGAACTCGATCGGCGGCACCACAGTCGCGACGATCGACGCCTCCACGGTTGAGAGCACCGGCGACGCGGTGTCGGTCACGGCGGTCGGCGACAACGCGATCGAGGCGGTCGCCGTCTCGGCGGCGATCACGGTCGCGGCGAGCTCGGGCGCCTCGCTCGGCGGGGCGGGGACCGGCGCGGTCGCCCGCAACACGACGACGAACCGCACGGAGGCGAGCGTCGCCGGGAGCACGGTCACGGGCAACGATCTGGTTGTCGCCGCCGAAGACGCGTCGTCCATCGAGGCGACGCTGGTCACCGCCGCGGTCGGCGTCAGCGTCTCGGGCGGCGGCGCGGCGAGCATCACGATCGCGGCGACGGACGCGCGCAACGTGATCGGCGGCGAGACCGTCGCGACGATCGCGGGCTCCACCGTCATCGTGGACGACGACGTCACGGTGACGGCGGACACCGCGAACGGGATCGTGTCGACCGGCATCGCCGTCTCGCTCACGGTGGCCGCCGCGAGCGGCGGGTCGGTTGGTGGCGCGGGCACCGGCGTCGGCTCGCGCAACACGCTGACGAACCGGGTCGAAGCCTCAATCGTGGACGGCTCGGACGTCACCGCGGGCGGCGCGGTGGAGGTCGCGGCGACGGACGATGCCAGCATTGAGGCGACGCTCACCGCCGTGTCGGTAAACATCGCCGCCGCTGGCGGACTCGGCGTCTCGCTCGCGCTCGCCGTATCGACCGCGCGGGTCGACTACGGGACGGAGGTGGTCGCGACGGTCGCAGACTCGGCCGTTGCCGCAGAGGCGGGCGACGTCACGCTCGAAGCCGTCTCGACGGGAACGGTCGAGGTCTCGGCCGTCGGCGTCGGGGTGTCCGCGGGCCTTGCGGCCGGCGCCGCGATCTCCGGCAGCGCGGCGGGCGCCATCGCGCGGATCAACGCCACCAATCTCGTCGAGGCCTCCATCACGGGCTCGGAGGTGAGCGCGGACGGAGCGGTCATGCTCGACGCGCGCGATACTATGGTGATCGACAGCGACGTCGCCGGCGTCACGGTGACGTTCGGCGCGGCCGCTGCCGTCGCGGGCTCGCTCGCGATCAGCTTCGCCGTCGCCGACACCGACTGGTCGGGCACGGTCCGCGCCGCGATCGACGACAGCGACGTGACGGCCGGGGAGAATGTCTCGGTCGTCGCGGTCGGCGATGCCGAGATCACGGCGAACGGCACAGGCGTCTCGGTAAGCGCATCGCTTTCCGCAGGCGTCGCGATCTCGGGCGCCGGAACGGGTGCCGAGGTCGACACCCGGGTCGCCCAGACAGTGGAAGCGTTGATCGAGGACAGCCCCGCGTCCGTTGTTGCGGGCGACGAGGTCATCGTGTCGGCCGAGGACAGCATGACCGTCGCATCCGACACGGCCGCGGCGGCGCTCGCCGCGGCCGGCGGGATTGGCGCGGGCTTCTCCCTCGCCGTTGCCGCGGCCATCTCGGAAAACCGCTTCGTCGGCGCAACGCGTGCGCACGTCGTGGATAGCTTCGTCACAGCGGGCGGGGGCGACGTCTCCGTCGTTGCACGGTCCGAAACGACGCTCCTCGCCAACCCCGACGCCTACGCGCTGTCGACCAGCGTCGCGATTGTCCCCGGCACCGGCGCGGGAGCCGGGGCGAGCGCCCGCAACATCGTGAGCCGCACCGTCGAGGCGCGGGTTGAGGGCTCGGACGTCGAGGCGGCAGGCGCTGTCCTCGTCGAGGCGGTCGACGTCTCCGACGCGACCGCCGAGGTCGCGTCCGTTGCCCTCGCGATCGGCTTCGGCTTCTCGGTCGGCGTCGGCCTCGCCCGCAACACGATGAACGCGGTCGCGACGGCGGCCATTGAGGACAGCATCGTCGCCGCGCTCGGCGGCGCGATCACCGTCCGCGCCGACACGATGCAGGACATCGAGGCCGACGCTTCGGTGCTGAGCATCACCGTCGCCGGCGGCGCGGCGGCGGGCGCGCAGGCGCGCACCGACCTCAACTCCACGACCGAGGCCTACGTTCGGGCGAGCACGCTCGAGGCGGCCGGCAACCTCTTCGTCGACGCGGACGCGACGCTGACCGCGCAGGCGGACACCGAAGGCTTCGGCGCGAGCCTCGGCATCGCGGTGTCGGCGATGACGAGCGATGCCCGGATCGGCGGCGCCACCCGCGCCTTCATCGACGGCGCGACAACGGCCGACGTTGCCTCGGACGTGTTCGTCACCGCCGACACGGTCGCGCAGTCGCTGCCGGACGCCGATTCTCTTGCGGTCGGCCTGTCCGCGACCTCCGTCGCGGAACTCGACGCCGACATCGACCGCGTGACGGAGGCGTACGTCGGCACGCGGACCGGGACGGTGCCGGTCGGAGTGACGAGCCTCGACGCGAACGGCGCCCGTGTGACGGTCGCCGCCGACGCGGATCTCCTCGCGACGGCCGTCCCGTCCAACTTCTCCTTCGGCCTCTTCGACACGACGGCCGTCACGGCAAGCACCGCCGACATTGCGGGGCGGACCCTCGCCTACGTCGGCGAGGCGGCGAGCGTCACGGCAAGCGAGCTCGACATTACGGCGGCGAGCGAGGAGAGCGCCGCCGCCCTCAACGAGACGCGGGCGTTCAGCACCGGGATCAACGTCACCGTCTCGACCTCGCGGGCGCGGATCGCGAGCGATACGGCAGCGTTCACCGGGACCGGCGCGGGGGAAAGCCCCTCGGCGGGCGCGGCGACGGTGATCGACGTCTCCGGAGGCGGGATCGGCGACGGGAGCGTCGTCATCGACGCGGACAGCGCGCGGACGACGGCGGCCGAGGCGAGCGGCGCCTCGCTGAGCCTCGGCGTCAACGTCAGCGTCTACAATCCGCTCGCGCGGACGGCCGGCACGATCCGCGCCTTCGCCGGCGAGGGGACGGACATGACCGCCGGCGACCTCGCGATCACCGCCGACGGCGACATCCTCGATGCGGGCGCCGTGAGCTCGACGGTCGGCATCGCCGGCTTCCTCAACGCCGCCGCGATCCGGGCGACGGCCGAGGTGCGCACGGCGGTCGAGGCGTTGATCGGCAACGAGCCCGGCACGGTCGCGTCCGCGCTCGCGGCGCCGGTGATCGAGCTTGCGGGCGCAGCCGTGGTCGACGCCGACGCCACGATGGACGCGAATGCCGAGATCCTCGGCGGCGGCGCCGCGCTGGGCCTCGCGGTAGACCTCCTCAGGCCGAGCGCCAGCGTCACTGGCACGACGACGGCCGCCGTCCGCGAGGGGACGTCGCTTTCCGCCCAGGCGCTCGTCGTCGAGGCAGGCACCTCCGACGACCGCATCGCCTACACGGCGACCGCGACCAACTTCGCCGGCGGCTTCGCCGGCCTTGCGAGCGCGGACATCATCGACGCCCGGGCGACGGTCGCGGGCACGGTGCAGGCCTTCGTCGGCGCGCCGGGCGACCTTGCGATCCCGCCGGCGCTCACCGGGCTCGTCGACGTTGCGGGGCCGGTTTCGATCCAGGCGTGGTCCGACATGACCGCGACGCCGCGGGTCGACAACGCCAACCTCTCGCTCGGCATCGCCGCCTCGTTCGTCAGCACGCGCGCGGAGGTGTCGGGCCTCACGACGGCCTTCGTCGGGCAGGGCGCGGACATCGAGGCGACGAGCCTCGACGTCGACGCCGACGGCGACTACGAGGCGACCGCCCCGGTCTTCCTCGTCGGCGCCGCGATCCTCGCGAACGCCGCGCTCCACACCTCGACGACGATTGTGAGCGGCACCGTGGACGCCCACGTCGGCGCGCTCGAGGGCACGGCGCCGGAGGCGAACACCGGCAGTGTCGACGTCACGGGCACGGTCGACATCCGCGCCCACGGCGCCATGCTGGCGCGCCCGGAGGTGACCGCGGGCGGCTTCGCGCTCGGTGTGAACATCGGCGGCTACATCCTCGACGCGCTCGTGAACGGCGCGGTGCTCGCCTACGTCGGCGAAGGGATGGAGCTTTCCGCCGGCGACCTCTTCGTCACCGCCGAGGCGCCCGTCATGCGGGCGGAGGCAATCTCGGACAGCCTGGGCATCGGCGGCCTTGCCTCCGGCGCGGTCGTCACCGCCGACGCGGTCGTCTCGGGCTCCGTGGAAGCCTTCATCGGGGCACGGCGGACGGTGGATGCGTCGGCGATCCTCAACGACATCGACGTCACGAACGGCATCGTCTCCGTCCGTGCCGAAGGGGCGCTCGCGGCGACCGCGAGCACCGACGGCACCAACTTCGCTGGCTTCCTCTCCGTTGGCGTCTTCCTGCCAACGGCGATCGTGAACGGCAACGTCAGCGCCTACGTCCGCGACGGCGTGAATCTCGATGCGGAGGCGCTCGAGGTGAGCACTGGCGGCGACAACCAGGACGACCGCGCCGTCTTCCGCGCCGAGGCGACGACCGTGATCGCGAACGTCTCCTTCGGCGGGGCGATCCAGGCGGCGCGGGCCGACGCCATCGTCGACGGCACGGCGGAGGCGTTTCTCGGCGCCGCGAGCGGCCGGGTGCGCGGCGGTCTTCCGGGCGCCGTCATCGACGTCGCGAGCCCTGTCACGGTGTTGGCGCTCGCCGACATCGACGCGGTCGCATCGGCCTCCGGCGGCAACGTCGGCGCCTTTGCCGTGCGCGACTTCGCCCCGCTCGCCAATGCGGGCGGCACGACGCGCGCCTACGCCGGCGACGGCCTCGACATCGAGAGCGGCGGGCTGACGCTGGTGGCGGACGGCAACGCCGCCGCCGATGCCGACGCGATCGGGATCGACCTCTCGCTCCTCTTCAACTTCGCGAGCATCGCGCCCGTCGCGCGCACCACCAACGTCGTCGAGACGTACATCGGCGAGAACCGCGACACGGCGCGCAACGTCGGTGCCGACGGGCGGGCGCTCGTCAACATCGCGAACGGCGCCGGCGGGCCGGGCGCGGTGACGGCGATCGCCACCGCCGACACGAGCGCCGTCGCGGACGTCCTGTCGCTCTCCGGCAGCTTCGGGATCGCCGTCAGCACCATCCAGCCGGTGGCGCGGATGGAAGGGGCGACGCGCTCCTACATCGGCCCCGCGACGGAGCTTTCCGCCGGCAACGTGACGCTCGACGCCTCCGAAAGGACAGCGCTCGCCTCCGCCACCATGGGCGGCGGCTCGGGTGCGGGGATCGCGAACGTCTCCGTCATCGGCGCCGAGGCGGCGGCGGCGCGCGAGACGGAGGCGTTCGTCGGTGCGAACGCGGTGGTCGACCTCGGCGCCGGCGCGCTCCTCGCCCGCGCCGTCAACGACACCGGCGACCCGCTCGCCGTAGCGGAGGTGAACAGCGCATCGGCCGGCGGCATCGCCAACGTGAACGCGATCACGGCCATCGCACGCGTCGGCGCCGCGGATGCGGACGACCCGTCGAGCCAGGTCTCCGCGACGCGCACCTTCGTCGGCGACGACACGACAATCAGCGCCGGCAGCCTGACGCTGGATGCCGACGCGGTGACCACGGCGGACGCCGGTGTGCGGACGGAAGTCAGCTTTGGCGGTCTCGCCGACATCTCCGTCCTCGAGGTGTTCGGCATCGCGGCGCACGACACGGCCTCCTTTGTCGGCGACCGCACGACAATCATCGTCGACAACGCCGTCTCGATCACCGCGCATGCCGCGACGTCGGCGACCCCGTCGATCGCCAACAACTCGATCAGCGGCGCGTTCTCCTTCTCCGTCTCGACGGTGGAGACGCGGATCGACAGCGACACGTTCGCGGGCATCGGCGACGACGGCCTCCTCCGGGCGGGGACGCTCACGGTCCGCGCGGCGGCGGAGCACGATGCGAACGCCGACATCGAGACGAACAGCTTCGCGGGCCTCGTCAGGATCGGCGACCTCTCCGCGACCGCGCGGGACACGGGCACCGTCCGTGCCGAGCTCGGCAGCGAAGGCGGTGGCGGCGGGGCGGCGACCACGATCAGCGCCGACCAGGCGGGCGGAATCGACGTCGACGCGACGCTCGACTCACGCGTCCGCTCCTCGCCCGAGCTCTCTGGCTTCAGCTTCCTCGGTAGCGGCGGCAACACGACGAGCGCCGCGATTAACGACGCCTCGGTGGGCGCACGGGTCGGCCGAGACGCCGGCGTCAGCTCGTTCGGCGAGGTGTCGGTGCTCTCGTCCTTCCTCGGCGCCGCAACGGCGGAGGCGACGAGCGTCGGCATCGCCGGCGGCGTCTCGCTCGGGCTCGCGTCGGCGGTCGCGACCTTTACGCCGGACGTTTCGCTCGACGTCGACACCGGCGCCGCGATCAGCGCCGCCGGCACCGCGCCGGTCACGCTCGACGCACGCCTCAACTACACGCCGGGCGACGGCTTCCTCCGCGGCGATTCCGATCCCGGCGCCGACCTCGTCGACGTCGGCTTCGGCGCGATCGGCGACGCGGCGCAGCTCTCCGCCGCGATCCTCGGCTCCGCCTCCGACTCCATCGTGACGACGCTCTCCGACGCGGACGTCGCGCTCGTCGTCGACGCAGGCAGCACAATCTCGGCCGGCACCGGCGACATCGTCGTCAACGCCCGCAACTCCAACAACGCCTTCTCGACGCTCGACACCCGTGGCGGAGCGGCGGTCGAAGTGTCCGGCGGCAGCGCCCTCCCGACGGCGGAAGGCTCGACGACGCTGAGCTTCCTCGGCAACGTCACCTCCGGCGGCGGCGCCGGCGCCGACGACCTCCTCGTGAATGCCGAAGCGTGGACGGCGGCGGACGCCGGATTCACGAGCTCCTCCGGCGGCATCGTCAGGATCTCCGGCAACGGCCTCGCCCGCGCGATCGTCGACGCCGACCTCGACCTCACCTTCGGCGGCCCCGGCGCGGTGATCCGGGTCGCCGACGACATCACGGTCAGCGCGACGCAGGAGACCGACGCGGACGCCCGCTCGAAGGGCGGCTCGGGCGGCGTCGTCGACGTCGGCTCGCTCGAGACCAACGTTTCCGCCGTCGCCGACGTCGATCTCGTCGTCGGCGATGCGGACATGATCGAGGCTGGCGGGCTCATCCGGCTTGCCGCCGAGCACGGGCCGGTGGCGTCGGCGAGCAACAACGGCATCGTCCAGTCGACCGACTTCAGCGACCCGTCCCTCGGCGCGCCGACGCACGGCACCAACAACTTCGTCGACTTCGGCGTCCCGCACGAACTCGCGACTGGCGCAACGGTCACCTTCGCGAGCCCCGACAGCGGCGGCCTTGTGCAGGGCCGCGACTACACGGTGATCGTCCGCAACGACACCTCGATCCACCTCGGCGGCGTCTTCGGCGGCGTCGTCGACACCGTCCTCGACACGATCACCGTGCCCTCTCACAACTTCGTGGACGGCGACACGGTGTTCTACCACTCGAACGGTCTCGCTCCCGTCGGTGGCCTCGCGAACGGCGCCGAGTACATCGTGACGGTGGTCGACGCGGACACGATCAAGCTGCGCGAGGCGGGGCCGGTGGCGGCGGACACCGTCGTTGCCCGTGGCGCGATCTCCGGCAACACGGTCAACGACAACAACGGATTTGTCGACGGCGACGTCGTCACCTATCGCACCGTCCCGCCGCAGATCTTCACCGCCAACGTCGTCGACGCCGATGTGACCGTGAACGGCACCGACGTCGTCGGTGTCGCCGGCGACGGCTCCGACCGCGTCTTCCTGCGGAACCATGGCTTCGCGATCGGCGAGGCGGTGGTTTTCCGCGCCGACGGCCCGGGGACGATCGAGGTCGCCGGCGATGACGACCTCGTCGACGGCGAGACGTATTACGTCGTCGGCGGCGACGCGGCGGACCCGTCGCTCGCCAACGCCGACTACATCCGCCTCGCGCGGACGGCTGACGACGCGGCGGATGGCATCTTCATGGACCTTGTGCGCGATCCGGCCGACACCACGGTCTACTCGCTCCGGAGCCTTGCCGACGAGCCGCTCGACGGGCTCGACGATGGCCGGCCGTACATCGTGGTGAACGCAGGAGCGGGCTCCTTCCAGCTCTCCACGAACGGCGTCGACCCGATCGCGTTCGATGCCGACGGGCTCGCGGGCGGCACGCATACGTTCACCATCGACGGCGCCGACCTCACCTCGAGCGGCGGGGCGGGCGAGCACCACCTCGTCCTCGACCTTACGGGCAACGTGAGCGGCCGCTTCGACGGGATCGGCGGCGCGCGGGGGCTCACCGACGCGCCGTCCGGCGACGGGATCGTCTCGGCGACGACGAGCGGCACCTCCGGCGGCCTTGTCAGCGTCGGCGGGGCGGACGCCCGGTCCTCGCTGACCGCGACCACGGACCTCTCGATCGGCAGCGCGACCCTGTCGGCGAATGCGATCGAGATCGAGACCGCGAGCCGCGCCTTCGTGTCGGCGACGTCGGCGGCGAACTCGGGCGGCGGCGTCGCGGTCGGTCGCAGCGAGGCGCTCGCCCGGGGTGACAACGCGAGCCGCATCATGATCGGCGCCGGCGCGGACCTCACCGCGGCGGACGACATCTCGATCCGCGCTGCCGGCGAGGGCGAGGTGACGACGTTCACGCGGGCCGACCAGGTCGGTCTCGGGAGCGGGGCCGATTCGCGCTCGGTCTCGACCTTCGTCTACGACACCGCGACCACCGTCGACGGCAACCTCACGGCGGGCGACGAGATCGACATCTCGAGCCTCTCCGACGCCAACGTCCAGGCGGAGGCGGAGACCGATGCGGGCGGCCTCGGCGCCGATGGCGTTAGCTTCGCCGACGCGCGCATTGGCAACAACACGCTCACCCTCGGCGGCTCGAACGACGGCACCGACCCGGACGACGCCCGCACCGTGACGACGATCGGCGGCAACGCGAACCTTGCCGCCGACGAGGTCTCGGTGAGCGCCGACATCGGCCTTGTCCGCGCCCGCGCCTATGCCGAGACCGACGTGAACGCCGCCGGCGCCAACGCGGACGCCAGCGCCGACGCCAACAGCGCGCTCCGGACGGAGACGATCCTCGGCTCATTCGCCGAGATCGTCGGCCGCGACCGCGTCACGATCGAGGTAGACGTCGAGGCGATCGAGAACACGGCGCGGTCCGACTCCGACCTCGACGCGGCGGCCGGCGACGCGGACTCGAACGCCCGCGCGGACCTTGCGAGCTTCGCCAAGGTGGAGGGGCGTGACGAAAGCCGCATCGAGACGCACGAGCTCATCGTCAACGTCCTCCAGACCGACATCGTCTCGGAGGCGACGTCGCGCCGCGACACCGCCTTCATCGGCGGCGGCGACAATAACAACCCGGAGACGCTGGTCGCCAACCGCGACGCCTTCTGGGAGGCGGACGTCCTCCTCACGGCGGGCGAGAACCCGGAGCTCGTCGTGGGCGCGGACGGGGTGATCGTCACCAAGGTCAACATCGACCTCGTCGCTCCGGACGGTACCATCCTCGACCTCGATGTCGGCGACATGGTTCCGACGGCGGACGTCGAGGTTGGGCCGATTCTGTTCGACGACCCTGGCACGGCGCGCTTCTTCGCCAACGACCTCACTGGCAGCAACGGCACGCCCGCCGGTTTCATCTGGGGCAACTCCGGCTCGTTCGAGGTCGAGAAGGCGTACGAGTTCGTCCGGATCATCAACAACTCGGACCTGGACCTGCGCATAAACCTCATCGACCCCGGCGACTTCATCAACGTCGGCCTCGGCACGGCGGACGACCTGCCGCTGGTCGAGGTCATCTTCGACACGATCCCAGGGCCGACGAATGCGCCCGGCAACAATGTCGGCCTTGACCCCGACGATCCGACCCGAGCCTTCGGCGGCGGGGCGGCCAACCCGACCTTCGAGTTCGATGTGGTGCCGCTCTACCCGCGGACGCTCGTCGAGATCCGCAACATCCAGCCGGGCGACGTCGGAGCGAGCGACATCGTGCTCGACGGGCGCATCGAGAACACGCTCGGCGACACCGTGATCGAGAATCAGCGCGGGTCGATCTTCCACGAGCCCGACGACAACGACAACGAGATCATCCGCACCAACATGATCGACCTCGATGCCTCGGTCGACATCGGTACGCTGTCGGGCAGCGAGACGCCGGTGCGCGAGCCGTTGGTCGTGGAGCTCGTCCGCTACCGCGGGGTCGGCGGCGAGACCTACGACTGGCAGATGACGGCGGATGCCGGCCGTACCATTGACCTCGACCTCTCGGCGATGGACCGCGACGGGGTGGGCGGGGTGCCGCCGGTCGACATCGAGCGGATCACGGCGGGCGACACGCTGCGGCTCGTCGTCAACGACACGCGCCAGGGCTTCGACCTCGCTGACACAGGGGTCGTGCAGGTCGACCTCTTCGACCCGACGGGCGACAACCCGGACGTTGCCATCGGCCCGCTTGCCGGCAGCGGCACCTACAACAACCACTTCCGCCCGGACGGCCCCCTCGGCGGCCTCGCCAACATCTTCCGCGCCCTCGGCACCTCGTTCACCGAGGTGAACTCGGAGTACGTGTTCGACGAGGTGCGGACCGGGTTCCGCATGGTGATCGGCCACGTGTCGACCACGCTCGACTTCGCCGAGGACGAAGTGGTCCTGACGCCGACGACGAGCATCGGTGGCACGCCCTACGGCAGCACCGTCACGGCCGACGTGCCGGACACAGTGATCGACTTCCTGATCAACACCGACGCCGCGTGGGCCGGCGGCGATCCGTCGCCGAACGCCGAGGTCACGGTGGTCACCAACGGCGACATCGTGATCAACGAGCTCGTCGGCATCCTCCCTGTCCGGACCATCGAATCGACGCTGGGCGACGTCACGATCAACGCGCCCGTCGGGATCATCGACGTCGATCCGACCGGGGTGCTCAACGCTTCCGTCGACGTCACCGGCAACAACATCACCCTCAATGTCGGCGTCGCGACGGCGGAGGATCCGAACCCGCTCGTCACCGGCATTGGCATCCGCGGCACGCTCGCCCCGGACCCGAATGGCAATTTCCTCGAGATCAACACGGCGGCGAACGGGACCGGCGTCTTCAACGCGCGCGAGTTCGCGGCGCCGTTCAACCTCGGTATCTACGTCGAGGAGATCTTCGGCAACATGCCGGTCGGTCTCGTCGACGCCGTCGGGGACGTGTCGCTGCGGACCGTGAACGGCTCGGTCCTCGACGGGGAGGGAGACGCGGCGGTCGACATCCGGTCGCGGGCGCTCGACATCGACGTCCATGGCCGCGACACCGTGTTCCTGCGGCCGGCGTCCATCGGATCCCTCAGCGGCGATGCGGGCGGCGCGCTCGAGATCGACACGCTCCGCGGCACGCTCGGCCCGGTCGACTTCAATCCCGGCGGCGATGATGTGGCCTTCGAGGCGCCGGGCGACATCCGCGTGACGGAGACGTCGGGCGTGCTGCGCCTCCTCTACGTGCAGTCCTTCGTCGGCGACATCTTCCTCAACACGCTGAACGGGCCGATCGTCATCATCGACAACGCCCCGCAGGAGCTCGCCGGCACCGCCTACTTCGCCGAATCCGACATCCGTGCGCCGAACGCGCAGACCGACAACCCGCGCTTCATCATCAACCCCGGCGTGTTCGCGCCCAACGGGCAAGTGGAGCTGATCGCGCTCATCGACGACAGTGGCGTGATCGGCGAGCCGGGCGGGCTGCAGCCCGGCACGATCGTAACGGCGCTCGGGGCGGAGGAGCCGATCGTGGTGCCGCCGTCCGCGATGGGCGCCGGCGTGACGTTCGATCTCCGCACGAGCCTTCTCGAACGGCTCGGCCCGGACCTCTTCTTCCTTGGCCTCGGCGAGGCGGTCAGCGGCCAGGATGAGACGCTCGTCTTCGACGAGGCCGCCGGCGAGTTCGTCGGAGCGGGCGAGGGCGACCACGACGGCGACCTCCTCCTGCTCGAGGAGCGCGACGGGGCGGACACGGGCGAGGGACCCGCGCCGGTACGCTCGTTCCTCGACCGCTACGCCCGCCTCTTCGGCTAGAGCGGACGGGGTCGCGCCGTGAACGTCGAGTGGCAGCGGCCGGACCCCGACACAGCGGAGGCGCTCCCGCCATCCGACCGCGGGCTCTGGTCGGCATTCCGCGAGGCGGAGACCGCTGCGGCGTACCTCGAGGCGTGGCTGGCGCTCCAGTGCGGCAACATCCCGGGCAGCCGGGCCGCCGCCGTGCTCCTCGGCGAGCCTGATGCCGGCCCGTTCGCGCCGGTGGCCGCATGGCCTGCCGCGCCGCCCTCTCGCGCGCTGGTGGAGGCGGGCGAGGAGGCGATCGCGCGGCGGCAGCCTGTCCTCGTCGGCGCCAAGGGAGCGGGCGGCGGCGCGCTCGCGGTGCCGATCGAGGTGAGCGGCAGCCTGTATGGCGGCGCCGCCGTCCTTCTCGGCAGCGCCGGCCCCTCCGGCGCCGACGCGCTGAAGCGGCTGCGCTGGGGCGTCGGGTGGCTCGAGGCGCTGGTCCTCCGTGAACAGAGCGCTCGCGACGCGGCGCTCCGCGAGCGCACGCTGAAGGCGCTCGACGTCCTCGCCGTGATCCTCTCGGCGAAGCGGTTCGACGCGGCGGCGACCGGCCTCGCGACCGAACTCGCCCGGACGCTCGGCGCCGATCCCGTCGCGGTGGGCTTCCTGCGCGGCCGGCGCGTCAATGTCCGTGCGCTGAGCCACGCCGCGGGGCTCACCGGGAGGATGAACCTCACCCACGACATCGCGCTTGCGATGGAGGAGGCCGTCGACCAGAGCGAAGTCGTCCTCCACCCGCCGCCGGCGGACTGGGGGTGGCGCATCACCCGCCTCCACGCCGATCTCGCGCGGACCCACGGCGCGGGCTCCGTCCTCACCGTCCCGCTCCAGGACAAGGGCGCGGTCACCGGCGCGATCACCCTCGTCGGCCCGCCCGGGGCGCCGTTCACGACCGAGACGGCCGAGCTCGTCGACACCGTCGCGAGCATGGTCGGCCCGATCCTGGAGGCAAAGCGGCGGGACGACCGGAACATTCTTGCAAAGATCGCCGCCGCTGCGGGGGCGGGCCTCGTGCGCCTGTTCGGCCCGCGCAACGTGGCGCTGAAGCTCGCAACAATCGCCCTCGCCGTCGCGGTCTGGCTCGGCGCCACCGTGACCGGAGACTTTTCCGTCGCGTCGCCGGCGCGGGTGGAGGGCCGCGTCCAGCGCAGCGTCGTCGCCCCGTTCAACGGCTATGTCGCAAGCGAGAGCGTGCGCGCCGGCGGCACGGTCGAGGCGGGCGAGCTGATGGCGACCCTCAACGACCAGGATCTCGTGCTGGAGCGCCTCCGCTGGTCGACCGCGCGCAGCCAGCGTGAGGTGGAGTACGACCGCGCACTCTCCGCGCGCGAGCGGGCCGCCGCGGCGATCATCCAGAGCCAGATCGCGCAGGCGGACGCGCAGCTCGCCCTCATCGACGAGCAGATCGACCGGACCCGCATCGTCGCCCCGTTCGCCGGCGTCGTCCTTCAGGGTGACCTCAGCCAGCTCGTCGGCACCTCCGTCGAGCGCGGGCAGGAGCTCTTCCGCATTGCCCCGCTCGACGAATGGCGCGTGGTGCTCGAGGTCGACGAGCGCGACATCGCCGAAATCGCCGTCGGGCAGACCGGCCGCCTTCGACTCCTGACCCGCCCGGACACGCCGTTCCCCTACACCGTCGCGCGCGTCACGCCGATCGCCGAGCAGCGCGACGGGCGGACCTTCTATCGTGTCGAGGCAACGCTCGACAGCCCGGCCGGCTGGATCCGCCCGGCGATGGAAGGCGCCGGCCGCACCCATGTCGACGAACGGCTCCTCATCGCGATCTGGACCCGTCACCTCGTCGACTGGCTGCGCCTCGCCGCCTGGCGCAACATGCCCTGATCCCGTGGACCGCCGTTTCCTCAGCCCCGAATGGCATCGCGTCGCGCACCTGCGGCTCAGGCTGAGGAGCCACGCGAGGATCTTCCGCACGCACTTCCGCGGCCAGCTCTGGTACGTCCTGCAGGATCGCACGTCCGGCCGCTTCCACCGCTTCACCCCCGCGAGCCACGTCCTCATCGCGCTCCTCGACGGCGAGCGGACGCTGGAGGAGGCTTGGGCCATCGTGGTCGAGATGCTGCCGGACGAGGCGGTCACTCAGGACGACGTTCTACGGATCCTCGCCCAGCTTCATGCCGCCGACGTCCTCCTCGGCGACCTCCCGCCCGACATCGACGAGATGGTGGGCCGGGGCGACCGGACGCGACGGCGTCGGCTTGTCACGAGCGTCGTCAACCCGCTCGCGATCCGGATCCCGCTGTTTGACCCGGACGGCCTCCTCACCGTCCTGATGCCGCTCGTCCGCCCGCTGATCTCGTGGGCGGGGGCGATCCTGTGGCTCGGCGTCGTTGGCTACGGCGCGGCGCTCGCCGCGATCCACTGGGGCGAGCTGACGGACAACGTCGCTGACCGGGTGCTCTCGGCGCAGAACCTCCTCCTCCTCGTCCTCGCCTACCCTCTGGTAAAGGCCGTGCACGAGTTCGGCCACGCCTTCGCCGTGAAGCGCTGGGGCGGCGAGGTGCACGAGATGGGGGTGATGTTCCTCGTCCTGATGCCGGTCCCGTACGTCGACGCCTCCGGCAGCCTCGCCTTCCAGGACCGCTGGCGGCGGGCCTTCGTCGCCGGGGCGGGCATTCTCGTCGAGGTGCTCCTCGCGGCCGTCGCGATGATCGTTTGGGCCGGTGCAGAGCCGGGGCTCGTCCGGGCATTCGCGTTCAACGTGATGCTGATCGGCGGGATCTCGACCGTGTTCTTCAACGGCAACCCGCTCCTGCGCTTCGACGGCTACTACGTCCTTTCCGACCTCCTCGAGATCCCGAACCTCGCCCAGCGCGCCAATGCCTACGTCGGCTACCTCATCCAGCGCCGCGTCCTCGGCATCGCGGAGGCGGAGAACCCGGCGACGGCGCCCGGCGAGGCGCTCTGGTTCGTGCCCTACGCGATCGCGGCGTTCGTCTACCGCGTCGCGATCTTCATCCTCATCGCGCTCCTCGTCTCGACCAAGGTGTTCTTCCTCGGCGTCGTCCTCGCGGTGTGGTCGGTCGCGATCGTGTTCCTGCTGCCGCTCTTCCGGCATGTCCGCTTTCTCCTCACCTCGCCGAAGCTGCGGCGGCGGCGGGGGCGGGCGCTCGCGCGGGTGGGCGGGGCGGTGGCGGCGGCCCTTGTCGTCCTCCTGTTCCTCCCTCTCCCGCACGCGACGGTGGTGGAGGGCGTCGTCTCGGTGCCGGGCGAGGGGCGGGTGATCGCGAGCGCCGACGGAACGGTGGCGGCCCTCGTCGCCGCGCCGGGCGAGGCGGTCGCGGCCGGCGACATCCTCGTCCGGCTCGAGGATCCCTTGCAGGAGGCGCGCGTCCGCCTCCTCGAGGCGACGGTCGCCGAGCGCCGGCGGCGGCTGGAGGAGGCGCTCGCGACCGACCAGGCGCGGGCGCGGATGCGACGGGCGGAACTCGAGCATGCGGAGGCGGACCTTGCCCTCGCCGGCGAGCGGCGCGAAGCGCTCGCCGTTCGGGCGGGGGCTGCAGGCATCTTCGTCGCCCACGTGCCGACGGACCTCCTCGGCCGCTTCGTCCGGCAGGGCGAACTCCTCGGCTACGTCACCACATTCCGCGACCCCGTCGTCCACGCGCTCGTCCCGGAGGCCGACGCCGACCTCATCCGGCAGGGGACGCGCGACCTGTCGCTCCGCTTCGCGACGAACGTCGCGACCGTCCTGCCGGCGCGCGTCGTCCGCGAGGTGCCGGAGCTCACGGACGCGCTGCCGAGCCTCGCGCTCGCCGCCGAGGGAGGCGGCGCCATCGCGCTCGACCCGACCGCCGCCGTCGAGGCACGCCGCGCGCTCCGCAGCTTCCTCGCGCTCGAGATCGGCGTCGACGCCGGCCAGCCGTTCCGCTCGGTCGGTGAGCGCGTGTTCGTCCGCTTCAGGCACGATCCGGCGCCGGTTGCGCTCCGTGTCTGGCGCAGCGCCCGCCAGGTGTTCCTCGACACCTTCGAGATCTGATAGAAATAGCCGGACGAAGCCGCGTCCGGCGAACGAGGACGGTAGAAGACCCCGAGGGGTCGCGGCCGGAAGGACGGAGAGACGTCATGGAGAACCAACTCCTTTTCTATCGCAACGCGACCCCGGTCTCGGCGCAGCGCCACACGACACTATCGGTGCTGTCCGGCGAGACTTATGCCTTCGCGCGCAACGTCAACTCGGTGCCGCTGGTGGCGGCCGAGTTCGCCGAGGCGAGCGTCGAGTACCCCGTAGTGTTCGCAACCGCCGGCGACAACGTCGTCCCCGTCGCGATCCTCGGCACGATCGGCACCGACAACGCCTTCGTCTCCGACGCCGGCGCCTGGGGCGGCCGCTACGTCCCGGCCTTCGTACGGCGCTACCCGTTCGTCTTCGGGCAGGAGACGGCCGACCGCCAGCTCGTCCTCCACATCGACGAGAGCTTCGAGGGCTGCAACCACGACGGCCGCGGCGAGCGCCTCTTCGATGCCGACGGCCGGCAGACGCAGTATCTGAAGGGCGTGCTCACATTCCTTCAGGACTACCAGCGCCAGTTCAACCGCACGCAGATCTTCTGCCGCCGCCTCGCCGAGCACGACCTCCTGAAGCCGATGCAGGCGCAGTTCACGCTGCCCAGCGGCGAGCGGCGCTCGATGACGGGCTTCTCCACCGTCGACCGTGACCGGCTGAAGGCGCTCGACCCCGAGGTGCTTCGGAGGATGCTGAAGACCGACGAGCTCGAGTGCGTCTTCCTCCACCTCGCCTCGGTCCGCCACTTCGGCGCAATTGCGGACCGCTCGGCCGCTCACCCCGAGGCGGCAGGGGCCGACGCCGGCGGCATGCCGTCGGTCGAGCCGGCCTGAGACCGGCAGGGAACGCCGGTGCGGGTCGCGCTCTATCCGGAGAGGACCGTCGCGGCTCCCGCGCCGCTCGACGCGTTCGTGGCCGATCTCGTTGCACCCGCGGCACGGCTCCTCGACGGGCCACGCCGGCTCGGCGCGCGCAGCGCGGCGGCGCTCACCGGCCGGCACGCGAACGCGGTGCGCGAGCTCCGCACCGATGCGCTCCGCGCCGAGGCGGCGATGCTGCGGGCCGCACTGGCGGCGCGCGGAGACGTCCGAGCCGCCCGGTGTCGCGCGCTCGCCGTCGTCGGGGAGGTCGCAGCCCGCACGCTCGGCGTCAGCCCCTATGCGATGCAGCGGCGGGCGGCGCTCGCCCTTCTCGACGGCCGGCTCGTCGAGATGGCGACAGGGGAGGGCAAGAGCTTCACCGCAGCGCTCGCCGCGGCCGTCGCAGCGCTCGCGGGGCGGCGCGTCCATGTGGTCACGGTGAACGACGTCCTCGCCGCGCGCGACGCGAATGCCTTCGCGACGCTCTTCGTTGCGCTCGGCCTCCGCGCGTCGGCGGTGGTCCACGCGACCGACGAGGGAGCGAGGCGCGCCGCCTACAGGGGCGATATCGTCTACGTCGCCAACAAGGAGGTCGCATTCGACGCGCTGCGGGACAGGCTGCGCATGGGCGGCGCGCCGGACGAGCTCCGCCTCAAGCTCGCCCGCCTCGCGGGCACGGACCGCGCGGGCGGCGAGCCGGTCCTCGCGGGGCTCGACGTCGCGATCGTCGACGAGGCCGACAGCGTGCTCGTCGACGAGGTCCGCACGCCGCTGATCCTCGCCGAGAGCACCGATCGGGCCGCCGAGGCCCGCTGGGCGGCGGCGGCGCACGCCTTTGCCGACGCCCTCGCCGAGGGACCGGACTACACGATCGACCATGCCGAGCGCCGCGTCTCCCTCACCGATCGGGGCCGGGAGACGCTGGAGGCGCTAGCTGGGCAACACGGACCCGCCTGGCAGAACCGGATCCGCCGCGAGGAGGCGGTGCGCTCCGCCATCGCCGCGCGCGCTCTGTTCCGCCGCGGCGAGCACTACGTGGTCGAGGAGGGCGCTGTGGTGATCGTCGACGAGTACACCGGGCGGCTGATGCCGGAGCGGTCGTGGAGCGGCGGCCTCCACCAGCTCGTCGAGCACAAGGAGGGCGTCCCAGTCACAGCGCAGAAGCGGACGCTCGCGAGCATGACCTACCAGCATTTCTTCCGCCGCTACCGGACGCTGGCCGGCATGACCGGAACGGCGCGGGAGGTGCGGGGCGAACTCGCCGCCGTCTTTGGCCTCGCGACCGTGACGGTCCCGCCGCGGCTCCCGTCGCGGATGCGCCGCCTCGCCCCCCGCATCTTCCCCGACCAGGCGGCCAAGTGGGGGGCTGTCGCGGAGCGGGTGCGCGAGCTGCAGTCGGCCGGCCGGCCGGTTCTCGTCGGCACACGCTCCGTCGCGGCGAGCGAGGCGGCGAGCGCGGCGCTCGGCCGTGCCGGGGTGCCGCACAGTGTCCTCAACGCGCTCAACGATGCGGAGGAGGCCGCCGTGATCGCGCGCGCCGGCGAGAGGGGCGTCGTCACCGTCGCGACCAACATGGCGGGGCGGGGCGTCCACATCGGGCTCGGGCCGGGCGTGGCGGCGGCGGGCGGCCTTCACGTCATCCTCACCGAGCGGCACGACAGCGGCCGCATCGACCGCCAGCTCGAGGGCCGCACCGCGCGACAGGGGGAGCCCGGCTCGACCGAGGCGTTCCTCGCGCTCGACGATCCGCTCGTCCGCCTCGTCCGCCGGCCCGTCCTTTCGGCGCTCGCCCGCGCCCCGGGACCGACCGGGCGCGTCGCGCAAGCCGCCCTCTTCCGCGCCGCCCAGCGGCGGCAGGAGAGACTGAACCGCGCCGCCCGCCGCGCGCTCCTCGCCCGCGACCGGACCCTCACCGACCTCTTCGCCTACGGCGGCCGGCGCGACTGAGCCGCCTGCAGGGAGCCCGACATGCGCCACCTCATCCTCGCGATCGCCGCGCTGTGGGCCGCCCCCGCGGCGGCGGAGACGCTCGAATGCCTCATCGAGCCCGAAGTTGTCGTCGACGTCGCGATGCCGGTGGAGGGGGTGGTCGAGGCCATCGCCGTCGACCGGGGCGACAGGGTCCGGCGCGGCGACGTCGTCGCCCACCTCGAGGCGGCGATGGAGCGGATCACGGTCGAGATGGCCGAGCGGCGCGCCGAAAACGAGACGGCCGTCGAGGCGGCGGCGGTGGTGCTCGAGAACGAGCGGCGCAAGCTCGAGCGGGCCGAGACGCTGCACCGTCGCGGCACGCTTGCGGATGCTCAGCACGACGAGGCGCGGATCGCCGTCGACGTCGCTGTGATCCGCCACCGTAACGCTGTCCACGAGCAGGAGATGGCCGAGGTCGAGCTCGCCCGCTCCAGAGCCATGCTGGAGCGGCGCACCGTGAGGAGCCCTATCGATGGTGTCGTCCTCCAGCTCAGCCTCCAGCCCGGTGAGTACGCGCACGAGCAGGCGAGCGTCGCCCGGATCGCCCGGATCAACCCGCTCCGCGTGGAGGCGTTCGCGCCGCTTGAGATGTTCGGCCAGATCGCGCCCGGCGACCGCGCCGGCGTCCGGCCGGTGGAGCCGATCGGCGGCCTCCACCAGGGCACCGTCGAGGTGGTGGACAGCGTGTTCGACGCCGCGAGCGGCACCTTCGGCGTGCGGATCATCCTGCCCAATCCGGCGGAGGCGATCCCGTCCGGCTTGCGGTGCTCCGTCGAGCTCGCCGCGCCGGGCTGATTGCGGCTGCGGCCCGGCCGGGCTTGCGCGGCCGGCCGTCGCCCATCTCCTCCGCGAGGTGCTGTGGAAGCCCGGCTGAATTGGCCCGCGACTGCCGCACAACAGTCGCATCCGCTACCGGCGGTGCAGCGTCCGTCCCGCCATGGGAGCTCAGACCTAACATCGTCCGCTTCGGGTAGAGAAGGTACGACGACAGTCAGCCGCCCTCCGCCATCGTGCACCGCTCGAATACGCTCAACACCGATGGCCTGAATGTGAGCCTGCGTTGACGTCGAGCGACGTGATCCGGGACAGGAGATTGTCCTGAGCGACGGCCTCACTGCCGAACGAAAGAGCCAACGCGGAAAGTGTGAGGAGGATCAGCCTGCGCATGATGGGCTCCGTCGAGTGCGCATGTGGGACCTTGGATCGGACTGCTCTCGCGGAGCAGTTCTCGTCACGCCGCCGCCGCCAGCGGTTGGACGAAGGACGGAAAGACAAGGGAGGCGTGGCACCCGGTTCCGGCCATGGTGCCGTCGCTGATGGCGAAGTTGATGTTGGGCGCGGGGCGGGCGAGATCGCCCGCGGCGAACACGCCGTTGACCGACGTTTGCGCCATTGGCCCGACCCTCACGAACGGGCCCATCGGACCCTCGGCAAGGTCGCAGCCGAGCTGCTCGGCCGGGCTGCCGGCGAGCGACGTCCTCGGTGCCACGAACAGCGCTGCGTGGCGCGCGGTCGTCCCGTCGGAGAAGCGCAACGTGATGCCATCGCCTTTGGATTCCGCGGCTGTCGGGGTTCGAGTGTCGATCCGCACGCCGGCTGTCTGAAGCAGCGCGTGGTCGAGCCTGGTCACGCCATTGGGAATGAAGGTTACGGTGTCGCTCCAGTCGGACCGCAGCATGACCGCCTGGTGCGCGCTCATCGGGTTTCCCGCGAGCACCGCGAGGGACTGGCCCTTCACCTCGTAGCCATGACAGTACGGGCAGTGGAGGACGGTGCGGCCCCATCCATTGGCGAGCCCGGCAATGGGTGGCAGGCTATCGGAGACACCGTGCGCGAGAACGATCCGGCGCGTCTCGACGCCCGACCCGTCGGCGAGCTGCAGCCTGAACATGTCGGCCTCGCCGCGCACGCCGGAGACTTTGGCCTTCACGACCTCGACGGTCCCGTAAGGCTCGAGGTCCGCACGGAAACGCGCCAGGATGTCTGCCGGCGCGGCGCCGTCCCAGCCAAGAACGCCGTGGGCTGCGGGCGAGGTTCTGTTTCGCGGGCTCCCGGCATCGATGACGAGAACGGAGCGGCTCGCCCGTGCGAGCTGAAGCGCCGCAGCGAGGCCGGCGAAACTCCCGCCGATAATGACAACGTCGAGCATGAGGACGCTCTTCCTCCCGGTTGGACCGCCGTTTGTTATGTTATAACGTTGATGGGTGTCCACTCGGAATTGCACCATCGATGTGCTCTTGAATGGCGCCCCACCGAGGTGTCCGCCTTCGCGGCGCTGATCGGCCGGTTTCGCAGGAGGTAGATCGTGTCCGGCTTGCGCAAAGGGACGCCGGTCGTCGTCCTCACCGGCTTCCTCGGCGCCGGGAAGTCGACGCTGCTCGCGCAGCTCCTCGCCTCGCCCGCGTTCGCGAACAGCGGCCTCATCATCAACGAGTTCGGTGACGTCGCGATCGACCACGACCTCGTCGCCGCGGGAACGCCTCAGGTCACGGTGACGAGCACCGGCTGCCTCTGCTGCACGGCCGGCAGCGACATCCGCACCAGCGTCGCCGAGCTGCACGAGGCGGCGCGCAAGGCCGGCCGCCTGCCGCTTACCAGCGTCGTCATCGAGACGACGGGGCTCGCCGACATGGCGCCCGTCATCAACCAGCTCGTCGCCGGCGCGGTGCCTGCCTTCGGGCTGCGCGACCACACCGTCGCCAGACACTATCGGCTCGCCGGCGTCGTCACCCTGTTCGACGCGGTGGAGGGCAGGGGGAGGCTGGAGCGGCATCCGGAGTGCGCGAAGCAGGTGGCGTTCGCGGACCGGGTCCTCGTCTCCAAGCTCGACCTCGTCCGGGCGGCGGAGCGCGAGGCCCGCCTCGCCGAGGTGACGGCGCTCGTCCGGGCGATCAACCCGCGCGTTCCCGTCACCGGCATCCACGATCCGGCATTCGACCTCACCGCGGCCTTCGCCCCACGCCCGTACGCGCCGCAGGACCTCGGCAGCGACCTCTCGGCCTGGCTCGACGACGGCGACGCGCTGGTGGGGGCGAGCGACCACGGCCATAACCCCTCGCGATTTTTGACGATGTGGTTGAGCAATGTCGTCTTGCCGGCGCCGAGGAAGCCGGAGAGGACGGTGACCGGGATGCGGCCGTCCGTGCCGGCCGGGGCGATCCGCGGACTGGAGCGACGAGACGGGTTCAGCCATTACGACCTCAGTCGAGGGTACATTATAGCGGTGCGGATGGCGCAAGGGGTGCCGTACGCCATCGTGGCGCAGGCGACGTCTGCGGATCCTGACCTGTCTCCCCCGCCCGGTCATATTTGGCGCTCTCGGCACACGGGCGCCCCTTTCGCTGCCCGCGGGCCGCACCACGGGACGGTTCAAGATGCTGGTCACCCGCCGCACCACTCTCGCCCTCGGCGCCCCTGCTGCCACGAGCACGCTCATCCAGCGCGCATCGCTCGGGCGGCCACGCCGTTCAAGCAGCCGCCACTGCCGTACGCCGAAGATGCTCTGGACCGACGATCTCGGCCCGTAAATCTGCCTACACTACGGGACGCATCACGCCGGCTACTTCAGGAAGCGGAACAGCCTCGTCGAAGGGACGCCCTACGTCGACATGACGCTCGAGGAGGTGGTCGTCGCGTCCGCCGAGAACGGCGACCAGGAGATCTTCAACAACGCCGGGCAGGCCTGGAACCACGTCCTCTACTGGGACCAGTTCAAGGGCGGCCCTGCGGCACCCGACGGGGCGGTCGAGGAGGCGATCGCGCGCGACGATGGCGGGCTCGATGGCCTGAAGGACGCAATCGTGAAGGAGGCGGGGAACGTCTTCGGCACCGGCTGGGTCTGGGTGGTCGCGAACGATGGCGCGATCGAGGTCGTCGGAATGCAGGATGTCGGCAACCCGCTGCCGGAGGGCAAGACGGTGCTGATGGGCGTCGACGCCTCGGAGCACGCCTACTACCTCGACTACGAGAGCCCGAGATCCGAGCACGTCGCCGCCGTGCTCGACCGGCTCGTTAATTGACAGTTCGTCGGCGACCGGATGGCAGGCTGACGGGTTCTACGTTGCCGGCGCGGCTCCGTCGGCGCTCGCGGCGTAGCGGCCGAGGTCGACGATGGTGCCGGCCCAGCGCCGGGCCAGCGTCATGTTGTGACGGCCAAGACCGCTGCGTCCGCCTCGCGTGCCAGGCGCATGTCGTGAAGGCGGATGGTGGGCGCGTCGGACGAAGGGCCGTCGCGGCGGCGCGGCCGCGATCACGAACTGGCCACGATCCCTGGCCGTCTCCTGAGACGGGGGCAAGCGGGGAGGGCGGCGGTCACCCTTTCCGCGAAGCGCCTCAGTCGTGGTCGCGGTGCGAGCGCGCGTCCGCGCCCCGCGCGCCGATGGCGGCGACCGGCATCGTCACCGTCACCTCGCCCGCCCGCTCGAAGGTGAGCGTCACGTCCACCGTCTCCCCCTCGTCCGGCGCGTCCGTGAGGCCCGTGAACATCACGTGGTAACCGCCGGGCTCGAGCGCGACCGAGCCGCCGGCGGGGATGCGAAGGCCGCCCGCGACCTCGTTCATCCGCATCATGCCGTCGACGACACTCATCTCGTGCACCTCGAAGCTCTCGGCGAACGGCGCCGAGCCGCGGAGGAGGACGTCGTCCTCGCTCCCGTTGTTGATGATTGTCATGTAGCCGCCGGCCACCGGGGCACCCGGCGGCGGCTCGCGCGTCCACGCCCCCTCGATGACGAGGTCGCCGGCCCGCACCGGCTCGGAGGCCGCCGCGTCGTGCGTGGCGTCGCCTTGGTGGTGGTGATTCTCGTCGGCTTCCCCGGCCGCCGCAATCGTCAGCGTCGGCGATGGGTACGCGAGGGCGTGCGGATCTTGCCCCGCCGCCGGAGTTTCGCCCCACGCCGCAAGGTCGGCCTTGTAGGTGGAGTTCGCCGGAGCCTCGCTCACCTCCAGTGTGGCATGGGCGAGCGCGAGGCCGGTGCTCGCAAGGAGCGTCGATGCGGCGGCCGCCGCGATGAGACGTGCGTTCATGGTCGTGTCCTGAATGTCTGGGGAGGCGGGGCGACGGGCGCGAGGCCGCGTCGGCGGACATTCAGGCGAGGGGCGGCCCCCGGATCGACTGGCGGCGGCGGGCGGCGCGCCGGCCGGAAGTGTGCGGGATTGTCGTCCACCTCGCACCGATGAACTCGGACGGGACGGATGCTGCCGGTACCGCCGGGGCAAAGATCGCCATGGCGGCCGCGATGCAGCACCGGCTGGCGTGGACCGCGCCGTCGCTCCCGCCATCGCCCGACGGCGCCCCTGTGCCCCAGCAGCCGACGGCGCCGGGCCACGTGCCCGCCGCAACAGCCGCCGGGAGCATCAGGTTGGCAACGAGCGCGAGGACCGCGAGGGCCGTGAGCGGAGCTCGCAGCGCTCTCAGGATGGGGAGAAAGGATGGCAGGGGCGCCAACATGGGTCACTCCTGATCGACGATCGGCAAGCCGTCAACGATCTGCGCTGACGCATGTCGGAGCATGACCAGCGCCCGGGATCATCCTTGGCCCCGGCCGAGGAAGTGGCCCCGGGGGAGGGGGCCCATGGCGATCAAGTTCGTGTCCGGACGGGGGTTGCGCGGGCTCCTGCGGATGATGGGGCTTTTTGAGATGTCAGACGATCCGTTGCGACCGTCCGTCGTGCACGTCGTTCCGAGCCGGCTTCACCGCAAGCGCCTCGAATGCTGGCCCAGTGAGGATCGCGGCAGCCGGCTCGTGCTGGTCGGCAAGAACCTGCCACGGGGCGCGAAAGAGGCAGTGTTCGCCGATGTGATCGCGCGTTCGGCAGGCAGGCGCGTCAGCCAATGGCCCGCCCGGATCCCCTTGTCGGATCGCGCGTCCGTCGGTTGTCGAGAAGGCAAATGCGATCAGGGCCTGGGTCAGGGACGCGCGTTGCAGCTCGACGGGAAGGTTGTCGTGTCCGTCAACGAGCTCTCCTGCAGCAACGTCGGATGGCCGCCGGAGGTGACGGTGACCCTCCCTCAGTCCCGTGGAGCGATTGACGCACAACGTTCACAAGCCGCTTCGGGACGTGGTGGAGGCGGATGTGGTCGACGCGCTCCGCGCGAGCGGAGCCACATGGACGAGGGCGCCGGGCGTCACTGCGGTCGGTGACAGATGATGGCGACCTTGTTCCCGTCCGGATCGCGCAAGTAGGCGCCATAGAAGTCCGGGTGGAAGTGCGGCCGAAGCCCGGGCGCGCCCTCGTCGCGTCCGCCTGACGCGAGCCCGGCTGCGTAAAGCGTGTCGACCTCGGCTCGTGTTCCGGCCTCGAACGCGACGGTCACGCCGTTGCCGACGCTGGCGGGCCGGCCGTCGATCGGCCGCATGACGTAGAACTGCGGCGTCGCCATTGGATCGCGAGCGTAGCCGACGAGGCCGTGATCGATGTTCGTCTCGTGACGAACGACCCCGAGCGGCTGCAACAGGGCATCGTAGAACGCGATGGCACGGTCGAAGTCGGCAGTGCCGATCGTGACGTGGCTGAACATGGCCTCTCCTCGAGTCTGGTGCCGTCTAGCATCGACATCGGCGGACGACGATGGGCGGATCGCGAAGATCGAGGTGAGAGATGAGGCCCAAACGCGGTCCGGGAATGGCGGCGATGAACCGTCGTCCCGTCGCTGCGGCCGCATGCGGAACTTCGGCGCCTCGTCCGGTCTTCCTCGTCCACGCACAAGCACACATCGCGAGGTCGACGATGACGGACGTTGTCTATGAGGTCGTGGAACACGACGGCGGCTGGGCTTACAAGGTCGGTGACGTGTTCTCGGAAACGTTCCCGAGCCACGACGCGGCGTCGGCCGCCGCATCGCAAGCCGCGTCGGCCCAGCAGACGTCGGGCGAGACAGAGCCGATCCTCTATCAGGACGAGAACGGAGAGTGGCACGAGGAGGTCGCCCGCGGCGACGACCGTCCGCACACCGAGGTCCGTGACTGATCCGCCAGCCCGTCCAGAGCGGCGGCCGCACCTCTTGCTTCGACGCGATCGGCGGTGATCGCGTCGATGTTGCCATGATCATCCGCGTACTCGAACCCGTCCTCGCCCAGAAGCTCGCACCGCCGACGATTTGCAGGGCTCTCAGCTTTCTCCTCGACAGCGCTTCATCTTCCGCATCGAGACGCGCAACGCCTCCAAGGACGAGGGAGGGGCGGCGACGGGTTCGCCGCCATTCCCCTGTCGACCGCAGGCCGTCACGAGCGATCCGCATCGGGCCTCGGGAAGGAGAAGCCGCGCCGGCTGCCCGGATTGGCATCGCGCCAGCACCCGGGTGACGCGATGATATAGCGTAACAAATGTGCCCCGGGACGGCGCTCGCAGCCCGCTGAGACGTCGGCGCTTGAGGGATCACCGCTGTCAGCCCGCGTCACCTTCGAAGATCTGACGCTCGGCTACAACACGCAGCCCGCCGCAAGGCGACCTTGATGAAAGGGATCGTCCGCGTGCTGCGGCAGGTGTCGGTCCGGTGCGTCGTCGCGGACGGTGTATCGCTCGCGTACCTGCCGCAGCAGCCGGAAGTCGATCCATCATTTCCGGCGCGCGCGTCGATCTGGTGGGCCTCGGTCTGCGGCGACGGCGCGGTCTCCTCGGCCGTTGGACCCGGAAAGACTACGATATGATCCGCGCGGCGCTCTCGGCCGTCGGATTGGACGGCTTCGAGCAACGGCCGATCGATCGATGCGCTTTCCGGCGGACAGCTGCAACGCGCGTTGTTCGCTCGAGTCATCGTTCAGGACGCTGACCTCATCCTCCTCGACGAACCGTTTAATGCCGTCGACGCCCGGACGCTCGCGGACCTCCTCGCGCTCATCAAGCGCTGGCATGAGGAGAAGCGGACGGTCCTCGTCGTGGTGCACGATCTCGACCTCGTCCGGCAGAATTTCACGCAGGCGCTGCTGCTCGCCGGGCGGCTCGTCGCCTGGGGTGAGGCGCACGCGACCCTGATCGGGGGCTAAGCGGGAACCCGGTGCGCCGTAAGCGGCAACGCCGGGGCGGCCCCCGCAACTGTAGGCGGCGAGCCGACCGTCCATCCAGCGTCACTGGGCCGAAAGGCCCGGAAGGCCGGACGGGAGGCGCTGACCCGCGAGCCAGGAGACCTGCCGTGACAAGAAAGAACGTCCACGGGCGGGGTGCCCCGGTGGGTCGCAGGATCGCGTCGACAGGTGTCGGCGCGGGGCCGTCGCCTGACGGCTCCCGAAGCGTCCGATCGGCTCTTTGCCCCCACATGATGGGGAAGCGGAATGTCTCTACACTCCTACCTCAAGCCGAACGCGGCTCGCGTGCCGAACGGCTCGGCGCAGCGAAGCGCGACGGCCAGCGAGCCGGCGCTGCATGTGATCCGCCGCACCGGCGCGTCACTGCGTTGGACCCGACCAAGATCACGGTCGCGCTGACGAAGGCCTTCCTCGCCGTGGAGGGCTCGTCGGCTGCCGCATCGCGCCGCGTGCGCGTCGCGGCGGACAGCGCATGGACGCTCTTCTCGCCCGACGAGACGGCGGACCTCCCCGAGCTCTTCGGCCCCGCCTTCAAGGGGCCTACGATGCGTACGAGGCGCAGGCGGCGCGGGGCGAGCTTCGCGTCTACCGCACCCTGCGCGCCGTCGATCTCTGGCGGCGGATGCTGGCGATGCTGTTCGAGACGGGGCACCCTTGAATCACCTTCAAGGACCCCTGCAACATCCACTCGCCGCAAGGGCACGCCGGCGTCGTCTACTCGTCGAAACTCTGCACGGAGACCACCCTCAACACCTCCGACGGCGAGGTGGCGGTGTGCAATCTCGGCTCAGTGAACCTCGCCGCGCACGTAACCGCTGACGGGTTGGACATGGCGCTCATCGCCGCGACGGTGGTGACGGCGATGCGCATCCTCGACAACGTCATCGACATCAACTTCTACACGATCCCGAGGCGCGCCGGTCCAACCTGAAGCATCGCCCCGTCGAAAGGAGAAGAACTTCAAGACACGGGTAACGTAATACCACCCTGGCGGGGCGCTCGCCTGGGACTAGCCGTCCGTCGGCGACGGACATCGTTCCGCTTGACGACGCGACATTTTGGGCGGACGCTCCTGGTGCTGAGGTTCCGCGGCCGAGGTCGGGCCGCGGCGAAGAGGGAAGCCGGTCGAGCCCCGTGGGACGGGCACGGCAAGCCGGCGCTGCCCCCGCAACTGTAAGCGGCGAGTCTTATGCCCACATCGCGTCACTGGAGTCTCGGCTCCGGGAAGGCAGGGCACAGACGCTGACCCGCGAGCCAGGAGACCTGCCTCGGCACATAAGGATCTCCGGCCGGGGTGTGCCGGGAGACGCTGACGCGAGCGCCGGTCTCTCGGACCGGCCGTCGGCTCTCCGTACGCGCCCGCCACCGGGGACGGCTCGAGAGGTGGGCGTTGCTGATGCTGGATAGTGATGCGAATGCGGCGGGTCCGAATGCGGGGCTCCTCGCGACGCTTGTCTACACAAGCCGCGCCACCGGCGACTTCGCCGGCCCTGCACTCGCCGGGCTGGTGGAGGCCGCGCAGGAGCGGAACGCCGAGGAGGGCGTGACCGGCTGCCTCATCTACGACCGCGGGCGCTTCCTCCAGTGGCTGGAGGGTCCACGGGCCGGGATGGACCGGATCACCGGGTCCATCCGCAGCGATCCCCGGCACACCGACATCAGCGTCCTTGCCGACCGGTCCACGCGGCGTCGCATTTTCTCCGGCTGGAGTCTCAGGCTGTCGGTCGGCCCGGACGCGATGGCGGGCGACGACGTGCTTGCCGCGCCTTTCCGCCTCCTCGAACGGCTCCATGCCGCACCGGATCGGACGCCCGGCCTCGTGCGCCTCCTGGCCGCGACCGGGCGCAGCCCCACCGCGCTACGCGAGCCCGCCACGGGTCTCCTCGATAACGAGGTCGTCCGGTGCGCGATCCACGCCTCGCTGGAGCGTCGTCTCGGTCGCTCCCCGGCCCGTCATTCCGCCGCGAGGCGTGACGCGGCGATTCTCCTGTCTGCCATGGCGGTCGACGGCGATCTTGATGGGTGTACCGACGCAATCGATGGCAGCACCGTTCCGGCTCTTGCCCCCGCGCGCGCCGCGACGACGCTCCTTGAGGCGACCGTCGCGCGGCTCGGGGCTGCGTGGCGCGCCGACCTCATCGCCGAACACGACACGACCATCGCGACCGGAACGCTCCTCCTTGCGTTCAGGCGCGTGGCGCTGAGACGCTTCCATCACCCGTGGCCGACGCGAGGGCAGGTCCTCGTCGCGACGGCGCCGGGGGAGCCGCACCTCCTGCAGTCGGCGATGGCGGAGGAGTGCCTTCTGGAAGCCGGCTTCGATGCAGGCGCCATGCACCCCGCGACTGTCGACGACATGCAGGCGGCGGTTGCGGGAGCAGCGCCGCGGTGCCTCGTCATCACAACCAGCACAGTCCAGCGGCGAGACGAGCGGATGAAAGCGCTGGCCGCGGTGCTGCCAGGCCTGCGCTGCGGACCGCGAACGACGATCGGCCTCCTCGGTTTCGGGGTGAAGGCGGCAGGCGGCAGCTCCCTCGTGGGGAACGCAGGCTTTTGCACCGAGACAGTCGATCGGCTGCTCCGGGCAGTGTCACAGCTGACACCGAGTGCGACCGGCAGCGCCACGGCGTTTCGGTCCGCGGGCGAATCGGTCAATCGCCTGCACGCCTAGCCGGGGCGCACGTCCCGCTGTGCCTCGCGCCTGAGGCGGCGGAGTAGCACCGAGCGCCCCACCGCGGTCGGCCGTTAACCGGGCGGAGTGGCGCGCGGCTCTGGCCTGGCCCAAGGTTCGATGTTATCGGCGAGAGATGCGCGCAGTGCGGCTGCTCCTGCGCGACCGAGGCACTCTCCTGCCGCTGGTCGTGCTCCTCGTCCAGCTCGTCCTCCTCCAGGGCGGGACGACGGTGCTCGCCGCCGGGCTGACGGCGGCTGGCGGCCACCTTCCAGGATGGTGCGTCGGATACGGACCCACCGGCGGCGAGATCGAAGAAGACAACGACGGGACGCCCGAGCGGCCGGCTGCCCTCTGCGCGATCCTCTGTACCGCGGCCGCAACCGCAGGGGTGGCGCCGCCGCTGGTCGGAGCCACGGTGGCCGCAGAGGCCGCCGCCGGCCGGGGCAGCGACGAAAGTTTTCCTGCGCCCTTCCCCGTCCTCTCCCGCGCGCCGCCGCCACGGCCCGGCGCGACCCGCGCACCTCCCACCGCCTGACCCTTTGCCGCGCCGGGCATGCGCCCGGGCGCGGCCGTAGGCCGCCATCAGCGCGTCGAGCCCTTGCGCCGACCCCCGCCAGCGGCCGAACGCCGTCGCCGCCCGTGTGCCGCGCCGCGACGGACGCCCCCATCCGCAGCGCTGCGCGGCGCTGCCGGCCGACCCTTTCGGCCGCCCTCCGCGAAGCCCCCGCCCGACCCCATTTCCGAAAGGACCCGCCGTGACCGACGTCACCGCCGCCACCGCCTCGTCGGCCGAGCCGCGCCTCGGCAGCCTCTACCGCGCCGTCTGGCGCTGGCACTTCTACGCCGGCCTCATCGTGCTGCCGTTCATGATCCTGCTCGCCGTGACCGGCGGGATCTACCTCTTCAAGGACGAGATCAACGTCGCCCTCCAGAGCGACCTCAGGACCGTCACGCCCGCCGCATCGGCGCCGCTGCCGCCGTCGAAGCTCGTCGCGGCGGCGCTTGCCGCCCATCCCGGCAGGCTGCGCTCCTACATGCCGGCCGCGGCGGCCGACCAGTCGGCGCAGCTAAACATCACCCGCGCTGACGGCGTGCGCGATACCGTGTTCGTCGACCCCTACACCGGCAACGTGCTCGGCAGCGCGCTGGACGGCGGCTCGTCCGGTTCCTCGATGATGCTCCTCGTCCGACAGCTCCACAGCCTCGACTATGTCGGGTGGTGGGCGAGCCGCATCATCGAGGCGGTCGCGGGCTGGGCCGTCCTCCTCGTCGCGACGGGCATTTACCTCTGGTGGCCACGCGGGCGGAACGTTGGCGTCGCGACCGTGAAGCGCACGCGGGGCCGGCCGCTCTGGCGGGACCTCCACGCGGTGACGGGCATCTACACCGCGGTCTTCATCGTCTTTCTCGCGTTCTCGGGCCTGCCATGGTCCGGCGTCTGGGGCTCGTACTTCTACGACCTCAGCTACAAGGCCGGCATCGGGATGCCGGACGGCTACTGGGACGCGATCCCGACCTCCACCGTGCCGACCGGAGAGGCGCTCGACCGGGCGCCGTGGGTGCTCGAGAAGCAGCTGATGCCGGCCTCCGACCACGCCGCACACGGCGCCGCAGTGGCCGCGGCTTCCATCGCCGGCGTTCCGCCTCTCCTCGATGCCGTGGTCGCGACCGCGGAGGCGCGCGGCATCCACCCGGGTTACGCGGTCACCATGCCGCGCGGGGCGGAGGGCGTCTTCACGGCCTCGGTCTACCCGGACGATGTCACGCAGGAGCGCGTCATCCACCTCGACCAGTACTCGGGCGACGTGCTCCTCGACATGACGCTCGCCGACCTCGGCGCGCTCGGTGCGGCGGCGGAATGGGGGGGCAGCATCCACATGGGCCAGGCGTTCGGGCTCCTCAACCAGCTCGTCCTCCTCGGCGCGTGCATCACCATCGTCCTGATGTCGGTCTCGGCGGCGGTGATGTGGTGGAAGCGGCGCCCGGCAGGCTCGCTCGGCGCGCCGACGATGCCGGCCGACTTCCGCATTCCGCGGGCGGTGCTCGTGATGGCGGTCGTGGCGGGAGTCTTCTTTCCGCTGGTCGGCCTCACGCTCCTCGTGGTCGCGGCGGTCGAGCTCGTCCTCTACCTCGCCACGCGGCGGCGGCAGCAGCCCGCCTAGCATCCTCCCCACGACGGTCGTCCGGCGGGCAACCGACCGCGCCGGGCATGTCGGCCGGCGGGATGTCGAAACCTGCCGGCCCATCGCGCCGCGTCGCGGCGCGATCGGCCTCGTCACGAGCAGAGCCTGGCCGATGCGTGATAGGCTGTCGGGAAGCGAAGGGCAGGACGCGCCCCGCGGCGCTGGATCCGTCGCTCATCCGCCCGGATCACAGCGTCGGCAACGCGGGATGTTCGCCCTATACTTGCATTGCCGGAGACCGCAGGATGGCGAAAGCCGGTCACCGCGCGCTCCGGGGGGCCGGCACCTCGAGACGGGATTGCGATGCACGAGCGGGACCGCGACATCCGGTCGATCCTCGCAGACGTCGGGCTCGGCGATCTCGCCGAGCGCTTCGTCGCCGAGCATGTCGACGCCGATCTCCTCCGGACCCTTGTGGACGACGATCTGAAGGAGCTCGGCCTCACCCTCGGGCAACGCAAGCGCCTCCTCGCCCATCTCAGGTCATCGCGGCTGCCGGCCGGGCCGGCGCGCGGTCCCGCCGCGCGCCCGGAGGACGAGACGCCGGAGCTGCGCCGTCTCACCGTCCTCTTCAGCGACCTTGCCGGCTCGACCGAACTCGGCGAGCGGATCCCGGCCGACGAGATGTACGACCTCCTGCGGGCCTACTACGCCGTCGCACGGCGGGCGGCGCGGCAATTCGGCGGCTTCATCGCCTCCTTCCAGGGCGACGGCGTCGTGATGCTGTTCGGCTACCCGCAGAACAGGGGCAAGAACGGTGCGCGGGCGATCGGCGCCGCGCTCGCCATGCAGGAGGAGCTCGCCGGCGCACCGCATCGCCTGCCGGACGGGCGGACGATCCCGATCAACACCCGCGTCGGCGTCGCGAGCGGCCCGGCCGTCCTCGGCAACGTCGAGGATCCGCTTGCGGGCGAGGGGCCGAACATGGTGGGCCCTGTGGTCAACCGTGCAGCGCGGCTACAGTCGGTCGCAACACTCAACACGGTCGTCGTGGACGAGGAGACACGGGCGCAGGCGGGGGACGACTTCGAGTTCGAGAGCCTCCCGCCGGCGGATCTGCGCGGCATCGGGGCGGCGGTCCCGGTCTCGGTGGTCCGCGGGCACCGCCTGCGGCCGGCCGCCCCGGTGCGGCAGGCAACGCCCGGCCTGGAGTCGGCAGGGCGCGAGGCGGAAGCAGCCCGCCTTGCCGAGTGCTGGCGGCGAGCGGCGGCGGGAGAGGCCACCGTCGCAATCCTCACGGGCGAGGCCGGCATCGGCAAGACCGCGCTCGTCGACGCGCTCCGCGCCACGGTGACGGGCGAGCGGCGGCGGGTGACGTTACTCGCCTGCGCGTCGTCCGCCTCCAATTCGCCGCTCGGGGCCATCGTTCACGTCATCGAGGCCGCGATCGGCCGGGCGCAGGATGGGACGACCGCAACACGTGGCGAGTCGCTCCGGCATCTCCTCGGTCCGCGACCCGAGGGCGACCACGAGGCTGTCGCGCGCCTCATGGGCCTCGCCCCGGCGGCGCATCCGATTGCCGGCGAGCGGGAGCGCCTCCTCGCCGTCCTCGGTGACTGGCTTGTCGGCACGGCGAACGAGCCTGCGCTCGTGGTGATCGAGGACGTCCACTGGGCCGACGCTACCACGCGTGAGCTCCTCGCCCGATGCGCGGCCGCCGCCGTCCACGACCGGCGGCCTGTCTTCCTCCTTGCGACATCCCGCGCGTCGGACGAGGAGATCTTCGCGGACATGCCTGACCGTGTCACGATCCCGGTCGCCCCGCTCGGAGCAGATGCGGCGCGCGAGGTTCTCGACCGCGCGCTCGGGGGGCGCAGCCTTCCGGCCGCGATCAGGTCCCTCATCGTGTCACGCAGCGGCGGCAATCCGCTGATGCTCGACACCCTCGCGCGCTCCTTCGAAGAGTGGAGCGACCTCGACCTGACGCGCGACGTTCCCGTCCCCAATTCAATCTACGACGGCATCTCCGAGCGGCTCGACAGGCTGACTGTCGGGCGCGCGGCGGCGTCCGCGCTCGCCGTGCTGAACGGCCCGGCCGACGAGGCGCTACTCGCGCTGATGCTCGACACGGAGGCGGACAGCATCGACGCCGCGGTCGCCGAGCTACGGCGCGAGGGCGTTCTCGCCGCGCCCGACCCACTCGACCGGCAGCGTCTCCAGTTCCGCCACCAGCTCTACCGCGAGGTCGCGTACGAGCGGCTCGTGCGCACCACCCGGCGCGCACTGCACGAGGCCGCGCTCCGCGCACTCGCCGCGCTCGACCCCGACTGCGAGGAGCAGCAGCCCGGCTTCCTGGCGTGGCACGCCGTCGAGGCGGGCGACTTCCGCCGCGCGGTGCCTCTGGCGCTCAAGGCGGGCGAGCAGGCGCTTACGCGCTCGGCGCTGATCGAGGCGGGGCACTACCTCGAGCAGACGCTGCTCGCGCTCGACCGGCTCGAGCCCTCGCGCGACATCGACCGCTGGCGGATGAGGGCGCTTTCCGCGCTCGCCTCGGTGAAGCGGGCACGCCTCGGGATCGCCTCCGACGAGGTGCTGGCGCTCGGCCGCGAGGTGCTCCACCTCGCCCGCGCGCTGGGCGACGGTTCGGCCGAGCTGATCGCGCTGAACGGCCTCTACGCTCACGCCGTCGTCCGCGCAGAGTACCGAGCCGCGCGCGAGCGGGCGGACGAGCTCGCCGCCGCCGCCCAGGCTCACGACGACCCGACATTCCGCATGATCTCGCAGCGCGCGGTCGGCGTCGTCGCGCTCCATACCGGCGCCGTGGCCGAGGCGGTCGACCGTCTCGGCCGCGCGCTCGACAGCTACGACATCGACCGCCACCTGCCGCTCGCCTGGGCGCACGGCTACGACCACGCGGAGATCAGCGCGGTGTTCCTGTCGTTCGCGCTCTGGCTCGGCGGCGACCTCGCGGGGTCGCGCCGCGTCGGCACGTTCGCGATCGACCACTCGCGACGGATCGAACACGCCCATTCGCTCGCCCAGGCGCTGGCGTTCCGGGCGATGCTCGCCGCCCTCGCGCGCGACCCGGCGACGGCACGGGCGGCCGGCGCGGAGGCCGTCGAGGTCGCGGATCGCCACGACTTCAAGGCGATGAAGGGCGCCGGCCTCTTCTTCGGCGACGTCGCGGAGATCCTCGCCGCGCCCGGAGCGGCGACAGCGGCCCGGCGCGCGACGCTCGACGCCAACCGTGTTCACTTCCTTTCCCGCAATCCGTTCAACTACGGGCCGCTGACCTGGATCCTCTCGGCCGAGGTGCACCTCTCGGCTGGCGACCTCGCCGAGGCCGCGGCGGCGCTCGACAGGGCCGACGCGGTCGAGGCGCGGACCGGCGAGACATGGACGCGGCCGGAACTCCTGCGCGTCCGGCGAGCCCTCCTCGTCCGTGCGGGCGCGGTGGACGGGGCTCGCGCCGTCGCCCACGAAGCCCTCGCGCTCGCCGAGCGCCACGGCGCGATCACGCTCGCTCTCCGCGCGGCATGCGACATTGCCGAGGCGGAGCGTTCCGACGCCGCTCTCGCGCGCCTCGCGGCGCTTCGCGCGCGGCTTGTGTCGGCCGACGAGGGATGGGATTGCCGTCGCTGTCAGGCCCTCACCGACGCGCGGGTCTCCGCCTGACCGGCAGATGGGTTGGCGGCGATGAGCGAGCCCTCCGCTACGAGCCGTCCGAGAATGGCGTGTGCCGCGTCCGGCGGCACCACCTGCGCAAGCCGGGCCTCGAGGACTGCGAGCGGCGCCGGCGGGTCGCAGAGGCAGGCGAGCTGCCGGGCCGAGAGCGGTCCGACGCGGGCGATCCGTTCACCGCTCCCCCGCAGCTCGATCGCGTCCGCCCAGACGATCCGTCCTCCGGCGAGCGCTGCGGCCCTGACGAGCGGCCCGGAGAGCGCGAGTTCCACTCCCGGCGCCGGCGCGAGCAGCGGCACAGCCTTCGCCGGCGGGTGCGGGACCGCGGTCCAGAACGGACTTTCGAAGCGGTCCTGCTCGTTGTAGGCGCGGAGGGTTGCAGTCCGCGCGGCCCGGACCGCCTCCTGATGACGCGCCTCAAGGAAGCTCGTCGCCGCCCCGGAATCGGCTCCCGGGTCCAGCATCGTCACCGCCGCCGCGGCTGCCTGAAGTCCGGTCCGCAGCGCATGCACGAGCCCGTGCGACGCGATCGGGTCGCGCGCAAGCGCCGTATCGCCGACCCTGATAAGCCCCGCCGCCGGCACGACCTCCGCCGCCGCTCCGAACCGCGCCGGAACCGGCGCGCCAATTGTCATTGTGCCGCGCTCCGCGAGGCCGCCCGGGGCGACGGTCCTGCGAGCCGCGCCGGACGGATCCGCCCGGACCGCGCGGCCGAGGAGGTCCACGGCGAGGGCGGTCCGTCGCGAGGCATCAAGGCCAGCGAGCGCGTCCGGCGACAGAAACACCGCGCCGGAAACGCGCCCCGTGGGGAGGCTCGCCTGGAACGCCCAGCCGATGGCGAGCGCCTCGAGGCTGAGTTCCGGCCGCTCCGGCGGATGCGGCGCGCGGCTCTCGAACGGCAGTGCGACGAGCGAAGGGAGGCTCTCGCGGTGGCGCGGGAGACCGGCACGGCCGCGGGCGTCGATTACGATGGGGGCGGCGACGGGGCCGGCTCCGGTCGGGACGACGAAACCGCCGGCGACTGGCTCCGGCCGCCCGGCGTGGGCGGCGACGAGGCGCGCGCCGACGCGCTCGGCGGCACAGCGGAGCGCCGGGGCAAGACGCGTCCTGTCCACCAGAACGGGTCCGGCGTGGCCCAGGTCCTCGTCGTCGTCCAGCACCCGCCAGCGGCGGCGGAACGTCCGGGCGCGTCCCACCATTGCCGCGGCAATGACGTCGGCGAGGCCGAGTGCGGACGCCGCAGGGAGTCCGTTCACGGGCAGGCTTTCCAGCCGGGTCGGCGGCGGACGGCAAGGGTCGATCAGCACCACCTGCCGGCCTTCGCGGCAGAGCGCCGCGGCGGCTGCCACCCCGGCGGGACCGGCGCCGATGATCGCGACCTCGGCCGAGACTCCCTCAGGCGCGGCCATCGAACCAGTCCGGCCGCTCCGCGACGAGGCGGCCGTAGGCCGACATCGCGTAATGCAGCCAGCCACGCACGTAGTCGCAGGCCGGCCGGCCGGCGTGCAGCACCTCGTGATGGCAGCCGCCGCCGCAGAGCCGCCGCGCCCAGCAGCGCGCGCACGGCTCCTGCCGCTCGACAGCGCGGGCGGCGAGGAAATCGTCGCGCGCCTTCTCGTCGACCCCGCCGGCGAGCGATCCCATCCCGCCGAGCGGGTCGTTGACGAAGCGGTGGCAGGCCGAGAGCGCACCCGAGGCATCGACCGCGAGGTATTCGCGCGCGGCGCCGCAGGAATGGCGTCGCGCCTCGCCGCGGTGAAGCTCGCCGAGCGCGGTGGCGAGGTTCGCGAACGGGTGGTGGCGGCCGTCGAGGGTCGCCGCCATCCAGGCGTCGCCGCATCGCATCATCGCGGCGAGCAGCGCCACGAAGTCGTCGCCACGGAGCGCGCCGCGGCCCGTCGGCGAGGCGATCATTGGCGCGACGCCGACGGACGCGAAGCCGAGCGCGCCGAGCGTGGCGACCGTCGCCTCGAGGTCGAGGTTCTCCGGCGTGACCGTGACCCGCGCCGAGAGCGCGATCCGGTCCGCCCGCGCGAGAAGCGGGGCGAGCCCGGCGGCGACGCGGTCGAAGCTGCCGGCGCCGCCGCGCGCCGGCCGCAGCCGGTCGTTGGTCGCCCGGTCGCCATCGAGACTGACGGTGACGGCGAAGCGGTGCTCGGCGAGGAAGGCGGCGTCGGCCTCGGTCAGGAGCGTGCCGTTCGTGGTCATCGCGAAGCGGACGTCCGTCGCCCGCGCGGCGGCGCGGTGGCGCGCATAAGGGGCGGCGCGGCGGATGAGGTCGCGCGCGATCATCGGCTCGCCGCCCATGAAGGCGATGGCGACGGTGCTGCCCGGCGGCGCACCGTCGACGAGGAAGTCGATCGCCCGGCGCGCGACGTCCCAGTCCATCCGCCGGTCGGGGCCGCCGAAGCTGCCGCCGCCGGCGTAGCAGTAGCCGCAGGCGAGGTTGCAGGTCTGCGAGACGGTGAGAGCGAGCGCGCGCACCGGCTCGGGTCCGGCATCGACCGGCGCGGCCGCGGGCGCGGTGAGCCCGAGCGCGGAGAGGTGCACCTCCGCCGCCGCGTCACCCCGCTCGAGCGCGGCGGCGAGCGCGGCCGCGGCGGAGGGCTCGAGGGCGTAGAGGGCCGCCGTCTCGGCGACGAGCGCGACGGAGGCTGCGACGTGCGCGGAGGCCACCGTCGGCCTCGCGGCGGCCATGGTGGCGACGGCGGCCGCGAGCGCGTCAGCCATCCGGCGCCGCGTCCCAGGCCGCGAAGAACGGGACGCCGATCCCGGCGCGGGCGAGGCGGTCGGCCTCGTCGCGGAGGCTGCGCATCGTCTCGCGGGAAGCGAGGATCACCGCGGCCGCGCGGGCGAGATCGCCGTCCCGCTCCGCCTGGTAGGCGATCTCGAGCGCGCCGACGATGCCGGCGAGAAAGCCGAGCGCGTCGGCGACGGCCGGATCGTCCGCCGGCGCGAGCGCCATGGGGCGCAGGGTGAGCGCCGGTAGCGCGCGGTACGGCGTGAGGATCGCCACGACGTCGCGGAACTTCTGGAAGTGCTGCAGGCCGTCGCTGTCGATCCGCACGGCGAGTTCGAAGAGCCCTTCCGGGAGGCGCTCGGCGTCGCGCCGCAGGAGGGCGACGAGGCCGGCATACTCGGTGTCGAGGTCACCGGATGGCCGCTCCACGGCGACGAACTCGTCGAGCACCTCGGGCGTCGCCGGCCTCAGCGCGCGCGGGCGCGTCGCCTCCGAGCCAAGCTCCGGTCGCGCGAGCGGCACCTCCGCGCGAGGGCGGACGACGGGGGCGTAGGACGACCCCTCCGGATAGGCGCCACCCTGGTCGAGCATCCAGAGGATCTGGTTCGCCCAGCGCATGTGCGTCATCTCGCTGAGCGCCACCGCGAGGACGAACTGGCGGACGGCGCGAAGGTCGTCGGCGAGCTCGGGCCACGTGCGCCGCTCCTCCGCCGTCACCTCGTCGGGCGCGCGGAGCGAGAAGAACGCGTAGAGGTATTCGAGCGCCAGCGTGAACTCGAGCGGGGCGAGGTTGTCGGTGAGGTCCGCGATCGCCTCCTCGATCGACGCGGGCGGCCTTGCGAGCGCCGCCAGCGGCGGCACCGGGGTCCCCTCGGTCTCCTCGCCCTGGAGGACGAAGTCGAGCTCCTCCCACTTGAGGTTGATCTCGTATGGGTCGTAGACCTCCGCTCGGGCGGCCTCGAGCGTCGTCCTCGCCGAGACGTCGCGGCCGGGTTCGGAGCGGCGCCGCAGCCATTCCCTGAATGTGACCGCCTGCGCCGGGTCGTCCCGCGACGTGCCGTCCTCGAGCGCCGGGCCGACGAGCGGGCCGAGCACCACGTCCGGGTGGTTGGACGCCCAGTACTGGCAGGCGCAGTCGCGGAAGTCGTGCGTCCAGGGGCTGCACATCGAGGCGGTGAGCTCGCCGGCGCGGTACACCGCGGAGATGACGCCGTTCTCGTCGAGGTAGCGGCGCCGCTTGCCGTGGAGGACCACCGGGCTGCCGGTCGGCTGGCCGTTCGCGTCGCGCTGCGTGAGCGCGATGGTGAGATCGGCCATCGGCGTGTCGTCCGCCTCGATGCCGCGAATGATCCACCAGCACGTCTCGCCCTCGTAGGGGATCATGAAGGCGGCGTTCTGGAAGATGTCGACGTCGTAGAGGAGGATCTTGCGGCCGTACTGCTCGACGGCGTGGAGGTACCACTGTCCGCCGCCGAGCGCGGCGCCCGCAGCGCCCGACAGCTCGGTCCTCAGCGCCGCCACCCACGGGTCGTCGCGATCGAACACGGGGTCACCAGCGGTGTCGACGACGACGAGGCGGACGCCCTGCGTCCCGTCCGGCCCGGACGGCTCGATGCCGGCGAACTCGAAGATGAGGCCCGGGAAGAAGCGGACGTCGAGCTGTCGGAGGTCGAACTCGAGCCCGAGCCAGGGCGTGTCGCTCGACAGGATCCGGTTCTCCGGCCGGGTGATCGGGTAGAGGTTGCCGTACTGCGTCACGGCCGGCTCGAAGTCGCCCGGCGGCCGCGGCGAGGCGGTCGCGACCGACGCCTCGGGCGGGCCGAACGCGTCGCCGCTGCCGGGGGTGTAGCGCAGGCGGATCTGGTCGAGCCGGGTGTGGCAGCTCCAGCCGGCCTCGTTCGGCAGGAAGGTCTCGATGGTGCCGAGCGGCAGCGGCGCGTCGGGGCGGACGAGCGGCGTCTGGTCCTCGGTGCGAGGGCTCACCGCGTCGAGCCGGTGGAGGCGGTAGTCGTCGGCGTCGAAGTCGACGCGGGCGACGGCGGCGCACGAGGCGAGCTTGGTGCGCGACTGCGCCTTGCGGTTCGCGGCCTGGACGGTGAAGCGGAGCTGGTTCAGGCCGGTCCCCTGCGCGGCAAGGAGCCGGGCGGTGAGCGGCACGCGCCGGACGGTCCCGTCGCCGTCCTGGACGCGGGCCCAGAGCTCGAAGAAGGGGGCGATCGGGCGGATGCGACCCTCGCGGTCCTTGAAGGTGATCGCCTCCGGCGTGTGGACCTCCAGGATGGCCGGGCCGTGGCCGCCCTCGTGCGCCGCGCGGGGACGGAGCGACGGGGCGGGGACGATGCGCGTCTGGACGCCGCGATGGGGATTCTCGTCGAGCGCCCATTCGTAGGCGTCCATCGGCTCCTTCGCGCGGCCGACGCGGGCGATCGCCATCGGCGGATCGAACACGATGCCGACGATCCGGCCCGGCGCGTCACCGCACCAGTCGGCACACGGCTCGTCCGTGGCGGTGCACCGCCGTTCGCTCACGCCGCGTCCTCCCGCTCCGCCGCGTCGGCCGGCAGGAGGCCCTCCTCGAAGGCGAAGAGATTGTGTGGGTCGGACCGCCGCTTCACGGCCATGAGGCGGTCGAGATTCTCGCCGAAATACTCCTGTCGGAAGTCCGGATAGCCGCGCCTTGGATAGTTCTGGTAGCGCCGGCCGTTGCCCATCGCGCCGGCGATCGCGGCGAAGCGGTCGAGCCAGGCGATCGACCGGTGAGCGTTCGCCTCGAAGGTCCAGAACGCCCAGGCGAAGAGGTCGAGGCTCGCGCGGCGATGGACGAAGGCCGTCTCGTCCGGCGCGCGGGCATTGATCGCCCCGCCGTAGAGCTCGAGCGCGATGAACGAGGTTCTGTCCGGCGAGGCGAGGAAGTGGTCGATCACCTCGCACCACCTTTCGGGCCCGTGGAGGTCGGCGACGATCCGGCTGTCGACGAGAGGCTTGGTGTTCATCGACACCGACGGGAGGTCGATCCCGGGCGGCTCGACGGACTGGAGGAGGATCTCGTTGAGGTGGCAATACCGTCCGCGGGTCCAGATCTCGACGCTGCCGCCGCCGTGGTGGACATGCTCCAGCAGCGGCCCGAGTGCCGCCTTCGCCTCTGCCTCGCTGCCATTGTAGAGGCCGCGCAGGATGAGGTTCGGATGCTGCGCGCTGGCCGACGAGGCGTCCGGCAGGTTGATGAGGAGGGCCTGCATCCCCATCCGCTCAGGCCCGGTGAGGGTGTAGCCGGACTGGAGGTCGGCGAGGACGCGGCTCGCGCCCGCCCGCCCCGCCGCGCCGTCGAGAGGAAACCTGAGGCCGAAGCCGAAGAGGTCGCCGAGTTCGACGAGGCGGTACTCGATCTCGACGAGGACGCCGAACTGGTTGCCGGTGCCGCCGCGGACCGCCCAGAAGAGGTCTTCGTTCTCGCCCGCGTGCGCCCGCACCACCCGCCCGTCGGCGAGGACGAGCGTGACCGCCTCCACGAGGTCGCAGTTCATCCCGAACAGCCGCGACGTGAAGCCGTAGCCGCCGCCCTGCATGTATCCGGCGACGCAGACGCTTTCGCAGCCGCCGCCGGGGACGTGCAGCCCCACCGCGTCGAGCACGAGGTTCAGCTTGCGGAAGTTCGTGCCCGCGCCGACCCGCGCCCGCCGCGCCTCACGGTCGACAAGGACGTAGGAGATGCCCGAGACGTCGACGACGATCTGGTCGTTGACCGAGTAGCCGGCCGTGGAGTGCCCCCCGGACCGCGCCGTCACCTTCAGCCCGGTCCGGCGCGCGAACGCGAGGGCGGCAACGACATCGGTCGTGCAGACGCAGTTCACGATGAGCTGCGGGAAGTGCTGCGCGGTGTGCATGAAGCCCATGCGGGCGTCGTTGTACCCGGGCAGACCGGGCTGCTGCACGCTCCCGGCGAGGCCGTCGAGGAGATCGGCGAGTTCGGCGTCGCTGTAGAGGAGGAGACCCGTCTCGGGTTGCCCGCGAACAGTCACCCTGAGGTCGCGACTGGCCGACCTTCGCATAGGATCGCTTTGCCCCGCCTCCGACACGGAGGAGCGTAACAAATGGGTGGGGCAATGGGGAGCCCTGGGGCGATCCGCCGCCGACTGCCGCCGTGGCGCGTCGGCCGAAGCGCGTTGAAGCCTGCGGCGGCCGGCGCGAACAGCGAGCGCGACGCGAGGCTTGAATCCCGCCTCACGCACCGAGTGGATCGCTGCCGCTCGGCCGGCACAGCAATGGGAGGCGAGCAACGGTCACGCTCTCCTCTCGTCCGGCGCCGGCCCGGGACAGCGGAGCACCTATGCGCAGTCGACGTCCGGCGTGCGGTTGCGCAGCTCGTCCACGAGCACGCGCGTGTTCTCGGCGTAGTCGATCGGCACCTCGACCAGGTGGACGCCGCCGCCTTGGAAGGCGGCCTCCAGGGTCGGCACGAGGTCGTCCGCCGCGCCGACGCGCGAGCCCTTCGCCCCGTAGGCCTCGGCGTAGCGCACAAAGTCCGGGTTGTTGAACGTCATCCCGAAGTCCGTGAATCCGTCGACCGCCTGCTTCCAGCGGATCATCCCGTAGGCGCTGTCGTTGAGGACGAGCACCACGAGGTTCAGCCCGAGCCGCACCGCCGTCTCCATCTCCTGCGAATTCATCATGAACCCGCCATCGCCGCAGACCGCCAAGACGCGCCGGTCCGGATGAAGGATCGCCGCCATCATCGCGGAAGGCAGGCCCGCCCCCATCGTCGCGAGGGCGTTGTCGAGGAGGAGCGTGTTCGCGACGTGGGTGCGGTAGTTGCGGGCGAACCAGATCTTGTACATGCCGTTGTCGAGGCAGACGATCCCGTCCTCCGGCATGACCGCGCGAACGTCGTGCACGAGGCGCTGGGGCGTCACCGGGAAGCGACCCTCGTCGGCACGGTCGTTGATCCGGGCGAGGATCCGGCGGCGCAGCTCCAGCATTCCCGGGTCTCCTGCGAGCCGTCCCGCGAGACGCGCCCCGAGCGCATCGGCGGAGGCCGCGATGTCGCCGATCACCTCGAGGTCCGGGTGATAGACCTGCTCGACCGTCGCGGACTGGTAGCCGACGTGGATGACCTTCGGCCCGCCCGCGCTGCGCATGAGGAAGGGCGGCTTCTCCACCGTGTCGTGACCGATGGCGATGATGAGATCGGCGCGCTCGACGGCTTCGTGGACGTAGTCGCCTTCGGAGAGTGCCGCGGTGCCCATGTAGAGGTTGGAGCCGCCGGTGACGGCGCCCTTGCCCATCTGCGTGTTGAAGAACGGGAGGCCGGTGCGGGCCACGAACGCCGAGAGCGGCTCCACCAGCGCGGGGCGGCTTGCCGCAGCGCCGATCATCACGAGCGGCCGCTTTGCCGCGAGGATGTGTTCGGCCGCACGGTCGAGCGCAGCGGGAGACGCGACGGGACGCTCGAGCGGATGGACGGGGATGACGGCGACGTCCTCCGCCTCCGCGCCGGCGACGTCCTCGGGGAGTTCCAAGTGGACCGGCCCCGGCCGCTCCTCGACCGCGACGCGAAAGGCATCCCTCACCACCGACGAGATCGCCGACGGGCTGACGATCTGGCGCGTCATCTTGGTGAGGGGCTTCATCGAGGCCACGATGTCGACGATCTGGAAGCGGGCCTGCTTGGCGCTCATCACCGCCTTCTGGCCGGTGACGAGGAT
>JAESGF010000096.1_pt1 | contig 79469 bp, 87 predicted proteins | sample 9269621 | NCBI WGS metagenome assembly JAESGF01 (sample SAMN14515066, study PRJNA621663) | algae metagenome | isolation source: Tolypothrix carrinoi HA7290-LM1 and co-occurring heterotrophs from dry rock... | place: USA: Makauwahi cave, Kauai, Hawaii | collected 2011-01-06
CCATTCGCGAAGGCGGCCGGACCGTCGGCGCCGGCGTCGTGGCCAAGATCATCAAGTAAGCCACGCGCACACAGCGCAAGACTTCGAAGAGGCCGCCGGGGAAACCCGGCGGCCTTTTCTCTTGGGCCTCCATGACCTCTCTGTAATGACTTGGAATTAAAGTGCTTTCCGGCGGGCGCACTCCTAGCCTTCTCCTTGAGCTGTTCAGAAGGAGAGGGCCATGGGCCTCAGGATCGCGCTTCTCGCCGCCGCCGCCGCCGCGCTGACCGCCGGCGCCGCGCAGGCCGCCGTCGTCGAGTTCAATGACGCCGTCGCCCGGGTGACCATCATCCCCGAGGCCCGCTCGGACGTGCGGGTAGAGATCGTCAAGCCGAACGGCGACCTGCCGCTGCGGGTCACCACCTCGGGCGACCGTACGGTGATCACGGGCGATCTGGGCTCCAGGCTGCGCGACTGCAACGGCAGGGGCGAGACCCGCAAGGTCCGCATTCGCGGCGTCGGTTCGGTCGACTGGAGCGAGATGCCGCAACTGGTGGTCCGCACCCCGCGTGACGTGCGCATCGAAGCCGACGGCGCGGTCTTCGGGGCCATCGGCCGGTCAGGCAGCGTCGACCTGCAGACCTCGGGCTGCAGCGGCTGGACCGTGGCCGACACGGCCGGCGCGGCCAAGGTGCGGGCCTCGGGGGCCGGCTCGGTGATGATGGGGGCGGCCGAGCGGCTGGACGTCCGCATCTCGGGCGCCGGCAACGTCCACGCGACCCGCGTCCGTCGTGGCATGGACGCGCGGCTCTCCGGCGCCGGCGGGGTCAAGGTCACGGAACTGAGCGGACCCGTGCAGGCGGACGTCTCGGGCGTCGGTCGCATCCAGGTGGCGGCCGGCCGGGCGACCAGCCTGCGGGCGTCGGTCTCCGGCGTCGGCGGGGTGGACTTCGACGGCGTGGCCGACAGCCTCGACGCCTCGATCTCGGGGCTGGGCTCCATTCGAGTGGACGAGGTCCGCGGCGCGGTGCGCAAGTCCGTGTCCGGCGCGGGCCGAGTGACGGTCGGCGGGAACTAGCCGTCGTCCTGCGCCGAGGGCGGGCTGCGGCGGCGGACGCCGTCGGTTTGGTCCGCCTCGGCGTGGTTCGGCGCGTGGGACTCGTTCCGGCTTTCGCCCGACGCGGGATCGGTGAAGGTCTTGGCCGTGGCGCTCTCGCCCTCGGCCCCCTTCGGCTCGTAGGCGGTCCGCTGCGGGCGTCCCGCCTTCTGTTCGTCGTCGCGGTTGTAGGCGGGGTCGTGGCGTTCAGGCATACGGCGGAAACGGCCCACCGGGCCATTCGATCCGGCCATTCCGTCCCTTGCGGGGGCAGGCGCTCGCTGCTAGATGACCCGGCTCCGGCGATGAGCCGCGCGCGCCGAAGGCCCTGGCGGCTTCCGGCGCGCTGTTTCATTGTCCGGAAGGTGGGCTCTCAAAGGCTTCGCGCTTTAGGAGTGTAGCTCAGCTGGTAGAGCATCGGTCTCCAAAACCGAGGGCCGGGGGTTCGAGTCCCTCCACTCCTGCCACCCACCTATATGTACTGAACCGGGGCGGCGGCGGTCGCCGCTCCAAAGACGAGTTTAAAGACGCCGCATGGCCAGGAAACCGGGTTCGAACCCGCAAGCGATGAGGAACCGCGCCGCCAAGACGGCCGCGGTCATGGCCTCGCCCGCTGCGGTTGCTCAGGCCCCGAAGAAGAAGGTGAGCCCGGCTCAGTTCGCCCGCGAGGTCCGCGCCGAGGCGCGCAAGATCACGTGGACGAGCCGCAAGGAGACCTGGATCACCTCGGTCATGGTGGCGATCATGGTCCTGCTGGCGTCGGCCTTCTTCTGGGTTGTCGATCTGGTGCTCCAACTGGGCGTCAGCCAGGTTCTCAAGCTGGCGAACGCCGGGTGATTTGAAGATGTCCGAAGCCGCTGAAACCACCACGAAGAGCAACCCGCGCCACAAGTGGTACATCGTCCACGCCTACTCGAACTTCGAGAAGAAGGTGGCCGAGAGCATCCGCGAACAGGCGCGCACCCAGGGCCTTGAGGAGAACTTCTCCGAGATCCTGGTGCCGACCGAGGACGTGGTCGAGATCCGTCGCGGCCGGAAGGTCAATTCCGAGCGCAAGTTCTTCCCCGGCTACGTGCTGGTGAAGATGGAGCTGACGGACGAGGCCTACCACCTCATCAAGAACACCCCGAAGGTGACGGGCTTCCTGGGTTCGGGCTCCAAGCCGATCCCGGTTTCCGAGAAGGAAGTTGAGCGCATCGTCGGCGCCATCGAAGAGGGCGTTGAGCGGCCGAAGCCGACCATCACCTTCGAGATCGGCGAGCAGGTCCGCGTCACCGACGGCCCCTTCGCCAGCTTCAACGGCTCGGTGGAGCAGGTCGACGAGGAGCGCGCCCGCCTGCGCGTCACCGTTTCGATCTTCGGCCGCGCCACGCCGGTCGAGCTCGAATACGGCCAGGTCGAGAAGATCGCCTAAGACATCTGTGGATTGGGGCCGCGGTTGCCGCCGCGGTCCATTCCTGATACGAGCGCGCCCTTCGCAGACGGGCGCGTTTTCGTTTTCCGGTCTGCGATTTCAAATCCGTGGGAGGGGGCGGCCACCGTAACCCCGCACCACGGCTCAAACCGGCCGGACTTCCCGGCCTTTGGAGGCAAAGATGGCCAAGAAGATCTTGGGCTACATCAAGCTGCAGGTGCCCGCGGGCTCCGCCACCCCGTCGCCGCCGATCGGCCCGGCGCTGGGTCAGCGCGGCGTCAACATCATGGGCTTCTGCAAGGAGTTCAACGCCCGGACCGAGAAGGAACAGAAGGGCACGCCCCTTCCGACCATCATCACGGTCTATCAGGACAAGTCGTTCACCTTCGTCACGAAGACCCCGCCGGCCACGCACTTCATCAAGGAAGCGCTGGGCCTGAAGTCGGGCTCGCAGAAGCCGGGCCGTGACAGCGCCGGCAAGATCACGCGCGCCCAACTGCGCGAGATCGCCGAGAAGAAGATGAAGGACCTCAACGCCAACGACGTCGAGGCCGCCGCCCGCATCATCGAGGGCTCCGCCCGCTCGATGGGCCTTCAGATCGTGGAGGCCTAAGCACATGGCCAAGCAACCGAAGCGCGTTCAGAAGTGGACCGGCGACGTCACCGCGACCCATGGTCTGGAAGACGCCGTGAAGCTGGTGAAGGCCAACGCCAACGCCAAGTTCGACGAGACCGTCGAGATCGCCGTGAACCTGGGCGTCGACCCGCGTCACGCCGACCAGCAGGTCCGGGGCGTCGTCGCCCTGCCGTCCGGCACCGGCCGTGACGTCCGCGTCGCCGTCATCGCCAAGGACGCCAAGGCTGAGGAAGCCAAGGCGGCCGGCGCCGAAGTCGTCGGCGCCGAAGACCTCGTGGAGCGCATTCAAGGCGGCTTCATGGATTTCGACCGCGTCATCGCCACGCCGGACATGATGGCCCTGGTGGGTCGTCTCGGTAAGGTGCTGGGCCCGCGCGGCCTGATGCCGAACCCGCGCGTCGGCACGGTCACGCCGAACGTCGGCCAGGCCGTGAAGGACGCCAAGGGCGGCTCGATCGAGTTCCGCGTCGAGAAGGCGGGCATCGTCCACGCCGGCATCGGGAAGGCCTCGTTCACCGAGGAGCAGCTGGCCGTCAACGTGAAGGCGCTGGTCGACGCGCTGAACAAGGCGAAGCCCTCGGGCGCCAAGGGCACGTATGTGAAGAAGGTCAGCCTGTCTTCGACGATGGGCCCGGGCTTCAAGATCGACGTGGGCTCGCTGGGCGTCTAAGCCCGACGACACGGTCGATGCGAGATCAGGGGAGCGGCGGAAACGCCGCTCCCTTTTTCTTTGCGCGCAAGATCGGTATCTGCGGCCATGAGCCCGATGGAGCTGGAAACCCTGGTCCGCCGCCTGGCGCCGGATCTCGCCGGGCTGACGGCGCCCTGGACGATCATCGGCAGCGGCGCGCTCGTGATGCTTGGCCTGTCGCTGGACGACTGCCCCGACCTTGACGTGCTCACCACGGCGGCGGGCGCCGAGCGCCTGGAGGCGGCCTGGGACGCCTGGCGCGAGCCTGCCTATGCGCCGGACCCCGCGGCCGGCTTCCGATCGCGCTTCTCCCGCTATCGCGCGCCCGAGGGCGCCATCGAGGTGATGGGCGACCTGGAACTCCGCACGGCCTCCGGCTGGCGGCCGGTTGAGGTTCGGGCGACCGAGACGCGGCGGTTCGCCGGCGTCGACCTGCCGCTGCCGACCACGGCTGAGCAGCTACGCATCCTGCGCGAATTCGGGCGGCCGAAGGACCTGGTCAAGGCGGCCCGGCTGGAAGCCTGGCTTGCCGCGGGTTGAGTCTTTCCGACGCTTCGTGTAAAGGCCCCCGCTTCGTCGCTCCTCTCCGGAGGAACGGCGTGGAAGGGCTGGCCCCGAGCACCACTCCGGGCCCGTCCATCCTGTCCAAGAACTGCGCAGCCGCCGGGGCCACCGGCGACCGTAACGCGGGGAAGAGCCCTTCCTCGGACGCAGGGAGACGGGAAGATGAAGTTTCGCCGTCGTCCGATCCGGACGGGCGCGAGGCTGCGGCTTCTCTCACAGGACAGGTTGCTTACCGGCGTGCGCACCCTCGCGCGCGTCGAACCTGAGTATGGAGACCGCAATGGACCGCGCTCAAAAGCAGGAAGCCATCGAAGCGCTCAAGGGCGTTTTCGACACTTCCGGCGCCGTGGTCGTGACCCACTACATGGGTCTGACCGTTGCGGAAATGACTGATCTGCGGGGCAAGCTGCGTGAGCAGGGCGCCCAGCTCAAGGTGGTGAAGAACACCCTGGCTCAGAAGGCGCTGCAAGGCGCGGCCGGCGAAGCGGGCGACGCCCTCTTCAAGGGCCCCGTCGCCATCGCTTTCGGCCCGGACCCGGTTTCGGCCGCCAAGGTCGCGACCCAGTACGCCAAGGACAATGACAAGTTCAGCGTCATCGGCGGCCTGATGGGTCTGCAGGTTCTGGACAAGGGGTCGGTCACGGCTCTCGCCAGCCTGCCGTCCCTCGACCAACTCCGCGCCAAGATCATCGGCCTCCTTCAGGCGCCCGCGACCAAGGTCGCCGGCGTGCTGCAGGCTCCGGCCGGTCAACTGGCTCGCGTCATGGGCGCCTACGCCGCCAAAGACGCCGCCTAGATCGTCATCTTCCCGACAAAACCTCTGCAATTAAGGATCGAACGAAATGGCTAATCTCGAAAAGCTGGTCGAAGACCTGTCCGCCCTGACCGTCCTGGAAGCCGCTGAGCTGTCCAAGCTGCTGGAAGAAAAGTGGGGCGTCTCGGCCGCCGCGCCGGTGGCCGTGGCCGCCGCTCCGGCCGCCGGCGGCGGCGCTGCCGCCGAAGCTGCTGAAGAGCAAACCGAGTTCACCGTTGTTCTGACCGCCGGCGGCGACAAGAAGATCAACGTGATCAAGGAAGTCCGCGGCGTCCGTCCGGACCTCGGCCTGAAGGAAGCCAAGGACCTGGTCGAAGGCGCTCCGCAGACCGTGAAGGAAAACGTTTCCAAGCAGGAAGCGGAAGAGATCAAGAAGAAGCTGGAAGAAGCCGGCGCCTCCGTCCAGATCAAGTAGTCTGGACGCGCTGGATCAGCGCTTCTGCAAGATCGAGGGCCGGGAGCGATCCCGGCCCTTTTTCGTGCGCGCCTGTGCGGGAACTTCCGGCGGGCCTTGCCGGTTGGAGGGGTGCGCGACCAGCGCAAGATCGGAAGCTAGCACTTCCCGGGTCCGCCCGGGTTGACCCAAGGGCGGCGTCGGACCCCGTGTCCGGCGCCGCCTATGTGTTTGCGCATTTTCTTGCGGACAGGGGCTTTCCAAGTCGGCCGAAAGAGCTTATTTCCGCCCGTTCGCGAACAACTCCGATTCCGTCTTCTTTCGACGCGGCATTTCGCGCGTGATGTCCCGAGGCATGGTCCGCCGCCCTCCGACCATGCGAAGGGGCGCCCCTGACGCACAGGGGTTCCAGCGTCCGGCTCCTTCAGGAGCTCGAGGGTGGACGCAGGATGAAAAAGCTCGACGGCAGGACTCCGTTCCAAGCCGTCCTCAAGGGATCAAAATGGCGCAGTCCTTCACCGGTAAGAAGCGGATCCGGAAGTCGTTCGGCCGCATCCCCGAAGCCGTGCAGATGCCGAACCTGATCGAGGTTCAGCGCTCGTCGTACGAGCAGTTCCTGCAGCGCGAGACCCGCGCCGGCGAACGTCGCGACGAAGGCGTCGAGGCGGTCTTCAAGTCGGTGTTCCCGATCAAGGACTTCAACGAGCGCGCGGTGCTCGAGTACGTCTCGTACGAGTTCGAAGAGCCGAAGTACGACGTTGAGGAATGCGTCCAGCGCGACATGACCTATGCCGCGCCGCTGAAGGTGAAGCTGCGCCTCATCGTGTTCGAAACCGATGAAGAGACCGGCGCCCGCTCCGTGAAGGACATCAAGGAGCAGGACGTCTACATGGGCGACATCCCGCTCATGACGGAGAAGGGCACCTTCATCGTCAACGGGACCCAGCGCGTCATCGTCTCGCAGATGCACCGCTCGCCGGGCGTCTTCTTCGACCACGACAAGGGCAAGACCCACGCCTCGGGCAAGCTCCTGTTCGCCGCGCGCGTGATCCCCTACCGCGGCTCGTGGCTCGACTTCGAATTCGACGCCAAGGACATCGTCTACGTCCGTATCGACCGCCGCCGTAAGCTGCCGGCGACGACCTTCCTGATGGCGCTGGGCATGGACGGGGAAGAGATCCTCTCCACGTTCTACGACACCGTGCCTTACGAGAAGAAGGGCGAGGGCTGGGCGACGCCGTACAAGGCCGAGCGCTGGCGCGGCGTGAAGCCGGAGTTCCCGCTGGTCGACGCGGACACGGGCGAGGAGATCGCTCCGGCCGGCACCAAGATCTCGGCCCGGAACGCCAAGAAGTTCGCCGACGCGGGTCTGAAGACCCTGCTGCTGGCGCCTGAGGCGCTGGCCGGCCGCTACCTGGCGAAGGATCTCGTGAACTACGAGACCGGCGAGATCTACGCGGAAGCCGGCGACGAGCTGGACGCCGCGCTGCTGGCGTCGCTGGAAGAGCAGGGCTTCACCACCCTCGACGTCCTCGACATCGACGAGGTCACGATCGGCGCCTACATGCGCAACACGCTGCGCGTGGACAAGAACACCGCCCGCGAGGACGCGCTGTTCGACATCTACCGCGTGATGCGCCCCGGCGAGCCGCCGACGGTGGAAGCCGCCGAAGCCATGTTCAAGTCGCTGTTCTTCGACGGCGAGCGCTACGACCTGTCCTCGGTCGGCCGCGTGAAGATGAACATGCGCCTGGAGCTGGATTGCCCGGACGACGTCCGCATCCTGCGCAAGGATGACGTGATGGCGGTCCTGCAGACCCTGGTGGGCCTGCGCGACGGCCGCGGCGAGATCGACGACATCGACAACCTGGGCAACCGCCGGGTGCGTTCGGTGGGCGAGCTGCTGGAGAACCAGTACCGCGTCGGCCTGCTGCGCATGGAACGCGCGATCAAGGAGCGCATGAGCTCGGTCGATATCGACACGGTCATGCCGCACGACCTGATCAACGCGAAGCCGGCCGCGGCCGCCGTCCGTGAGTTCTTCGGCTCCTCGCAGCTGTCGCAGTTCATGGACCAGACGAACCCGCTGTCGGAAATCACCCACAAGCGCCGCCTGTCGGCGCTGGGCCCGGGCGGCCTGACCCGCGAGCGCGCCGGCTTCGAAGTCCGCGACGTGCACCCGACCCACTACGGCCGGATCTGCCCTATCGAGACGCCGGAAGGCCCGAACATCGGCCTGATCAACTCGCTGGCCACGCACGCCGTGGTCAACAAGTACGGTTTCATCGAGAGCCCGTACCGCCGCATCCGTGACGGCAAGATCACCGAAGAGGTGGTCTACATGTCGGCCATGGAAGAGGCGAAGCACGTCATCGCCCAGGCCAACATCAAGCTGGACGGCGGCGAGATCGTCGAGGACCTCGTCCCCGGCCGGATCAACGGCGAACCCTCGCTGCTGCCGAAGGCCGACGTCGACCTGATGGACGTGTCGCCGAAGCAGGTCGTCTCGGTGGCCGCCTCGCTGATCCCGTTCCTGGAAAACGACGACGCCAACCGCGCCCTCATGGGCTCGAACATGCAGAAGCAGGCCGTGCCGCTCATCCAGTCGGATGCGCCGCTGGTCGGCACCGGCATGGAAAGCGTGGTGGCGGTGGACTCGGGCGCCGTCGTGGTGGCTCGCCGCACCGGCGTGGTCGAGCAGATCGACGGTACGCGTATCGTCATCCGCGCCACGGAAGAGACCGACCCGTCGAAGCCGGGCGTCGACATCTATCGCCTGCAGAAGTTCCAGCGTTCGAACACCTCGACCTGCATCAACCAGCGTCCGCTGGTGCGCGTGGGCGACGCGGTGAAGGCCGGCGACGTGATCGCTGACGGCCCGTCGACCGAACTGGGCGAACTGGCGCTGGGCCGCAACGCCCTCGTCGCGTTCATGCCCTGGAACGGCTACAACTTCGAAGACTCGATCCTGATCTCCGAGCGGATCGTGCGCGATGACGTCTTCACCTCGATCCACATCGAGGAATTCGAGGTCATGGCCCGCGACACCAAGCTGGGTCCGGAAGAGATCACCCGCGACATCCCGAACGTCGGCGAGGAAGCCCTGCGCAACCTCGACGAAGCGGGCATCGTGGCGATCGGCGCCGAGGTCCAGCCGGGCGACATCCTGGTCGGCAAGGTCACGCCGAAGGGCGAAAGCCCGATGACGCCGGAAGAGAAGCTGCTGCGCGCCATCTTCGGCGAGAAGGCTTCGGACGTTCGCGACACCTCCCTGCGTCTGCCCCCGGGCGTCGCCGGCACGATCGTGGAAGTCCGCGTCTTCAACCGTCACGGCGTCGACAAGGACGAGCGCGCGCTCGCCATCGAACGCGCCGAGATCGACCGTCTGGGCAAGGACCGCGACGACGAGTTCGCGATCCTGAACCGCAACTTCCAGGGGCGTCTGCGCCAGCTGCTGGTCGGCAAGACCGCCGTGTCGGGTCCGAAGGGCCTGGGCCGCGGCGAGATCACCGCCGAGAAGCTGGAAGAGATCGCGCCGGGCCTGTGGTCGCAGATCGCCCTCGACGACGAGAAGGCGATGGGCGAGCTGGAGGCCCTTCGGAAGCAGTTCGACGACGCCCGCAAGCGTCTAGACCGCCGCTTCGAGGACAAGGTCGACAAGCTGCAGCGCGGCGACGAGCTGCCGCCCGGCGTGATGAAGATGGTCAAGGTGTTCGTGGCGGTGAAGCGCAAGCTGCAGCCGGGCGACAAGATGGCCGGCCGTCACGGCAACAAGGGCGTCATCTCCAAGATCCTGCCGATCGAGGACATGCCGTACCTGGAAGACGGCACCTCGGTGGACATCGTGCTGAACCCGCTGGGCGTGCCTTCGCGCATGAACGTCGGCCAGATCTTCGAGACCCACCTGGGTTGGGCCGCCGCCGGCCTCGGCAAGCAGGTCCAGCGCCTGCTCGAGGATTGGCAGCACGGCGGTCAGAAGAAGGCTCTGATCGAGCACCTGTCGGACGTCTACGGCCCCGAAGAGGAGCTGCCGGAGACGGAAGAGGAGCTGGTCGAGCTGGCCCGGAACCTGTCGAAGGGCATCCCCTTCGCCACCCCGGTGTTCGACGGCGCGCACATCGACGACATCGAGAACCTGCTGGAGAAGGCGGGCCTCGACCGGTCGGGTCAGTCGTTCCTGTACGACGGCCAGTCGGGCGAGCGGTTCAAGCGTCCGGTCACGGTCGGCTACATCTACATGCTGAAGCTGCACCACCTGGTCGACGACAAAATCCACGCCCGTTCGATCGGCCCGTACTCGCTCGTCACCCAGCAGCCGCTGGGCGGTAAGGCGCAGTTCGGCGGTCAGCGCTTCGGGGAAATGGAAGTGTGGGCCCTGGAAGCCTACGGCGCCGCCTACACCCTGCAGGAAATGCTGACGGTGAAGTCGGACGACGTGGCCGGCCGGACGAAGGTCTACGAGTCCATCGTCCGCGGCGACGACACGTTCGAGGCCGGGATCCCGGAAAGCTTCAACGTTCTGGTCAAGGAGATGCGCTCCCTGGGCCTCAACGTCGAGCTCGAGAACAGCTGACGGAAACCTTGCCCTCCCTCGTGAGCGGGGGAGGGCGATCCGCCCTCAACGGCAATTCCGTCCTGCTTTGAAATTTTCGCGGGGACCGCCCCGCAGAAGGAACCGAGATGAACCAGGAAGTCCTGAACATCTTCAATCCGGTCCAGGCCGCTCCGACCTTCGACCAGATCCGTATCGCGCTCGCCTCGCCGGAGAAGATCCGCTCGTGGTCGTTCGGCGAGATCAAGAAGCCCGAGACCATCAACTACCGCACGTTCAAGCCGGAACGTGACGGCCTGTTCTGCGCCCGCATCTTCGGCCCGACGAAGGACTACGAGTGCCTTTGCGGCAAGTACAAGCGGATGAAGTACAAGGGCATCATCTGCGAGAAGTGCGGGGTCGAAGTGACCCTGGCGCGCGTCCGCCGCGAGCGGATGGGCCACATCGAACTGGCCTCGCCGGTCGCCCACATCTGGTTCCTGAAGTCGCTGCCGAGCCGCATCGCGCTGATGCTCGACATGGCGCTGAAGGACGTCGAGCGCGTCCTGTACTTCGAGAACTACATCGTCACCGAGCCGGGCCTGACGCCCCTGAAGCTGCACCAGCTTCTGTCGGAAGACGACTACCTTCGCTTCCAGGAAGAGTTCGGCGACGACAGCTTCACCGCCGAGATCGGCGCTGAAGCGGTCCAGGGCCTGCTGCGCGGCATCGACCTCGAGAAGGAGGCCGAGAAGCTTCGCGAGGAGCTGCAGACGACGACCTCGGAGATGAAGCTGAAGAAGGCGTCCAAGCGCCTGAAGCTCATCGAGAACTTCACCGAGAGCAACAACAAGCCCGAGTGGATGGTCCTGTCGGTGATCCCCGTGATCCCGCCGGAACTGCGTCCGCTGGTGCCGCTGGACGGCGGCCGCTTCGCGACTTCGGACCTGAACGACCTGTATCGCCGGGTCATCAACCGGAACAACCGCCTGAAGCGCCTCATCGAGCTGCGCGCGCCGGACATCATCATCCGCAACGAAAAGCGGATGCTGCAGGAAGCCGTCGACGCCCTGTTCGACAACGGCCGCCGCGGCCGCGTGATCACGGGCGCCAACAAGCGTCCGCTGAAGTCGCTGGCGGACATGCTGAAGGGCAAGCAGGGCCGCTTCCGCCAGAACCTGCTCGGCAAGCGCGTGGACTACTCGGGCCGTTCGGTCATCGTGGTGGGTCCCGAGCTGAAGCTGCACGAGTGCGGCCTGCCTAAGAAGATGGCGCTCGAGCTGTTCAAGCCGTTCATCTACGCGCGCCTGGACGCCAAGGGCCTGTCGGGCACCGTGAAGCAGTCCAAGCGGATGGTGGAACGTGAGCAGCCGGCCGTCTGGGACATCCTGGACGAGGTGATCCGCGAGCACCCGGTGCTGCTGAACCGCGCGCCGACCCTGCACCGTCTGGGCATCCAGGCGTTCGAGCCGAAGCTGATCGAGGGCAAGGCCATCCAGCTGCACCCGCTGGTCTGCGCCGCCTTCAACGCCGACTTCGACGGCGACCAGATGGCCGTCCACGTGCCGCTCTCGCTGGAAGCCCAGCTGGAAGCGCGCGTGCTGATGATGAGCACGAACAACATCCTGTCGCCCGCCAACGGCCGGCCGATCATCGTGCCGTCGCAGGACATCGTGCTCGGCCTCTACTACCTGTCGCTGGTCAAGGACGGCGAGCCCGGCGAGGGCAAGGCGTTCGCGAGCCTGGGCGAGATCGAAGCTGCGCTCGACGCCGGCGTCGTGTCGCTGCACTCGAAGATCCGCTGCCGCTACACCGAGATGGACGCCGAAGGGACGCTCGTGACCAAGGTCATCGAGACCAGCCCCGGCCGGATGAAGATCGCCGCGCTGTTCCCGCAGCACCCGGCGGTCGGCCATCGCCTTCTGGAGAAGAACCTCACCAAGAAGGAAATCGGCAACCTGATCGACACCGTCTATCGGCACTGTGGTCAGAAGGCGACGGTCATCTTCGCCGACCAGATCATGGGCCTGGGCTTCCGCGAGGCGGCCAAGGCGGGCATCTCGTTCGGCAAGGACGACATCGTCATCCCGGCCCGCAAAGCCCCGATCGTCGAAGAGACCCGCAAGCTCGTGGAAGAGTACGAGCAGCAGTACGCCGACGGCCTGATCACCAAGGGCGAGAAGTACAACAAGGTCGTCGACGCCTGGGCCAAGGCCACGGATCGCGTCGCCGACGAGATGATGGCCGAGGTGAGCTCCGCTCCGATCGGCGCCGACGGTCGCCAGCAGGAGATCAACTCGATCTTCATGATGAGCAACTCGGGCGCCCGCGGTTCGCAGGCCCAGATGAAGCAGCTCGGCGGGATGCGCGGCCTGATGGCCAAGCCGTCGGGCGAGATCATCGAGACGCCGATCATCTCGAACTTCAAGGAAGGCCTGACCGTCCAGGAGTACTTCAACTCCACCCACGGCGCCCGTAAGGGCCTGGCCGACACCGCGCTGAAGACGGCGAACTCGGGTTACCTGACCCGCCGTCTGGTCGACGTGGCGCAGGACTGCATCATCACCGAGGAAGACTGCGGCACCACGCGCGGCATCACGCTGCGCGCCGTGGTCGAAGGCGGTGACGTGCTCGTCTCGCTGGGCCAGCGCATCCTGGGCCGTTTCGCGGCCGAGGACGTGAAGGATCCGGGCAGCAACGACGTCATCGTTCCGGCCGACACCTACCTCGACGAGAACATGATCGAGCTGGTCGAAAGCGCCGGCGTCCAGTCGGTGAAGGTCCGCTCGGTCCTGACCTGCGAGACCAAGACCGGCGTCTGCGGCGCCTGCTACGGTCGCGACCTGGCCCGCGGCACGCCGGTGAACATCGGTGAAGCCGTCGGCGTCATCGCCGCCCAGTCGATCGGCGAGCCGGGCACCCAGCTGACGATGCGGACCTTCCACATCGGCGGCACCGCCCAGGTGGCCGAGCAGTCGTTCTACGAAAGCGCGAACGACGGCGTGGCCCGCATCACCGGCAACACCGTGACGGCGCCGGACGGCGCGCTCATCTCGATGAGCCGCAACCTGCAGCTGACGGTCCAGGTCGATGGCAAGGACCGCGAGGCCTACAAGGTCCCGTACGGCGCCCGCCTGCGGGTGAAGGACGGCGATAAGGTCAAGCGCGGCCAGCGCCTGGCCGAGTGGGACCCCTACACCACGCCGATCATCACCGAAGTGGGCGGCAAGGTCCGCTTCGAGGACCTGGTCGAGAACTTCTCGTTCCGCGAGGAGGCCGACGAGGCCACGGGCATCTCGAACCGGGTGGTCATCGACTGGCGCGCCAGCTCCAAGGGTTCGGACCTGCGTCCGGCCATGGCGGTGCTGGGCGAGGACGGCGCCTACAAGCGCATCTCGAACGGCGGCGAGGCCCGCTACCTGCTGCCGGTGGGCGCCATTCTCTCCGTCGGCGACGGCGACGAGGTGAAGCCCGGCGAGGTGCTGGCCCGTATTCCGACGGAAAGCGCCAAGACGCGCGACATCACCGGCGGTCTGCCGCGGGTGGCGGAGCTCTTCGAAGCGCGTCGTCCGAAGGATTGCGCGGTCATCGCTGAGATGGACGGCCGGGTCGAGTTCGGTCGGGACTACAAGAACAAGCGCCGCATCAAGATCACGCCGGAAGACGGCGGCGAGGCGGTCGAGTTCCTGATCCCGAAGGGCAAGCACATCGCCGTCCACGACGGGGACGTGATCCGCAAGGGCGAGTACCTCATCGACGGCAATCCGGATCCGCACGATATCCTGCGCATCCAGGGCATCGAGGCGCTGGCCGACTTCCTGGTCAACGAGATCCAGGAGGTCTACCGACTCCAGGGCGTGCCGATTAACGACAAGCACATCGAGACGATCGTTCGTCAGATGCTGCAGAAGGTCGAGATCCTTGAAGCCGGCGACACGGGCCTGCTGCGGGGCGACCACCTCGACAAGCTCGAGGTGGAGGAGGAGAGCGCCAAGGCGGAAGCCCGCGGCGGTCGTCCGGCCCTCACGCAACCGGTGCTGCTCGGCATCACCAAGGCCTCGCTGCAGACCCGCAGCTTCATCTCCGCGGCCTCGTTCCAGGAGACGACGCGGGTGCTCACCGAGGCTGCCGTCCAGGGCAAGATCGACACCCTGGAAGGCCTGAAGGAGAACGTGATCGTGGGTCGCCTTATTCCGGCGGGCACGGGCTCGTACCTGCGCAACCTGCAGCGCATCGCCGCCAAGCGCGACGAGGCGCTCACCCAGAGCCGCGAAGAAGCGATGGAGCCGCTGCCGGCCGAAATCGCCGACGCCGCGGTGGGCGAGCAGGTCGAGTCGTAGGGCTCTCCAGCCTGACAGCGTAACGAGCGGCCCGGGAGCGATCCCGGGCCGTTTCGTTTTGGGCCTTGGGCTCGGCCGCTCGGGCGCCTAGATCAAAGACCGTAACGACAACGAGGAGATCGCCCGGTGCCGCTGCTGCTTTGCCCCAACGACAATACGTCCATGCAGAACGTGAACCGCGGGGGTGTGGAGATCGACATCTGCCCCACCTGCCGGGGCGTCTGGCTGGACCGTGGTGAACTCGAGAAGCTGCTGGAAGGAACGCGCCAGGAGCAGACCCACCAAAGCCAGGACCGCCAGCGGTTCGACCGCGAGGTGCAGGACTTCCATCGCAATCCGGACGATTGGAAGAAGAAGCACGCCTACGACAGCCAGCATGGCCGGTACCGCTACGATGACGACTACCACTACAAGAAGAAAAAGAAGGGCTTCGACATCTTCGACATCTTCGACTGACCCTAAAGCGCCGCGGGCCGGCCGCTCAGCGCGGTCGGCCTGCGGAGCCGCTGATGTCGTGGGGCGAACTCCCCATGCCCTTCATGTTCGAGACGCCGCCCGGAGGGCTGCGCCGGACATCCCAGTCGAGCTCGGACCCGGGGGCGCGGGCCCGCGATTCCTCGCCGCGCTTGTAGCGGTAGGCCGCCTCGCGGCGCGCGGCGGCGCGGCCGAATTCTGAATTGTCCTCGCGGTCCAGGCCGAGGCCAGGGAAGGGCGCGTCACGCGCGCCACGCGCCAGCTGTCCTTCGCATTTCTCACGTTCTTCGCGGCTCAAGCTGGCCGGATTGGCGCAGCCGACCAGGCCTCGCAGCGCCTGGCGCGCATTGGCTGCGACCGGATCGGGCGTGACCGTGCGGACCGGCGCCCTGTCCCGTTCGGGGGGCCCGTCGACCTTAGGCTCGGGGGCGATGAGCGGCGCCACGGGAAGATCCGCGGGGGCATGGCGCAGCACGCGGCGGTGCAGACGGATCGGCGCGGGCGGCCCCCCGGCATGCGGCGGCGGGACGCGGGGCAGGATCAACACCGGGATCACCGGCTCGGGCGGGCCCGACTGGAGGGGCGGAGCGATCAGTTTCGGGACGTGCAGGGCCAGCGTCGTCAGGACGACGACGTGCGCGGCGAGCGAGATCGCCACCGCATTGTAGGTTCGGCCTCTCGATCGGCCCCGGCCCGCCGCCAAATGGCGCTCCCGCATGGTCAAGCTTAGCCATAAAGCGTAGCGCGGCTGGCGAGGCGATTTCATGGCGGACCGCTTGCGGAGCTTCCGCTCTAAAGCTTAGCTTCAGGCGGTTTGGGGGAGTTCCATGTACCGTAAGCTTATTGGCGTGGCGCTCGCCGCGAGCGTCCACGGCGGCGCCGTCGCGCAGGTCGCGCCTCCTCTGGAGGCCTTTGCCCGCCTGCCGGCCGTGACAGAGGCGAAGATCGCCCCTGGCGGGCAGAGGATCGCGATCCTCGGCGGGGCTCCGGACGATCGAACCATCGCCTTCACTGTCATCGACCAGCCTGGGATGAACATCCTGAAGCTGGGGGCTGTGGAGACGCTCGGCGTCAGCTGGGCCGGCGACGACTACGCGCTCGCGCGCGTGGCGTTCTGGGACAAGTCAGGGCCGAGAGCCGACTATCGCCTGGTCCGCACCGCCTCGGTCACGCCACAGGCCAAGTTCCTGGGCTACCTGCTCGGAGGCGACGCGCTCTCCTCGCAGCTCACCAACCAGGGTGTGGAAGGGGTCGTGAAGGGGCCGCCGCCCCGGGTCATCGTGCGCGGGTTGGCGCTCGCGGCGGGCCCCGACCGCAACATGAACACGCGGCTCTCGCGGAAGGGCGAGAACGGGGACATGCGCGTGCTGGCGCTGTTTTCGGTCGACCCGGCTACCGGGCGCGGCACTCAGGTCGAACGCGGCGACTTCGATATCGAAGGGTGGGAGGTCGATCTCTCCGGTCAGGCCCGGGTGATGCACAAGGTCGACGAGAACACGCACAAGCGCAGCCTCTACGCCCGCCCCAAGGGCCAAGCGATCTGGAAGCTGATCCAGGACGGCGAGGATGGGCGCGAGTTCCTCGGGTATTCGGACGCGGACCAGTCCTTCTACTTCTCGAATCCCGTCGCCGAAGGGACGCAGGTCACGCGCCAGCGGCTGCCGGACGGCGCCGTGGAGCCGGTTGGAAAGCCCGTGAAGGGGGCCGGCGTGTCGCTGATCTGGGATGGGCATCGCAACGCCGTGGTAGGTGTCGCGGCCACCGGTTCGGATCGCGCGATCGAGTGGATGGACCCGGTGTTCGCCGGCGCGCAGGCGACCGTTAGCCGCGCCTTCAAGGGGCGGTACGTGCGGCTGACCTCGTGGTCGGAAGATCTGACGCGTTTCGTGGTCGTCGCGGAAGGTCCCGACAGCCCGCCTCAATGGTTCCTCTACGACCGGACGCGGAAGGAGCTCTCGCCTATCGGCGATGAGTATCCGGAACTCGCGGAGGCGGCCCTCGGGAGCACCTCCTTCTTCCGGTACAAGGCGCGCGACGGGCTCGAGATTCCGGCCTACCTCACCATGCCGCGCAGCTCGGCTGCCTCCGGCGGGAAGCCGCCCTTGGTCGTGCTGCCGCACGGCGGCCCATCGGCGCACGACGACCCTGGTTTCGACTACCTGACCCAGTTCCTTGCGAGCCGCGGCTACGCGGTGCTGCGTCCGCAGTATCGCGGCTCCACCGGCTTCGGCGACGCGTTCGAGCGGGCAGGGAAGGGCGAATGGGGCGGCAAGATGCAGACCGATCTGCTCGACGGCATGGCGGCGGTCGCCGATCGCGTGGACGCAGGCCGTGCTTGCGTCGTAGGCGCGAGCTTCGGCGGTTACGCCGCCCTGTACGGCGCGGTCTTCCAGCCGACCGCCTACCGCTGCGCGGCCTCAATCAACGGGGTGTCCGATCTCGGTGCGCTGATCGGCGATTACGCGACCGACTTCGGTCGGGACAACAAGGGCTTCGAGCTGCTGCGGGCGGAAGTCCGGCAAGCGTCGCCGCAGGGCCTGGATGGCGTGTCGCCGCTGAAGAATGCGGCCCGAGCCGGCATCCCTGTTCTGCTCGTGCATGGCGATAAGGACACGACGGTCGCCCCGGCTCATTCGCAGCGGATGGCGGCGGCGCTGAAGGGGGCAGGGAAGCCGGTTGAGCACATCGTGCTGGCAGGCGAGAACCACTTTCTCGGAACGACAGCCGCCCGCACGCAGATGCTGACGGCGCTCGAGACGTTCCTGGCCCGGAACCTTCCGGTCCAGCGCCCCTAGGACTCGCGTTGACGGGAGAGCCGCTTACGACTATGTAGCGCGCTCTTTCGAGACCGGGATTCTTGATCTCAGTCCGATGAACACACCCCGCCGGAACGCACGACACGGGCGTCCCGGCGAGTTTTTGCGTTCAACGGGCGGGCCTCGACACACGACAACAAAGTTCCAACCGAGGCGCCCCGGCCAAACGGCACACGCCTCCCAAGCGAGATTAGATGCCGACAGTCAACCAGCTCATCCGCAAGCCTCGCCAGTCGAAGCCCGCGCGGAACAAGGTCCCCGCCCTGAAGGGCTGCCCGCAGCGCCGTGGCGTTTGCACCCGGGTGTACACCACGACCCCGAAGAAGCCGAACTCGGCTCTGCGTAAGGTCGCCAAGGTGCGCCTGACCACCGGCATCGAAGCGGTGTGCTACATCCCCGGCGAAGGCCACAACCTTCAGGAACACTCGGTGGTCCTGATCCGTGGCGGCCGCGTGAAGGACCTTCCCGGCGTGCGCTACCACATCCTCCGCGGCGTGCTCGACACGCAAGGCGTCAAGGATCGTCGCCAGCGTCGTTCGCTCTATGGCGCCAAGCGGCCGAAGTAAGGATTTAAGAGATGTCCCGTCGCCGTCGCGCAGACAAACGTGAAGTCCTCCCGGATCCCAAGTTCGGGGACCTCGTCGTCACCAAGTTCATGAACTACGTGATGTTCGAAGGTAAGAAGGCCGTTGCCGAGAACATCGTCTACGGCGCCTTCGAGCTCATCGAGAGCCGCCGCAAGGATATCCCGCCGCTGGAAACCTTCCACACGGCGCTGGACAACGTGGCTCCGTCCGTCGAAGTCCGGTCGCGTCGCGTTGGCGGCGCCACCTATCAGGTTCCGGTGGAAGTCCGTCCCGAGCGCCGTCGCGCCCTGGCGATCCGCTGGCTGGTGACCGCCGCCCGCAAGCGCGGCGAGAACACCATGACCGAGAAGCTGGCCGGTGAGCTGCTGGACGCCTCTTCGAACCGCGGCACCGCGGTGAAGAAGCGCGAAGACACCCACAAGATGGCCGAAGCCAACCGGGCCTTCTCGCACTACCGCTGGTAAGCGATCTTCATAGTGAGCTTTCCGGCGCGGGCGGTTTGAGATAAACCGCCCGCGCCGTTCGTTCAGCACCCCCCGAAATACCTTTTTGCAGAGCTTCCGCTATGCCCCGTACGCACAAGATCGAAGACTACCGTAACTTCGGTATCATGGCCCACATCGACGCGGGCAAGACCACGACGACCGAGCGGATTCTCTACTACACCGGTAAGAGCCACAAGATCGGCGAAGTCCATGATGGCGCGGCCACGATGGACTGGATGGAACAGGAGCAGGAGCGCGGCATCACGATCACGTCGGCCGCGACGACCGCGTTCTGGAACGACCGCCGCCTGAACATCATCGACACCCCCGGCCACGTGGACTTCACCATCGAGGTGGAGCGTTCGCTGCGCGTCCTCGACGGCGCCGTGACGGTGCTGGACGGCAACGCCGGCGTCGAACCGCAAACCGAGACCGTTTGGCGCCAAGCCGACAAGTACAAGGTCCCGCGGATCGTCTTCGTCAACAAGATGGATAAGCTGGGCGCCGACTTCGACAAGTCGGTGGAGAGCATCCGCGACCGCCTGGGCGCGAAGGCCGTTCCGATCCAGCTGCCGATCGGCTCCGAGTCCGCTCTGCGCGGCCTTGTCGACCTGGTCCGCATGAAGGCGGTTGTCTGGGACAACGACGGTCTGGGTGCGAGCTTCCGCGACGAAGAGATCCCGGCTGACCTCAAGGCGAAGGCCGAGGAAGCCCGCAACTACATGATCGAGAGCGCCGTCGAACTCGACGACGAGGCGATGGAAGCCTACCTCTCGGGCGAAGAGCCCTCGGAAGAGGTGATCAAGAAGTGCATCCGGAAGGCCGTGCTGACCGGCGCCTTCTATCCGATCCTCTGCGGCTCGGCCTTCAAGAACAAGGGCGTCCAGCCGCTGCTCGACGCCGTGGTCGACTACCTGCCGTCGCCGGTGGACATTCCGCCGACCAAGGGCATCGACTTCCGTACGGAAGAGGAAGTTGAGCGCCGCGCCTCGGACGACGAGCCGCTGTCGGTCCTGGCGTTCAAGATCATGGACGACCCCTTCGTGGGCTCGCTCACGTTCTGCCGTATCTACTCGGGCAAGCTCGAGACCGGCATGGGCCTGATGAACTCGACGCGCGACAAGAAGGAGCGCGTCGGCCGCATGCTGCTGATGCACTCGAACAACCGCGAGGACATCAAGGAAGCCTACGCCGGCGACATCGTCGCGCTGGCCGGCCTGAAGGAAACCCGCACGGGTGACACCCTGTGCGACCCGAACAAGTCGCCGGTGATCCTCGAGCGCATGGAGTTCCCGGCGCCCGTGATCGAGATCGCCGTCGAGCCCAAGTCGAAGGCCGACCAGGAGAAGCTGGGCGTCGCCCTGGCGAAGCTGGCGGCGGAAGACCCGTCCTTCACCGTCTCGACCGACCACGAGTCGGGCCAGACGATCCTGAAGGGCATGGGCGAGCTGCACCTCGACATCAAGATCGACATCCTGAAGCGCACCTACAAGGTGGAAGCCAACATCGGCGCGCCGCAGGTGGCCTACCGCGAGAGCATCTCGCGCCGGGCCGAGATCGACTACACCCACAAGAAGCAGACCGGCGGTACGGGCCAGTTCGCTCGCGTGAAGCTGGTGTTCGAGCCGGGCGAGCCGGGCTCGGGCTTCGTCTTCGAAAGCGGCATCGTCGGCGGCGCCGTTCCGAAGGAATACGTCCCGGGCGTCCAGAAGGGCCTGGAGTCGGCGAAGGACAACGGCCTGCTGGCCGGGTTCCCGCTGATCGACTTCAAGGCGACCCTGGTCGACGGCGCGTTCCACGACGTCGACTCGTCGGTCCTGGCCTTCGAAATCGCCTCGCGCGCCGCGTTCAAGGAGCTGCGTGAGAAGGCGGCTCCGAAGCTGCTCGAGCCGATCATGTCGGTGGAAGTGGTGACGCCGGAAGAATATCTGGGCTCGGTCATCGGCGACCTGAACGGCCGCCGCGGTCAGATCCAGGGGCAGGACATGCGCGGCAACGCGACGGTCATCAACGCCTTCGTTCCGCTGGCGAACATGTTCGGCTACGTGAACAACCTGCGCGGCATGTCGCAAGGCCGCGCCCAGTTCACCATGCAGTTCAGCCACTACGACACGGTGCCGAACGTCGTCGCCGAAGAAGTCATCAAGAAGTACGCCTAATTCCAACCCTAGCTGAGAGGACAAGCCCGGACAGGGCTGGAGCTTGAAATGGCCAAAGAGAAGTTCGAACGTAACAAGCCGCACTGCAACATCGGCACGATTGGTCACGTCGACCATGGCAAGACGACGCTGACGGCGGCGATCACGATCACGCTGGCGAAGTCGGGTGGCGCGACGGCGAAGAACTACGCCGACATCGACGCGGCGCCGGAAGAGAAGGCGCGGGGGATCACGATCAACACGGCGCACGTGGAATATGAGACGGCGAACCGTCACTACGCCCACGTCGACTGCCCTGGCCACGCCGACTACGTGAAGAACATGATCACGGGCGCGGCGCAGATGGACGGCGCGATCCTGGTGGTTTCGGCCGCCGACGGTCCGATGCCGCAGACGCGCGAGCACATCCTGCTGGCCCGTCAGGTGGGCGTGCCGGCGCTGGTGGTGTTCATGAACAAGGTGGACATGGTCGACGACGAGGAACTGCTGGACCTCGTTGAGATGGAAGTGCGCGAGCTGCTTTCGTCGTACCAGTTCCCGGGCGACGACATCCCGATCGTGAAGGGCTCGGCGCTGGCGGCGGTCGAAGGCCGTGACGCCAACATCGGCGAAGAGAAGATCCTGGAGCTGATGGCGGCGGTCGACGCCTACATCCCGCAGCCGGAGCGTCCGATCGACCAGCCGTTCCTGATGCCGGTGGAAGACGTGTTCTCGATCTCGGGCCGCGGCACCGTGGTGACGGGCCGGATCGAGAAGGGCGTCGTGAAGGTCGGCGAGGAAGTCGAGATCGTCGGCATCCGCGAAGTCCAGAAGACGACCTGCACGGGCGTCGAGATGTTCCGCAAGCTGCTGGACCAGGGTCAGGCCGGCGACAACGTGGGCGTGCTGCTGCGCGGCACCAAGCGTGAAGACGTCGAGCGGGGCCAGGTGCTCTGCAAGCCGGGCTCGATCACGCCGCACACCGAGTTCATGGCCGAAGCCTACATCCTGACGAAGGAAGAGGGCGGCCGTCACACCCCGTTCTTCACGAACTATCGTCCGCAGTTCTACTTCCGGACGACGGACGTGACCGGGATCATCAAGCTGAAGGAAGGCGTGGAGATGATCATGCCCGGCGACAACGCCGAGCTCCTCGTCGAGCTGATCACGCCGATCGCCATGGACCAGGGCCTGCGCTTCGCCATTCGCGAAGGCGGCCGGACCGTCGGCGCCGGCGTCGTGGCCAAGATCATCAAGTAAGCCACGCGCACACAGCGCAAGACTTCGAAGAGGCCGCCGGGGAAACCCGGCGGCCTTTTCTCTTGGGCGTCGGCCGTCCCTTACATCAGCGTCATGACCTCGAATTAAGCTGCCGCCGCCCGGCGGCCGGACTAGCTTCCGTCACAACGTTACAAACGGGAGACGGGCGATGCGCCTTTCGATTGCTCTGCTGGCGGCCGCGGCCGCGTTCTCTACGGCCGGCGCGGCCCACGCCGCCTCGGTCGAGGTCAAGGACGCCGTGGCGCGGGTGACGGTGATCCCTGAGAACCGCAGCGACATCAAGGTCGAGATCGTCCAGCCCAACGCCCGCCTGCCGCTGCAGGTCCGCATTCTGGGCGACCGGGTGATCGTCGACGGCGACCTGGACCGGAAGATCCGCAGCTGCCGCGGCTCGGGCGAGAGCCGCAGCGTCGAGGTTCGCGGCGTGGGCGACGTCTCCTGGCGCGAGATGCCCCAGGTGGTGATCCGCACGCCGCGTGACGCACGCGTGGAGGCGGGCGGGGCGGTGTTCGGCTCCGTCGGCCGCTCCAACAGCCTGACGCTCTCCAACGCCGGCTGCGGCGACTGGACCGTGGCCAATGTGCAGGGCGAGATGAAGATCCGCCAGGCCGGCTCTGGCGACACCCGCACCGGCCAGGCCGGCTCGGCCGAGCTCCGCGTGGCCGGCTCGGGCGACGTGGCGACCGCCGAAGTGCGCGGGGGCGTGGAGATCGACATCGCCGGGTCTGGGGCCGTGGCTGTCCGCTCGGTGCAGGGCCCGCTGAAGGTCACCATCGCCGGCTCGGGCGACGTCACGGTCGCGGGCGGCCGCGCCAGCAGCCTGAATGCGTCGATCGCCGGGTCAGGCGACATCGACTTCCGTGGCACCGCCGATAGCCTGAAGGCCCGCATCGCCGGCTCCGGCGATGTGCGGGCCCGCGAGGTGAAGGGCGAGGTCTCGAAGTCCATCATGGGCTCGGGCGCCGTCACCATCGGCTAACCGGTCGCACCGGAAAGGGCGCGCTGGGACGTCCGGCGGCCCTTGACGGAGCCGAGTCGCATAGGTATTACCCCGCCTCCTGTTGGACCGGCTGTGTGCTTCGAAGGGATTTGAAGCACAGACGCGGCCCGCGGAACGACCTGGGACAGTGCTTTCAAGCTGGCGTTTCGGGATGGGGCCCTCGCTTCCGCGTGGGCCTAAGTCGTTTGTGCGGACTTTCGCGTACGGGCTCTCACTCGAGGGTTCGGGCTGGTCTTTGAAATGGTCGAGATCACGCGGGCGGGCCGCCGTCTGTAGGGAATGATAAGAGCGATATGGATCGTCAGAACATCCGCATTCGGCTCAAAGCCTTCGATCACCGCGTGCTGGATCATTCCACCCGCGAGATCGTGAACACCGCGAAGCGGACCGGCGCCACCGTGCGCGGCCCGATTCCGCTGCCGACGCGCATTGAGAAATTCACCGTCAACCGTTCGCCGCACATCGACAAGAAGTCGCGCGAGCAGTTCGAAATCCGCACGCACAAGCGCGTGCTCGACATCGTCGACCCCACCCCGCAGACCGTGGACGCGCTGATGAAGCTCGACCTGTCCGCCGGCGTGGACGTCGAGATCAAGCTCTAAGGGGATCGGTCCGATGCGTACCGGCGTGATCGCCAAGAAGCTGGGTATGGCGCGCTTCTTCGATGAAGCGGGCGTCCATGTGCCCGTCACCGTCCTGAGCCTCGAAGGCTGCCAGGTCGTCGGCCAGCGCACCGCTGACAAGGACGGCTATGTCGCCCTGCAGCTCGGCGCGGGCTCCAAGAAGCCGAAGAACACCTCCAAGGCCATGCGCGGTCACTTCGCGAAGGGTCAGGTGGAGCCGAAGGCCAAGCTCGTCGAGTTCCGGGTGTCGGAAGACAACCTGATCGACGTGGGCGCGGAACTGACCGCCGACCACTTCGTGCCGGGCCAGAAGATCGACGTCACCGCGACGACGGTTGGTAAGGGCTTCGCCGGCGCCATGAAGCGCTGGAACTTCGGCGGCCTCCGGGCCACCCACGGTGTGTCCGTCTCCCACCGCTCGCACGGTTCGACCGGCCAGCGTCAGGATCCGGGTCGCACCTTCAAGGGCAAGAAGATGGCCGGTCACTACGGCCATGAGACTGTCACCACCCTCAACCTCACCGTCTGGCGCGTCGACGCCGAGCGCGGCCTCATCCTGGTCAAGGGCGCCGTCCCGGGCACGGAAGGCACGTTCGTGAAGATCCGCGACGCGGTGAAGAGCCCGCTGCCGGCCGACGCGCCGAAGCCGGGCGCGTTCCGCGGCGCTGGCGCTCCGACCCCGGTCGAAGCCGCCGCCGAAGACGCGCCGGCCCAGGACGCCGTCACCGAAGCGCCGGCCGCCGAGGCGACTGAAGCTGGGGATCAAGCGTAATGAAACTCGACGTCATCAAGCTCGACGGCGGGAAGGGCGGCTCGATCGAGCTGGCCGACGACATCTTCGGCATCGAAGAGATCCGCGGCGACATCCTGCAACGCGTGGTGACCTGGCAGCTGGCCAAGCGCCGCTCGGGCAACCACAAGATCCAGGTCCGCAACGAAGTCTCGCGGACCTCGAAGAAGATGTACAAGCAGAAGGGCACCGGCGGCGCCCGTCACGGCTCGCGCCGTGCGGCCCAGTTCGTCGGCGGCGCCAAGGCCCACGGTCCCGTGGTCCGCAGCCACGCCTTCGACCTGCCCAAGAAGGTCCGCGCCCTGGCCCTGCGCCATGCGCTGTCCTCGAAGGCCAAGGAAGGTTCGCTGATCGTCCTGGACTCGGCCGTGCTGCCGGACGCCAAGACCGCCGCGCTGCGCGAGCAGCTGGGCAAGATCGGCGTGACCAACGCGCTGGTGATCGCCGGCGCCCAGGTCGACAACAACCTGAAGCTCGCCGCCCGGAACATCCCGAACGTGGACGTGCTGCCGAACGCCGGCCTGAACGTCTACGACGTGCTTCGTCGCCGCACCCTGGTCCTGACCAAGGACGCGGTCGAAGCGATCCAGGCGCGCTTCCAGCCTGAGGAGGCCGCGTGATGGCCGTCGAGCCCACCGCCCGTCACTACGACACGATCCTGTCGCCGATCATCACCGAGAAGGCCACGCTGCTCTCGGAGCAGAACAAGGTCGTCTTCAAGGTCGCCGCGGACGCGTCCAAGGACGAGATCGCCGCTGCGGTCGAAGCGCTGTTCAAGGTCAACGTGACCAAGGTCAACACCCTGAACACCAAGGGCAAGACCAAGCGCTTCCGCGGCATCGTCGGCCGTCGTTCCGACGTCAAGAAAGCGATCGTGACCCTGGCCGAAGGCCAGTCGATCGACATCACCACGGGGCTCTGATCCGATGGCTCTGAAGCAATTCAATCCGACGTCGCCGGGCCGCCGCCAGCTGGTGCTGGTCGACAAGTCCGAGCTCCACAAGGGCCGGCCGGAAAAGTCGCTCGTGGAAGGCCTGACGAAGTCGGGCGGCCGCGGCGGCAACGGCCGTATCGCCGTCCGCTTCCGCGGCGGCGGCGCCAAGCGCCTGTACCGCATCATCGACTTCAAGCGCCGCAAGTTCGACGTGCCCGCCACGGTCGAGCGGCTGGAGTACGACCCAAACCGTTCGGCCTTCATCGCCCTGGTGAAGTACGAAGACGGCGAGATGGCGTACATCCTGGCCCCGCAGCGCCTGAAGGCCGGCGACCAGATCGTGGCCTCGGAAAAGGCCGACGTGAAGCCGGGCAACGCCATGCCGCTGCGCGGCATGCCGATCGGCACGATCATCCACAATATCGAGCTGAAGCCGCTGAAGGGTGGGCAGATCGCCCGCTCGGCCGGCGCCTACGCCCAGCTGGTCGGCCGTGACGCCGGCTACGCGCAGATCCGCCTGAACTCGGGCGAGCTGCGCATGGTGCAGGACAGCTGCATGGCCACCGTCGGCGCCGTGTCGAACCCGGACCACATGAACGAGAACCTCGGCAAGGCCGGGCGCTCGCGTCACAAGGGCCGTCGTCCGCACGTCCGCGGCGTCGCCATGAACCCGATCGACCACCCGCACGGCGGCGGCGAAGGCCGCACCTCGGGCGGCCGTCACCCGGTCACCCCGTGGGGCCAACCCACGAAGGGCCGGAAGACCCGCAAGAACAAGGCGACGGACAAGTTCATCATCCGCTCGCGCCACGCTCGGAAGGCTCGCTAACCGATGACCCGCTCCGTCTGGAAAGGCCCGTTTGTCGACGGGTACCTGCTCAAGAAGGCCGAGGCTCAGCAGTCCTCGGGCCGCAAGGACGTGATCAAGACCTGGTCGCGCCGCTCGACCATCATGCCCCAGTTCGTGGGCCTGACGTTCGGCGTGCACAACGGCCAGAAGCACGTTCCGGTGCTGGTTTCGGAAGACATGGTCGGGATGAAGTTCGGCGAGTTCGCGCCGACCCGCTTCTTCCCCGGTCACGCCGCCGACAAGAAGGCCAAGAGGAAGTAAGATGGCAAAGCAAGCTAAAGCCCGCCGTCTTACCGGCACCGAGGCGATGGCCAAGGTGCGGACGCTCCGCACCAGCCCGCGCAAGCTCAACCTGGTGGCCCAGTCGATCCGTGGCCTCAAGGTTCAGCGCGCCCTGAACGAGCTGGAGTTCAGCCCCAAGCGCATCGCCAACGATGTGCGCAAGGCGCTCTACTCGGCCATCTCGAACGCCGAGAACAACCACAACCTCGACATCGACAACCTGGTCGTCGCCGAGGCCTTCGTGGGCAAGAACCTGATCATGAAGCGCTTCCACGCCCGTGCGCGCGGTCGCGCCTCGCGCATCGAGAAGCCGTTCAGCGAGATCACGATCGTGGTCCGCGAGCAAGGTGAGGCCGCCTAATGGGTCAGAAGATCAATCCGGTCGGGCTGCGCCTCGGCATCAACCGCACCTGGGACAGCCGTTGGTTCGCCGACGGCCCCGAGTACGGCCGCCTGCTGCACGAAGACATCAAGGTCCGCCGCGCGCTGAAGAAGCGCCTGTACCAAGCGGGCGTGTCGCGGATCATCATCGAGCGTCCGCACAAGAAGTGCCGCATCACCATCTATGCCGCGCGCCCTGGCGTGATCATCGGCAAGAAGGGTGCGGACATCGAGAAGCTGCGCAAGGACGTGGCCGCGATGACGGGCGCCGAAGTGCACCTGAACATCGTCGAGATCCGCAAGCCTGAGACCGACGCCCAGCTGGTGGCCGAGAACATCGCCCAGCAGCTCGAGCGCCGCGTGGCCTTCCGCCGCGCCATGAAGCGTTCGATGCAGTCGGCGATGCGCCTGGGCGCCAAGGGCGTTCGGATCAACGTCTCGGGCCGCCTCGGCGGCGCCGAAATCGCCCGCATGGAGTGGTACCGCGAAGGCCGCGTGCCGCTGCACACCCTGCGCGCCGACGTGGACTACGGCTTCACCGAAGCCAAGACCACCTACGGCGTGATCGGCGTGAAGGTGTGGGTGTTCAAGGGCGAAGTGCTCGAGCACGACCCGATGGCTCTCGACAAGCGCCTGGCCGGCGAAAGCGGCCCGGCCGGCGAGGGTGGTGGTCGTGAGCGCGGCGACCGTCCCGATCGTGGCCCGCGCCGCGACCGGCGCGAGCAGCAGAACGCCTAGGGACCTGAACCATGCTGTCTCCGAAGAAGACCAAGTATCGTAAGCAGTTCAAGGGCCGCATCCACGGCACGGCCAAGGGCGGGTTCACGCTGAACTTCGGCTCCTACGGCCTGAAGTCCATGGAGCCCGAGCGCATCACGGCGCGTCAGATCGAGGCGGCTCGCCGCGCGATCACCCGCCAGATGAAGCGCCAAGGCCGCGTGTGGATCCGGGTGTTCCCCGACGTGCCGGTGACCGGCAAGCCGGCGGAAGTCCGGATGGGTTCGGGCAAGGGCTCCGTCGAGTACTGGGCCGCCCGCGTCCACCCTGGCCGCATCATGTTCGAAATCGACGGCGTGCCGGATGACGTCGCCCGTGAAGCCCTGCGCCTCGGCGCGGCCAAGCTTCCGGTCAAGACGCGCATCGTCACCCGCATCGACGCCGCCGTGGAGCACGCGTGATGAAGATCGACGAAGTTCGCGGCCTGACGGCCGACCAGCTGAACGAGCAGCTCGTTTCCCTCAAGAAGGAGCAGTTCAACCTGCGCTTCCAGAAGGCGACGGGTCAGCTCGAGAAGACCCACCGCGTGAACGAGCTGCGCAAGGATATCGCGCGGATCCAGACCGTTCTGCGCGCCAAGCAGGCCCAGGCCTGAGGAGACTGACGTAAATGCCGAAGCGAATTCTCGAAGGCGTCGTCGTCTCGGACAAGGGCGACAAGACGGTCGTGGTGAAGGTCGAACGGACCTTCCTGCACCCGGTGCTGAAGAAGACCGTCCGTCGGTCGAAGAAGTACCACGCCCACGACGAGGCCAACACGTACAAGGTCGGCGAGGTCGCCCGCATCATCGAATGCGCGCCCAAGTCGAAGCTCAAAACCTGGGAAGTGCTGCCTAAGGGCAGTGCGGCCCAAGCGTAAGGATCGAGACCTATGATCCAGATGCAAACTAACCTGGACGTCGCCGACAATTCCGGCGCCCGCCGGGTCATGTGCATCAAGGTGCTTGGCGGCGCGAAGCGCCGCTACGCCGGCGTGGGCGACAAGATTGTCGTCTCCGTGAAGGAAGCCATTCCGCGCGGCCGCGTGAAGAAGGGCGATGTGCTGCAGGCCATCGTCGTTCGCACGAGCCAAGGCATCAAGCGCAAGGACGGCTCGATGATCCGCTTCGACAAGAACGCGGCGGTGATCGTCAACAAGCAATCCGAGCCGATCGGCACGCGGATCTTTGGCCCGGTTCCCCGTGAACTGCGCGCGAAGAACCACATGAAGATCATCTCGCTCGCGCCTGAGGTGCTGTAATGGCCGCGAAGATCAAGAAGGGGGACCGCGTCGTGGTCCTCGCCGGCAAGGACAAGGGCCGCCAAGGCGCGGTCACCAAGGTGTTCCCGCAGGAGCAACGCGTCCTGGTCGAGGGCATCAACATCGTCCAGCGGCATACGCGCCCCTCGCAGACGGATCCCCAGGGCGGGATCAAGAACAAGGAAGCGCCGATCCATCTGTCGAACGTGGCTCTGGTCGACTCCAAGGGGAAGCCGACCCGCGTCGGCTTCCGCGTGGACGGCGACAAGAAGGTGCGTATCGCCAAGACGACCGGCGAGGTGATCAATGGCTGATCAAGCTTACGAACCGCGGCTGAAGACCGAGTACCGCGAGCGCATCCGCAAGGCGCTCAAGGACCGCTTCAACTACAGCAACGAGATGCAAATCCCGAAGCTGGAGAAGATCGTGATCAACATGGGCGTCGGCGAAGCTGTCGCCGACTCCAAGAAGATCAACTCGGCCATGGCCGACCTGGCGAAGATCGCCGGTCAAAAGCCGGTGCCGACCAAGGCCCGTACGTCGATCGCCGGCTTCAAGCTGCGCGAAGGCATGACGGTGGGCTGCAAGGTCACGCTGCGCAAGGACCAGATGTACGAGTTCCTCGACCGTCTGATCACCATCGCGCTGCCGCGCGTGAAGGACTTCCGGGGCCTGAAGCCCACGTCGTTCGACGGCCGCGGCAACTACGCCATGGGTCTGAAGGAGCACATCGTGTTCCCGGAGATCAACTACGACCAGATCGACCAGATCTGGGGCATGGACATCATCGTCACCACCACCGCGAAGACCGACGACGAGGCTCGCGAGCTTCTCCGGGAATTCCAGTTCCCGTTCGTTCAAGCGGGGCAGGGGTAATCACATGGCCAAGAAAAGCGCCGTCAACCGCAACGAACGGGTCAAGAAGCTCGTCAAGCAACACGCCGCCAAGCGCCAGGCGCTGAAGGAAGTTGCGAACAACGAGAGCCTCCCGCTCGAAGAACGCTTCGAGGCTCGCCTGAAGCTTGCCGAACTGCCGCGCAACTCGGCGGCTGTCCGGATCCGCAACCGCTGCGAAGTGACGGGCCGTCCGCGTGCCTATTACCGCAAGCTGAAGATGAGCCGGATCTCGCTGCGGGAGCTCGGCTCCCACGGTCTGATCCCCGGCCTCGTCAAGTCGAGCTGGTAGGAGGGTCTTTAGATGGTCAACGACCCCATCGGCGATCTGATCGCCCGCATCAAGAACGCCGCCTCGCGCGGCCGGTCCAAGCTGTCGACGCCGGCGTCGAAGATGCGCGCGCGCGTCCTCGATGTGCTGACGGAAGAAGGCTACATCCGCGGCTACCACCTGGTGGAAAAGCCGGGCGCCTTCCCCGAGTTCGAGATCGAGCTGAAGTACTTCGATGGCCAGCCGGTCATCGTGGAGATCAGCCGCGTCTCGAAGCCCGGCCGCCGCGTCTACTCGTCGATCAAGGACCTGAAGCCCGTGAAGAACGGCCTCGGGATCTCGATCCTGTCGACGCCGAAGGGCGTCATGTCGGACAACGCTGCCCGTGAGGCCAACGTTGGCGGCGAAGTCCTCTGCCGGGTCTACTAATATGTCTCGTATCGGTAAGAAGGCGGTCGCGGTCCCCAGTGGGGTGACGGTGACCATCGACGGCCAAACGGTGACGGTGAAGGGCCCGAAGGGCCAGCTCGCCTGGACCGTGGCCGAAGAGATCGAAGTTCGCCAGGAAGGCGCCGAGCTCGTGCTCTCCAAGCGTCAGGACACCACCCGCGCGCAAGCGATGTGGGGTCTCTCACGCACCCTGGTGGGCAACATGGTCACGGGTGTCACCCAGGGCTACGAGGAAACCCTCGAGCTGGTGGGCGTGGGTTACCGCGCGGCGATGAAGGGCCAGGCCCTCTCGATGCAGCTTGGCTTCTCCCACGACGTCGACATCCCGGCTCCGCAGGGCATCAGCTTCGCGACGCCGAAGCAGACCGAGATCAAGATCTCGGGCATCGACAAGCAGCTGGTCGGCGAAACCGCCGCCCGGATCCGCCGCATCCGTCCGCCGGAGCCCTACAAGGGCAAGGGCGTGCGCTATGCGGGCGAAAAGGTCCGGCGCAAGGAAGGCAAGAAGAAGTAAGCCATGGCGCTCTCTCCCCGCGATTCCACCAAGCGCCGCGCCCAGCGCGTCCGCACGCACCTCAAGAAGGTCGCGAACGGCCGTCCGCGGCTGTCGGTCTTCCGTTCGGCCAAGAACATCTACGCCCAGGTCATCGATGATGAGAACGGCGTGACGCTCGCGGCCGCTTCCTCGCTGGAAGGCGAGAAGCAGGAAAAGGGCGCCGACAAGGACGCCGCCGCCCGCGTGGGCGCCCTCGTGGCGCAACGCGCGATCGAAAAAGGCGTCAAGGACGTCGTCTTCGACCGGGGCGGTTACCTGTACCACGGTCGGGTCAAGGCCCTGGCCGACGCCGCGCGCGAAGCCGGCCTGAATTTCTAAGGAACGATCATGGCTCGCAGAGACGAACAGCGCGGCGATCGTCGCAATCGGAACGAGGAAGAGCGCGACAGCGAACTCGTCGAGAAGCTGGTCCACATCAACCGCGTCGCCGCCACCGTGAAGGGTGGCCGTCGCTTCTCGTTCGCCGCCCTGATGGTGGTCGGCGATCAGAAGGGTCGCGTGGGCTTCGGTCACGGCAAGGCGCGTGAAGTGCCGGAAGCCATCCGCAAGGCGACCGAAGAGGCCAAGAAGTCGATGATCCGCGTGCCGCTCCGCGAGAGCCGCACCCTGCACCACGACGGCAACGGCCGTTGGGGCGCCGGCAAGGTGATGGTCCGCGCGGCGCCTCCCGGCACCGGCGTCATCGCCGGCGGTCCGATGCGTGCGGTGCTCGAAACCCTCGGCGTTCAGGACGTCGTGGGCAAGTCGACCGGCTCGTCGAACCCCTACAACATGGTGCGCGCGACCTTCGAGGCGCTGAAGGCTCAGTCTTCGCCCCGCCAGGTCGCCGCCAAGCGCGGCAAGAAGGTCTCCGACGTGATCGGCCGTCGCGCCGACGGCGCCTCGGCGGCTCAACCCGCCGCGGATGCGGAAGGTTAAGCTCATGGCTCAGATCAAAGTTCGCCAGACCGGCAGCCCGATCCGCCGGACCAAGGACCAACGCGCCACGCTCATCGGCCTCGGCCTGAACCGCGTGGGCCGCGTCTCCACCCTGGAAGACACGCCTGCCGTCCGCGGCATGGTGGCCAAGGTGGCTCACCTCGTCGAGGTGGTGGAATAGCCATCGGTTTCGTGCCATAGGCACGGACCCCAAGGGCGAGGCGAGAGCCTCGCCCGTCGGCGTTTTGGCCGACCTGTTTTCTTCAGCCGAGTCGGGGCGACGCCCTGGCGCCACATCTCCGAGGAGAGGCACATGACCAAGCTCAACGAACTCGCTCCGCGCGAAGGCTCCACCAAGAACCGCATGCGCGTCGGCCGCGGCCCGGGCTCGGGCAAGGGCAAGACCGCCGGTCGCGGCGTGAAGGGCCAGAAGGCGCGCACGGGCGTGTCGATCGCCGGCTTCGAAGGCGGCCAGATGCCGCTGCACATGCGTATGCCGAAGCGGGGCTTCAACAGCCTCAACCGCAAGGACTTCGCCGAGGTGAACCTGTGGCGCATCGAGCAAGCGATCACCGCCGGCAAGCTCGACGCCAAGGGCGCCATCGACGCCGAGGCCCTGGTGAAGGCCGGTGTGATCCGTCGCGTGAAGGACGGCGTGAAGCTGCTGGGCAAGGGCGAGCTGAAGACGAAGCTCGACCTGACCGTCTATTCGGCCACGGCCGCGGCCCGCGCGGCCGTCGAGAAGGCCGGCGGCAAGCTCACCACCACCAAGGTGGAAGCCCCCGCGGACGCTTCGGCGGAAGCCTAAGTCACACCGTGACGTCGCCGGCCTCGCTATCGCGGCCGGCGCGTCCTATGTGAGCGTGACTACGAGTCAGGGGATACGCTGAATGGCTTCGGCCGCCGAACAGCTCGCCGCGAACATGAACTTCGGGTCCTTTGCGAAGGCCACCGAACTTCACAAGCGAATCTGGTTCACCCTTCTGGCGATGATCGTCTACCGGGCGGGGTGCTACATCCCGATCCCCGGCATCGACGCCGCCGCCCTGCAGCAGGCGTTCCAGGGCCAGGCCCAGGGCATCCTGGGCATGTTCAACATGTTCTCGGGCGGCGCCGTCGAGCGGATGGCGCTCTTCGCCCTGAACGTGATGCCGTACATCTCGGCCTCGATCATCGTTCAGCTCCTCGGCACCGTGTATCCGCCGTGGGAGAAGCTGCGGAAGGAAGGCGGCGAAGCCGGCCGCAAGCAGCTCAACCAGTACACCCGCTACCTCACTGTCGTGCTGGCGCTGTTCCAATCGTTCGGCATCGCGATGGGCCTCTCGCAGAGCCCCGGCCTTGTCGAGAACCCCGGCATGTTCTTCGTGATCTCGACGGTCGTCACCCTGACCGGCGGCACGATGTTCCTGATGTGGCTGGGTGAGCAGATCACCAGCCGCGGCGTCGGGAACGGCATCAGCCTGATCATCTTCGCCGGCATCGTGGCGGTCCTGCCGCGCTACGTCGCCCAGGCCTTCGAGATGGCCCGCACGGGCGCCATGAGCGGCGCGGCCCTGTTCATGATCGCCGCCCTGGTGATCGGCGTCACCGTCGCCATCGTCTTCATGGAGCGCTCGCAGCGCCGCCTCCTGGTGCAGTACCCGAAGCGCCAGATGGGCAACCGCATGTTCGGCGGCGACACTTCGTTCCTGCCGCTGAAGATCAACACCGCCGGCGTCATTCCGCCGATCTTCGCCTCCAGCTTGCTCCTGCTGCCGACGACGGTGATGGGCTTCGCCGCCCAGGCGGACCTGCCGGACTACATGCAGTGGCTGCCGGGCCTCACCGGCCAGCTGCAGCACGGCCAGCCCCTGTTCATGGTGCTGTATGGCCTGCTGATCGTGTTCTTCTGCTTCTTCTACACGTCCATCGTCTTCAACCCCGAGGACACGGCGGAGAACCTGCGCAAGTACGGCGGCTTCCTGCCGGGCATCCGTCCGGGCAAGCGGACCGCGGAATATCTCGACTTCGTGCTGACCCGCCTGACGGTGATCGGCGCAGCCTACATCACGCTCGTCTGCCTGCTGCCGGAGGCCATGATCGGCTTCTACAACGTGCAGTTCTACATGGGCGGCACCAGCCTGCTGATCGTGGTCAGCGTCACCATGGACACGGTGGCCCAGATCCAGTCGCACCTGCTGGCGCACCAGTACGAAGGGCTGATCAAGAAGTCGAAGCTGCGCGGCGGCCGCCAGCGTTAGCCTGAACTTGAGGGAGAGGCGCCGGCGCCGCCAAGAGCGCCGGCGAGGGGAGGGCAGCTGCCGATGAACCTGATCCTGTTCGGACCGCCTGCGGCGGGCAAGGGGACCCAGGCCAAGCGCCTGGTCGAAGAGCGGAACATGGTCCAGCTCTCGACCGGCGACATGCTGCGCGCCGCCATCGCGTCGGGCTCCGATCTCGGCAAGCGCGTCGAAGGCATCATGCAGCGCGGCGAGCTGGTCTCGGACGAGATCGTCATCGAGCTGATTGAGAGCCGCCTGCCCGAGGCCGAGGCCGCCGGCGGCGCCATCTTCGACGGCTTCCCCCGCACGCTGGCCCAGGCCCAGGCTCTGGACGTGATGCTGAAGGGCCGCGGCCGCCAGATCGACCAGGTCGTGCGCCTGAAGGTGGATGACGAGGTGCTGACCCAGCGCATCGCCGGCCGTTACGCCGAATCCGGCCGTCCCGACGACAATCCGGAAAGCTTCAAGGTCCGCCTCGGCGCCTACAACGCCCAGACCGCGCCGCTGCTGCCCTACTACGAAGAGCAGGGCAAGCTGGTGGAGGTCGACGGCATGGGCTCGATCGACGCCGTCGCCGCGGCCATCGACGCCGCGTTGGACCGGGCGTGATTCCCGCCCGACGCGTGCCGACGACCGTCTTCTCGGCAGGCATGGCCAAGTTGCCAGCCAGCGCGACGCATGTTTTCCTTAACCATCCCTGGGCTATGTCCGCAGGGACGAAGCTTTCCAGCGCGGGAAGGGGCGAACCCCTTGCGCGCGCAGGAAATCGTTCACATTTGGACGTTTCCGCCATTGACGGAGACGCGCCGATCCCTATAACGAAGCGCTTCCGCGAAAGAGCGCGAGGGACGCGCCGGCCTATGCCTATGGCAGCAAGGGGCCGGGGCGCCGTTCGCGCTTCTCTTGCGTGATCCAGGAGATTACCTCACGTGGCCCGTATCGCTGGCGTCAACATTCCCACCAATAAGCGCGTGATCATCGCGCTGCAGTACATCCATGGCATCGGCCAGGCGAAAGCCCGCGAGATCGTCAGTAAGGTCGGCATTGAGGACGCTCGCCGCGTCAACCAGCTGACCGACCAGGAAGTCCTGCAGATCCGCGAGACGATCGACCGCGACTACCTCGTCGAAGGCGACCTGCGTCGCGAGACGGCGGTCAATATCAAGCGCCTGATGGACCTGGCCTGCTACCGCGGCCTGCGTCACCGCAAGGGCCTCCCGGTCCGCGGTCAGCGCACGCACACCAACGCCCGGACCCGCAAGGGCCCGGCCAAGCCGATCGCCGGCAAGAAGAAGTAAGAGAGTCTAGCTCCGATGGCCAAGGAACCGGCGCGCGTCAAACGCCGCGAGCGCAAGAACATCACGTCGGGCGTCGCCCACGTGAACGCCTCGTTCAACAACACGATGGTGACCATCACCGACGCCCAGGGGAACACCATCTCCTGGTCGAGCGCCGGCCTCATGGGCTTCAAGGGCTCGCGGAAGTCGACGCCCTACGCCGCCCAGATGGCCGCCGAGGACGCGGGCCGCAAGGCCGCCGAGCATGGCGTGCGCACCCTGGAAGTGAACGTCTCGGGCCCCGGTTCGGGCCGCGAGTCGGCGCTGCGGGCTCTCCAGGCCGTCGGCATGACGATCACCACCATCCGCGATGTGACCCCGATCCCGCACAACGGCTGCCGTCCGCCGAAGCGCCGTCGGGTCTGAGTAACATCGTACTGCAATTCAAGGCGCCGGACCGCGTTCGCGGCCGGCGATCCTGCGTTCCGAGGGACACCCTGTGATCGAAAGAAACTGGAACGAGCTTATCCGTCCCGAGAAGCCGCAGATCGAGACCGGCGCGGACGCCAGCCGCAAGGCGCGTCTGGTGGCCGAACCGCTCGAGCGCGGCTTTGGCGTGACGCTCGGCAACAGCCTGCGCCGAGTCCTGCTGTCGTCGCTGCAAGGCGCCGCGGTGACCGCCGTCCAGATCGACGGCGTGGTCCACGAGTTCTCATCGCTGGAAGGCGTGCGTGAGGACGTCGTCGACATCGTCCTGAACATCAAGCAGCTGGCGCTGCGGATGCACGCTGAAGGCCCGAAGCGCATGACGCTCCGCGCGACCGGCCCGGGCCCCGTGACGGCCAGCCAGATCGAGGCTCCGGCCGACATCGAGATCCTGAACGGCGACCACGTGCTCTGCACGCTGGACGACGGCGCCCAGGTCCGCATGGAATTCACGGTCCAGACCGGCAAGGGTTACGTCCCGGCCGAGATGAACCGTCCGGAAGACGCTCCGATCGGCCTGATCGCCGTCGACAGCCTGTTCTCGCCGGTCAAGCGCGTCGCCTACCGCGTCGAGCCGACCCGCCAGGGCCAGAGCCTCGACTACGACAAGCTGATCATGGAGGTGGAAACCAACGGCGCGGTCAGCCCCGTTGACGCCGTGGCCTACGCCGCGCGCATCCTCCAGGACCAGCTGCAGATCTTCATCACTTTCGAAGAGCCGAAGAAGAAGGTCGAAGGCGAGGCCAAGCCGGAACTGCCGTTCAACCCGGCGCTGCTGAAGAAGGTCGACGAGCTCGAGCTGTCGGTCCGTTCGGCGAACTGCCTGAAGAACGACAACATCGTCTACATCGGCGACCTGATCCAGAAGACGGAAGCCGAGATGCTTCGCACGCCGAACTTCGGCCGGAAGTCTCTGAACGAGATCAAGGAAGTGCTCGCCGGCATGGGTCTGCACCTCGGCATGGACGTGCCGAACTGGCCGCCGGAGAACATCGAAGAGCTGGCGAAGAAGTTCGAAGACCAGATGTAATCGAGCTACCGCGCCACTCCGGGCCGCTTAGGCGGTCTGGGCCCGGTGAAGCCGCAACAGCGGTGGAGGGCCTCGGCGCTTCGCAATGACCCAGGCGGGAGCCAGGCTGGGATTGGTCAGGTAAGCGGGCAGGTAAGCCCAGGAGATACGAGATGCGTCACGGTAAAGCCCACCGCAAACTGGGTCGTACGACCGCCCACCGCACCGCCATGTTCGCCAACATGTCGGCCAGCCTGATCAAGCACGAGCAGATCGTGACCACCCTGCCGAAGGCGAAGGAACTGCGTCCCTTCGTCGAGAAGCTGGTGACGCTGGCCAAGCGCGGCGATCTGCACGCCCGCCGCCAGGCGATCAGCCACGTCCGCGACGTCGCGCAGGTCGGCAAGCTGTTCGCCGTTCTCGGCCCGCGTTACGCCGAGCGCAACGGCGGCTACATCCGCGTCCTGAAGGCCGGCTATCGCCACGGCGACAACGCGCCGATGGCCGTCATCGAGTTCGTGGACCGCGATCCGGCCGAGAAGGGCAAGGACTCGGGCCCCGTGGCCGAAGCCGGCTTCGAAGCCTAAGCCGCACGCGACAACTTCACGAAGGCCCCGGACAGCGATGTCCGGGGCTTTTGCTATTGCCAGATAGTTGCAAAATGAGTTAACTATTGCCGTAATGAGCAAGGAGCTTGTCGTGGCCGATCGGAACTCGCTGACCTCCGCCCTCTGCTACCGAGACCCCAAGGCCGCCCTGAAGTTCTTGGAGGCCGCCTTCGGATTCGAGCTGGTCATGCTCATCGAGGACGACGAGGGAAACCTGGCTCACTCCGAGATGCGCTATGGCGACAGCCTGATCATGATCGGGACGGAGTGGACCGACGACCACAAGAGCCCGGCCTCGCTGCAAGGCAAGAACACCCAGACGGTCCACATCCACGTCGCCGATGACATCGACGCTCATTGCGAGCGTGCTCGCACAGCCGGCTTCGAAATCCTCATGGAGCCGGCAGACCAGTTTTACGGCGACCGAACCTACCGCTGCCGCGATCCCGAGGGACACTTCTGGACCGTTGGCCAGACCGTGCGCACGGTCAGCCGCGAGGACGCCGAGGCGGCCAGCGGCCTGAAGATCGAAGGCTGGGTTTGAGCGCCGCCGTCGACCGCACGCTCGCCGCACTGGCTGACCCGCACCGCCGGCGTGTCGTCGACCTGCTGGCGCAGCGGCCGCGGCCGGCCGGCGAGCTTGCCCGTGAGCTCGGCCTGTCGCCGCCGGCGATGAGCCGCCACCTGAAAGCGTTGCGGGCCGGCGGCCTCGTGCAGGAGTGCCACCCCGAGTTCGACGCCCGTGTCCGCATCTATGCCCTGAGGCCCGAACCCATGGTCCACCTGTTGCGCTGGCTGGAAGAGAGCGAGCGGCTCTGGAGCGAGCAACTCGCCGCCTTCAAGGCCCATGTCGAGAAGGACGCATGACCTCCAAGGTCTTCGTCGCGCTCCGGGTGAAGGCGTCGCCCGAGCGGGCCTTCTCGGCCTTCGTCGACGAGATCGGCTCCTGGTGGCGTCGCAATGGCCTGTTCCAGACCACGCCGCACGCGCCCGGGCGGCTGGCGTTCGAGCCAGGCGAGGGCGGCCGCCTGACCGAGACGCTCGAGAGCGGAAAGGTCTTTGAGATCGGCCGCGTCAGGGTCTGGGAGCCGCCGCGGCGGCTGGTCTTCTCCTGGCGGCAGGCGAGTTTCCCGCCCGAGCTTGTCACGGAAGTCGAGGTGACCTTCGAGCCCGTCGGCGCCGAGACCCGGGTGAGCGTCGAGCACCGCGGCTTCACGCAGGTGCCAGCCGACCACGTCGCCCGCCACGGCTTTCCCGACCAGGCGCTGCAGATGCGGCTGGCGGAGTGGTGGCGGGATCAGCTGCGCGCCGTAGGCGAGCGCGTCGCGTAACCGTGTTGCGCCGATGCGTGGCGCATTTCATCCTTACGCGGCAGGGGAGGACACATGACGGCGACATCGGCGAGCGGCCGCAGGGCCAGCTTCGGCTTCATCTTTGCGCTCGCGCTGATGAACTCGGTCTCGTTCGGGATCATGATCCCGATCCTGCCGAACCTCATCAAGCAGTTTACCGGCGGCGACACCGCCGCGGCGTCGGAATGGAACCTGGTCTTCGGCGCGACGTGGGGCCTGCTGCAGTTCGTCTGCGGGCCAATCCTGGGGTTGATGGCCGACCGCTGGGGCCGCCGCCCGGTGCTGCTGATCTCGCTGTTCAGCCTGGCCGTGGACTTCCTGTTCATGGCGTTCGCGCCGACCCTCTGGTGGCTGTTCGTCGGTCGCATCCTCAATGGGATGACGGCGGCGAGCTTCTCGACGGCCAGCGCCTATCTGGCGGATGTCACGCCGCCGGCCGAACGGGCCAAGGTGTTCGGCTGGATGAGCTCGGCGTTCAGCTTTGGCTTCATCTTCGGTCCGTTCATCGGCGGCTGGCTGGGCGAGGCAGACCTGCGCCTGCCGTTCATGGCCGCCGCCGCGCTCACGTTCGTAAACTGGCTCTACGGCTTTTTCATCCTCCCGGAGAGCCTGCCGCCCGAGCGGCGGGCTACGCGCTTCGATTGGCGAAAGGCCAATCCGCTCGGCTCGCTGACGCTGCTTCGCGCACACCGCGGGCTGCTGCCGCTGGCCGGCGTGGGCCTGCTGTTCCAGATCGCGCACGTGGTGCTGCCGACCATCTTCGTTCTGTATCTGGGCTACCGTTATGGCTGGACGCCCAAGGTCCTGGGCTCGATCTTCCTGGCGACGGGCATCTCGGGCGTGATCGTCCAGGCTCTGCTGGTCGGGCCGATCGTCAAGGCGGTGGGCGAGCGCAACGCCGTGCTGATCGGCACGGCTGCGGGCGCCATCGCCTTCGCCTGGTATGCCGGCGCTCCGACGGGCACGCTGTACCTCATAGGCATCCCGATCTTTGCCTTCACGGGCCTGATCACGCCGGGGCTTCAGGGCTTGATGACCCAACGGGTGGGGTCGCATGAGCAGGGGCAACTTCAGGGCGCGAACCAAAGCCTGATGGGGCTCGCCTCGATCTTCGGGCCCATCATCTTCGGCGAAACTTTCGCTTGGTCGCTCCGGCACGAGGGTTTCCACCTCCCGGGCCTGGCCATCTATGTCGCCGCGGCGCTCATGGCTGGCGCGTTCCTGCTGGCGGTCGCTACCGCAAGGGCGCGGGAGTCGGCTCCGCAGCCGGCTTGAAACTTCGCCATTTTTGCGCCTGAAACCTCGGGCGATTTCCGATGGTTGACCGTCTTTCCGGAGACCCCATGCGCGCTTACCGCGTCCTCGCTTCCACCGCCGTCCTGGCGGCCCTGATCGTCCAGCCCGCCGCCGCCCAAGGTCTGACCCAGGGCCTGGCCGCGCCGAACCGCGCGCCGCCGGCCAATGTCGTGGCCATGAAGAGCTCGTTCGCGCCGGTCGTCAGCCGCGCGGCCCCCGCCGTGGTCAACATCTCGGCCAAGCGGCTGGTCCGCCAGCAGACCGACCCCTTCTGGCAACTGTTCGGCCTGGGCGCCCCGCGGGCGCGGGTCCAGGGCTCCCTCGGCTCGGGCGTCATCGTCCGGCCCGATGGGGTCATCGTCACCAACAACCACGTGGTCGAGGGCGGCCAAGAGATCACCGTGGCGCTCGCCGACCGCCGCGAGTTCCCGGCCCGCATCCTGCTGGCCGACCCGCGCACGGACCTGGCGGTCCTGAAGATCGACGTGCCGGCGGGCGAGCGCCTGCCCGTGCTGCCGATCGACGATTCGGGCGACATCCAGGTCGGCGACCTGGTGCTGGCCATCGGCGATCCTTTCGGCGTCGGCCAGACCGTGACCAACGGCATCGTCTCGGCCCTGAACCGCACCACCGACTCCGGCGAGGGCGCCGGCGCCTACATCCAGACCGACGCCGCCATCAATCCCGGCAACTCGGGCGGCGCGCTGGTCGACATGGATGGGGACCTGGTGGGTGTAAACAGCTTCATCCTGTCGCGCTCAGGCACGTCCTCTGGTGTGGGTTTCGCCATCCCCGCCGCCGTGGTCCGCCGGGTTGTGGAGACGGCCGCGGGCGGCGGCCGCGCCGTGGTCCGCCCGTGGCTGGGCGCCCGCACCCAGAGCGTGACGGCGGAGATCGCCCGCTCCCTTGGGCTGCCGCTGCCGCAGGGCGCGCTTGTGGCCGACGTCTGGCCAGCCGGCCCCGCGGCGCATGCGGGCCTGCGCCAGGGCGATGTGGTGACGACCGCAGACGGCCGGCCCGTCGTGGACGCGGCCAGCTTGAACTACGTCTTCGCCACCAAGCGCCCAGGCGACACGGTGCAACTGGGCGTGCGCCGCGAAGCCGGCCGCGAACAGACTCTGACCGTTCGCGCCGAGGCGCCGCCGGCCAGTCCCGCTCGCGATCAGCGGACGATCGCGGGCCAGAATCCGCTGAACGGCGCGACGGTGATCAACCTGTCGCCGGCCGTCGCCGACGAGCTGGGTCTCGACCCCTTCCTGGGGCCGGGCGTGCTGATCTCGGCCGTGGGCCGGGGCTTCGCGGTCGGCGCCGGCTTCCGGCCGGGCGACCTGATCCGCTCGGTGAACGGCAGCCGGATCGGGAACGTCCGTGACCTGAACGCCGCCCTGGAGACGCCTGCTCGCGGCTGGCAGATCACGCTCGAGCGCAACGGCCAGACGATCACCGCCAACTTCTGACCGCGCCTGTGCTAAGCCGCCCGTCATGGCCGATCTCTTCGAAGCCGCGGGCCTGACGCCCCAGCAGCCGTCGCCGCTGGCCGACCGCCTGCGCCCGCAGCGGCTGGACGAGGTGGTGGGGCAGGAGCATCTCCTGGGGCCCGAGGGCCCGATCCGCCGCATGGCGGAGGCGAAACGCCTGTCGTCGATGATCCTCTGGGGCCCGCCCGGCACCGGCAAGACGACGATCGCCCGTCTGCTGGCCAAGGAAGCCGGCTACGAGTTCATGCAGCTGTCGGCGGTGTTCTCGGGCGTCGCCGACCTGAAGAAGGCCTTCGAGCAGGCGCGGCAGCGTCGCCTGGCCGGTCAGGCGACGCTGCTGTTCGTCGACGAGATCCACCGCTTCAACCGCGCCCAGCAGGATGGCTTCCTGCCGTTCGTCGAGGAGGGGATCGTCACTCTCGTCGGCGCGACGACAGAGAACCCCTCGTTCGAGCTGAACGGGGCGCTGCTGTCGCGCAGCCAGGTCTATGTCCTGAAGCGGCTGGATGAGGAGGCGCTGGAAGCCCTGCTCGCCAAGGCCGAAGAGCATGAGCAGAGGCTGCTGCCGCTCGAGCCGGAGGCGCGCGCGGCGCTGATTGCGCTGGCCGACGGCGACGGCCGCTACCTGCTGACGTTGTCGGAAACGCTCTTCAATATCGCTTCTGCCAAGCCGCTGACGACGAAGGAGCTGGGCCAGATCCTGCAGAAGCGGAGCCCGGCCTACGACAAGGACCGCGAGGAGCACTACAACCTCGTCTCGGCGCTGCATAAGTCGATCCGCGGGTCGGACCCCGACGCGGCGCTCTATTGGCTCGCCCGGATGCTCCAGGGCGGCGAGGATCCGCTGTTCATCGCCCGCCGGCTGATCCGCACCGCGGCGGAGGACATCGGTGAGGCCGATCCGATGTCGCTGGTGCTCGCGAACGCCGCCAAGGACACCTACGACTTCCTGGGAAGCCCCGAGGGCGAGCTGGCCCTGGCGCAGTTGGTGGTGCACCTGGCGGCCGCGCCGAAGTCGAACGCCGTCTACGTCGCCTACAAGGAAGCCATGCGGGCGGCCAAGGAAACCGGCTCGCTGATGCCGCCCAGCCATATCCTGAACGCGCCGACGCGCCTGATGAAGGACCTCGGCTACGGCAAGGGCTACGCCTACGACCACGATACGGCGCAGGGCTTCTCGGGCCAGGACTACTTCCCGGACGGCATGGAGCGGCGGCAGTTCTATCGGCCGCGCGGGGAGGGCTCGGAGGCGCGGATCAAGGAGCGACTCGAACGCTGGGCGGCGATGCGGCGCGGCGACGGATAATCACCGATCATTGTTATTCCGAATGGTCAGGCCTAGGCTCGTCTCAGTCTCTTGGGAGGGAGCGACAATGACCACCATGGATAATCCGACCGCCGGCCGCACGCCCTGGCACCTCTGGCTCGTGGGCCTCGTGGCCGTGCTGTGGAACGCCTTCGGTTGCTACGACTACACGATGACGACGCTGCAGGGCGACGCCTGGCTCCGGCAGATGAAGATGACCGAGGCGCAGATCACCTACTTCAACGCCATGCCGGCCTGGATGACGGCGGTGTGGGCGATCGGCGTCTGGGGCGGTTTGCTGGGCGCAATCCTGCTGCTGGTCCGCCGCAAGCTGGCGACGCCGGTGTTCGCCGTCTCGCTGGCGGCCTACCTGTTGAGCCTCGTGTACTACTACGTGCTGACGGACGGCATCGCGGCCATGGGCCAATCGATGATCCCGATGAACATCGCGATCCTCATCGGCTGCCTGTTCTTCCTCTGGTACGCCTGGACGATGACGAAGCGGGGCGTCCTCCGCTAGATGGCGGTGTGAAAGCGCCGAAAACCGACAAAAAGCCTATCCAACTCACTCCGGGCGAGGTCGCTCTCGTCCGGAGCCTGGTCCTCTACGAGGACGCCGACATCCTGGCCCTGAACAAGCCCGCGGGACTCTCCAGCCAGGGCGGCCGCGGTCAGGTGAACACCCTGGACGAGCTGCTGTGGGCGTTTGCAAAGCCCGGCAAGGCCCGGCCGCGCCTGATCCATCGTCTCGATCGCGACACCTCGGGCGTGATCCTCACCGCCAAGACCAAGCCGGCCGCAGGTTTCCTCGGCAAAGCTCTGATGAAGCGGTCCTTTTCCAAGACATATCAGGCCATCGTCACGCCAGGCGCGCCCGAACCCGCCAAGGGCGTCATCGACCTGCCGCTACGCCGCGACGAGCAGGGCCGCGAGGCCTACATGCGGGTCTGTCCGCCCGACCACGCCGACGCCGAGACCGCCGTTTCGCGCTATCGGACGCTGAAGCTCGGCGAGGGCGCCGCCTTGCTGGAACTGGAGCCTGAGACGGGCCGCATGCATCAGCTTCGCGTGCACCTGGCCGCCATCGGCCGACCCATCGTCGGGGACGCGCGCTATGGCGGGGCGCTCATGGTGGCGGGACATCCCGTGCCACGTCTGATGCTGCATGCCAGAGCCCTCGCATTCCCGCACCCGGCCGGCGGGACGAAGCTGCTGGAGGCCGAACCGCCCGCGGACATGGCCGAGCTGGTCAAGGCGCTAGGCCTCGGCTGAGGCCACGCGGAACGTCGGCCGCCGTTCATCTGTTTCCGAGTACAAGCGGCGGAACCGCAAAGCTTTTCGCCCTCAGAGGCCCGACGATGAAACGCCTGATCCTCCCTGCGCTGGCCGGCGTCGCCCTGGCCGCCCTCGCGTTGGCTGGCTGCGCCACCCAGCCTACCGTCTACCAGGCCGCGGCTGCGCCCGCCGCCGTGGGCTACTCCGACTACCGGATCGAAAACGACCGCTTCCGGGTGACCTTCCAGGGCGGTCCCGGCGCCTCGCCGCAGTACGTCAGCGACCTGGCGCTGCTGCGCGCGGCCGATCTCGCGATCGCCAGCGGCTACGACTGGTTCCGCGTCACCGATCGGTTCACCCAGGGCCGCGGCGACAGCGGCCCTCGCGTGGGTCTGGGTCTGGGCGGCGCGGACTTCGGCCGGCGTTCCAGCGTCGGCGTCGGCCTCGGCACCAGCTTCAGCCTGGGCGGCGGGCCGAGCGTCCAGGTCACCCTCGAGGTGATGATGGGCAAGGGCGAGCGGCCGCGAGACCGCGACACCTACGACGCCCGCTCGCTGCGCCAGAACCTCGCGCCGCGCGTCTAGCGCGGGTCCGTCTTCCGTCCCGGCCGCGCCCGGCGCATAAGGGCGCGATGCAAGCTCTCCTGCTCGTCGGAGCCGGCGGCGCGGCCGGCGCCGTTGCGCGCTACCTCCTGGGCGTCCAGACCCTCCGCTGGTTCGGCCGTTCCTGGCCCGTCGGCACCTTCACGGCCAATGTCGTCGGCGGCTTCTTGATGGGCCTGCTGGCCGGCGTCCTCGCCCACCGTGGGGAAGGCGGCGAGGCCTGGCGCCTGCTGCTGGGCGTCGGCGTGCTGGGCGGCTTCACCACCTTCTCGGCCTATTCCCTCGAGGTCGCCCTGATGATCGAGCGCCGCGCGTTGGGCCAGGCCTTGGCCTACGGCCTGGGTTCGGCCGTGCTGTCGGTCGCCGCGCTCTTTGCCGGCCTCATGCTCGCCCGCCGGGTGTTCGCATGAAGGAGGTGAAGACGCTTTGGGTGGACAAGGCCGAGGACGGCGTCCGCCTCGACCGATGGTTCAAGCGCCGCTGGCCGCACCTGAACCACATCCAGCTCCAGAAGCTGACCCGCTCGGGCCAGATCCGGGTCGACGGCGCCCGCGCCAAGCCCGACACCCGGCTGACCGCCGGCGCTCAGGTCCGCGTGCCGCCGCTGCCGGACGCGCCGGCGCCGCGCGCCAAGGGCGAGCTCGATCCGCGCGACATCGCCTACGCCAAGAGCCTGGTGATCTATGAGGACGAGGACGTGCTCGCCCTGAACAAGCCCTCGGGCCTCGCTGTCCAGGGCGGCACCAAGACCACCCGCCACGTCGACGGCCTGCTGTCGGCGTGGGGCGAGGGCATGGAGCGGCCACGGCTGGTCCATCGCCTGGACCGCGACACCTCGGGCGTCCTGGTGCTGGGCAAGTCGCCGGCCGCGACCGCGAAGCTCGCCGGGGCGTTCGCCAAGCGGAAGACGCAGAAGATCTACTGGGCGCTGGTTGCGGGCCTGCCGAAGCCGGGCGAGGGCCTGCTGGAGCTGCCGCTCGCCAAGAAGGGCGTCGGCGACCGCGAGATGATGGTCCCGACCGACGCCAAGGACCCGCGCGCTGAAAGCGCCGAGACCGAGTTCGTCACCCTGGCCCGGGCCGCCGACAAGGCCGCGTGGATGGCGCTGTGGCCGCACACCGGCCGGACTCACCAGTTGCGCGCCCACATGCTGGCCATGGGCCATCCGATTTTGGGCGATCCCAAGTACAAGACCGACGCCTCGGCCGAGCTGTCCGGCGACCTTAAGCTGCAGCTGCATGCCCGCCGCCTGGTGCTGCCGCATCCCTCGCGCGGGATGCTTCTGCTGGAAGCGCCGATCGGCAAGGAGATGAAGGCCGGCTTCGAGCGTTTCGGCTTCGACCAACACGAGGCCGACCCCGAGCCGTTCGGCCGGCGACGCTAGGGCGACATCCAGGAGTTTTCGACGTGGTTGTGAAGGGCTTCGTGGAGCCGGGCGAAAAGCCCCGGCGGTTCTACAAGGACGTGACGGTGGTCGCGGCCGAGGGCGGCTTCGGAATTCAGCTGGACGGCCGCAACCTGCGCACGCCGAAGGGCAAGATGTTCACGGCGCCGACGCAAGCCATCGCCGACCAGGTCGCCGCCGAGTGGGCCGCCCAGGGTGAGCACCTCGAGCTGGCCGAGATGCACGCCAATCGCCTCGCCAACACGGCGCTGGAATCGATCCCCGGCAACCGCGACGCCGTAGCCGATCAGATGGCGCAGTACGCTGGCGCGGACCTCGTCTGCTACTTCGCGGAAGGCCCTGCCGCCCTGATCGATCGCCAGACGGCGGCCTGGGGACCGATGCTGGAGCGAGCAGAGGCGGAGGAGGGGCTCACCTTCGTCCGCGCGGAGGGCATCGTGCACAGGGATCAGCCGTCCGAGACCCTGGCGCGTGTGCGGGCGCTGGCGGCGGGACTGGACGACTTCACCCTGGCCGGCTTCGCGTTCGGCGTCGCCCTGTTCGGCTCGACGGTGCTGGCCATCGCGCTGCTGCGCGGCTGGGTGACTGGCGAGGCGGCCTTCGAGCTCTCCCGCGTCGACGAGACGTTCCAGGAGGAGAAGTGGGGCGTCGACGAGGAGGCCGCCGAGCGCGCCGCGCGGCTCCGGGGCGAGGCCGCCGTCCTCGAGCGCTGGTTCCGCGGCGTGCGGGCGTAACCTTAACCGTCCCACGTTGGCGCCGCGCTTGCGCCGAGAAGTCCGTCCGGATGGCGATTGTGCCGCTCCGGCACGGAGTCCGACGTGGTTTCGAGCGTCTCAGCCCTGAAGCATCTCTCCGCCGGCCGGTGGCCGGTCGCTTCCGTGCGCCCGATGGCTGCGTCCCACTCCGAGACGACCCAGAAGAAGGCGGAAGAGCCGCGGGAAGGCCGGGGGGCCGAGAAGCGCGCCGTGAACGCCTCCGGGCGGGTCGTGGACAACAAGGCCGAGCTCTCCTCGGCCGCGATGGCGGCTCTGCTCCGCGTTCAGGAGCGACACACGACCAGCGATCTCTTCGACCGGCTGGAGGACGTTCTGGGGGGCGTTCTCGAACGGCTGGCCGAGCGCTGGGAGCGCAAGAAGCCCAAGCCGCCGAAGCCCCACGACCCGCCCCCTTCGCCGCCGCCGGTGGTCCAGCCGCCGCCCGTCGTTCAGCCGCCTCCGGTGGTGGCGCCGCCCCGGCCCGTGGTGGTCGTTGATGATCCGGCGCCGGCCCGCTACCTCGAAAGCGTCCTGGAGCGCCTGCGGGCGACGTCGCCCAGCGCGCCGCCGGCGCTGCCGTTCTCGCAACGCAGCGAGAAGCGCGGCCGGTCCGCCACGCCCGCCGCTCCGGCCAGCCTCGGCGCCTTCTACACCCCGGGCGTCTTCACCCAGGCCCAGGCCGGCGCGATGCGCACGGTGACCCAGGGCCAGGCCGGCCTCGCGCTGCTGCAGGCCGCCGCCTACGCCCGGCCGCTGGCGAACCCGTTCCGCATCAACACCTTCGCCTAACCGTCTGCGGCGCGGCTCACCCCGCGTGAGCTTGCGTGGGCGGATGGTCCCGACTACCCCTTCACCAGCGTATTGAGGGGTCGTTCGTGAAGCACATCCTGGAAGAGCTCGAGAAGCGCCGCGAGGACGCCCGCCTGGGCGGCGGCGAGAAGCGGATCGCCGCGCAGCACGCCAAGGGCAAGCTCACCGCGCGCGAGCGGATCGACCTTCTGCTCGACGAAGGGTCGTTCGAGGAGTTCGACATGTTCGTCGAGCACCGCGTGACCGAATTCGGGATGGACAAGAACCGCATCCCCGGTGACGGCGTCGTCACCGGCTGGGGCACCATCAACGGCCGCGTCGTCTACGTCTTCTCCAAGGACTTCACGGTCTTCGGCGGCTCGCTGTCCAGCGCGCATGCCGAGAAGATCCTCAAGGTCCAGCGCCAGGCCCTGAAGGTCGGCGCGCCGATCATCGGCCTGTTCGACGCCGGCGGAGCCCGTATCCAGGAGGGCGTGGCGGCCCTGGGCGGCTATGCGGACATCTTCCTCGAGAACACCCTGGCCTCGGGCGTGATCCCGCAGATCAGCGTCATCATGGGCCCGTGCGCCGGCGGCGACGTCTATTCGCCGGCTATCACCGACTTCATCTTCATGGTGAAGGACACGTCCTACATGTACGTGACCGGCCCCGACGTGGTGAAGACCGTCACCCACGAGGACGTCAGCCACGAGGACCTGGGCGGCTATCGCGTTCACGCCATGAAGTCGGGCGTCGCCGACGGCGCCTTCGAGAACGACCTCGAGGCCCTGACCCAGGTCCGTCGCCTGATCGACTTCTTGCCGCTGTCGAACCGCGAGAAGCCGCCTGTCCGCGAGAGCTTCGACGACGCCGATCGCGAGGAGAGCTCGCTCGACACCCTGGTGCCGGCCAACCCGAACAAGCCCTATGACATGAAGGAGCTGATCCTGAAGGTCGTCGACGAGGCGGACTTCTTCGAGATCAGCCCGGACTTCGCCAAGAACATCGTGGTCGGCTTTGGCCGGATGGACGGCCAGACGGTGGGTATCGTGGCCAACCAGCCGCAGACCCTCGCCGGCGTGCTGGACATCGACAGCTCGCGCAAGGGCGCGCGCTTCGTGCGCTTCTGCGACGCCTTCGAGATCCCGATCGTCACCTTCGTGGACGTGCCGGGCTTCATGCCGGGCACCAAGCAGGAGCAGGGCGGCCTGATCCGCCACGGCGCCAAGCTGCTGTTCGCCTACGCCGAGGCCACCGTGCCGAAGATCACCGTCATCACTCGCAAGGCCTATGGCGGGGCCTATGACGTGATGAGCTCCAAACACATCCGCGGCGACGTGAACTATGCCTGGCCGACGGCTGAGATCGCCGTGATGGGCTCGAAAGGCGCCGTGGAGATCATCTTCCGGGCCGAGATCGGCGACCCGGACGCCATCGCGGCCCGCGAGGCCGAGTACAAGGCCCGCTTCGCCAACCCGTTCGTCGCCGCCTCACGCGGCTACATCGACGACGTGATCATGCCCCACGGGACGCGTCGCCGGATCGTGCGGGCGCTGAAGAGCCTGAAGGGCAAGCAGCTCCAGAATCCCTGGAAGAAGCACGACAACATCCCGCTCTAGCTGTTCGGGCGAGGGTTCCCGGAACAACCCTCGCCGTCCCTTGTTCTGCCAGGAAGCCCTTTGCCTGCAGAACAGGAGGATTCCCCATGCCCGATCGGTGGAACGAGGAGCGCGAACGGCGCTTGCGCGAGCGCAACTGGCGCAACGAGGCCTATGGCCGGGGCGCAGAGGACCAGCGGCCCGATCCGCGCCAGGGCCGGCTCTGGCAGGAAGACCGCAGCTTCGGCGACGACCGCAGCGGCCCGACGGGCGGCTACGGCGCCGAGGCGGGCTTCAGCGGCCGCGATGGCTACGAGAGCAGCTACCGCTCGAGCCGCGACCGCTTCGCCGCGCGCTTCGAAGGCCGAGATCGCGACCGTGTTTTCGGCGAGCGTGACAGCGGCGCCGAGTACAACCGCTCGAACGTGCAGTCGGGCGGCGGCGCCTATGGCGCGGGCGGCTCCTATGGCGGAGGCCAGAGCTATGGCCGTGGCGCCGGCGGCGGCCGCGAGCAGCGCGGCGGCGAAGGCCGGCCCGAGTGGCAGGACCGCGACTATCAGGGCGTGAGCCCGGCTTACGAGAACGGTGAGTATGACCTGGAGCGCGGCCGCAACATGCGGTTTGAGAGCCAGGACTACACCCGCGGTGGCCGCTTCTACGGCGACGACCAGCGCCAGCCGATCTACCGCCAGGAGTACGGCCAGGGCGGCCGGGAGTACGGCGACGTGCCGCGCGGCTATGACGCCGACCGCGACCTGGAGCGTCGCTACGCACGCGAGATGCAGCGCCCGGCTTCGGGCGGCACCGGCGGATATGACTTCGAGCGCGGCTACGGCGACGGCGGTCGCGGCGACGAACGTCAAGGCGTCCGCGACTGGCAGCGCGGCGGTGATCGGGACGACGATCGCGGCGAGCGCGGCCGCGGCATGGGCGGCGGCTTCCTGCAGCGAGCCAAGAGCTGGCTGGGCGAAGCCGTCGACGAGGTTCGCCGCGACCTCTCCGGCGAGCGCGGGCAGGGCGGCCAGGACGAGCGGGGCGGCCAGCGCTACAGCGCCGACTACAACCGTGAAGCCCGGTGGAGCGACGACCGTGGTCATCGCGGCCGGGGTCCGAAGGACTACAAGCGTCCCGACGAGCGGATCAGCGACGACGCCCACCAGCGGCTGACCGACGATTCCTGGCTGGACGCCTCGAACATCAACGTCTCGGTCTCGGGCGGCGAGCTGACGCTCTCCGGCACGGTCGAGAACCGCGAGGCCAAGCACCGCGCCGAGCGCTGCGTCGAGGACATCCCCGGCGTGCGCCATGTGCAGAACAATCTGCGCATCGACCAGGGCTCGTTCTTCACCAGCCCGACCAGCGGCTTCGGCGACAGCGCGCTGGAAGCCCAGATGCGCAAGGACGCCGGCGATGCCAACGCCAACGGTGGGACCAAGCCCGAGGACGACACCGCCGCCACGCGCTCGACGACGCGGCGGACGTAACGACTATCGCTCCTCCCCCGCCTCGCTGGGGAGGAGCCATCCTCAGTAGGCGAAGGCCCGGTAGGTCTCTTCCGGCTGCGCCGCCTCGGACTTCGTCTCGAAGACGGGGTTGTGGCGCAGCCACCGCCGCGCGCGCTCCGGCAGCGCCACCAGCACCTCGGCCGGGACACGGATGTTGACCTCCGGCCGGTGCAGCCAGCGGCGCGAATAGCCGATCACCACCATGGGCCGCGGCGCGCCCGTGCGGTTTGGCGTGCCGCGATGGATGTGGCGCACGTCGCGGATCATCACGTCGCCACGGGCCATGTAGGCCTTCACCAGCGGGATCTCGCCGCCGGCGACCTTGGCCATGCCCTCGTCCTTGGAAAGCATGTGGGTGCCCGGCGCGTACTCCATCGGGCCGTTCTCATCGGTGACGTCCACCAGCGGGAAGTTCACCGCCAGCTGGTAGGGCGGGGTCTCGACGCCGCTCTCAGGAAACAGCAGCTGGGTGTCCCGGTGCAGGTCCTGGTGCTCGGAGCCCAGCATCGGCGTGTCGCTGGCCAGCTGGCACATGACGCCGTCGGCGCCGACCAGCTCTCCGACCACCGCCATGATCGCGTCGTTGTCGACGATGGACGCGTCGGCCCACAGGTCCTGGAAGGGCAGGGTGACGTAGTAGCGGTGCGCCCCGCGGTTCGGGTTGTCGCCCTCCCGCCGGACGGCGGCGGCCAGCAGCGGCCCGAAGGCGGCATTCCAGGCGTCGATCGTGTCTGTGGGGATCAGGCCCTTGAGGATGGTGACGCTGGTTTCCCGCACCTCGTCGGCATGGGCGCGGGCTTGATCGGTGGTGAGCTTCATGGGGCGTGTCCGGACGGAATGGACGCAAGATACCGCCGATCGAATTGCCAAGCTTTGCGGGCGGATCGTCGCAGCCGGGCGGCCATCCACAGCTATCGGTCGGCGAGCACCTCGGTGAGCGTGCGCCGCGAAAGCGCGGCGATCTCCGGATGGCTCTCCCGATAGAACGGGATCTGCACCAGGCTGATCGACAGCGCCCAGGCGCGGGCGCGGGTCCAGGCGGCGTCGTCGGCCTGCGTGGCGCGTCGGAAACGCTCGCGGGCAGAGGCATCGAAGATCATCCAGGCGACAGCGAGGTCGCACGCGGGATCACCCAGGCCAAGGCCGCCGAAGTCGATGACGGCCGACAGCCGGCTGTCGCGGGCCAGGATGTTGCCTTCGTGTAGATCGCCGTGGAGCCAGACAGGCGGGCCTTCGTAAGGCGGTGCGCTGGACATCTCCGCCCAGGCTTTGGTCACGGTCTCCAGGTCGAGCTCATCGGCCGCTTCGGCGATGGATTCGCGGGTGACGCCGTCGCGCTGCCGGAGCGGCACGCCGCGGTAGAAGTTGTGCGGCCCGGGTCCGGGGCCTCCCGCCGGGTCGATCCGATGCAGGGCCGCGATGAAGTCCGCCAGCGCGTCGGCCAGCGTCGCGTCGTTCAGCAGCACAGGCGGCAGGGTCTCGCCGGCGATCCACGGGCAAACAGTCCAGCGCCACGGATAATCCTCGGCCGGCCCGCCGAGGCCCAGAGGCGTGGGGACGGGGACGGGCAGGTGCGGCGCCAGCCGCGGCAGCCAGCGGTGTTCCTTCTCGGCTTGACCGGCGGCCCAGGCGACCCGCGGAAGCCGGACGGCCAGGTCATCGCCGAGCCGGAAGATGGCGTTGTCGGTCCCGGAGTGGCGGATCGGCGTCAGCGGCAGGTCCGCCCAGGCCGGGAACTGCGCCTGCAACAGGCGCCGGACCAGGCCGAGGTCGACGGTGCGCTCCTCGCGTTCCAGCCCGCCGCTCCGGCTAGTCGCCCAGCGTCGCCAGGAGTGCGGCGTTGTCGCCCCGGTGCATCGGATCGCGCAGCGGCTGGCCGCTCGCCACGAACTCGAGCGAGACCGAGTTGATGCAATAGCGCAGGCGCGACGGCGGCGGGCCGTCGGGAAAGACGTGGCCCTGGTGGCTGCCGCAGCGGGCGCACAGCGTCTCGATGCGGACCATGCCGTACGAGGTGTCGCGGATGCCCTGCACGTGGGTCTCGTCGAACGGCGCCCAGAACGAGGGCCAGCCGGTGCCGCTCTCAAACTTGGTCTGGTGCCGGAAGAGGGGCAGGGCGCAGAGGCGGCAGCAATAGACGCCGTCGTCCTTCTGATCGAGCAGGCCGCCGCAGAACGGGGCTTCCGTGCCATGGTGCAGGAGGACCTCGGCCTCCTCGCGGGACAGCCCGGCTTCGAGGCGCTTGCGTTCCTCTGCGTCAGGCGGCGAGAGGTCGAAACCGGAAGGGGAGACCGCTGGCGTGCTCATGTACGCCAATCTAAGGTCGCCGCTTCGCAAGTGAAAGACGCGAAGGCGGGAATGCGCCGCGCTGGCCGCCTTCCGGGGCCGCCTTTGAGGACTGTGGGCGTAAGGGACGGAATGTTTTCGAAGATCCTGATCGCGAACCGGGGCGAGATCGCCGTCCGGATCATCAAGACCTGCCGCCGGCTGGGCATCAAGACGGTGGTCGTCTACTCGGAAGCCGACGCCGACTCGATGGCCGTCGAAATGGCCGACGAGGCCGTCTTCATCGGCCCGCCGCCTGCGGCGCAGAGCTATCTGCTGCAGGACAAGATCGTGGACGCCGTGCGCCAGACGGGCGCCGAGGCCGTCCACCCGGGCTTCGGCTTCCTGTCCGAGAACGCCAGCTTCGCCCGCAGGCTCGCCGCCGAGAGCATCGTCTTCATCGGCCCGAACCCCAAGGCCATCGAGGCCATGGGCGACAAGATCGAGTCGAAGAAATTCGCCGCGAAGGCGGGCGTCTCGACCGTGCCCGGCCACGTCGGCGAGATCGACGACACGGCGCACGCCATCAAGATTGCCGAGGAGATCGGCTATCCGGTGATGATCAAGGCGTCGGCCGGCGGCGGCGGCAAGGGCATCCGGGTGGCCTGGAACCGCAAGGACGTAGAGGAGGGCTTCCCGGCCGTCCGCGCCGAAGCCAAGGCCAGCTTCGGCGACGACCGCATCTTCATCGAGAAGTTCATCGAGAGCCCGCGCCACGTCGAAATCCAGGTGCTGGGCGACAAGCACGGCAACGTCGTCCACCTCTTCGAGCGCGAGTGCTCGATCCAGCGCCGGAACCAGAAGGTCATCGAAGAGGCGCCGAGCCCGCTGCTCGACGAGAAGACCCGCAAGGCGATGGGCGACCAGGCCGTCGCCCTGGCCCAGGCGGTCGGCTACGACAGCGCCGGCACCGTGGAATTCGTGGCCGGCCAGGACCGCAGCTTCTTCTTCCTCGAGATGAACACCCGCCTACAGGTGGAGCATCCGGTGACCGAGATGATCACCGGCGTCGACCTCGTGGAGCAGATGATCCGCTCGGCGGCCGGCGAGAAGCTGGCCTTCGGGCAGAAGGACCTGAAGATCAACGGCTGGGCGATGGAGAGCCGGATCTACGCCGAGGATCCGTATCGCGGCTTCCTGCCGTCGATCGGCCGCCTGGTGCGCTACGAGCCGCCCGTCGAAGGTGATGCGGGTCCGGCCAAGGTGCGCAACGACGCCGGCGTTCGCGAGGGCGACGAGATCTCGATGTTCTACGACCCGATGATCTCCAAGCTGTCGACCTGGGGGAAGACGCGGGACGCGGCGATCGACGCCATGGGCCGGGCGCTGGAAGACTTCCACATCGAGGGCCTCGGCCAGAACATCCCGTTCCTGGCCGCCGTCATGGACCAGCCGCGGTTCCGCTCGGGCAAGCTGTCGACCAACTACATCAAGGACGAATTCCCGGACGGCTTCCACGGCCTGCCGCCGACCGACGAGCAGCGCGACATCATGGGCGCGGCCGCGCTCTACATGCACCGCATCCTGCTGGCCCGCTCGGCGCCGGAGCAACTGCGCAGCGAATGGATCGAGGTGATCGGCCATGAGAAGCGCGCCGTGCGCGTGTCCGAGGAGGCCGGCGCCCTGGTCGTCGAAGGCAAGGGCCGCGCCCACAAGCTGACCGACGTGCAGTGGCGCCCCGGCCGCGCCCTGTTCCGCGCCAAACTGGACGGCAAGCCTTTCACCGCGACGGTGAAGCCGGCCGCCGAGGGCTTCGTGATCCGTCACCGCGCCGCCCAGGCCAACGTCCTGGTGCTGACCCCGCGCTCGGCCGACCTGCACGAGAAGCTGCCGCCCAAGAAGGCCGCCGACACTTCGAAGATGGTGCTGTCGCCGATGCCGGGCCTGGTGGTCTCGATCGACGTGGCCGCGGGCCAGGAGGTCAAGACCGGCGAGGTCGTGGCCGTGCTCGAGGCCATGAAGATGCAGAACATCATCCGGGCCGAGCGGGACGGGACGGTGAAGGCCGTCAACGCCAAGTCCGGGGACAGCGTCGCTGCCGATGAGGTTCTGGTAGAGTTCGCCTGACGGGAATCAGGCGGGCGCCGCCTCGGGGGCTGACCAGATGGGCTTTTCGGAGCTGTTCCTCTCGGCGAACGGCCGCGCGCCGCGTCTGCCGTCGATCATCGCCGTGGCGGTCCTGCTGAGCCTGGCGGCGCTCTACGAGGCGTTGGTCGAGGGAATCCTGCCCCGGCTGCTCACCGGGTGGCTGGTCTATCCGGTGCTGATCTACTGCGGCGCCTGCGTGCTGTCGAAGCGGCTGCACGACCGCGGGCGCTCGGGCTGGTGGGCGGCGCTGATCCTGGTGTCGATCGCCGCGTGCTGGCCGCACCCGATCGGCTTCTTCGACTTCCTGTTCTTCCTGGTCCTGGTCTGGGCGGTGGTGGAGATCGCCCTGATGCCGGGCGAGCCGGGGGCCAACCGTTACGGCGTCAATCCGCTGCGGCCGCTGGCGCCGGCCTAGAGCGGGGCCGCCGAGGGCTCCACCTCGCCGAACACCTCACGGAAGCTGGCCTTCAGCGCCGCGTCCGCCTCGTCCATCGTCACCGGCAGTCCGAGATCGACCAGGCTCGTGACCCCGTGCTCTCTCTGGCCGCACGGCACGATGCCCGAAAAGTGGGTCAGGTCCGGCTCGACGTTCAGCGACACGCCGTGGAACGACACCCAGCGACGCAGCTTCACCCCGATGGCGGCGATCTTCTCTTCGCGCGTCGGGGCGCCGGGCTGCTTGCGTTCGACCCAGACGCCGACCCGGCCGTCGCGCAGCTCGCCCGTCACGTTGAACGCGTCCAGCGCCCCGATCACCCACCCCTCCAGGGCCGCGACAAAGGCCCGGACGTCGCGGCGCCGCTTCGTCAGGTCCAGCATCACGTAGGCCACCCGCTGGCCGGGCCCGTGATAGGTGAACTGTCCCCCGCGGCCGGCTTCGAACACGGGGAATCGGTCGGGCTGCAGCAAGTCGCCGGGCTTGGCGGAGACGCCCGCCGTGTACAGGGGCGGGTGTTCCAGGAGCCAGACGAGCTCGCCAGCGTGGCCTTCGGCGATCGCTGCAGCGCGGGCCTCCATCGCCGCGACAGCGGCCGGATAGTCCACGTAGCCCTCGGAAACGGCCCACCCGGCAGGGGCTCCGTCGTCGCGGCCGAAGAGCGCCGGACTGGTCGAGTTTAACGCGCGGTCAAGCATGTTCCCCGCAATGTGGGCGTCGGGCCTGCGTTGCGCAAAGCCCCAGTGGGTTTCCAGTGGGTTTCCGGAGAGTTCCTGTCGTGTCTCAGGTCAAGGCCGTCAACGTCGAGATCCAGGTCGTGCTGGGCCGCGCCACGCTGCCGATGGCGCAGCTGCTGCGCATGGGCCGGGGTGCGGTGATTCCCCTCGATACGGCGGTGAACGAGGAAGTCTGGATCCTGGCGAACAACCATCCGGTCGCCCGCGGCGAGATCCAGATCGCCGAGGACAAGATCGCCATCGCCGTCACCCGCGAGGCGAACGTCTACGACTACATGGCCGGCGGCGTCTGACGCCCGAGCGGCTAAGTTACGCACGACCCTTCACAAAGCATCCGGCGTTTGCTACCTGCCGCGCCTCACCACGAGCGGTCGTGGCGGAATTGGTAGACGCGCAGCGTTGAGGTCGCTGTGGGGCAACCCGTGGAAGTTCGAGTCTTCTCGACCGCACCATCCTGCTTCGCCCTGACGGGCTTGGCCGGACCGAGGTGAAATCGCTGTCGGGGGCGAAGCTGCGCCTCTCGACCGCATCCGTGAATCAGGGTCTTCAACCAAGCACGAGCTAGTCCGTCCGCATCACCGCCAGGGGAGGTCCGCATGAGCCGTGAAACGGACGACCTCACCGAGCTGGATCGGAAGCTTCCCCACGAGAGCGAAGAAGACCTGGAAGACCTCGCGCTCGGCGAGGACTACGCGCTCAATCCGGAATTCGTCTCCGACGTGGTCGATGCGCTGGATCGCGGTGACGCTGAGCGCCTGCGCGAGCTGCTGGGGGCCCTGCACCCCGCCGACGTCGCCGACCTGATGGGCTTCCTCTCGGCCGACGCGCGGGAGGAGCTTGTCCCGCACCTCGATCCCGAGACCCTGGCCGAGATCCTGTCCGAGCTGGACACCGAGATCCGCGAGGAGGTGCTGGAGCACGTCCCGTCGGCGACGCTGGCGAAGGCCATCGGGGAGATGGAATCGGACGACGCCGCCGACGTCGTCGACGACCTCGAGGACGACAAGCGGGCCGAGGTCATGGCGGCCATGCCCGAGATCGATCGGGCGACGATCGAGGCGACGCTCGCCTATGAGGACGAGACCGCCGGCCGCCTGATGCAGCGGGAGGTGGTGGCCGCACCCCAGTTCTGGACCGTCGGCCAGGCCATCGACCACTTCCGCAAGGAGGTGGACGACCTGCCGGAGCTGTTCTTCGACGTCTATGTCGTCGACCCGAGCTACAAGCCGGTCGGCGCCGTGCCGGTCAGCCAGCTGCTGCGCTTCGCCCGCGGCGTGCCCCTGGCCCAGATCATGGAGCCGGTGACGGAAATCCCGGTCGACATGGACCAGGAGGAGGTCGCCTACATCTTCGACAAGTACCACCTGATCTCGGCCCCGGTGGTCGAGGTGGGCGGACGCCTGGTCGGCCAGATCACCGTCGACGACATCGTGGGCGTCATCCAGGAGGAGGGCGAGGAGGACATCCTGGCCCTCGCCGGGGTGTCGGACGCCGGCCGCGACGCCGGCGTGTGGGGCATCGTGCGGTCTCGTCTGCCGTGGCTGCTGGTGAACACGCTGACCGCCGCGCTGGCCGCGAGCGTCATCGGCGCCTTCGCCGACGAAATCCAGAAACTCGCTGTCCTGGCCGCGCTCACCCCGATCGTCTCCGCGCTGGGCGGCAACGCCGGCACCCAGACCCTCGCCGTGGCGGTCCGTGCGCTGGCCAGCCGCGAGCTGTCGGCGATCAACGCCATCCGCACCGTCAGCCGCGAAATGGCCGTGGGCCTGGCGAACGGCAGCATCCTCGCGATCCTCACGGGCGGGGTGCTCTACGCCGTCTTCCACGACCTGCGCCTGAGCCTGGCGTTCGGCCTGTCGATGGTCATCACCCTGTTCGTGGCAGGTCTTGCCGGGGCGATGGTGCCGCTGGCGCTCGACCGCATGGGCCGCGACCCCGCCGTGTCGTCATCGGTCTTCGTGACTTTCGTTACGGATTTCACAGGGTTCTTCGCGTTCCTGGGACTCGCCGCCCTGATTTTGCTGTAACTGGCCTGACAGTTGCGACGGGGGGCCGCAGGCTCCCTTTGCCTGTGCCGTTTTGGGTCAATTTCGCCAGGTCATGCGTCCGCGCCACCGCGTCTCCCGGAACGCCATCGAGCTGATCAAGCGGTTCGAAGGCTGTCGCCGCAAGGCCGCCCGGCTTCCCGATGGACGCTGGACGATCGGGTATGGCCACACCCAGACCGCCCGCGAGGGCGCGGAGGTGTCGGAGGACGACGCCGAGGCCCTGCTGATCTACGACCTGATCGCGGTCGCCCACGCGGTGAACGAGAACGTCTTCGCGCCGCTGACCCAGAACCAGTTCGACGCGCTGGTCAGCTTCGCCTTCAACCTGGGCACGGACGCCTTCCGCACCTCGCAGGTGCTGGCGCGAGTCAACGCAGGCGAGACGCTTCAGGCCGCCTGCGCGATGGAGCTATGGCGCAAGGTCGAATTCCAGGGCCGCCGCATCGTGCTGGACGCCCTGGTGCGCCGCCGCTCGGCCGAGAAGACCCTGTTCCTGACGCCGGAAGGCGACGCCTGGCCGTCCGCGCCGTCGCCGCTGCTGCGACCGCTCGTGGACCTCGACGTCCGGGATCTGGTGCCGGCCGAGCGTCCGACCGAGCTCACCGCAGTGCTGGACGGCGAGACGGCCGTCGTGACTCGAGAAGGCGAGCCTGAGGCGGTCCCACCGCCAATCGAGGACGAGGCGTCCCAGGGCGAAACCCTGCGCGCCGCCGCCGAGGCCGTCGCCAGCCGTCTGCAGTCCATCTTCCCGGAAGGCGATCCCGAACCGCAACCCGAGCCGATGCCTGAGCCGGAGCCGGAGGCCGCTCTGGGGCCGACGCCCGAGGCGGAGCCCGCCGCCGACGCGATTCCCGAGCCTGACCCCGCCCCAGACGTGCGGCCACAGGCCGACTTCGCGCCGCCCATCACGCCCGAGCTCGCCCCCGAGGCCCCCGAAGAGCCTGCCGAGGCTTTCGAGGCGCCGGCGCCGGCCAACGACGCCCAGCTGGTCGTCGATCCCGTCGAGACGCCGCAACCGCGGGTGCTGATCGACGACACGGCCGTTCATGAGTTCATCCCCGCGCGCGTCACGCCGCTGCCGCGCCGTAAGGAGAACGGCGGCCTGACGACCGACCTGGTGCTGGCCCTGCTGGGGCTGGCCTTCTTCGGGTTCGGCCTGTTCTGGGGTCTGAACGCCCGGGCTGGCACGTCCGTCCAGGGCGTCGCTGCGCCGCTGGTGGTGGCCTGGGCGGCGGGGGTGGCCGGCGTCGGCTTCTTCGTGGTCGCCGTGTTCCGCCTCCTGGAGCGGCTAGGGCGTATGTCGGATCGCGACTAGACGCTGACGCGCCCCGCTGACGTTCGGGGCGACGCGTGCTAACGCGTCGCCATGATCCCGAACCACGGTCCCAACCTCGAATTCGGCCTCGGAGAGTCGGCGGACATGATCCGCGAGACCACGGCCAAGTTCTCCGCCGACAAGATCGCGCCGCTCGCCGCCGAGATCGACCAGACCAACGAGTTCCCCCGCGAGCTGTGGCCCCAGATGGGCGAGCTCGGCCTGCACGGCATTACCGTTGAGGAGGAGTTCGGCGGCCTGGGCCTGGGCTACCTCGAACACGTTGTGGCGATGGAGGAAGTCTCCCGCGCCTCGGCCTCGATCGGCCTCAGCTATGGGGCGCACTCGAACCTCTGCGTGAATCAGCTCCGTCGCTGGGGCACGGAGGAACAGAAGCGCCGCTATCTGCCGAAGCTGATCTCGGGCGAGCACGTCGGCTCGCTCGCGATGAGCGAGGCCGGCTCCGGCTCTGACGTCGTCTCGATGCGCCTGAAGGCCGAGAAGAAGGGCGACCGCTACGTCCTGAACGGCACGAAGTTCTGGATCACCAACGCGCCGCATGCCGACACCCTGATCGTATATGCGAAGACCGATCCCGCCGCGGACAGCCGCGGCATCACGGCCTTCATCATCGAGAAGGACTTCAAGGGTTTCCGGGTCTCGCAGAAGCTCGACAAGATGGGCATGCGCGGGTCCGACACCGGCGAGCTGGTGTTCGAAGACTGCGAAGTGCCGGAAGAGAACATCATGGGCCCGCTGAACGGCGGCGTCGGCGTGCTGATGAGCGGCCTGGACTACGAGCGGGCGGTGCTGTCGGCCGGGCCGCTCGGCATCATGCAGGCGTGCATGGACGTGGTCCTGCCGTATGTCCGCGAGCGGAAGCAGTTCGGCAAGCCGATCGGCTCGTTCCAGCTGATGCAGGGCAAGATCGCCGACATGTACGTCGCTCTGAACTCGGCCCGGGCCTATGTCTACGCGGTGGCGCGCGCGTGCGACGCCGGCATGACGACCCGCTTCGACGCCGCCGGCGCGATCCTGATGGCCAGCGAGAACGCGGTGAAGGTGTCGCTGGAGGCGATCCAGGCCCTGGGCGGCGCGGGCTATACGAGGGAATATCCGGTCGAGCGATTCCTTCGGGACGCGAAGCTGTACGACATCGGCGCCGGCACGAACGAGATCCGGCGCTTCCTGATCGGACGGGAGCTGCTGGGCGGATGAGGATCCTGGGGGGCATGGTCGCGGTGCTGGCGGTGGCGGGCTGCGCCACCGTCGAGGCGCCGTCGTGCCCCGCCGGGCAGGAGCACATCCGCACCGCCCAGCTCTTCCTAGGCGGTCCTTACGAGGGCCCCATCGGCAAGCCCGCGGTCGGCGAGGGCGACATCCGCACCTTCGTCGACCAGGAGATCACGCCGCGCTTCCCCGACGGCGTCACCGTCCTGGACGGCGGCGGCCAGTGGCGCGGGGCGGAGAACCGGCTGATCCGCGAGGCGCAGAAGGTGGTGCTGATCGTGCTGCCGCAGAAGCGCGAGACCGAGGGTCGTCTCGACGCCGTGCGGGCGGCCTACCGCACGCGCTTCAAGCACGACACGGTGGTGATCACCCAGGATGCGTGCGTGGCGGTCTAACGCCGCTCGACCACCAGGCTCTGCTGAGCGATCCCGAAATAACCGTGGACGTCGGCTAAGCGTGTCATCGCGACACCTACGCCGTCCGGCGACAGCCAGCTCACCGCATTCGACAGGATCCACTCGCCGCGCGCCTGGCGCGCGAGGCTGACGGTCAGGTCGCCGTTGATGAAGGTCCAATCCTCGAAGGGCAGGACCGAGGAGATGCCGTTCGAGAAGTCGGCCACGGAGGCGGCGCGCATGGCGGGCGAGATCGCCTGGCCGAGGATGGTCGGCCGGTGCTGGCGGAACCAGACAGCCGCCGGGCCGTGATGGCCGAAGCCCGCGCGCACGCCGGCGATGTCGAAATTGCCGCCGAAGTTGTTGTCGCGGTTCGCGAGCCGGGTCTCCGTCAGCTGAGCGGCGTCCGGAAGCGGTTCGTCGAGCGGCGGCAGGTGGTCACCGCCGAGGGCGAGCGGCTCCGTGCGGATCTTCAGCACCGTGCCGCGCGTCACCTCCACGCCGCCGGCGCTCAGGCGGACCTCGACGAGCTGGATCTTACGGCCCTGGCGCAGCACCTGGGTCTCGACCGCGAGCTCGGCCACCGGGACCGGCCGCAGCAGGTCGATGGTCAGGCGGGAGACCTGCATCGGGGCCGGCGTCTCCACCTGTTCCGCCGCCCAGGCGATCAGCGCCGAGGGCGCGCCGCCGTGCTGCAGCTGCGGATGCCAGGGGCCGGCGGACCATCTCGTGGCGCGCGCGACAGCTTTCGGCGGCGCGCCGGCGACTTCGAAGACGGCGTCGGTCATGCGGCGACGCGGGTCCGGGCCGCGTGGGCCTGGGCCAGGATCTCGGCGGTCGCCGGATCGGCCGGGAAAAAGGTCTCGAGGGTCAGCTCGGAAAGGGTGATGTCCACGGCTGTGCCGAATACCGTGGTCGTCGAGTAGAAGGAAAGCAGGGCTTCGCCCTGCAGCAGCTGATAGGGCACCGCCACCTGGCCATAGTCCTCGGGTCGGCGGTCGGCGGCGGGTGGGATCGGGTAGCCCCTGACCTCCTCAAGCAGCGCGATGAGGCCCGGGTCGGCGGTCACGTCGACCTGCCGGCGCAGACGCTCCAGCATGTGCTCGCGCCATTCGGCGAGGTTGGCGGTGCGTGCAGCCAGGCCCTTCGGATGCAGCGCCAGCCGCACGACGTTGATGGGCCCCGCCAGCAGCTCCGGATCGACGCCCTCGAGCAACGGCGCCACCGCCGCATTGGCCGCCACCAGGTTCCACCGCAGGTCCACGACCAGGGCCGGGTACGGCTCATGACCCTTCAGGATCAGGTCGACAGCCTTGCGGGCGGCAGCGAACTCGGGGTCGTCGAGGCCGCGCTCGGCGAACACCGGGGCGAAGCCGGCGGCCACCAAGATGACGTTGCGCTCCCGCAGCGGGATCTCCAGCTGGTCGGACAGGTGCAGCACCATCTCGCGGCTGGGCATCGCCCGGCCGGTCTCCATGAAGCTGAGGTGACGGGTCGAGATCTCCGCTTCCAGCGCGAGGTCGAGCTGGCTCATCCGCCGCCGCTGGCGCCAGTCCCGGATGTGCTCCCCCACGGGCTTGCTCTTCATCGTCATGACGCGACCTTATCCAGGGCCTCGGCCGCCGGTCCATGACCCGGCAGGTAATGGACGCCGTTCACGCAGGGGAGGGCGCGCAGCCGCTCCGCGAGCAGCGCGGCGAACTCCGGCGTGAGCCCGCACATCTCGAGCCGGGTCGAGGCGGCGACGTGCGCCAGGCTGAGGATCCCGCCCGGCAGCCGCGCCACGACCGTCAGCGCCCGGACCAGGGCGTCGGGATCGGGCGCGAGCTGGAGGACATAGAGGTCGACCCTACGCATCGCCCTGGGCCATCTCGAAGACCTCCTCGGCGAGGAGGGCGTTGTCGTTCCCATAGGCGCGAAGCTGCAGGCGGTCGCCGCGGGCCTCGGGCGTGCGCGTCAGCCAGACCAGCTCCTTGGCCGTGCCGACCGGCAGCAGGCGGGCGAAGACGCCTTCGACGGCGCACAGGGCGGGCATGCCGTGGCGGCTGTCCAGGCGGGCCTCGATGCGGTTGGCGGCCGTGTGCGGCAGGCGGGATGCGAAGCGTTCGGCGGCTTCGGCCAGGCGCTTGAGCGGTTCGGTCATTGGGTCGGGTCCTTCTTGCTGGAAGACCCCGGCCGGGCGCGGAAACCATTGAAAAACCCCGCGTCCTGGCCGGAGCGGGGTTGCTGAAATCTGCGATCTTGGGCGGTTCGTCAGGCCGCGCGGGATCGCCCCCGTCCGTTATGGGCGGTGGTAATCATCATCGTCGCGGTCAGGCGCAGGCTGCGCATGGCGTGAGTGAGTCCTACGAACAGGGTGAGATAGCCATAGCGCATCGAAGCGCGGCTGGGAACCGGCGCCTTTCGAAGGCCTGTTCCTGACCCTGGGGAAGTGCAACTAAGTTGACGGTTCGAGCGATCGAGGAGCCCGCGATGATCGACCTTCACTTCGTGGCCACGCCCAACGGCCAGAAGATCAGCATCGCGCTGGAGGAGGTCGGGCTGCCCTACCGGATCATCAGCTACGATATCTTCGAGGGCGATCAGCACACGCCCGAGTTCGGGCGGATCAATCCGAACCACAAGCTGCCGGCGATCGTGGACCACGACCCGGCCTTCGGCGGCGGCCCGCACGCCGTCTTCGAGTCGGGGGCGATCCTCCAGTACCTCGCCGAGAAGACCGGCCAACTGCTGCCGAAGGATCCCCGCCAGCGCAGCGTGGCGATCCAGTGGCTGACCTGGCAGGTGGCGGGGCTCGGGCCCATGGGCGGCCAGGCGGCGCATTTCGTCCGCTATGCGCCGGAGCGCATTCCGTATGCCATCGAGCGCTATACCAAGGAGCTGGACCGGCTGATGCAGGTGCTGGAGCGCCGCTTGGGCGAGGTCGAGTACCTGGCGGGCGATGAGTACTCGATCGCCGACATCGCGGTGTGGCCGGGCCGTTCCGCCGCTGGAACCCTCAGCATCGACATCCAGAAGCAGTATCCGAACGTCCACAGGTGGTTCGCCAAGATCGCGGAGCGTCCGGCGGTGATTCGCGGGCGCGACGCCGAGAAGGCGGTGCCCGAGAAGTACCTGCAGAAGTCGGCGAAGCTGACGCCCGAACAATGGTCCAATATGTTCGGCGAGCGGATGCACGAGGCCGTGCGGCTCTAGGTCCGCAGACCGTCCCAGATCGCGAGCACGCCCAGCTGAGAGAGGGCGGCGAACATGCGGCGCAGGTGCATGCCGTTCTCGGTGGTGAAGCGGATGACCCGCGGCGAGCGCAGCCGCTCGGCCTTGGCGACGACGCCCAGGCCGACCCGCTCGATCCAGCCCTGTTCCTGCAGCGCCTGCAGGTGTCGTCGGACGGTTTCGCGCGGCAGCCCGACGCGATCCGCGAGGTGGCTGACCCGGACAGGGCGGCGGTGGATGTCGAGGACGAAGCCGAGTTCGTCCAGCATCTCGGGCGGCTCCAGGCCGACGCCGAGATGCTCGGTGTTGCTCCGGACCACCTCTAGCAGCAGCAGGGCCGAGAGCAGGTCGCCGAACTCGGCCTCGGCTACGTCCATGGCCCGCAGCACATAGTCGGTGGCCAGCCGGGCCACGGCGCGCAGGGGGACGAAGCCGCCGCCGTGCTCCACGGTGGGCGCTGGCAGGTTGCTCAGGGCGCCCAGGTCGCTGAGCGTGGCGTGGAAGGCGCGCAGCCGCTCATATGCGCCGAAGGCCTGGCGCAGGTAGTGCTCGGAGACGAAGATCTCGGTGGGTACGGTCACGCCCGCCGGCTCCACGCGGCAGAGGCCGGCGCGCTTCAGGCCGTGGATACGCCGGCGGACCGTTTCGAACGGCAGTCGCAGCGAGGTCGCCAGGGCGTTGATGCTGACGGGCCGCCGCATCTCGTCGGTCGGCGCGGTGTCGGCCGAGGCGAGCTCGACCTGGAGGTCCGCGCGAGCGCTGATCTGGGCGAGATTGGCCTGGCTGATCGTGCTGAGCAGCAGGGCGTCGAGCGGGTGGCGGCCGTCGCGGGCGATGATCACCACGTCGAGCAGGTAGGCGACACTCGCGCGATTCACGAGCCGACGCCGCGTTGCCTCGTCTATCGACGATGGGCTGGCGAGCGGGCGGGGATCGCGCGCGTTCATGGCTCAGCCGTAACAGGAGTCGACAGGCGGTGTGGCGCGGCGAACTACCCGCTGTGGGTGACCCGCCGCGGCCGCCTGCCTATCAGACCGGATCGTAGGGGAAGACCGAGGCGGTGGCGCCGAGATCGGTGAAGCTGGCCTGCATGGCCGGGAAGCCCTGGGCGATCAGGTCGGCCGGCGACCAGCCTTCGATCTTGGTGACCGACTTCACCGGCCGCGGCTGGTTGAACAGCACGACCTCGTTGCCGCGCGCCGCGAAGACCTGGCCGTTCACATCCGAGGCGGCGAGGCCGATGGCCAGCTGGGCGACCTGGTCGGCGCGCATGAAGTTCTTCATCCGCTCCACGCGCTGGGCCGAGGCCTCGTCCTTCACCGGGATGGTGGCGATCATGCGGGTCCAGGCGAATGGCGCGATGATGTTCGACCGCACGTTCTTGGCGGCGCCTTCCATGGCGACGATGCGCGAGAGGCCCATCACGCCAAGCTTGGCGGCGGCATAGTTGGCCTGGCCGATGTTGCCGATCAGGCCCGAGGTCGAGGTGAAATGGACGTATGAGCCGTCCTGCTGATCACGGAAGTGCTCGACCGTCGCGCGGGTGACATTGAACGCGCCGCGCAGGTGGACCTGGATCACCGCGTCCCAGTCCGCCTCGTCCATCTTGTGGAACATCTTGTCCCGCAGGATGCCGGCCGGGTTCACCACCGCATGCAGGCCGCCGAAGCTGTCCAGCGCCTGTTCGAACATGCGCCGCGCGCCGGCCATGTCGGCCACGCTGTCCGAGTTGGAGACCGCCTCGCCGCCGGCGGCGCGGATCTCCTGCGCCGTCTGCTCGGCCGGGCCTGCATCGCCCAAGTCGCCGCCGGAGACGCCGCCGCCCAGGTCGTTGACGACGACCTTCGCGCCTTCCTTGGCCGCCAGGAGGGCGCATTCCTTGCCGATGCCGCCCGCGCCGCCGGTGACCAGCACCACCTTTCCGCTCAGAACGCCCACGTCTCGTCTCCCGATCTTAGTCTGCGACCGCCCGGGCGGTCAGGTTAGGGCTCCGACCTGCTGCGGGGAGAGCCCCGCGGCAAGCAGGATCTCACGCGTATGCTCGCCGAGCCTGGGCGGCATCCGCACCGGCGGCCGCTCGCCGTCGATCAGCACCGGCACGCCGGTCATCCTCAGGGTGGAGCCGTCGGGCTGCGCCTGAGTGTCGAACAGGCCGACGGCCTCGAGGTGCGGATCGACGATGAGGTCGTCGAGGCTCTTCACCGGCGCATTCGGCACCTCCAGCCGCTCCAGGATCTCCGTCCATTCGGCGGTGGTCCTGGTGACGAGGATCTCGCCGACGATGGCGTAGAGGACGCCGATGTTGTCGGTGCGCGCGGCGATGCCGTCGAACCGCGGATCGGTCGCCAGCTCGGGCCGCCCGGCCGCCTCGAAGAAGCTCTTCCAGTGCTGGTCAGTGTAGGGCAGGGCGCAGATGTGACCGTCGGCCGTGGCGAACGGCCGCCGCTCCGGCGTCATCACGCGCGGGTAGCTGGCCGGGCCCTTCGGCGGATCGAAGTGGCGGCCGTAGAGGTGCTCGACGGCGGTGTAGGCCACCAGGCTCTCGAACATCGGCACTTCGAGGTAGCAGCCTTCACCGGTGCGCTGCTGCTTCACCACGGCCGAGAGAATGGCGATGGCGCCGACCATGCCGGCGGTCTTGTCGGCCGCGGCTGTGGGCAGATAGGCCGGCGCGCCAGTCCGCTGGCCCTGCAGGTCGGCGAGGCCCGACATGCCTTGGATGATGTCGTCATAGGCCGGGCGGCCGCCGTAGGGGCCGGTCTCGCCGAAGCCGTGCAGGGTGGCGTAGATCAGTCGCGGATTGCGGGCCCGCAGGGTTTCGGGATCCAGACCCAGCGCGCGCATCTTCTGCGGCCGGTTGTTGTGCATCAGCACGTCGGCGGTGTCGGCGAGCGCCAGCAGCGCTTCGCGGCCCTGTGCGGTCTTCAGGTCGAGGACGACGCTCTTCTTGTTGCGGTTGGCGGCCAGGAAGACGGAGGCCATGTCAGGCTCGGCGCGCGGGCCGATGCGGCGGGTCGTGTCGCCCGCCGGCGGCTCGACCTTGATCACCTCGGCCCCGAAGTCGGCGAGCCACTGGGCGGCGTAGGGCGCCATCAGCACGGCGCCCAGGTCCAGCACTCGAACGCCATCCAGCGGAAGACTCATGGGGCAGACCTTAGTTGGTTGACGCAGCGGCGGCCCAACTAGGATCGCCCGGCATGCTCGAGACTCTCAACCTGGCCGCCATACCGCCCGAGGACGAGGCCCTGCGCGAGCCCGTCCGCGCGTTCCTGGCCGAGCGGCTGGCCGGTATTCCGGCCGCCAGGCGCGCGCGCACCTGGATGGGCTATGACGCCGACTTCACCAAGGCGCTTGCCGACAAGGGCTGGGTGGGCCTGACCCTGCCGCGGGAATACGGCGGCCAGGCCCGCAGTCACTTCGCCCGCTTCGTGCTGATCGAGGAACTGCTGGCGGCGGGCGCGCCCGTGGCGGCCCACTGGATCGCCGAGCGCCAGAGCGCGCCCTTGATCCTGCGTTACGGGACCGAGGAGCAGAAGCGCCGCATCGTGCCGGCGGTCTGCCGAGGCGAGGCGTTCTTCTGCATCGGCATGAGCGAGCCGAACTCGGGCTCGGACCTCGCCAGCGTGCGGACCCGCGCCGACCGGGTCGACGGCGGCTGGAGGCTGTCGGGCACGAAGATCTGGACGACCTACGGCCACAAGGCCCACTTCATGATCGCCCTGGTGCGGACCAGCGGGACGCCGGAAGACCGCAACAGGGGCCTCTCGCAGTTCCTGATCGACCTGAAGACGCCGGGGATAACCGCCCGGCCGATCCGCGACCTGGCGGGCGACGAGCACTTCTCGGAGGTCCACTTCGACGACGCCATTCTGCCCGACGACGCGCTGTTGGGCCAGGAAGGGGCCGGCTGGGAGCAGGTGAACGCCGAACTGGCCTTCGAGCGTTCGGGGCCGGAGCGGATTTACTCCTCGACCGTGCTGGTCGACGCCTGGCTCGACTATGTGCGCGGCCGCGGGAACGTCACCGACGCAGAGCGGGTGCTGGCGGGGCGGCTGCTGGCCGAGCTCTCGGCGCTCCGGAACATGTCGCTGTCGGTCACGGCCATGCTGGCGGCCGGCAAGAGCCCGGTGGTCGAGGCCTCCGTCGTCAAGGATCTGGGCACGGGGTTCGAGCAATCGATCCCGACGCTGCTCGCCGACCACCTTGCGGGCGAGGAGGATGTTCCCGAGAGCCTGCTGGCGACGGTCGAGTACCTCGGCGGCATGTGCCCGACCTTCTCTCTGCGCGGCGGCACGCGCGAGATCCTGCGCGGCATCATCGCCCGCGGTCTTGGCCTGAGGTGAGGCGATGAGCGACGACCTGCTTGCCGAACAGTTCGCCCGCCTGCTGGACAGCCTGCCGGCGGGCGACCCGTGGCCCGCGCTGGAGGAGTCCGGCTTCCTCGACCTGTTGGCCGAGGCTTCGTTGGAAGAGGTCTTCCCGCTCGCCCTCGTGGTCGGCGCGAAGGCGCAGGCGCCCGACGTGCTGGACGTCATGGCGAGGCGCCTCGCCGATCCCGTCCCGCGGGCGCTCGCCGCGACACTGGCGGCCGGCGAGATGGCCGGCGCGCTGCAGGCTGTTCAGGCTCTGACCGCCGATTACGCCCTGACCCGCAAGCAGTTCGGCCGCGAAATCGGCAAGTTCCAGGCGATCCAGCATCAGATCGCGGTGATGGCCGAAGAGGTCATGGCGGCGCGGATGGCGGCGCAGGCCGCGTTCGTGGGCGCGCCCTCGGAAGTGTCGGAGCGCCGCGCCGCAGCCGCCAAGATCCGCTGCAACCAGGCCGCCGCGCGGGTCTCGGCCATCGCTCACGCGGTTCACGGGGCAATCGGCGTCTCGGACGAATTCGTGCTGCATCACCACACGCGGCGCCTGCGGGCGCTGTCCCTGGCCCACGGCGGCGAGAGCTGGTGGGCCGCGCAGCTGGGTGACTGGGCGCTGAGCGAAGCGCAGGATTTCACCGCCCTGGCTCGCGCACTCTAGGAGGAGACGGAAGCATGGTCGGGATTCTCGCGGCGGGCGCCTACGTCCCGCGCCTTCGCCTCCAGCGGCAGGCCATCGCCGCCGCTCACGCCTGGTTCGCGCCGGGCCTGAAAGGGCTGGCAAAGGGCGAGCGCGCCATCGGGGGCTGGGACGAGGACGCCATCACCATGTCGGTGGAGGCGGCGCGCGACTGCCTGACCGGCCTCGACCGCGCGCGGGTCTCCCGCGTGGTCCTGGCGTCCACCACCCATCCGAACGCCGACCGTCAGAACGCGGGCATCGCCAAGGAGGCCCTGAACCTCGCCGACGAGGTCGCGGCCATGGACATCGGCGGCAGCCAGCGGGCGGCGACCTCGGCCCTGCTGGACGCGCTCTATGCCGCGAAGGGCGGGGCGGGCGAGGTGCTGTGCCTCGCGGCCGAGAAGCGCCACGCGCAGCCGGCCTCCGAGCTCGAGCTCACCAGCGGCGACGCCGCCGCGGCCTTCCTGGTGGGCGAGGGCGCACTCGCCGCGGAGTTCCTGGGCGGTCACAGCGTCTCCGTCGACTTCGTCGATCACTTCCGGGCCTCGGACAGTGAGTTCGACTACAACTGGGAAGCCCGCTGGGTGCGCGAGGAGGGCTACGCCAAGATTGCGCCGAAGGCCGTGAAGGGCGCGCTCGCCAAGGCCGGGTTGACCGCCGCCGACGTCGATCGCTTTCTGATGGGCGCGCCTATGAAGGGCGTGAACGACGCGGTCGCCAAGGCCTCGGGCATCGCGCCCGAGAAGGTCGCCGATCCTCTGCAAGCCGAGCTGGGCGACCCGGGCACGGCCGCGCCGCTGGTGCTGCTCGCCCATGCGCTGGAAACCGCCAAGGCCGGCGAGATCCTGGTGGTCGCCGGGTTCGGCCAGGGCTGCGACGTCCTGATCTTCCGCGCCACCGGCGAGCCCGCGGTCCGCGGCCTTGGGGTCTCGGGCTGGCTGGCCCGCAAGAAGCCGGACGCCAACTACGTGAAGTACCTCACCCTCGCCGGTCACCTGAGCGTGGAGCGCGGCATGCGCGCCGAGTTCGACCAGAAGACCGCTCTGACGGCGCTGAACCGCAGCCGCAAGGCGGTGATGGCGCTCGTCGGCGGCCGCTGCACCAAGACCGGGACCATCCAGTTCCCGAAGAGCCCGATCAGCGTCGCTCAGAACGACCGGGCGCAGAACACCCAGGAGGACTATCCCTTCGCCGAGCGGCGGGCGCGGATCATCACCCATACCGCCGACAGCCTCACCTATTCGCCCGATCCGCCGTGCTGGTACGGCGCGATCGAGTTTGAGGAGGGCGGTCGGATGACCGTCGAATTCGTCGACGTCGAGGCGGACTATGTCGAGGTCGGCGCGCCGATGCGGATGATGTTCCGGATCAAGGCGCAGGACGAGCGGCGGGGCTTCACCAAGTACTTCTGGAAGGCCGTGCCCGACTACCTGGCGGGCGAGCCGGCCAAGCTGGCGGCGGAATAGGAGCGCGAACGATGGCGAGCGGCATCAAGGACCGGGTGGCGATCCTGGGCATGGGCTGCGCCCGCTTCGGCGAGCGCTGGAACGACGACGCCGAGACCCTGATGGTGGAGGCTTTCGACGAGGCCATCGCCGATGCAGGTATCGACGTCAGCCAGATCGACGCGGCTTGGCTGTCGGTCGGCTTCGACGCCCAGAACATCGGCCCGAGCGGCATTCCGCTGGCCATGGCGCTCAGGCTGCCGAACATTGGGGTGACCAAGGTCGAGAACTACTGCGCCTCGGGCACCGACGGCTTCCGCGGCGCGGTCTATGCGGTGGCCTCCGGCGCCTGCGACATCGCGCTGGCCATGGGCGTGGAGAAGCTGAAGGACACCGGCTACGGCGGCCTGCCGGTGCGCACGCGCGGCACGGCCTACGACATGGTCAATGTCACGGGCTCGGCGCCGGGCTTCTTCGCCCAGCTGGCCGGCGCCTATCGGGCGAAGCACGGCGTCGGCTACGACGACCTCAAGCGGGCCATGGCCCACGTGTCGGTGAAGAGCCACGAGAACGGGGCCAAGAATCCCAAGGCGCACCTGCGCAAGCAGATCACCGAGGAGCAGGCGCTGAACGCGCCGATGATCGCGGCGCCGCTCGGCCTGTTCGACTGCTGCGGCGTCTCGGACGGCGCGGCCTGCGCGATCGTGACGACGCCTGAGATCGCCCGCGCCCTGGGCAAGACCGACCTCGTGCTGGTCAAGGCGCTGCAGATCTCGACGTCCAACGGCTGGGAGCTGCAGGGCGGCGGCTGGGACGGCAGCTACTTCCACACGACCCGCATCGCCGCCCAGAAGGCCTATGCCGAGGCCGGGATCGCCGACCCGCGCAAGCAGCTCAGCCTGACGGAAGTCCACGACTGCTTCTCGGTCACCGAGTTGGTGACGATGGAGGACCTGGGACTGTCCGCCGAGGGCAAGGCCTGGAAAGACGTGCTCGACCGGACGTTCGACGCCGACGGCGAGATCCCCTGCCAGATTGACGGCGGGCTGAAGTGCTTCGGCCATCCGATCGGGGCGTCCGGCCTGCGGATGATCTATGAGAACTACCTGCAGCTCCTGGGTCGCGCCGGGGAACGCCAGCGCAAGACGCCGCCGTCGCTGGCGCTTTCACACAATCTCGGCGGCATGCCGAACCAGAACGTCAGCGCCGTCGCCATCGTGGGCCTAGAGAAGGCCTGAGGCCTAGGCCAGCCCCTCCAGCAGGCGGATGACGGTCTGGACGCGCTCCCGGCCTTCGGGGATCTCGCCGCGCCAGAGCAGCCGGTCGCCGGAGGGCTCCAGCCCGGCCTTGGCGAGCTCCTTGGCCCTGACACCGGGCGCGGGCGTGAGCGCGATCGCTTTCGGGCCGGCGTCCACCTTGGCGACGCGCGCCGCGACGGCCAGGGCCTGGATGCGGGCGAGGTCGAGGACGGCCTGGGCCTCGTCCGGCGGCGCGCCGAAGCGGTCCTCCAGCTCCTCGGCGAAGGCGTCCACCTCCTCGGTCGAGGTCAGCCGCGCGAGTCGCGCGTAGAGGTTGATCCGCACCGTCGCGTCCGGGACGTAAACCTCGGAGATCGCGCCCGAGACGCCGACATTGAGCTGCGGCGTCCACTCCGGGCCCTCGATCTCGCCCTTGGCCACGCGGACGGCGCGGGACAGCAGCCGCTGGTAGAGGGCGGTGCCGATCAGCTTGACGTGGCCCGCCTGCTCCTCGCCCAGCAAATCGCCCGCGCCGCGCAGCTCCAGGTCGCGGGCGCTGATCGCCAGGCCGGAGCCCAGGCGATCGAAGGCTTCCAGCGTCGAGAGCCGGGCGCGGGTGACCTCCGGCAGCTCGGCCTCTGCGTCGTGGAACAGGTAGGCGATACCCTGGGCGCGGCCGCGGCCGACGCGACCCCGCAGCTGATGCAGCTGGGCCAGGCCGAACAGGTCCGCGCGGGTCACCAGCATGGTGTTGGCCCGGGGCACATCGAGGCCGCTCTCGATGATGTTGGTCGCCAGCAGCACGTCGCCGTCGCCGGCGGCGAAGCGCACCATCACCTCGTCGGCCTCCTCGGGCGGCAGCTCGCCGTGGACCACGTGCGTCTGCAGCTCAGGGACAAGGCGCTGCAGCTCCTCGGACAGGGGACCCAGTTCGTCGATGCGCGGCGTGACGACGAAGCTCTGGCCGCCGCGGCGGCGCTCGCGGAGCAGGGCGGTGCGGACGGTCGCGGCGTCGTAGGGCGCGAGGAAGGTGCGAATGGGGCGGCGCCGGGCCGGCGGCGTGGCGATGACGCTGACGTCCTCGATCCCGACCATGGCCAGCTGCAGCGTACGGGGGATCGGCGTCGCCGTCATCGTCAGCAGGTGGGCCTCGGGCGCGAGGTCCCGCAACTGCTGCTTCAGCGCCGCGCCGAACCGCTGCTCCTCGTCGATGATCAGCAGGCCGAGGTTCTTGAAGGCGACGTCCTTGCCCGCGACCGCATGGGTGCCGACAACGACCTGGATCGAGCCGTCCGCCAGCCCGGCCTTCACCTCCGCGGCCTCTTTGGCCGAGGCGAGGCGGGACAGCCGGGCCACTTTGATGTCCGTCCCGGCGAAACGGCGGCGGACGCTGTCGTAGTGCTGGCGGGCGAGCACGGTGGTCGGCGCCACAAGGGCGACCTGGGACCCACAAAGCGCGGCCGCTGAGGCGGCGCGCAGGGCGACCTCGGTCTTGCCGAAGCCGACGTCGCCGCAGACGAGCCGACTCATCATCCGGCCCGAGGCAAGGTCATCCAGCACCGCCTCGATGGCGGCGGCCTGGTCGGGCGTCTCCGGATAGGGGAAGCGCGCAGCGAGGCGGGCGTAGGCGGGCTTTGGCGGGCGGATGACGACGCCCGGCGTCTCGCGCCGCCGGCGGGCGAGCTCGACCAGGTGCTCGGCTGTGCGGTCGATGTCGGCGCTGAGCTCTGCGCGCCGCCTGGTCCAGGCGTCGGTGTGCAGGCGGTCGAGGGTGACGGCCTCGCGCTCGGCGCCGTAGCGCCAGATCCGTCCGAACTCCTCCACCGGGGCCAGCAGGCTGGCGCCGCCGTGGTACTCGAGCCGCAGGGCGTCGCGCTCGACGCCATCGACCTCGACCCGATCCAACGCGGTCAGCACGCCCACGCCGTGATCCTCGTGGATGACCACGTCGCCAACGCGCAGGTCGGGATCGGCCAGCAGGTCGGCGCCGGACGGCGCGTCGCTGCGCACCGCCACCCGGCCGCCCAGCACGTCCGCCGCCGAGATGACGACGAGCTGTTGGGCCGGGTCGCGGAAGCCCGCGTCGATGTCGGCCGGCATCGACAGCAGGGCGCCTTCGGCCGCGGCGCAGACGCCGGCCCAGTCCGGCGAGGGCTCCGGCGACCGGTCCAGGCCGCGCTTCATGGCCCGGGCCAGCGGGCGCAGCTCGTGCGGCAGGCCCGTGAGGAGAACTCGGGCGCCGCCATCCAACGACTGGGCCACGTAGTCGGAGAACGCGCGACCCGGGTTCCGCTCGACCGCGAAGCGCGGGATCGCCTCGACCCCGTCGCTCTCGGTGTCGAGGGAGGTCCGCTTGGCGGTGGCGGCGCGGTAGGCCTTCAGGGTGAGGTACAGGCTGGTGGGCGGCAGGATCTCGCCTGGGTCGTCGCGCGCAAGCTGTCGCCGCGCTTCGTGCGCCTCGGCGACCTGGTCCAGGAAGTCGATGGCGCGTTGTTCGGCCTTGCCGTCGAAGACCAGCCGCGCGTCCGGCAGGGCGTCCAGCACCGCTGCCATCTTGCCGTAGGTCAGCGGCGCGCGATGTTCCGCGCCCGGCGCGCGCTCATCCGAGGGCTGGTCCAGCACCAGTTCGGAGGCGGGCCCCAGCAGGGCGCAGTCGATGGGCTCCTCGGTGCGCTGGCTCAGGGGGTCGTAGCGCTTGATCTCGAGGATGGTGTCGTCCTCATCGAGCGTCAGGCGGATCGGCGCCTCGGCGGCGGCGGGGTAGACGTCGACGACGGCGCCCAGGATGGCGATCTCGCCCGGCTCGTCGATCCGGTCATCGAAGACGTAGCCCGTGCGTGCGGCGTAGGTCTGCAGCGCGTCGCGGTCGAGCCGCTCGCCCTGGCGGAGCTGCAGGAAGGACGACTGCAGCGCCTTGGCGGGCGGCACGCGCTGGAGCAGCGTCTCCACCGGGGCCACCAGCACACGTGGCCCATCAGGCGCATCGCGCAGCCGCGCCAGCACCGCCATCCGCCGGCCCATAACGTCGCGCGACGGCGAGGCGCGATCGTAGGGCAGGCAGTCCCAAGCCGGCAGGACCAGAACCTCAACGTCCGGGGCGAAATGGCGAAGCGCACGACCAATCTCCTCCGCGCGGCGATCGCTGGACGCGATGTAGATGAGCCCGTCCGCGCCGGCCTCGCGGGCTGAAGCGATGACGGCCTGGGCGCACCACGCGGCCGGCGGCTGCCGTGGCTCCCGCGAAGGATCGGCGGGCTCAGGCGCCGCCGCGGGGGCCGGCGGCAGCGCCGCGTCGACGTGCGCCGCCTCGACGCGTTCCTCGAATGCCGGATCCCTGTCCATCGCCCGCCTCCGTCGGCGGTTGAACCCGTGACGCAGGGGCCTGTTCCGCCCGAAGCGGCGGCCGGAATCGAAAGGGCGGCTCAGTCGCCTGAGCCGCCCCCACCGATCTCGGAAAACACTGTCCGTGAAACGGCGTAGATTCGAATGCTACCGCGCGGAGGCGGAGGTCATCGATCCAGCAGTGGTTTCCGGTTGATAGCGGTGAGACACTGGATCACCTCCTTTCAGCTGTTGAACAGGACCCTCCGCATATGGGTCCGGTTCGGCGCGTTCGCAAACGGCGCCGTGCGCATCATTCCGCCGCAGTGGACGGCGCCTGCGCAAAGGGCGCCTGGCGGGCGGCCATCGCCGCCTGTTCGGCCAGGCTGACGCGCCGGCGCATCTCGGTGACGGGGCGCGACAGCTTGTCGAGCGAATCCAGCGTGGCGCGATAGCCGGCCTCGACAGCGACATCGTAGGCGCCCCAGTCGCGAATCTCGATCCTGGCGACGTCGGGCAGGATCAGCACATCGGTCGCTTCGCGCGCCGCGGCGAGGTCGCGACCGGTGGAGACCGTCGCCGCCCGCATCAGCAGCGAGACGATCGGCGGCCCGTTCCGCCACTGCCCCGAGCGCAGCCAGCGCCAGACCGACTCCGGCCGCGCCACATCGTCTGCGGTGATGCTGCGCGATGCGGTGACGTCGACGCCGACGATGGGCCCCAGCTGGTTCGCCCGCATGATGTCGGCCGGGTAGTTTTTCATCACCGCCCCGTCGACCAGCACGTTCACGCCATCCGTCGCGGGCGGCAGGACGCCCGGGAGCGAGATCGACGCCCGCAGCGCCTTCCGCAGCAGGCCGCGCCGGTGGAGCTGGTAGGCGCCTGTGGTGAGGTTCGACGACAGGCAGAAGAACGGCAGCCACAGGTCGGCGATCTCGGCGTCGCCGAAGTGGCGGGAGAGGCGTTCGCCGACCTTCACGCCCTGGGTCATGGCCAGAAGCGGCAGGGCGATGTCGTCCAGCGGGCTGGTGCGGACGAAGGCGTCGCGGATGCGCCGGTCCATTTCGGCCCCATCCCAGCCCATGGCGCAGCCTGCAGCGACGATGGCGCCCATCGAAACGCCGCCCACGAAATCGATCGCGACGCCGCGCTCGCGCAGCGCCTTGATGGCGCCGATGTGGGCGTAGGCCCGCGCGCCGCCACCGGACAGCACGAGGCCCACGGACTGGCCGGTCAGCACGCGGGCGAGGCGGCGGATGTCCTCGTCCCCCGTGCGGCGGACGTGGAAGAGGCGGGCGGCTCCGGTCGCATCCAGCCACGAGTCGGAAGCGCTGGGCCGCGACACGCCGGCCGGCTGCAGCAGGATCAGGTCGACGAGCTGCTGGGCCTGTAGCGGCGATGTCGTCTTGGGCGGCTCGCGCGGCGGCCCGCGATCGCCCCGGCCGACCCGGAACAGCCGGTCGACCTGGCGAGCCACGACATGGCGCCAGCCGGTGTCGTCGGCCTCGGCCACGTAGAGGACGAAGTCATGGGTCCGCTCGACTTCGGAGAACCACTCGGTCGGCGCGCCCACAGCTTCGACGCCGACCGTGGTGACCTGGTAGCCGAGCGCGGCGATTTCCCGCTCCAGCCGCTCGATCGTGGGGCGGATCGGGCCGGGCTGGCCGATCGTCATGAACCCGAACACCGAGGGCTCGCCCATCGGTCCGCGAGTCGCCGCCTGGCGGGTGCGCAGGATCATCAGGCGCGCCAGCTCGGTCATCACCGAGGCGTCGGCCTGGCAGGCCTCGAGGAAGGCTTCGCGAGGCAGGGCGATCACTTCCGAATCCCGCAGAGCGACGACGTCGGCGGAATGGGGAATCCCGGCGACCAGCGCCATCTCGCCGGCCGGCTCGCCCGGGCGGATCACGCCCAGGAACAGGGGCTCCTGGCCCTCCTCGCGGCGGAAGGCCCCGAGGCGGCCGGTCCGCACGATGTAGAGCTGATCGGCGGGAGCGCCGGCGGTGTAGAGCGTCTGTCCGCCGGGGAGCGAGAACCACTGTGCGGCCTCGCGCGCCTTTGCCTGGCGGAACAGTCGCGCCAGCGTCGAATCGGCGGGAAGCTCGGGCAGCATGGCGAAGCCTAGCGCCGCAGGGCCGCACGGACCATCAGCTTGGCCGCGCAGGGCTGGACCTGAGGTCCCGCCGCACTTTGCAAGCAGCGGGCGGCGGCCTATCCGAGGGGGCATGGCGCTCCACATGATCAAGCTGGTGGTCGGCTGCGACACCATCGAGGACCTGCTCGACTGGCGGAAGGCCTCGGGCCAGGCCGGCGAGCCCTGGGTCCTGCGTACGCGGCAGACGCCGAAGCGGGCGGCCGAGATGCTGGACGGCGGCTCGGTCTATCGCGTCTTCAAGGGCAATATCCTCTGCCGTCAGCGCATCCTGGCGGTGGACACGGTCGGTGAGGGCGCCACCGCGCGCTGTCAGGTCACCCTGGAGGAGACGATCGTGCGGGTCGCGCCGACGCCGCGGCGCGCCTTCCAGGGCTGGCGCTATCTCGAGCACAAGGACGTCCCGCCCGATCTCGACGACGAGGCGTTCGGCGAAGTCCCGCCCGATCTCGCCCGACAGCTGCGCGAAGCCGGCGCCTGGTAGACATGAAGAAGGGCCCCCTCTGGCCGGAGGGAGCCCTTCGCGTCGGAGCCAGCTAGCATCGGCGCCGACGCTCACGCCTGGCCGGCCCGCGGACGGGCGAGCCAGCCTTGCGCGTCTCGCGGATCAGAAGATCCAGTCGCTCGCCTTCACCTGGTCGGGCGTCACGCCGTCGAGGGCGGTGACGTATGTGCCCCACGGGTCGCCTGCGCCTTGGCCGTCGCGGTCGAAGTAGATCCAGGTGTCGCCGTGGCCGCTGTCGATCAGCTTCACATAGCCGTCGGCGATCGGGTTCGAGCCGGTGTAGCCCGACGCGTCGAGCAGGGCCGAGACGTCGAGCTTGTCCTCGCCCGAGGTGAAGTCGCTGACCGTCGAGGCCGACCAGGGCAGGTTGTCGAACACGAAGCGGTCCGCGCCCGCACCGCCGTCCAGGGTCTCCGCGCCGTTGCCGGCGTTGAGCGTGTCGGCGCCGGCGCCGCCTTTGAGCGAGGCGCCCCAGACGTCGGCGACGAGGTTCAGGCCGGCGACCACGGGAGCCGGGGCCGTCGCCGTGCCGAACAGGTTCTCGACCGAGACGCTGGACACCGGCACGCCTTGCAGGTGAGCGATGTAGTCGGGCCAGGCGCCGCCGGCGCCGTCCGGATCGACCACCACCTTGGTGCCGCCCGCGCCGTCGTCCATCAGGATGACGCGTTCCGCCGCCGGAGCGCCCTTGAGCAGCGCGGTGATGTCGAGCTTGTCGACGCCGACCTTGAAGTCCTTGATCTCGGTCGGCGACCACGGCACGCGGCCGA
>JAESGF010000097.1_pt1 | contig 78920 bp, 63 predicted proteins | sample 9269621 | NCBI WGS metagenome assembly JAESGF01 (sample SAMN14515066, study PRJNA621663) | algae metagenome | isolation source: Tolypothrix carrinoi HA7290-LM1 and co-occurring heterotrophs from dry rock... | place: USA: Makauwahi cave, Kauai, Hawaii | collected 2011-01-06
GCGCACATACCAAAAAAAACGGCCGCGTCGGAAGACGCGGCCGTAAAGTCATAGGGAGGAAACGCCCAAAAGGGCGAGACCTTCATGCGCCTTTGCTGCACTGCACGCAAGTCACAATTTCATGGACATGAGAAATCTTGCGTTACTCCACCCAATCCCGGGCGAGACCACGTGAGGCCATAGCGAAGAGCGCAGCGCTGACCAGGTAGAAAGCGAGGCCGCAATAGATCGCATAACGCAGCGATTCCGCACCAAAATGGGGCGCCAGAGCATCGGAAACGGCCCCAAAGAACCAGGTCCCGAGGCCCAGGCCGATAAGGTTGTTCACGAACAGGAAGCAGGCGGACGCGGTGGAACGCTGGGCCGGCGTCACCAGATGCTGCACCGCAGTAATTACCGGTCCCAACCAGACCAGATTCAGCCCCGTGGGGATGATGAAGAGCACGAACGCCAGCCACAGGGACTTGGCCTGGATCGCCAGGAAGAAGCAGGGCAGCGCGATCAGAAAAGCCACCGCTGGGACCAGCAGGTAGTAGGCAGGCTTGGCGCGGCCAAGGCGGTCGCCGAGGTAGCCGCCGAGCCAGACGCCGGCGACACCGCCCACCAGCGTCATCGAGCCGAGGAACAGCGAGCGGTCGACGAGGTCCATGCCCAGGCTGCGCTCGAAGAACGAAGGCAGCCAGAAGGCCACCCCGTAGCCACAGACGGAAGAAGCGGCCGCGCCGAGCGAGATCAGCCAGAACGTCGGCTTGGCCAGCAGCGCGCGGATGCCGCCGGCGGGCGGGGCTGGCGAGCCCGCCGCCTGGACGGGAGCCGCCTCTCGCGGCGGCTCCTTGACGATCAGCCGGAAGATGGGCGCGAGAAGAACGCCGGCGACGCCCACGATGATGAAGGCCGCCCGCCAGTCGATGCTGTGGGCGATCAGGCCGCCGAACAGGATGCCCAGCGCCGAGCCGATCGGGATGCCGAAGGAATAGGCCGCGAGCGCCCTCGCCCGCTGCTCCTTCGGGAAGTAGTCGGCGATCAGCGAATAGGCCGGGGCGACTCCGCCAGCCTCGCCGACACCGACGCCCATGCGGCACAGGAACAGCTGCCAGAAGCCGCCGGCCAAGCCGCAGAGCGCGGTGAAGGCGCTCCAGAGCGCCAACGCCCCGGTCATGATCCAGGTGCGGCTCCAGCGGTCGGCGAGCCATGCGATCGGGATGCCGAGGCCCGTATAGAACAACGCGAAGGCCAGCCCGCCCATGAGGCCGAGCTGGCTGTCCGTCAGCCCGAGCTCTTCCTTGATGGGCCCAGCCAGGATCCCGAGGATCTGCCGGTCGAGGAAATTGAAGGTGTAGGCGAGGATCAGGACCGCCAGCACGACGATCCGATAGCCGCCGCTCACGCTGCGGACGTCCTGAGCCATGGATGCTCCGAATAGTGAAACGCCCGGCTCCGAAGAGCCGGGCGTTCGCTGATACTAGAACTTCGCTTCGAGCGAGAGGGTCACCGTCCGCGGCGGGCCGTAGTAGGCGGTGATCGAGTTGCCGAAGGTGCCGCCCGGGAAGGTGTAGCCGCCGATGCGGTACTCCTCCTCGGTCAGGTTCTTGCCGTGCAGGCCCACCCGGTACTTGTCGTCCGCCGAGGTCCACACGACGCTGGCGTCCACCAGCCAGTAGCCGTCCTGGTCGAGGATCGAGGGGACCTCGAACATGCTGAAGGACGACCGGTACGAGGCCGACGGGATGAAGCTGATCGAGCCGTTGTCGCCCATCTCGTGGGTGTACGTCAGGTTCACCGAGCCGTTCCACTCGGGCGTGTTCTGGAACACGCGGCTGTCGGCGAAGTCCTCGATCTGGCCCGTCACCGGGTTCAGCGCCTGGTATTCGTCGAACTCGGCCTTGATATAGCCGACCGAGAAATTGGCGCGGAGCGCGTCGGCCAGGACGGCGGAGCCCTCGAGCTCGGCGCCGTACATGTGCGACTTGCCGACGTTGAGCACCTGGCTGGCGATGCGCACGGCCGTGCCGACGACCACCGGGGTCTGCAGCGTGACCTGCTGGTCCTTGTATTTGGCGTAGAAGACCGCCGAGTTCAGGGTCAGGCGACGATCGAAGAAGTAGCCCTTCAGGCCGCCTTCGAACGAATCGACCGTTTCGGGATCGTAGCCGTTCACCGAGTCGGGGGTCAGCGAGGTGTCGGCCCGCATGTCGAAGCCGCCCGACTTGAAGCCCTTCGAGTACGAGACGTAGCCGGTCAGGTCCTCGTTGAGGTCGTAGCTGGCGCTGACCCGGGGGGTGAACTTCTCGAAGGTCTTCGAGTTCGTGAAGTTCGTCAGGTACGGCGCACCGATGCTGAGGGGCGCCGGGATCAGGCTGGCCTGATTGTTGCCGAAGTTCGGGCTGCGGAGGCCGAGGTAGTTGGCGCGGAAGACGTTGCCGGTCTTCTCGTCGCGGGTGTAGCGGCCGCCGACCGAGACCTTCAGGGCGTCGGTGATGTCGTAGCTCAGGTCACCGAAGGCCGACCAGCTCTCGGTGTCGACGTAGCCGGCGCTGGCCACCGTCAGGTTCGACTGGCCGAGCACGGTGTCGAAGGCGCCGGCCGCCGTGGCGTTCAGATAGTACAGGCCGAAGACGCCCTGCATCCGGTCGCCGGTGTAGAGCAGTTGCAGTTCCTGGGTGAACTGGTGGTCGTTGTACTTGGCCGGGATGTCCAGGTAGGCGAACGCCTCGGTGTCGAAGTCGATCGTGCCTTCGGTCTCACCGGCGCGATAGGCGCTGATCGCCTTCAGGGTGATGGCGTCCGAGACGGTCCATTCGCCGAGGAACGACACGCCACGGGTTTCGACCTTGTTGTAGTCGCCGGAGCCGGCGCGGGTGTCATAGACGTCGTCCAGCACCGTGGCCGTCGGGATCGGCTGGTTCAGGACGTTGATGCCGGGGGCCTCGCGGTGGCCATGGCGGGGGTTCGAGCGGTCGGTGACGATGTCGCCGGCCAGGCGGAAGAACAGGTCTTCGGTCGGCGTGAACTCCAGTGTGGCGCGCGCCGCGGAGACGTCCTTGTTGTAGTGCTCGGCGCCCGTCGTCAGGTTCTCGCCGAAGCCGTCGCGATTGAAGGTCGCCCAGGTCAGGCCGACGCCCACCATGTCGTTCAGGCGCGCCTTGGCCGAGGCGACGAAGTCGCGCTGGTCATAGGAGCCGACGGCGCCGCGCAGCTTCAGCTCGGGCTCGCCCTCGATCTTGGCGGTCACGTACTTGATGGCGCCACCGATGGTGTTGCGGCCGTACAGCGTGCCCTGAGGGCCGCGCAGCACCTCGACGCGCTGGATATCGAAGATGTCGAGGACGGCGCCCTGCGGCCGCGCGACGTAGACGTCATCGATGTAGAGACCGACGCCCGGCTCGAAGCCCCACAGCGGATCCTGCTGGCCGACGCCGCGGATGAAGGAGATCAGCGTCGAGTTCGAGCCGCGGGCGACCTGCACCGTGGTGTTCGGCGTCGACTGCTGGAGCGTGGTAAGGTCGACCGCGCCGGTGACGGCCAGGCGTTCGCCCGAGATCGCGCTCACGGCGACGGGCACGTCCTTCAGCGACTCCTCACGACGGCGCGCGGTGACCACCAATTCCTCGACGGCGCCCGCTTCCTCGGCGACGGCGGTCTGGGCATAGGCCATAGCCGGAACGGCCGACCACGCGGCGCCCGCAAAGAGGGCCGCCTTCACAAAGGCTTTCATCTGGATCCTCCCGACGGCGCCGTGCCCGTTCCCCCCTGTGGGGCGGCCGACGCCTGAAGATTTGAAACGTGAAAATTTCACCGAAGGGCGAATTTGGGCGGAGTGTTGGGCGATCCGCGCGCGAAGCGCCACCCGCAGCGCTACGGCCTGGACGGGTTTTTGATCAGGTGATGAATTTCCGCCACAGTGGCGCTCCGCGGAGCCCGGCCCCTACGGCTTGCGCGCCACGACCTCGCTGATGCCCGCCGCGCAGTAGGCGTAAAGGCGGCCCTTTACGGCCTCCAGGTCCGTCGAGCGGCAGAGGCCGTCCGACAGCTGATCGATACGTCCCGTCTCGGACAGGGTCAGCATCATGGCCCCGGTGAGGAACTGGTAGCACCAGTACAGGTCGTGCACCTCGGCTTGCGGCAGCGCTTCCTTCAGAGCGTCGACCAGCTCATGCACGACCGGATCGAAGAAGCGGTGCATGGTCTCGCCACCCCAGGCCGGGGTGTTGTTCACAAGGGCGACGAGCCGGAAGTAGTTCTTCCAGCCCTCGTCATTGGTCATCGAAAGCTCGAGCAGCGGGCCGATGAAGGCCTCGATTATCCCCTCGACCTCGAGCGCCCCCGGATGAGCGGCCTTGTAGGCGGTCATCGCCTCCAGGCGGGCGGCGTTCAGGATCTCGGCGCGCCGGGCGAAGACGCTGTCGAACAGCTCGCGCTTGGCGCCGAAGTAGTAGTGGATCAGGGCGGTGTCGACGCCGGCCTCGGCCGCCACCTGGCGCACGGTCACGCCATAGAAGCCGTGCTTGGAGAACAGCGCCTCGGCCGCATCGAGGATGGCCTCGCGCAGGTCCGGGCCCTGCCCTTTCGGCCGCCGCCCGCGGGCTGCACCGCCAGATCGTCCGTCCGCTCGCGCCATGCGCCCCCGCTCGCCCCCTCCCGCGCTAGGCCGGAAGCGCGGGGCGGGTCAAGTCCAGGGCTGAGCTTGATGAGGCGTCAGGCGACGGCGGCGTGGAACAGATAGCCGCCGCCGCGCAGGGTCCGGATCAGGTCGCCGCCGGCGTCGCAGGCGTCCAGCGCCTTGCGCAGTCGGGCGACACGGGTGTCGACCAGTCGTGGCGTCAGGCCCTCGGCCGCTTCCCCGTGCAGCAAGGTCATCAGCTCGGGCCGATAGAGGACCTCGTTCGGCCGGTCGCTGAAGATCTTCAGCAGCTCGGCTTCGCTGGGGCTTAGGCGCACGCAGCGGCCCGCGGGCCCGGTCAGCAGGCCGGTCAGCATGTCCAGGGTCCAGGCCCCAGGCGACTCACCGCCCGCGCCGCCGAGGCGCCTGGCGCGACGCAGCAGGGCGCGGGCGCGGGCCAGCAGCTCCAGCGCGTGCGAGGACTTGTGCAGATGCTCGTCCGCGCCCGACTCGAGGCCCGCCACGCGATCCAGGGTGTCCGCCGCGGCGCTGAACAGCATCACAGGGGTGGCGGTCTCCTCGGCCAACCGACCGCAGAGCGCCAGCGGGTCCTCGCCCGGCATGGCGGTCTCCAGAACGACAAGGCTGGGCTCCGCGTCGAGGCAGGCGGCCTCCAGTTCTGCGAGCGTGTCGAACCGGCGCACCTCGAAGCCCGAACGGCGGAGCATCTGGACGTGGGCTTCCACCGAGGCGGCGTCGGGGTCGGCCCAGAAAACCAGCGGCGCGCCGGACGACTCCACGCGTTCGGCGGATGGCACGCCGCCTGGCGGACGGAAGGCGAGCCGCCGCTGCGTCTGCGGCCAGGCCGGGATACGACCGCGACCGATGTCGTTGATGCTGTGAGCGAGTGAGCCGGCCATGGGGATCCTCCTGGTGCGTCGCCGGAAGAAGGTAGTCCCGCCGCAAGGATCCGTGTGACGAAATCTCGTCACATAGTGGTTGAACCGCGCTCAACATTACGAAAGATTTAGTCACGCTCACCGCGTCGTAGGCATCTGTCTTCTTTTTGCAACATCGGCCAAGTAACACCCACCTCGGAGAACCGTTGCCGGCCACGGCATGACGATGGGCTTGGCCCCGCCTGATTAACGATTTTCGTTGATTTACAATCGTTTGAGCGCACCCACGTCTCACGCGGCCGCGGCGATGTCGAACAGAGTTCAACTTGTCGGATCGACAAATTCACTCAAGTCGATGAACGGCGCTCACTAGCGTCCGCCCCATCGGCGCACGGCCCAGGCTTGCGCCCGATTTCTTTTGGGGCTCGGCCCGCGACTGCGGGGCCGCTGGAGGATGTTGACCTTGAAAATCAAGTCGATGCGAGAACGCCTGCTGGCGTCTTCGATGATCTGTGGTGCGGCCATTCTCGGCCTCGCCTCGCAAGCCCAGGCCCAGGAGGCCGGCGAGGTGGCCGAGGTCGTGGTCACCGGCTCGCGCATCCCGCAGCCGAACCTGACCAGCGCTAGCCCGGTCACGGTCGTCGGCGCCCAGGACGTCGCCACCCGCGGCATCACCCGCACCGAGGATCTGGTGAACCAGCTTCCCCAGGTGTTCGCCGCCCAGGGTTCGGCCTACTCCAACAGCGCCACCGGCACGGCCACGGTCGACCTGCGCGGCCTCGGCCCGAACCGCACCCTGGTGCTGATCGACGGCCGCCGCCTTCAGAACGGTACGCCTGGGGCCACCGCCCAGAATACCGCGCCTGACCTGAACTTCATCCCTGCCGCGCTGATCGAGCGCGTTGAGGTCGTCACCGGCGGCGCGTCCGCCGTGTACGGCGCGGACGCTGTGGCCGGCGTCGTGAACTTCATGATGCAGAAGAACTTCGAGGGCGTGCGTCTCGACGCGCAGTACTCGGGCTATCAGCACACCAACAACAACGACATGGCGCAGGAAATCCTGCGCCGCCGCGCCGCGGTGTCGCTGTTCCCGGAACAGTTCGCCATTCCGGAAAAGGACGTGTGGGACGGCGGCACGACCGACCTGAACCTCGTGGTCGGCGTGAACTCGCCTGACGGCAAGGGCAACATCACGGCCTATGCGGGCTACCGCAACGTGCAGGCGGTGACCCAAGACGACCGCGACTACTCGGCCTGTAATCTGGCGACCTCGACGGCCGCGAACGTCTCGTACGACGGCTGGATCTGCTCGGGTTCGGGCACCACCGCGCCGGCGCAGTTCCTGCCCGGTGGCGGCACGGGCTCGGGCATCACCGTCGATCCGACGGCGCCGGGCGGCCGCGGCTTCCGGCCGTACGTCGCCAACCGCGACGCCTTCAACTTCGCGCCCTACAACTACTTCCAGCGGCCGGACACCCGCTACACGCTGGGCGCCTTCGCGAACTACCAGTTCAACGACAAGGCCGAGCTCTACACCCAGCTGATGTTCATGGACGACCACACGGCCGCCCAGATCGCGCCGTCGGGCATCTTCGGCCAGAACATCAACGTCAACTGCGCCGGCAACCCCTTCCTGACCGCGGCCCAGGTGACGGCGTTCTGCGCGCCCACCATCGACCAGCTGCCTGACGATCCGGCCAACCCAGCCTCGGCCGGTCTGAACACGGACGCCGACCCGACCACGCCGGGTCAGCAGGCTTCGGTCTCGATCCTGCGCCGCAACCTGGAAGGCGGCGGCCGCATCGCCGATCTGCGCCACACGGACTACCGCGGCGTCGTCGGCCTGCGCGGCGAGTTCGACAACGGCTTCCGGTACGACGTCTACGGCCAGTACGGCGTGGTGGTGTACCAGCAGGTCTATTTCAACGACTTCTCGCTGGTCCGGTCGGCCCGGGCCCTGGACGTCGTCCTCGACCCGGCGACCGGTCAGCCCGCCTGTCGTTCGGCCATCCCGTCGCTGGCTGGCAGCAACTTCGATCCGAACTGCGTGCCCTACGACATCTTCTCGATCGCGGGGCCGTCGCAGGCGTCGGTGAACTACATCCAGACCCCCGGCTTCCAGAACGGCGAGTACGTTCAGACGGTGGTCTCGGGCTCGCTCACCGGCGACCTCGGCCAATACGGCGTGAAGCTGCCCTGGGCGAATGACGGCGTCGGCTTCGCCGTCGGCACCGAGTATCGGCGCGAGCGCCTGGACCTGAACACCGACATCGCGTTCCAGACCGGCGACCTCGCCGGCCAGGGCGGCCCGACCCTGCCGTCGGAAGGCGCCTACGACCTGTATGAGCTGTTCGGCGAAGCCCGGATCCCGCTGATCCAGGACCAGCCGTTCTTCCGCAACCTGTCGCTGGAAGTCGGTTACCGCTGGTCGGACTATTCGCTGGGCTTCTCGACCGACACCTACAAGCTCGCCGGCGACTGGTCGCCGACCGAGGACTTCCGGTTCCGCGCCAGTTACAACCGCGCCGTCCGCGCCCCGAACATCATCGAGCTCTACTCGACGCCGTTCGTGACGCTGAACGGTTCGACCGACCCCTGCGAAGGCACGACGCCTGAGTTCACGGCGGCCCAGTGCGCCCTCACCGGCGTGACCGCGGCCCAGTACGGCAATATCGTGCCGAACTTGGCCGGTCAGTATCAGGGCCTCATCGGCGGCAACCCCGACCTCGAGCCGGAAACCTCCGACACCTACTCGGTCGGCCTGGTGCTCACGCCGACCTTCATCCCGGGCTTCTCGGCCTCGATCGACTGGTACAACATCAAGCTCAAGGATCGGATCGGCCAGATCGGCCAGGACGTGACCCTCGAGCGGTGCGGCACCACCGGCGACCCCTTCTTCTGCAGCCTCATCAACCGCGCGCCGGGCACCGGCTCGCTGTGGCTGTCGAACAACGGCTTCGTCGTGGATCAGACCTTCAACACCGGCGGCCTGGAAGTGGAAGGCATCGACTTCGAGGCGAACTATCGCTTCGACTTCGGCGACTTCGGCATGACCTCGGGCCTCGATCGCTTCGGCGGCCTATCGTTCAACTTCCAGGGCAGCCTGCTTGAGGCCTACAAGGTCACGACCCTGCCGGGCGACGAGCCCTTCGACTGCGCCGGCCTCTACGGCTCGGTCTGCACGGGTTCGGCGGTGCCGGCCTCGGCGCCGTTCAACGAGTGGCGCCACAAGCTGCGCACCTCCTGGCGTACGCCGTGGGATATGGAGATCTCGGCCACCTGGCGTCACCTGTCGTCGGTGGACGTGGACTCCGAACTGTCGGGCGCCAGCCACGGCAACGGCCCGGACGCCACGCTCGAGTCGCAGGACTACTTCGACCTGGCCGGCACCTGGTCGGTCCGCGACAACGTCACGTTCCGCTTCGGCGTGAACAACGTCTTCGACAAGGAGCCGCCGCTGGTGAGCTCGGGCGGCGGGGCCATCAACAACTGCCCGTCCGGTCCCTGCAACGGCAATACCTATCCCCAGACCTACGACGCTCTGGGCCGCTACCTGTTCTTCGGCGTGCGGGCGGACTTCTAGTCCAGACGCAGGTCCGACAGGACGCGGGCGGCGACCTCGGTCGCCGCCCGTTTTGTTTGGATCCGATCTTCTATGGATCGCGGGAACGCGAAAGGGCGGCGACCTCTTCGGTCGCCGCCCCTTTTTCATGTCCGGCCTTCGCTCGGCGTCAGGCCGCGCGGGGCTGCGCCTCGGGGGCCGCCGGGCCTGACAGCGCCTCGCAAAGTCGGTCGGCGAAGGCGTGGATGAGTTCGCTCTTGCTCGAACCGGGATTCCACAACGCCCAATAGCCTTCCGGCAAGTAGGCCTCGACCTCGCTGACGCGCACCAGCCGATGCGCCCTGAGGTCCTCCTGCACCACCAGCCAGGGGGCGAGGCAGACGCCGACGCCGGCGCGGGCGAGTTCGATCGCCACCGGGGTGTCGTCGACCTTCAGCGCCTCGCCCGACGGCGCCGGCTCGACGCCGGCCGCCTCGAACCAGAGCCGCCAGGGGCGCGCGTGACAGTGGATGAGCGGCGCGGTCAGCACCTCCTCAGGCCGAACCGGAATCCGCGAGAACAGACCCGGGGCCGCGACGGGCACCAGCGTTTCTCGAGCCAGCAGGCGGGCGTGAAGGCCGGCGGGCGCCATGGCGGCCTGGGTCACGAGAACATCCACGCTCCCCGACAGCAGATCCGAGACGCCGCCCTGGGCGCGGAGCTCCAGATCAAGGTCCGGTCGGCTCTGGCGCAGGCCTGCGAGGCCCAGGGCCACCACGTGGCGCATCAGGTCAGCCGGGGCTCCGACGCGAAGCAGCGCGCGGTCCGCGCGCGCCGGCAGGTCGAACGCCTGGGAGATCATCTCGAGGCTCAGCCGCAGCCGGCCGGCGAAGATCCGGCCCGGTTCGGTGAGCAGCACGGAGGGTCCGGCGCGAGTGAAGAGGTCGACGCCGAGGCGATCCTCGAGCGTTCGGATGGCGTGGCTGATCGCGCTGCGCGTGAGGTTCAGTTCCTCCGCGGCCTTCGAAAAGCTCTGATGCCGGGCGGCGGCCTCGAAGGCCGCGATGGCCCGGAGAGACGGCGGTCGAACCGGCACCTCACCACTCCCACGTTGTGCGTCGACGAATGGTCGCCGAACGGTGGCATTTGTCAGTCGAATTGCTGCCAATGGCGCCCGCGCCGCGACAAACGGCTGGAAAATCTGTGAACGGTCGGAATTGCGCGATCAGCGGTATTTGGCCGCGGGGCAGTTCGGTGAAGTATCGTCACAATAGGGCAGTTCGGGGAGGCAGGTCCTGCCGCGCATCTACAGATATCTGATCGCGAATCTGGCGCTGTGGGCGGTGACCTATACCCTGCTGACCACGCTCATCGTCATGATCCAGCCGATGCCGCATCCAGTGGAGTCAGCGATCCGCCGGGCGGTGGTCATGCTGGCTGCGGCCGGATTCTGCCTGGGCGTGGGTCAGGTCCTGGACGCCGGGTCGAACCTTCGTCTTCCGTGGAAGCTGGCGCTCGCCTTCCTCTGCGCCTTCGCAGGGGCTCTGTTCTACGGCGCCGTAAACCATCTGGCGTTCTACGTGGTCTGGCCGCGCTGGGGTGAGATCACGTGGTGGATGAGCTTCGTCTCTACCGGCTTCTGGGCGATCTGGGTCTTCCTGGCCTGGACCGCCGTCCACTTCGCCCTCGGCTACGAGGATCAGCTGAAGGAAAAGTCGCTGCGGCTGGAGCGGACCCAGACCCTGGCGGCGCGGGCGCAGAACCAGATGCTGCGTTACCAGATCAATCCGCATTTCCTGTTCAACACTCTGAACGCGCTCTCCGCCCTGATCCTAGCCAAAGAGACCGAGCGAGCCGAGAAGGTGGTGCTGATGCTCTCCGGCTTCCTCCGCTACACACTGGAGAAGGAGCTGCCCGAGAAGGTGCCGCTTCACGAGGAGCTGGACGCCCAGCGGCAATACCTGTCGATCGAGCAGGTGCGGTTCGAAGACCGCCTCACGTTCCGCGCCGAAGTCCCGGAGGCCGTGCGCGATGCGCTCGCGCCGTCCCTCATCCTCCAGCCGCTGGTGGAGAACGCCGTGAAGTACGGCGTCGCTCGCTCGAGCCGGCCGGTGACCATCGAGCTGCGCGCCTGGGAGGCGGCGGGCCGCCTGTGCCTTGCGGTGGCCGACGACGGCGACAACAGCGCCCACCAGGCCTCGCCCAAGCTCGGCCTGGGCCTTGAAAACGTGCGCTCGCGGCTGGAAGCGATGTACGGCGGTTCCGCCGGCCTGGTCTGCGGTCCGCGGCCCGGCCGCGGCTGGGAGTGCCGGCTGGAACTGCCGCTGGAACGCGCTGCATGACCGCGCCCCTCCGCCTGCTGCTGGTCGACGACGAGCCGCCGGCTCTGAGGCGGCTGCGCATGCTGTTGGCCGAAGTCGAGGACGTCGAAGTGGTCGGCCAGGCGGCCGAGGGCGTCGACGCTCTGGCAAAGCTCGAGAGCATGGCCGTGGACGTCGTCCTGCTGGACATCAAGATGCCGGGCCTGACCGGTCTCGAGCTGCTGTCGCGCTTCAAGGCCGCGCCGCCCGCCTTCATCTTCATCACCGCCTACAGCCGCTTCGCGGTCGATGCGTTCGAGCTCGCTCCGACGGACTATCTGCTGAAGCCGGTCTCGGTCGAGCGCCTGCGGCAGGCGTTGGGTCGGGCGCGGGAGGAGCTGTCCTCGCGCAGTGCGGCCGCGCGGCTCGCCGAGCTGGAGGCCAGCCTGGCGCGCGGGCTGACCGCGCTGGAGCCCTCCGACGACGAGGGCCTGCTCACCGAGATCTGGGTCAAGGCGCGGGGCGAGCGGGTGCGACTGCACCTGGACACGGTCGACTGGATCGAAGCCGAGGGCGACCACATCCGCGTGCACAGCGGCGGCCGAAGCTTCCTGCTGCGTCTCTCCATCCGGCAGCTGGAGCAGCGGCTCGATCCACGGCAGTTCGTGCGGGTGCACCGCTCGGCGCTGGTGCGGGCCGAGCGGATCGTGCGCGTGGCCCGCGCCGACAGCGGACATGCGGTGCTGACGCTGGAAACGGGCGCCGAGGTGCCCGTTTCACGTCGCTATGCGCCGCGGCTGAAGCAGTTGGCCCGCCGACCGGCCTGAGGCCCGTCAGCCGACGGTGAGCCAGTCGCCCGTCAGGCTGGAGGCCTGGACGCCCGCCAGAACCACCATGCCGCCGCCGCTCATGCTGATGACGGTATCGGCGCCCGACTGGCTAAGCGTGTAGGTCGTCCCTGCCAGCAGGTTGAGGCGATCGCCCTCGGCGAGGTTGAAGTCCTCGATGCGGTCGATCCCCGCCTCGCCGAAGCTGTGAAAGCGGTCCGCGCCGGCACCGCCGAAGATGGTGTCGTTGCCACGGTCGCCCGCCACGAAGTCGTCGCCGGCTCCCGCCAGGATCGAGTCGTCGCCTTGGCCGCCGCGCACCCAGTCGTTGCCGACGCCGCCGTGGACCGTGTCGTTGGCGAGGTTGCCGTAGACCACGTCGTGGTCGTCGTCGCCGTAGAGCAGATCGGCGCCCTGGCCGCCCACCACCCAGTCCGGGCCATTGCCGCCGTGGACGGTGTCGTTGCCGATGTTGCCGTGGGTGTCGTCGAACCCATCGCCGCCCAAGATCTCGTCGTCGCCAGCGTCGCCCCGCAGGTAGTCGTCGCCTTCGTTGCCCTCGATCCAGTCGTCGTCCGCGCCGCCAAAGACCGTGTCGCGGCCCGCATCTCCGGTGATCCAGTCCCAGCTGTCGCCGCCGCTGATCGAGTCATCGCCCGGACCGGCGTAGAGCTCATCGTCCCGCCACCCACCCACCAGGGTGTCGTTGCCGGTGCCGCCGAGCAGCCCGAACCATTCGATATTTACGTGCGAGGCGCCGCCTGCGGTGAAGTCGTCGTAGTCGAGAACGGAGCCGCCGTCCGGGCCGACGAAGTACAGGGTGTCATTGCCGTCGCCGCCATCCGCGACGCCCCCTCCCGCCGAGAAGATCAGCAGGTCGGAGCCGGCCCCGCCGTTCAGGATGTCGAGCCCGCCGCCCCCGCCTTCCAACACGTCGTCGCCGGCGCCGCCAGAGAGCGTATCGACGCCGTCGCCGCCGCTCACGGAGTCATCGCCGTCATCGCCGTCGAGCCGGTCGCGGCCGCCGCTTCCAAAGAGGCGGTCGTTGCCGGCGCCGCCCGTGATCACGTCGGCGACGCCCACGCCCATCAGCGTGTCGGCCGTCGCGCCGCCACCCTGGGTCAGGACGTTCGCTGCGGCGTCCCAGGACCAGTTCGCCGCCTGAGTCCCATCGGCCGCGTTCAATCCATAGATGTGCTGGATCGCAAGAATGTCGAGCGATCCCAGGCCCGTGGCCGGGCCGCCGGTGAAGTTGTAGGTCATCACCGTGTGCGAGAGATCGTCGATGGCCTTGTCCAGCGTCACGTCGCCATCGTGGGGGTGCTTCAGCCCGAGCGCGTGCCCGATCTCGTGAGCCAGGATTTCGAAGTTCGCGAAGCCGCGATCGACGAAGATGTCGCCGCCGAAGGGCAGGCTCACGCCGAACCACTCGTTCATGTAGACCGATGGATAGGCGCCAAACGCAGCGGCATCCTGATGGTCTTCGGCCGCCAAGGTGAAGTCGTAGGTTCCGAACCTGATGTCGCCCTGACCGGCGGGCACTTCAATGAAGGTGATACCCGACGCGTCACCCCAGGCCTTCAGCGCTTCGCGGGCGATCGTCTGTTCCGCCGCGGTGAATGCCTGGAAGCTGGCCAGGAACGCGGCTGGGAACTCATCGGGCGGGTAGTGGTCCGCCGCGGCGTTATCGAACGAGAAAGTGATGAAGGCCGGGCGACCCGTGACGCCGTCACCATTCCAACTGGCGCCAGAAAGCAGCGCGTCAAACGTACTCACAACAGGCACAGACAAGCCCCCCGGCTTACAAAACTCGTCGGCAAGGGAACACGTTACGGTAGAGCTTACAATCTTGCGTGTGTGACGATGCTGTAACGTGCAGTCGCGCAGCTTCCCTGGCTGCGTGCTGTGCTAGGGCCGCAGTTCAGGAGAAGCAGCGTTTGCGATTTGGAGCCCTCATCCTGACCGGCGGCGCGTCTCGGCGCATGGGCTCGGACAAGGCGGTCGTGTCATGGGACGGCGAGCGGGCGGTCGATCGCGTGGCCGCCCTCGCCCGCGCCGTCGGGGCCGAGACGGTGTTCAGCGCCGGAGCAGGCGACTACGGCCTGCCCTCCGCGCCGGAGGTCGAGGCCGGCGGCGGCCCCGTCGCCGGGGTAATGGCCGGCGCGATGCGGCTGGCGTCCTTGGGCGTGGACCGGATGCTTGTGCTCGCGGTGGACGCGCCCACAATCCAGGCGGACGATCTTGCGCCCCTGCTGGGCGCTCCGTCGCCGGGCGCGGCCTACGCCCACCTGCACCTGCCGTTGGTGGTCGATCTGACCGCCCTGCCCGCCGAGGCGGGCGCCGGCTGGTCGATGGCGCGGCTGATCGAAGCCGCCGGCCTGACGCTGATCCCGCCACCGGAGACGGCGGCGGCCCGCCTGCGCGGCGCCAACACCCCCGCCGAGCGCGAGGCATTGCTCGCCGAGCTTGCCGCCGGCAAAGGCGCCTAAGGATCAGGCGCCGGGCGCCGCCGCGGCGGGCGTTCGGTTGGAGACGACCGCCTGCGACTTCGCACAGGGCGCCTTCCCCGGCCGGCAGGCGCCTAGTCGGACGGGCATGCGTGTGCTCGTCGTCGATCCGGATCCTGCCCGGGCCGCCCTGGTTGCCGAAGGGCTCGCCGGCGTCGAGCCGTTAGAGGTGCGCCACGCCACGGCCTTCGATCCCGCGCAGACGACGGACTTCGAGCCCGACGTCATTGTGGTCGCCTCCGACAGTCCGGACCGCGACACCATCGACAGCCTGCGCGAAGCGACCGAGGCGAACCCGCGGCCGGTGGTGATGTTCGTTGATCGGTCCGAGCCGGGGCTGGCCGAACAGGCCGTCCGGGCGGGCGTCTCTGCCTATGTCGTGGACGGTCTGGCGGCGGCCCGCGTCCGCTCCGTGCTGGAGGTGGCCATGAGCCGCTTCCAGCTCATGCACCAGCTACGCCAGGACCTGGACAAGGCGAAGGCCGACCTTGCGTCGCGCAAGACCGTCGAACGCGCCAAGGCCCTGTTGATGAAGGAGCGCGGCCTGGACGAGGAGACCGCCTACCGCCTGCTGCGCAAGCTCTCCATGGACACCGGCCGGCCCCTCGGCGCGGTGGCGGCCGACCTGCTGGCCTATGCCGGCGTGCTCAAGGGCGACCAGACATGAAGGTGACACTCGGCTTCGCGCCGCTGAGCGACGCGGCCTCGCTGGTGGCGGCAGACGCTCTTGGCTTCTTCGCCGAGGAAGGTCTGGAGGCGGAGCTGATCCGCGAGGTCTCCTGGGCCACGGTGCGGGACAAGGTAGCGCTGGGAGCCCTGGATGGGGCGCACATGCTCTCGCCGATGCCGCTGGCTGCCGCGCTGGGCGGCGAAACGCCGATCCTAGCACCGCTGGTCATGGCCCGCGGGGGCGCGTCGATCACCTTGGCGACGCGGATCGCCGAGACCGTGGGGGACGCGCGCGGGCTGGCCCACCTGATCTTTCGTCGCAAGGCGGAAGACGCCAGCCGCCTCACCCTGGCTGTCGTCTATCCCTGGTCGGTCCACAACTACCTGCTGCGGACGTGGCTCGCCGATGCAGGCGTCGACCCCGAAGCGGACGTCCGGATGACGATCGCAGCGCCGTCACGCATGGCCGAACTGCTGGCGGGCGGCGTCATCGAAGGCTTCTGCGCGGGCGAACCGTGGGGTCCTGCCGCTGAAGCGGCCGGCGCGGGGCGGATCGTGGTCCGGCCCGAGCCCGTGACGCCCGGCGCGCCGGACAAGGTGCTTGGCGTCGGGCGTAGCTGGGCCGAGGCGGACGCAGGACGGGTGGCGGCGGTGGTGCGGGCTGTCCGGCGCGCTGCCGATTGGTGCGAGGCGCGGCACAACCGGGGCGAGCTCGCGAGCCTGCTGTCCGAACGCATCGGTCAACCCGCCGAGATCATCGCACCGGGCCTGGATCCCATCGACCTCGCCGCGACTCCTGCGGACCATGCGGAGGCCGTCGGGCTCATCGGACAGATGCAGCGCTGGGGCCAGGTGACGGCTGGAGCCGACGCAGACGCACTCGCCCGCGCGGTCTTCCGCGGCGACCTCTGCGCCTGATTTAGGCGCCTGGCGCATCTGGCGCCGTCATTTTGCGCTGCAACACAAATACCGCGCGGACACCTTGCGATGCGGATGACGGCTGGGCCCTGCCGCTGTCTCCTCGCATCCAAGGCCCAGGACAACGGCGTTCGCGGCCTCGGACCGGCTCGATGAAGAGCCTTACCCGAACCCTCGGCGACGCCGCCTCACGTCCAATCGATGCAGGGCCTCCCCATGCTCAGCCGCTCCTTCTTCAAGGCCGGACACACGCCTACGCTGCTGTCCGCATTCCTCTACTTCGACCTCTCCTTCATGGTCTGGGTCCTGCTGGGGCCGTTGGGCGTCGCCATCGCCAAGGACTTCGGCCTGACCCCCGCGCAGAAGGGCCTCATGGTCGCCGTGCCGGTCCTGTCCGGCGCCCTGCTCCGTCTCGTCGCCGGCGTCATGGTGGACCACATCGGCCCGAAGCGGACCGGCCTGATCGGCCAGGTCATCGTGCTGGCGGGTCTCGCCATCGCCTGGTTGCTGGGCGTCGGCGACTACAGCCAGGTGCTGGCGCTGGGCGTGCTGCTGGGCGTCGCCGGCGCTTCGTTCGCAGTGGCGTTGCCGCTGGCCTCCCGCTGGTACCCGCCGGAGCATCAGGGGCTGGCGCTCGGCATCGCCGGCGCGGGCAACTCCGGCACGGCGCTCGCCGCGCTCTTCGCCCCGGGCCTCGCCCAGGTCTTCGGCTGGCAGAACGTGATCGGCCTCGCCGCCCTTCCGCTGGTCGTGGCGCTGATCGTCTATGCGATCTTCGCCAAGGACGCGCCGAACCGCCCGCCGCCGAAACGGCTGCGCGAATATCTATCGGTCCTGCGCACGCGCGACGCCTGGTGGCTGATGGGCCTCTACGGCGTCACCTTCGGCGGCTTCGTGGGCCTCTCGTCCTCCCTGACCATCTACTTCAACGCCGAGTACGGCCTGCCGGCGGTGACGGCGGGCTTCTTCACCGCGGCCTGCGTGTTCGCCGGGTCGTTCCTGCGCCCAGTGGGCGGCGGACTGGCCGATCGCTTCGGCGGCGTCCGCACGCTCTCCGTGATCTATGTCCTGGCGGGCCTGGGCCTCGCGCTGGCCAGCTTCCATCATGCGAGCCCCTGGGTGGCGCTCGGGCTGATGATGTTCGCCATGAGCGTGCTCGGCATGGGCAACGGCGCGGTCTTCCAGCTCGCGCCACAGCGCTTCGGCCGCGAGATCGGCGTGGTCACCGGCCTGGTCGGGATGACCGGCGGCATCGGCGGCTTCTACCTCGCCGCTAGCCTCGGCTGGGCCAAACAGGCCACCGGCTCTTACCAGCCTGGCCTGCTTGCGTTCGCCGGCCTCGCGCTGATCGCCCTCCTCGGCATCACCGGCGTCAAGGCCCGCTGGCGGAAGACCTGGCCCGAGCTCGCGGGCGCCGTCGGCGCGCTGCGGCTCTAGGAGGGCGCGTCATGACCAAGCAGAGACTTGTCGTCGTCGGCAATGGGATGGCCGGCTGCCGCGCGGTGCAGGAGGTGCTGAAGCGCGATCCGGACCGCTACGAGATCGCCATCGTGGGGGCTGAGCCCCGGGTGAACTACGACCGCATCATGCTGTCGCCGGTGCTCGCGGGCGAGAAGACCTTCCAGGACATCGTCCTGAACGACGAGGCCTGGTACGCCGACAACGGCATCGCCCTGCACGCCGGCCGCAAGGTTGAGGCGATCGACCGCGAAGCGAAGCTGGTTCGCGGCGAAGGCGGGCTCGAACTGGCCTACGACAAGCTGATCCTGGCGACGGGATCCGACCCGATCCGGCTGCCGCTGCCAGGCGCCGAGCTGGAGGGCGTCGTCACCTTCCGCGACCTGGACGACGTGGATGCGATGATCGCCGCCTCGGCGAAGCCCGGCGCGCGCGCGGTGGTCATCGGCGGCGGCCTGCTGGGCATCGAAGCGGCCTACGGCCTCGCGCGGCGCGGCATGGCGGCCACCGTCGTCCATCTGATGGACGTGCTGATGGAGCGCCAGCTCGACGCCTCGGCCGGTTTCCTGCTGACCGAGGCGATGGCCGCGCGCGGCGTCGAGACGATGCTGGAGGCCCAGTCGGAGGAGATCCTCGGCGACGGCGGCCGCGTCAGCGGCCTGAAGCTGAAGGACGGCCGCATCCTGCCCTGCGACGTCCTGGTCATGGCGGTCGGCATCCGGCCCAGCACGGCGCTGGCGCAGACTGCCGGCCTGGAGGCCAACCGTGGCGTCGTCGTCGACGATGCGCTGCGGACCTCCGACCCCGACATCTTTGCGGTCGGCGAGTGCGTGGAGCACCGCGGGCAGTGCTACGGCCTCGTCGCCCCGATCTGGGAGATGTGCCGGACGCTGGCCGACGCGCTGACGGACGGCGACGCCGTGTACGCGGGATCGGTGCTCTCGACGCGGTTGAAGGTCTCCGGCGTCGACGTCTTCTCAGCGGGCAAGTTCGCCGGCGGCGACGGCTGCGAGGACATCGTGTTTCGTGACGCCGGCCGCGGTGTCTACAAGCGCATCGTGCTGGAGAACGGCCGCGTCGCCGGCGCCGTGCTGTTCGGCGATGTGCTGGACGGCGGCTGGTACTTCGACCTGATGCGGCAGGGCGCGGAGGTCGGCGACTTCCGCGAGACGCTGGTGTTCGGCCAGGCCGTGACGGAGGGCCTTCGAGGGCTCGACCCTAGCGCCGCCGTTGCCGCCATGGCCGATACGGCCGAGATCTGCGGCTGCAACGGCGTCTGCAAGGGAACCATCGTCGAGGCGATCACCGTCCAGGGCCTCAACACCCTGGAGACCGTGCGCGCCCATACCAAGGCGTCGGCCAGTTGCGGCTCGTGTACGCCGATCGTCGAGAAGATCCTGCAGGCGACACTGGGCGACGCCTTCCAGGCCCGCACCGGTCCGAAGCCGGTCTGCGGCTGCACCGAGAAAGGCCACGACGAGGTCCGGCGCCGCATCGTCGCCGAAAGCCTGAAGTCTATCCCGGCGATCATGCAAGCCCTGGAATGGACGACGCCCGACGGGTGTTCGTCCTGCCGCCCGGCGCTGAACTACTACCTGCTGTGCGCCTGGCCCGGCGACTATCGCGACGACCGCCAGAGCCGGTTCATCAACGAGCGCGTCCACGCCAACATCCAGAAGGACGGCACCTATTCCGTCGTGCCGCGCATGTGGGGCGGCATGACCAGCGCCGCCGAGCTGCGAGCCATCGCCGACGTGGTCGACAAGTTCGCTATCCCAAGCGTGAAGGTCACCGGCGGACAGCGCATCGACCTGCTGGGCGTGAGGAAGGACGACCTGCCCGCCGTCTGGGCCGACCTGAACCGCGCCGGCATGGTCTCGGGCCATGCTTACGCCAAGGGTCTGCGAACGGTGAAGACCTGCGTCGGCTCCGACTGGTGCCGGTTCGGGACGCAGGACTCGACGGGTTTGGGCATACGGCTCGAGAAGTTCATGTGGGGCTCCTGGACGCCTGCGAAGGTGAAGCTGGCCGTGTCGGGCTGTCCCCGGAACTGCGCCGAGGCGACCTGCAAGGACATCGGCGTGATCTGCGTCGACAGCGGCTACGAGATCCACGTCGGAGGCGCGGCCGGCCTGCACATCCGCGGTACCGAACTGCTGACCAAGGTGGCCAGTGAGGAGGAGGCGCTGTGGACGATCTGCGCCATTACCCAGATGTACCGCGAGCAGGGCTGGTACCTGGAGCGCATCTACAAGTGGATGGACCGCGTCGGCCTCGACGCCATCCGCACTGAGGTCGAGGACCCTGAGCGCCGCCGCGCGCTGCACGATCGGTTCGCCTACTCTCAGCGGTTCTCGCGGATCGACCCCTGGGCCGAGCGCGTCGCCGGCCGCGACACCGCCGAGTTCAATCCCCTCACCCGACGCCTGGAGTTCGAGCGTGCATGAACGCGCTCGTCAAGGATCCGACCGTGTGGACTGACGTCGGCGCGGTCACCGACGTGCCGGTCCGGGGCGCAAGGCGCATCCCGACGCCGGAGGGCGACATCGCCGTGTTCCGCACGGGCGACGGCCGCGTCTTCGCGCTGAAGGACCAGTGCCCGCACAAGGGCGGCCCGCTCAGCCAGGGGATCGTGCACGGCCATGCCGTCGCCTGCCCGTTGCACAACTGGTCGATCGACCTCGCCACGGGCGAGCCGATGGGCGCCGACCGTGGCAAGGGCTGCACGCCCGTGGTCCCGCTGAAGGTCGAGGAAGGCCGCCTCCTCGTCGGCCGCGTGTGAAGACCACCTGCCCCTACTGCGGCGTCGGCTGCGGGATCGCGGCTGCGCCGGAGGGCCGCGCGCTCACGGTGGCAGGCGACGGCGCGCACCCAGCGAACGGCGGCCGTCTCTGCTCGAAAGGCTCGGCGCTCGGCTCGACGGTCGGGCTGGAGGGCCGGCTGCTGGCGCCGATGATCGGCGACCGGCGCGTGACCTGGCCCGACGCCGTCGGACATGTGGCGCGGAAGTTCCGGGAGACCATCGCGCGGCATGGCCCGGACTCGGTAGCCTTCTACGTCTCGGGCCAGTTGCTCACCGAGGATTACTACGCCGCCAACAAGCTGATGAAGGGCTTCATCGGCTCGGGCAACATTGACACCAACTCGCGGCTCTGCATGGCGAGCGCGGTGGTCGCCCACAAGCTGGCGTTCGGCGCAGACCTTGTCCCCGGCTGCTACGAGGACCTCGACCTCGCCGACCTCGTGGTCTTCTCCGGCCACAATGCGGCCTGGACGCATCCGGTGCTGTTCCGGCGCATGGAGGCCGCCCGGATGCGCGGGCAGCGGCACGTGGTGATCGATCCGCGCCGGACCGACACCGCTGAAGGCTGCGACCTGCACCTGGCCATCGCGCCGCAAACCGACGTGCGGCTGTGGAACGGCCTGCTGGCCGACCTCCTGCGGCGCGGCGCAGTCGATCGCAGCTATGTCGCGGCCCACGTCGCCGGCTTCGCCGAGGTGGAGGCCGAACTCGCCCGCACCGACCAGTCGTCGGCCGCCGTGGCCCGCGACTGCGGTGTCCCCGAGGCCGACCTCGAGACCTTCTTCCGCCTGTTCGCCGAGACGCCGAGGACCGTCAGCCTGTTTTCCATGGGCGCCAACCAATCGGCGCAAGGCGTCGCCAAGGGTCTCGCCATCCTCAACGCGCATCTGGCGACTGGCCGCATCGGCAAGCCGGGCGCTTGCCCGTTCTCGATCACCGGCCAGCCAAACGCGATGGGCGGGCGCGAGACCGGCGGCATGGCGACCACGCTTGCCGCTCACATGGACTTCGAACCCGCCGACCGCGCCCGCGTGCAGCGGTTCTGGGGTTCGCCCACCATCGCCGAACAGCCCGGCCTGAAGGCTGTCGACATGTTCGAGGCGATCCGCGCGGGCCGCATCAAGGCTCTGTGGGTCATGGCGACCAACCCGGCGGTCAGCCTGCCGGACGCGGGAAAGGTGCGCGAGGCTCTGGCCGGCTGCCCGTTCGTGGTGGTGTCCGACGTCATGGCCGAGACGGACACCGCCGCCTTCGCCCACGTGCGCCTGCCGGCGCTGGCCTGGGGCGAGAAGGACGGCACGGTCACCAATTCCGAGCGCCGCATCTCGCGCCAGCGGCGGCTGTTCGCGCCGCCTGGCGAGGCCCGCGCCGACTGGCGGATCGTCGCCGACGTGGCGACCGCCATGGGATTCGCCGACGCGTTCGGCTGGCGGAGCCCCGCCCAGGTCTTCCGGGAGTGGGCGCGCCTGACGGCCTATGAGAACGGCGGCCGGACGCTGAACCTCAGCCCGCTCGCGGCCCTCACGCCCGAGGCCTATGACGCCTTGCAGCCCGTGCAGTGGCCGGTGACCGAGGCCGGCGGCACGCCGCGCCTGTTCACGGACGGCCGCTTCCCCACGCCGGACGGTCGGGCGCGGATGCATCCGCTGGCCCCGACGGGCCCGGCGGAAGCCACCGATCCGGCCTGGCCGCTGGCGCTCAACACCGGCCGGGTGCGCGACCACTGGCACACGCTGACCCGCACCGGCCTCGCGCCTGAGCTCTGCCGCCATGCGCCCGAGCCCTATGTCGAGATCCATCCCGAGGACGCCGCCCCGCTGGGCGTGACCGAAGGCGCCCTCACCCGCGTCGCCACCCGGCACGGCGAAGCCGTCGCCCTCGCCCGGCTCAGCGACCGCCAGCGACGCGGCGCGATCTTCATGCCGATGCACTGGACCGCGACCTATGCACCGTCCGGGCGGGCCAACCCGCTCGTCGCGCCACGTGTAGACCCGCGCTCGGGGCAGCCGGAGTTCAAGCACACGCCGGCCCGCGTGCGGCCCTACCGCGAGACCTGGCGCGGCTTCTTCATCGCCCGTGAGGCCTGGCGGACCCCGAAGGGCCTCGACCTGATCTGGCGGCGCATCCCACAGGCGGACGGCCAGTTGCACGAGTTTGCGGGACGTGGCGACGCCGCTGAGCGCGAGGCGGTACGGAAGGTGCTGGTGCGCGGCGCGCCGGCCGATGTGCTGCGCTACGAAGACCCGGCCTCCGGCGCGGTCCGCGAAGCCTTCCTGCAGGACGGCAAGCTCGAGCGCGTGCTGTTCACCACCGTCGCCGGCGCGCTGCCGCCGCGCGACTGGCTTGCGGAGCTGTTCGCCGCCGAGACGCTGTCGCCCCTCGACCGCGCCGCCCTGCTCGTCGGCCGTGCGCCCGGTCGTCCAGCCGAAGCGAGTCCCCTGGTCTGCGCCTGCCGCGGCGTGCGGGCGACGCGGATCCAGGCCGCCGTCGATGCAGGCGCGGGCAGCGTCGACGCCGTCGCCGAGGCCACGGGCGCGGGCTCTTCCTGCGGCTCGTGCCGTCCCGAGATCGCCCGCCTGATCGGCGACAGAGCCAAGCCGGAGGTTCGTCATGCCGCCTGAGATCGAAACTGGCCGCGTCCGCCTCGTCGGCGCAGGTCCTGGGGCGGCCGATCTGATGACCGTCCGGGCCATGCACGCCGTCCAGGGCGCCGAGGCGCTGCTCTACGACGCGCTCGTCAGCGACGAGGTCCTGGCGCTCGCGCCCGCCGCCTGCCTGAAAATCCAGACCGGCAAGCGCGCCGGCCGCGCCAGCCTGCGCCAGGAGACCATCAACCGGCTGATGCTGCGGCTGGCCCGCCGCGGGTTGGACGTCGTCCGGCTCAAGGGGGGCGACCCGTCCGTCTTCGGACGCGTCGGCGAGGAGGCCGCCTTCCTCCGTGCGCACGGCGTCGCCGTCGAGGTCGTGCCGGGCGTCACCGCCGCCAGCGCGGCGGCCGCTCAGTTCGGCTTCCCGCTCACACATAGAGGCGAAGCCCGCCGGCTGATGCTGGTGACCGGAACGACCCGCGACGCCGCCTCCGCGCCGGAACTGGCGGCCGCCGCCGATCCTCAGACGACGCTCGCGCTCTACATGGGTCGAAGGGCCCTGGCGCAAGCCGCCGAGGCGCTGGTGGCGGCGGGCCGACCGCCGGCGACCCCGGTTCTGGCGGTGGAGAACGCCGGCCGGCAGGAGGCGTACGCAGTCCGCGCGTCGCTCGGCGACCTGTCGTCACTCGACGAGCTGGCGGACGCCGAGGGTCCAGTGCTGTTCGTCATCGGCGAGGTGACGAGCCAGGCGACCGTGTCGGAAGCGTCTCGCGCAGGGCGTCGCCAAGCTTCCGTATGACTACTTAGGGAGCCGCCCCGAATTTCAGGGGTCCCCGACGCCGCGTACCCCTTCCGCATCAGGAAGGACGCCGCCGATGACCCTCGCCTACGACCTTGAAGACCCCCGCCGCTCCCAGCGGGCGGCCGGGCTGACCGAGGTGATGGATCGCCTCGGCAGCCGGTTCTCGTTCACCCGCGACGAGGAGATCTACGGCCAGGGCGACGGCGCCGAGCATCTCTACCGGCTGGCCAGCGGCGTGGTCCGCACCGCACGGGTCGCCGTCGACGGCCGCCGCCAGGTGGGCGACTTCTACTACCCTGGCGACTTCTTCGGCCTGGAAGTCGGCCCCGACCACCAGTTCTCCGCCGAGGCGCTGACCGCCTGCGACGTGCAGGTGATCCGCCGCAGCTCGGTGCGTGCATTCGGCGGCGACATCGAACTGGACCGCGCCATCCTGGAGGCGACCCGCCGCGAGCTGCAGCGGGCGCAGGATCACATGCTGCTGCTGGGCCGCCGCACCGCGCGCGAGAAGGTAGCCGCCTTCCTCATCAACCTGGCCAAGGCGACTGACCGCGGCGTCGAGCTGCCGATGGGCCGCCAGGACATGGCCGACTACCTTGGCCTCACGATCGAGACCGTCTCGCGCATGCTGACCCAGTTGCAGGACGAGGCCATCGTGGAGTTTCCGACCGTCCGCCGCTTCCAGGTCAAGCGGCCCGAGGCGCTCGCAGCCCTCGCGGCTTGAGCCGGGCGCCGCGGATCCTGGCGCTTCCCGTAACCAGATGGGCCGGACGCCGGGCGACACATCCGACCGCTTTCTTTTGTCTCGTGCCCGCTGGCGCAGCGGACCGCATTGAGCGAGCATGGCCGTGGAGGTGGGCACGATGGCTGGCGCAAGTCGCGAACGAGCGGCGGATCCCTTCCTGGCGCGCGTTGCGGTGGTCGGCGCGCTCTTCATCCTCGCCCTGCTCGTGCTCCGGCTGGCCGATGTCCTGCTGCTGGCGTTCGGTTCCGTATTGACCGCGGTGCTGCTCCACGCGCTCGCCGATCCACTTGTCCGGCGCGGAGGGCTGCCCCGGCCCTGGGCGCTACTAACGGCGGTTCTGGGCCTCGTCCTGGCCACCGCGGCCACGCTCTGGCTGTTCGGCCGTGAGGCGGCGATCCAGTTGGCGGCGCTCAGCGAACTGCTGCCGCGGGCCTGGCAGGCGCTGGAGGCGGATCTCTCGCGCTCGGTGTTCGGCGCCTACATCCTCGACGACCTGCGGCGACTCCAGCATGTCCAAGGCCTGGTCATGCAGATCGGGCCGCGGCTGATCCGAGGCTCCGCCACCGCCGGCGCCGCGACGCTCATCGTGGTCTTCGCCGGCCTCTATCTCGCCTTCCACCCGCGCACCTACATGGGCGGCCTCGTTCGCCTGACGCCGCGGAGCTGGCGACCTCGCGCCGAGGCCGTGCTGCTCGCCTGCGGCAAGGCGCTGAACCGGTGGCTGGTCGGCCAGTTGATCTCGATGCTGCTGGTCGGCGTCACGACCGGCGTGGGGCTCTGGCTCGCCGGAGTGCCGTCCCCGCTGGCGCTGGGCGTCGTCGCCGGCCTCGGACAGTTCGTCCCCGTGATCGGCCCCATGGTGGCGACGGTCCCCGGCCTCATCCTGGCGGCGGGCGCCGGATGGGAGACCCTGGCGTGGACCGCCGTCGTTTATGTCGGGGCCATGCAGCTCGAGGCCAATCTCTTCACGCCGCTGGTGCTCCGCCAGATGGTTGAGCTGCCGATGGCCGTGACGTTGTTCGCGGTGCTGGCGATGGGCGTTCTGCTGGGCCCGTTGGGCGTGCTCTTCGCAACTCCGCTCGCGGTCGTGGCCTATGTGGTCGTGCGCATGGTGTATGTGGAGGATGTGCTTGGCGACCGCCCGGACGACCTACCACCGAGCTGAGCCGTCCAGATGAGCGTGACCGAGAACGGCCGGCGACGGCTCAACCCCGCGCTGGGCTACGGCGTGGCGCTGGTCGCGACCATCGTCTGCGCCGCCGCCGGGGTGGGGCTGGAGCCGATCTTCCAGGAGCGTGTGGTCTTCCTGCTGTTCGTGCCGGCGCTGATGGCCGCCGCGGTAGTCGGCGGCTTCGGTCCGGCGCTGGCCGCCACCGTGCTGGCCCTGGCGATCAACGCCGCCCTGCTGGGCGGACGACTGTTCTCGGATCCGTCCAACTTCATCAGCGCCGCGGTCTTCGTGGCCTTAGGGCTGGCGAGCGGCGTGGCCGGGTCGTACCTGCGCCGCACGGCGGCCGACACCGCCCATGCCCTGGACGACCTCGAAGCCCGCGAGGCGCATCTGCGCTCGATCCTCGACACCGTGCCGGACGCCATGGTGGTGATCGACGAGCGCGGCGTCATGCAGTCGTTCAGCGCCGCGGCCGAGCGGCTGTTCGGCTGGACCGCCGCCGAGGCGATCGGGAAGAACGTCAGCATCCTGATGCCCAACCCCTATCGCGACGCCCACGACAGCTATCTGCACCGCTACATGGATACCGGCGAGCGGCGCATCATCGGCATCGGCCGGGTGGTGGTGGGCGAACGCAAGGACGGCTCGACCTTCCCCATGGAGCTGGCCGTGGGCGAGATGCGGTCCGGCGATCGCCGGTTCTTCACCGGTTTCGTCCGCGACCTGACCGAGCGCCAGGAGACGGAACGGCGGCTGCAGGGCCTGCAGTCCGAGTTGGTGCACGTCGCGCGCCTGACGGCCCTGGGCGAGATGGCGTCGGCGCTGGCGCACGAGCTGAACCAGCCGCTGTCGGCCACGACGAACTACGTGAAGGGCTCGGCCCGACTGCTGGACCGCCAGCCGCTCGACAAGGAGAAGCTTCGCGACGCGCTGCACCAGGCCGGCGAGCAGACGCTGCGCGCCGGCCAGATCATCCGCCGCCTGCGCGACTTCGTCTCCAAGGGCGAGACCGAGCGGAGGCTGGAGAGCCTGCCGCAGCTCATCGAACAGGCGGGCGCCCTGGCGATGGTCGGGGCGAAGGAACGCGGTGTGCGACTGCGGTTCGAGATCGCACCGGATGTCGGGCTGGTGCTGGCCGACAAGGTGCAGATCCAGCAGGTCGTGCTGAACCTGATGCGCAATGCCATCGACGCGATGGAGGACGGCCGGCGCGAGCTGACCGTCGGCGCCCGCGCGGCGGAGGACGGCATGGTTGAGGTCTGGGTCGCCGACACGGGCCCCGGCATCAGCCCGGAGATCGCCGAGCAGCTGTTCCAGCCCTTCGTGACCACCAAGCGCGAGGGCATGGGCGTGGGCCTATCGATCAGCCGGACCATCGTGGAGGCCCACGGCGGCCGGATCTGGGTTGAGGCCAACCCTGGCGGCGGTGCTATCTTCCACTTCACGCTTCGCGGCGTGCGCGACGAGGAGTTGAGCGACATTGAGTGACGGTCTGGTGCATGTGATCGACGACGACGAGGCCATGCGTCAGTCGCTCGCCTTCCTCCTCGATGCCGCCGGCTACGCGGCCCGGACCTACGAATCCGGCCCCGACTTCCTGAAGCACGTGAAAGCCCTGGAGCCGGGCTGCATCCTCACCGACGTGCGGATGCCGGAGATGAATGGCCTGGAGCTGGTGCGCCGCCTGAAGACCGAGGGCGTGACCCTGCCGGTGATCGTGCTGACCGGACACGGGGACGTGCCGCTGGCGGTGGAAGCGATGAAGGCCGGCGTCCGCGACTTCCTGGAGAAGCCGTTCGACGACGAGGTGTTGCTGTCGGCGGTGGCCTCGGCGCTCGACAGCGGCGAGCAGTCCCTGCGCGAGGACGCCGAGCGGCAGAAGTTCGAGACGATGCTCGCGGCGCTGTCGCCGCGCGAGAAGGATGTCCTGCACGGCGTCGTCGCCGGCAAGGCCAACAAGGTGATCGCCCAGGAGCTCGGCATCAGCCCACGCACTGTCGAGGTCTACCGCGCCAACGTCATGACCAAGACTGCCGCCGGCAGCCTGTCGGACCTGGTGCGGATGGCGCTGCTCGCTCGCTTCTAGGCCGCTCGGGGGACGCCTTGCAGTACGTCTACCAGCAGCCGGAGCTGGAGCGGGAGATCGCCGAGGCCGCGACGGCTGAGACGCTCGAAGCCGCGCTGAGCAAGGTGCTGAAGCTGAACCAGGGCTTCCGCGAGCCGGAAATCTACGGCCGGCAGCTGTTCGCTGGCGGATTCGACAGGCTGGTCCCAGAGATCGCCGCCAAGCTCAATCTGGAGGACATGCCGGGCGCCAAGTCGAACGCCAACCCCTGTATCGTTGCGACCCGCTTCTATGGCGCCGGCGGGCACAGCCAGGTGGCGATGGACATCCAGCGGCGTTTCCCGGACCGGGGCGTCTCCATCGTCCTTACCAACCTCTACGTGGACGCCCGCTACCAGGATCTGCTGCGGCAGCCGCGCCTGCGCTCGACGCTCAACGAGCGGGCTCATGTGCTGCTCCGCAGCCGCACGATCGTGGAACGGATCCTCGAGCTCTACATGATCCTGTCCGCGGTGCGACCGTCGCGGATCTTCCTGATGGGCCACCACATGGACATCGTCTCGGTCGTCGGCTGCTGGCCGTTCCGCGATGTGGTGGAGTTCGTGCACCACGCCGACCACATGCCGAGCATCGGCGCGACCGTGCCCTTCTCAAGCCACGTGGACCTCACCTGGACCTGCCACCAGGCCTGCCGCGACGCCGGCCTGGAACCCACCTACTCCGGCATGACGGCGCCAGGCGCCCAGGCGGTTCGGCCGGCGCCCGCCGCGGGAGCGCCGCTGCGCATTGCGACCTCCGGCTCGCCGAACAAGTTCGCCGGTCGCGGGCGCTTCACCTGGCATGACTACGCGATCGCGGCGCTGAAGCGGCCCGAGACCGAGCTGGTCCATATCGGCCATGTCGAGGACGGGTTTGAAGCGGCCACGGCCGCGGCGCTGCAGGCGGCGGGCGTCGACCCTGCCCGCTACGTCTTCGCCGGCTGGGCGCGCAGCCTGGGCGAGGAACTCGTCGCGCGGAAGGCCGACGTCTATCTCTCGAGCTATCCGGAGACCGGCAGCAAGGCGAACCTCGAAGCCGTGGTGGCGCACCTGCCGGTCATCGTGCCGCTGGACGCGGATGCGCCGCCGCTGATCCGCTACAGCCTGCCGCTCGAACATTGGCTGCCGGTCGCAACGCCCGACGAGATGCCCGACGCCCTCGATCGCGCGGTCGCCCTGGCGGCGTGGATGCGCGAGCCCGCCGAACTCGCCCGGCTTGACTGCGAGCTCGACCGCTTCGACGCCTATGTGGCGATGCGCCCTCTGCTCGACGCCTAACGAGCGTCCGCCACCGGCCGGAAGTCCAGGTCGTGGTAGTCGTAGCTGAAGTCGGCGACCGGCGAGACGGCCTTCATGGTGATCCGCGCGGGTTTGCCCTCGGCATCGAGGTTGAAGGTCACGAAGGCCGGCTCGGTGATGCCGTCCTTCCAGCGCGCCACGAAGGTGTCATAGGCCCAGTGCTCCAGCGGCGCGGTCATGCCGGGCGTCTGCTTGAAGTCGATGGCGAGCTTGCCGCCGGCTTCCGTCACGGAGATTGGCCCGTACCAGGGATCGGCATAGGTCCCGGCGTAACCCGACGCCGGGAGCGACGGCTTGGAGACCGGCTTCGCCTGCTGGGCGGCCTTGGCGGCCTTCAGCCCCTCGGCCCAGCGCTTCTCCATGAAGTCATCATAGGCCTTGGGCCAATCGCGTTTCGGCAGGCCGAGGTAGTGATCGAGCAGCTCGTTCGTCAGGCCTGGGATCATGGCGTTCTCCTCGGAGTTCACCATCATCGCGAAGCCGATGTTCTTCTCCGGGATCAGCACCAGCACGGCGCGGAAGCCCAGCGTGCCGCCGCCGTGGCTGATGATCTTGTGGCCGCGATAGTCCTTCACGTTCCAGCCCAGCGCATAGGTGTTGAACTGGGCGCTGGCCTCGGCGAGCGGACCCGGCAGCGGACCCGCGTTCATCAGCACCACCGGCTTCCACATCTCGCGTGCGCTTGCTGGGCTGAACACCTGGGCGCCTGAGGCGGCCTTGCCTTCGCCGAGCTGGACCTGGATCCACTTGGCCATGTCGTTGGCGCTGGAGGAGATCGCGCCGGCGGGCCCGGCGTTCTGGCCAAGCGCGACGGCCTGCTCGTCCAGCGGCTTCTGGTCGCCCATGCCGCGCAGCTCGCCCAGCTGGCCGTGCGGCAGGGCGCGGTTGGCCGCCTCCCAGCGATCCGGGTCGTTGGTGACCGAATTGGCCATCCCGGAAGGCTTCAGCAGCCGCTCGCGGACATAGACCTCCCAGGTCTGACCGGTCTTCGCTTCGACCAACTGGCCAGCCACCGCATAGAGGATGTTGTCGTAGGCGTAAGACGACCGGAAGCTGGTCGCCGGCTTCAGGTAGCGGATGCGGCGCACGACCTCGGCCCGGCTGATGTTGGTGGCGGGGACGAACATCAGGTCGCCCTGCCCCAGGCCCAGGCCGCTGCGGTGGGTGAGCAGATCGCGGACCGTCATCTCGCGCGTGACCCACGGGTCGTACATGCGGAAGTCGGGCAGGTGGTCGATCACCGGATCGTCCCACTTCAGCTTGCCCTCATCGACGAGGGTCGCGAGCGCCGCGGCGGTGAAGTGCTTCGTCACCGAGCCGATCTGGAACAGGCTGTCGGCGTCGACCTTCTGACCGCTGCCCAGCAGCTTCTCGCCGTAGCCCCTGGCGAAGGTGACCTTGCCGTTCTCGACGATGGTGACGGCGAAGCCCGCGGCGTCGAGATCGCGGCGCACGGACTCCACGCGCTTGTCGAAGCCGGCCGGCGGGGCGGCGAGCGCCGCGCCGGGGATCATTAGCGCGAGGGCGGCGAGAAGGCGGCGCATCCGAGTATCCTTTTGGTCAGGCGGCGACGGCGGGCTGCGCGCGACCCGACCACAGGCGCCACAGGCCCCAGGTCATCAGCGGCAGCACGTAGACGGCGAGGAACATCCAGGCGAGCAGCCGGTAGCCCTGGGCGATCAGGGCCACGAGGCCGAAGCGGTCGGCGATGAAGATCGACCCGACCAGCAGGGCGGCGGCGACGGCCAGGCGCGCGGTCTTCGAGAACTCGCGGCCCCGGGACCGCGTCCAGACGTGGGCGATCCGTTCGTTGACGGCGTGGACACCACCGGTGCCGCTCTCGAGCAGGGCCGCGAAGATCATCAGCTGGAACAGGATATGGAATACCGGCAGGTCGAGGCGGCGAAGCAGGAAGTCGGACGGCAAGGTCTCGGCCGCGATGTGCGGCGCATAGGCCGCCATGCAGACGAAGAAGAGCGCCGCCGGCATCATCGCCAGCGGACCGCACAGCAGGCCGGCGACGACGGCGTCCCGCCGGCTGGTGAAGTGGCGCACGACAGGCAGGATCACCACGGCGCCGATGATGTTGTAGCTGGCGTAGGTGAGGCCGCCCATGGCCCAGCCGGTAGTCGGCGCAGCTTCCGAAAACGCCAGCGCCACGCGGTCGCCGAAACGCGTCAGGGCCAGCAGCAGGAACAGCGCATAGACGCCGTACAGGAAGAACGAGACGTACTTGAACAGCCGCTCCACGGCGACGTTGCCGAAGGCGACAAAGCCCGCGATGCCGAGCACGAGGCAAAGGGCTCCGGCGATCGGCGGCCAGCCGAAGACCGCCGCCCCAATGGCGCCGGCGGCTGCGCCGAACACCGCCAGGATCAGGACGATGAACACCACATAGGCCGCCTCGAAGGCCGGCCAGGCGGGCCCCAGGAGATTGCGGAAGAAGGTGCGGTAGTCCTCGCTGACGGTGGCGCGGGCGAACAGGAACGTCGCGACGCAGACCGCGCTCCAGATCACGGTCGCCAGGCCCATGGCCATCAGCCCGCCCCAGGGGCCGCTCGGCAGGAAGAACTCGGCCAGCTCACGGCCCGTGGCGTAGCCGCCGCCGATCACCACCGCCTTGAAGGCGAAACCGGGCAGCAGGAAGCGCTGGAACCAGGACGGTCCGGTGGCGCCTTGGCCGCTCACGCGAGACAGGCCTCCACCAGCCGATCAAAGGCCGGGCCGCCGCGCATCGGATCGGCGACCGGCAGGTTCAGCATCCGCGAGGCCCGCGCCATCACCTCATCGGCCTCCTCGGCGGTCATGGCGCCGGTGTTGAAGCTCAGGCCTGCGCAGCGGACCGCCGGATTGGTCAGCCGGCCCATCGTCAGATGGGTTTCGATCGCCTCGGCAAGCCCGGGCGTCGGGTAGTCGGGGAAGCCTAGCAGGTGGGCGCGGCCAGGTTCGTGGCAGAGCACGATCACGTCGGGCTGGCTGCCGTGCAGCAGGCCCAGCGACACCGCGGCATAGGCCGGGTGGAACAGCGAGCCCTGCCCTTCGATGACGTCCCAGTGGTCGGGCGCGGCCTCAGGGCTGAGCAGTTCCGCGGCGCCGGCCTCGAAATCCGAGACCACGGCGTCCATCGGCATGCCCGCGCCGGCGATCATGATCCCGGTCTGGCCCGTCGCGCGGAAGTCGGCGTCAACGCCGCGCTGGCCGAACGCCCGAGCGATCGCGAGCGCGGTGTACTTCTTGCCCAGGGCGCAGTCGGTGCCGACGGTCAGCAGCCGCTTGCCGGCGCGCTTGCGGCCGGAGGCGACGGGTACGCCGGCCGGCGGCTTGCGCACGTCGATCAGGCGGCGGCCCAGGCGGTCGGCCGTCGCCTTTAGCTCGCGGATGTCTTCCAGCTTGGCGTGCATCCCGCCGATGATGTCGAGGCCGGCCTCCAGGGCGGCGACCAGACTGGGGATCCAGGCCGGGCTGATCACCCCGCCGGGGTTGGCGACGCCGATCACTAGGGCGCGGGCGCCTCGAAGGCGGGCCTCCTCCGGGCTCATCCGGGGCAAGCCCGTGGTGACCGCCTCATCCGAGCAGGCCAGCTCGCCGACGCAGCGCTCGCCGGCCCAGTCGCGCAGGCCGAACGCGGTCTTCGCGTAGCCCGGCTCGGTGATGTCCCCAACGAACAGAAGATAGGGTTGCGGCAGGCTCACGACGGCCGGCTCCAGGCGCGCGGGCGCAGCGGTCATGCGAGGCCCCTCGCCGCGAGAGATGGTTCGAAACGCATACAGGGTCCTTGTGGCGCGGATGAGCGCGCCGATCGGACGGCGACCGGCGCGCGCTGCGCGGGTCGCCGCCACTGCATCAGAACTCGGCCGTCACCGCTACGCCCACGGTGCGTGGGCGGATGACGCCGACGCCGATCGCGTTGTTCGGATAGACCGGCAGGCCGTTGGAGGTGACCGCGGTGGTCGACACAAGCCCGTCCGAGTCGAAGAGGTTCTTGGCGTAGGCCTCGATCGTGAAGCGGTCGAAGTCGACGCCGGCCCGCAGGTCGACCACCTGATAGGCGTCGATCTCGCGTTGACGCCCGTTGGCGGCGCGGAAGGCGGCGTCGTAGCCGCCCGACTGATCCGAAACGTGCCGCACCGAGCCCCCGACGAAGGCGTCGGTCGTGCCGTTGAGCGCCCACTGGTAGTCGGCGTTCAGGCCCAGCGTCAGCTCCGGCGTGAACGGCAGGCGATCGCCGTCGAGGCCGCCCACCAGCGGGTCCGTGTCGTCCTTCAGCTTGGCGTTCGTGTAGGCGCCGTTGAGGCTCAGCGAGAGACCGTCCAGCGGGCGGAAGACGGCGTCGAACTCGGCGCCCTGGCTCTTCGCCTTGCCGCCGTTCACGTTGACGCCGAACCCGTTCACCTGGGCGAACAGCTGAATGTCCTTCCAGTCGATGTGGAAGGCGGCGACGTCCAGGCTCCACCGACGGTCGGCGCTCTCGGCCTTCACGCCCAGCTCGTAGCTCATGACGGAGTCGGAGTCGTAGGACCGCGGCACGGTGGCCGGGGCGTTCGGCGGGACCACGTTCGGGCCGCCCGGACGGAAGCCCTTGGCGACGCGGGCGTAGACCGACGCGTTCTCGCTGAGCTCGAAGCGCGGCGCGATCGAATAGGTGAACACGTCTTCCGACGACTTTGAGGAGAATGTCTGCGGACCGCCGGCCAGCACCCCGTCGCCGCGTTGGGTGGCGCTCTGTTCGTTGTGGCTCCAGCGGCCGCCGACATCGATGTCGAAGCGGTCGCCGAGGTGCGCCGTCACGTTGCCGAAGAACGCCACTTCCTCGTAGTTCGAGGGAAGCTGCACCGCGCCAAGCACCGGGAGGCCCGAGATGTCGGTCAGCGTGCCCGGCTGCACGGCGTGGAATTCCTGCCGGATCAGGCCGTCTTCCTTGTTGTAGTAGCCGCCCACCAGCCACTCGATCGGCCCTTCGGCCTTAGACGACAGCCGCAGCTCCTGGGTGATCTTCTTCAGGTTCGTGTTCTGGGCCAGCAGGAACTCGTTCGGGACCCCGAAGATCGTCTGGATCAGGCCGCTCAGGTTGAACGTCAGGTCGTCCCGGAGCGCCTGCTTCTGGGTGCTGTAGCTGGTGGACGAGGTGAGATCGGCGAAGCCGAGGTCCGCGTTCACCGTCGCGTTGTGGACCCGGTAGTTCACGTCCGAGAACTGGGGCACGAACTGCGACTGGGAATACTCGCCGTACAGCGGCTCCAGCGTCGTCGCGTTCGCCTCGACGATCGTGGGCGCGTCGGTCTCGATGTTCTGCGCGATCACCGACAGACGGACCGACAACGCGTCCAGCGGCTGGAACAGCAGCGAGGCGCGGCCGCCATAGCTGCGGCCGTCGTCGATGTCCTTCGCAAGATCGGAGCCGCCCGTGCCGATGGAATCGATGAAGCCCGCCGTGTCGCGGTACGACCCCGAGGCGCGGAAAGCCAGCATGTCGCCGAGCGGCACGTTGATCACCGCCGCCGCACCGTACGATTCGCCGCCGCCTTTGGTGGTTTCCAGGTTGGCGCGCGCGCGCATCTCCTGCTCGCCCAGTCGCGGCTCGTTGGTCACGAACTTCAGGACGCCGCCCAGCGAGTTCGCGCCGTAGAAGGTGCCCTGCGGGCCGCGCAGGACTTCTACGCGGGCGACGTCGAACGTGTCGAAGTCGCCGGCCAGGATCGCGCCGTTGGCGAGGCCGGTGCTGGAGCCGAACGGGGTCTCGTCCACATAGACGCCGACCGTCGAGGCGACGCCGCCTGTGTTCACGCCGCGGATCACGAGGCGCGCGTTGCCCGGATTGGCCTGAACCACCTGCAGGCCGGGCACCAGCTTGAGATAGTCCGAGAACGTCGTGGCTTGCAGGTTCTCCAGATCGGAGCCGGAGACCACCGAAATCGACTGCGGCACCTCGATGAGCGCCTGTTCGCGCTTCTGAGCGGTGACCACCACCTCCTCGACGGCAGGCGCATCCGCCGCCCAGGCTCCGCCCGCAGTCATCAGCGCCGCCAGCGCAGCCGAGGTCGCGAGCGCGGCCCGCTTGCCTTCCATCATCATCGTCACCCCCTCCGTTTGTTTCGCGTTCCGAGCCGCGCCGGCGCCGGTCTCCTCGAGAGAGCCGGCGCCACGGTCGCCGCCATTTTCGAGACGCGACCACTTCCCCAAGAATTATCCGTTGAGATCACGATGATCCCAATCGGAGAATTGTCAACACAGTGACAGCGGATCAGAGAATTGGCTCTGGCGCTGCCTCACAGGACGGCGCCGGCTCGCCCGGCAAGCGGCCGGAGTGCGAAGAGTGAGGCGGACGCAACGGCCGCGACCCCGCCCATCAGGGCGAAGAAGGCGGGCGGTCCCAAGGTGGTCCAGAACGCCCCCAACACGCCGGCCAGCAGGTTGCCGGCGAAGGCCGCCAGGAACCAGGCTGCGACGGCGGTGGCCGCCAGCCCCGCCGGCGCGAAGCGCGCGAAGAGGCCGAGGCCGACCGGCAGGATGAAGAGCTCTCCCGCTGTCAGCACGGCGAAGAAACCTGCGAGCCAAAGCCAACTCACCGCCCCCTGCCCGCTTGCGCTCACCACGGCCAGCACCAGGAAGGCGGCGGCGACGCCGGCCGCGCCCAGGCTCATCTTGCTGAGGGGCTGCGGCTCGCGGCCCTGTGCGGCCTGGCGGCTCCAGTGGGCGAGCAGTAACGGCGTCAGGGCGAAGACCAGCAGAGGGTTCAGCGACTGGAACCAGGTCATCGGGATCTCGAAGCCGCCGCCGATCGTCCGGTCGACCCCCTGGTCCGCCCATAGGGCGACCGTATTGCCCATCTGCTCGTAGGCAGCGCGGAACACGACGACCGACAGGCCGATGCCGATCAGCAGAAGGAGCAGGGTCCGGTTCGCCGGCCCGCGTCTGCCTTCGCCGCCCTTCGTCCGCGGCGGGTCGGCCGGAAGGTAGGGTCGGCCCAGGATGTAGATGACGAGCCCCGCCAGCATGCCAATGCCGGCGGCGGCGAAGCCGTAGTGCCAGCCGTAGAGCTCGCCGATCGTGCCGCAGACCAGGGGCGCCAGGAAGCCGCCCAGGTTCACACCCACGTAGTAGACGTTGTAGGCCCTCACGCGTCGGGGATCGTCGGGCGCATAGAGGCCGCCGATCTGGCTGGGGAGGCTGGGTAGAAAGAAGCCGTTGCCGAGCGCGATGCAGCCGAGCGCCGCATAGAGCGCCGGCTCAAACGCCATCAGGAAGTGGCCGAAAGCCATAATGATTCCGCCGAGGATGACGGCCTTTCGGCGGCCCAGCCAGCGGTCGGCGATCAGCCCGCCGAAGATCGGCGTGAGAAACACGATGGCGGTGTAGAGGCCGTAGACCAGCGACGCCTGGGCCTGGCCCATCAGGAGTTGCTTGGTCATGTAATAGACCAGCATCGCCCGCATGCCGTAGAACGAGAACTTCTCCCACATCTCGGTGAGGAACAGGACGGTCAGTCCGCGCGGTTGGCCGAACCAGGACGGCTGCTCTGCGGCTGCGGCGCTCACCGGCCCGCTCACGGGGCGCTTCCCCAGCCGTGCTCAGGATAGCTGACCTGGCCGTCCACGTAGGAGACGCTGGGGAGCCGGTCCTGGGTGATGAAGATCGGCCCGTCGAGGTCGACGACCTCGCAGAGCTGACCCAGCAGGAAGGCCGGGCCCATGGAGAGGCTGGTGCCCACCATGTTGCCGACCATGACGCCGAGGCCAAGCCGCTTGGCCTCGTGGGCCATGGCCAGGCCCTCGGTAAGGCCGCCGCACTTGTCGAGCTTGATGTTGATCACCTGCACGCGGCCGACGAGCGGCTCGACGTCCTGCAGGCTGAGCACGCTCTCGTCGGCAGCCACGGGGATCGGGCTGTTCAGGCCGTCCAGATCCGCTTCGCGGCCACGGGCGAACGGCTGCTCGAGCAGGCGAACGTCGGCCTCGACCAGGGCCGGCATGAGCGCCTCCAGACTATCCGGATTGAAGCCCTGGTTCGCATCGACCGAAATCCAGGTTTCAGGCCGCGCCGCACGCACGGCGCGGACGCGCTCGGCGTCCAGCTCGGCCTCGCCGGTCAGCTTCAGCTTCAAGGCGCGGGCCTCGGCATAGGCCCTCGCCTTCTGGGCCATGACGCCCGGATCGGCGGCGCCGACGGTGAAGGTTGTGACGCGCGCGCGTGGCGGGTCCAGGCCGGCCAGCTTCCACGCGGGTATGCGCTGCCGCTTGGCTTCAAGGTCCCACAGCGCGCAGTCGAGCGCATTGCGGCCGCCGCAGGCCGGCATCAGGCGACGCAGGCTCTCGCGATCGATGCCGGCCTCGATGTCAGACCGCACCGCTTCGATGGCGGCGAGCATCGCGGCCACGTCGTCGCCCAGATAGTAGACGCCCGACGCCTCGCCTTCGCCCACCGCGCCGTCCTCGCGCAGGCGGACCACCGCCACCGGCATGTCCGTGAAGACATAGCCCGTGATGCGGAACGGCTCGGCCAGGTGGACCGGCTCTTCGGCGACACTCAGGGCAAGGCGGGGGCGCAGGGTGGTCATGGCCACCTCCGGATAGGGCTGGAAAGTTAGGGTGCGGGCGCCCGGGCAGAGCCGGACGCCCGCGCAGGATCAGTAGTTCACGCCGAGGCCGACGAGGTGGAAGGCCACCGCCACCCACAACAGGATCGCCGTGGCGACCAGGATGGCGAGGCTCCACAGCTTCGCGAACCAGCTTCGACGGCCGCGCCAGACGACGGTGACGTTCCACAGCGCGAGCGCGAAGCCGGCGACCACGCCGATCGTGCCCAGGATGTGCAGTGCATAGAGCACCGGATCGAAGGCCGAGGACATCAGCTTCAGGTCGCTCATCATCCCAAGCACCGTGCCGATCCAGGCGACCATGGCCGCGGCCGAAGCCAGCGCCCCGATCCGCACGGCGCGGAAGGCCAGAGCTTCACGGCCTTCCAGCGGGAAGGCTCCGCCGTAGCGCCGGCGGACGATGGCCGACACCGGCCAGAGCACAACGGTCAGGACGAGGATCAGGAAGCTGATCGCGGCGGCCGGGGTCAGCCACGCGGCCGACTTCAGGGCCGGCGCGCGTTCGAACATCATGAAGGGCGAGAAGTCGTCGACAGACCAGCGGACGACCTTGCCGTCCTTCACCTCGGCGGCCAGACGGCTCTTGCCGCCGACCTCGAGCCAGACGAACGGCGCGATCTCGCGATACTTCTTGGGCGCGCCGCCGAAGTCGCGGAGCAGCGAGGCGCTGATCGTGCCGTCCTCGTTGGCGTTGACCTTCACCCCGCCCAGCAGCTCCAGGATGCTGACCAGGCTGCTCTCGACGCGGCGCGAGTTGATCCACGAGCCGGAGATCAGCTTGGCGTGCTCGGCGGCGGTCTTCGCGTCCACCTGACCTTGCGGGGCCGGCCCTGGCAGGTAGCGGTCGGAGAACTCGCGGAACAGCGCGGCCCGGATGTTGCCCGACGCGCCTTCACGGCCCGAGCTGTTCATCGAGACGTAGAGGCCCACGCCGTCGTCCGGATAGAGGAACAGGTAGGTGTGGAACCACTGGGTGTCGCCGCCGTGGGCGATGACGCGGCGGCCGTTGGTGTTCTGCTCGTAGAAGCCCAGCGCCATGCGGTTCAGCGGCGGGACGATCGTTCGCGTCGTGGTGTGCATCGCCCGCGTGGTTTCCGGCGAGAGCAGCGGACCGCCGCCCTGCAGGTGGGCGATCATGAACTTGGACATGTCCACGCCGGTCGACGAGAGCGAGCCGGCGGGGGCGAGCGGGATCAGCTCGAACTTCTTCGCCTTGCCCGACGACGCCTTGTCGTAACCCTTGGCCATCAGCGGCTCGAGGGCCGGCGGCAGCGGCTGGCGGAAACTGGAGCGGGTCATGCCGAGCGGCGCGAAGATGTTGCGCTCGATATAGGTGTCGAAATCGACGCCCGAGGTGCGCTCGACCACGTAGCCGGCCAGCGCCGTCGCGTAGTTGGAGTAGGCCGGCTGCGCGCCCGGCGCGAAGATCTGCTCCGGCGTCCAGCGCTTCAGCACCTCGCCGATGGCGACGCCCGCCTTGGGATCCTCGGTGATCAGGCCTTTCACCGCCTCCTCGAAGCCCGCCGTGTGGGTCATAACGTCCCGCATGGTGATCGGCTTGCCGCTCTTGTGGGTCGGCATCTTGAAGTCGAGGTAGATGTTGATGTCGGCGTCGAGGTTGATCTTGCCCTGCTGGACCTGCTGCATGACGGCGGTCCAGGTGAACAGCTTCGAGACCGAGCCCGGCCGGAACAGCGTGCGGTCCGGATCGACCGGCGTCCGCTTCTCGACGTCGGAATAGCCGTAGCCCTTCTGAACGACGACCTGGCCGTCCTTGACCACCACGACCACCGCGCCGGCGACGTCGCCGCTCTTCAGAGCGTACGGCATGTAGCCGTCGAGCCAGGCCTCCACGTCCGGCGCGGTCAGCGGCCGCGCACCGTCCGCGCCAGGGATCGGCGTCGGGGCCGTGACAGCCTCGGCGTTCGGCTTCAAAGGCGGCGTCAGTGTCGGAGCCTGCGCTGCCGCCGGTGCGGCGACGAGCGCCCAGGATGCGAACAAGGCCAGAGCCTTGGATAAGAGACGCATGCGAACCCCCCTATGGTCGCTGAGCTGAAAACGATCCTGGTTCGGCGATAGTGATCCTCATTAGAAAATTGTCAACGTCGGCGGATAAGCCAAAGCGGCCGCACCGGCCGCTGAATGTGCTGGACGCCGTGCGGGGGTTTTTGCAGGATCGGAGAACCCTTCTTCGAAGGGATTTGTCCTGATCAGGATGGAGCGCCTGCTCCGACGGAAGGATCGCCGTTGACCGCCCGCCACCCGACGCTTGGTAGCCTCCTGCGCGGCCTGCGCGCCCGTAATGGCTGGACGCTGAAGGAGATGAGCGAGCGGACCGGCATTCCCCTATCCACGCTTTCCAAGGTGGAGCACGACCGGCTCACCCTCACCTACGACAAGCTGCTGCAGCTGTCGCAGCGCCTGAACTTGCGGATGTCTGAGCTGTTCGCGGAGCCCGACGCCGCGCCCGAGGCGCCGATCACAGCCCGCCGCTCGATCGGCCGGCTGGATGGCGCGATCCGGGTGAACACGCCCAACTACGACTACTACTACATGTGCCCCGAACTGCGCCGGAAGCGGATGGTGCCGACGGTCACCCGTATCCGCGCCAAGAGCGTCGAGGAGTTCGGCGAGCTCGTGCGGCACCAGGGCGAGGAATACATCTACGTGCTGCAAGGCCCGGTGGAGATCCACACCGAGTTCTACGACCCGGTCGTGCTGCAGACGGGCGAGTCCATCTACATCGACAGCACCATGGGCCATGCCTACACGGCGCCGGAAGGCACTGAGGAGGCGGTCGTGCTGGGCGTTTGCTCGAGCGCCGAGGAGGACCTGATGGAGTCCTTGATGGAGCTGCACAACGACGACGCGCCGCTGGCGCGGGCCGCGGTCCGCTAGCTCAGAACCAGGGCGCGCCGCCCAGCGCGTGGCCGAAGCGGGTCTGGACGATCTTCTGCTGGACCCGTGACACCTCGGGCCGGAGGCTCAGCTCCCGCTGCCAGGTGCGCGCTGCGCCGACGTCCGGGAAGTAGCCGGTGAGCACATAGTCGTAGCCGCCGGTGACCAGAGCCGCCGTGGCGACCGCGATGTCCGCGTGACAGTAGGCTTCGAACCGCCGGAGACCGGCCCGCGACGGATCGGCGAGCTTCACATAGCTGATGGCTTCGACCGGTCGGCCGACCTTGGCCGGCACGAACACGGCGCTCCAGGTGGCGGTCCCATCGTGCCGCATCAGCGACAGCCGCTTGCGCACTGCGTTGGCGTCGAGGCCACTGAGCTGCGGAAGGTCGCGGATGCGGCCCTCGCGGCGTCCGACGAGTACGCGCCGCAGCGCCTCTTCGGCGCCGCCGGGGGATCGTCGTGAACCGGACTGTCGCATGGCCGCCTCCACCCAAATGCTGGGATCGGACGAGCGGAATTACAATCCTGTTCAGGACAACATTAATCCTCGCTAGAGAACGACTATGCCCGGAGCTGCGCGTTTCATGCAGCTGCCATGCCTCAGACGATGCGGCCCTTGAGCGAGACGAGCCACGGGGTCAGCTTGGCGTTCACCTCGTCCGGCCGTTCCTGCTGGGTCCAGTGACCGCAGCCTTCAAGCACGTGAGCCTCTTCCAGGTTCGGGACGTTGGCGCGCAGGGTGGCCAGCGGATCCGCCGCCATGCCGAAGGCGGTGAAGGCGCCGTCCTTGTCGCCGGCGATGAAGAAGGCCGGCTGCTCGACCTTCCTGTCCTTGAACGGCTGGAGGAAGTGGAAGTCGGGCGTGTGGTTGCGATAGCGGCTGAGGGGGCCGAAGAAGCCCGACCGTTCGAACTCGCCGACGTAGTAGTCAAGGTCCTGGTCGGAGAGCCACGTGGGAAACGGGTCCGGGTCCGGCAGGCCGTCCAGCAGATTGTCGGCCGAGGTCTTGGGCGGGGTCCCAGCCAACTTGGTCAGGTCGATGTCGCCCGAGCCCACGTAGTAGAAGCGCCGCAGGAAGTCGCGGGGGTTGGCGTCGAACACCGCCTCGGCCTGCCCCACGGGCCGGAAGTAGCTCTGGTAGAAGAAGACGTTGTTGTCGTCGAACAGCTCCCGGATCACGTCGTCGAACGAGCGCTCGGGCACCCCGGAATGGATCACCGACATGGCGCCGACCGCGGCGATGCGATCGGGGCGGGTCAGGGCAGTCTGCCAAACCATCGGCGCGCCCCAGTCGTGGCCCAGTAGGATGAACTTCTCGCCCGGCGACAGCGCATCGCCGACGCCGATGATGTCGGCGATCATCCGCTCCATCGCGTAGTCCTCGACGCGATCGAACTTCTGCGAGCCGCCGTAGCCGCGCACATCGATGGCGCAGGCCTTGAAGCCCGCCTTGGCGATCGGCTCGATCTGATGACGCCAGGAGTACCAGCTCTCCGGGAAGCCATGGACCATCAGGACCAGCGGCCCCTCGCCTTCCACAGCCGCGCGGATTTGCACGCCGGCGGCGTCGATCATCTGGAATTGCGGCAAGCCCGCCTCCGTAGGTGTGTTTGAGGGTCAGGCCGCCGCCGGCAGCCGGTCGACGTCGGGATCGAGCCCCAGCGCCTGCATCATCTCGTCCCGCTCGGGGCCGGGCTTCGGCGGATAGGCGGCGGCGTTTCGGGCCTTGCCACGGGCCCAGTACTTCAGGACCCGCGCCAGGTTGCCGGGCTTCTTCAGCCAGGCCTCCGGGTGCTCCAGCATGTGGAAGCCGCGCATCGCCTGTCGGAGCAGGTCGAGGTCGTAGCGGACGGCGATGGCGATCCCGTCCTCGGCGAAGCTCTTCATCAACCGGCCGCGGAACGACGGGCGATATCCTGGCGTCAGCTCGGCCCGCGCCCGCTTCAGCGCAGCGCGATCCTGCTTCAGCATGAGCGTGAAGAACGGCCGGAGCTCGCGCCAGATCGCATCGTGATAGGCCAACGCCCTCGCCTTCGGCTCTGGCGTCGCGTCCAGCACTTCACGCAGGCTCCAGGCGGCCACCGCCGCGAACGAGCAGCCCCGGCCATAGAGCGGGTTGGTTCGGGCGATGTTGTCGCCGATGGCGAAGTAGCCGAGCGCCGCCGGCTGGCCGTCCACGACGAGATCACGCCAGCGGCAGATCAGGTCGCCCATGCCGAACACCTTGCTGGTGGGCTCGGCCTGCTCGTCGTTCACCCACGGCCGCAGGCCCGGCAGCATCGTGGCGATGCGCTGGAAGACCTCTGGGTTCACGATGGCCTTGCGCATCTCGTACTCGATCTCCGGCGTGCACATGGTGATCGAGAAGCAGCCGTTGTCGCCTGGGAAGACGCCGAACTTCAGGAAGCCGAGGTCGCCTGTCGCCGGCGGATTGCCGATGCGCGGGGGCTCGGTCATGCCGGGCCGCAAGCGGTAGTGCCGCGTGAAGTAGAGGATGCCCGCCGACTCGCTGAATTCCGGCACGTCGGCGCCGGCGGCCCGCAGTTGCTCGACCAGATCGCCGCCCTTACCCGAGCCGTCCACCACCACGTCCGCGACGATCTCGGCCAGGCGGCCGCCCTCGTCGCCTGCAAGGCCCGTCACGCGCAACTGACCATCGGCGTCCCTGGCGGTCAGCAGCCTGCGCACGAAGAAGCCGGTGCGAATCTCCACGTTCGGCAGCCGCTCGACATAGCGGCGCATGACCAGCTCCAGCGTGGTGCGCCGGCTGGTGATGATGGTCAGCTCCGCGTCCTCCGGCGTGGCCCGGTAGGTCGGCCGCTGCAGCTCGGTGACCATGCCCTCGAAGGGCAGCTCGCGGACGCCATTGGCGCCGAGCTCTTCCAGAAGCGCCGGATGATGCGCCTTGAACAGCGTCCGCAGCCTCGCCAGGAAGGCATGGCTCTGGCGCAGATGGCCGACGCCCGTCCGCTTCCAGTCACGGAAGGCCTGGTCCGGGTCCTCCTCGGGCGGCGGACCATCCCGCTCCACGAGGATGAGGCGCCGCTCGTCGCCCGCAAGCGCAAGCGCGGCGCAAAGGCCGGCGATGCCGGCCCCGATCACGACAACAGTCTCGCGCATGGCTTTACGCGGCCGCCCCGCAGATGACGCCTGCCCGGGCCTCGGTATAGGCGCCGTCAGCATAGGCCACGACGCCGTTCACCAGAACCGTATCCACGCCGATGGCCGAGCGGACATAGCGCATGCCGTTGCCCGGAACATCGAACACTGGGCGTTCCTCGCCGCGCGCGATGGTCTCGGGGTCGAACACCACGACGTCGGCGGCCAGGCCGGGCTTCAGCCGGCCGCGGTCTTTCAGGCCCCAGATGTCGGCGGCGTCGGCGGTGATCTTCTTGACCGCCTCTTCCAGGGTGAAGTCGCCCGACTTCCGAACGAACTCGCTGAACAGGTAGCCGGTGTCGCCGTAGGTGGCGAAGGAGGCCAGGTGGGCGCCGCCGTCGCTCGCGCCGATGTGCACCAGCGGATTGGCCAGCATCGGGCCGATCCGGCCTGTGTCGTCATGGCCGCCGTTCGCCGCCAGGAAGGCGACGTCGAGCCCGTTCTCCAGCGACATGTTGAGCACGGCCTGGGCCACGCCCTCGCCACGCTCGGCCGCGACCTCGCGCACCGTGCGGCCGACGTAGGCCTCCGGCGCGCGGTCGCCGCCGCGGATCACGAGCCCGCCGAAGTAGGCGTCGCCGCCGTCGGGGCCGGTGTCACGGATCAGGCCTTCGATGACGGCGGGGTCAGCCAGGGCCGCCTTGCGCTCGTCCAGCGGCTTGCGCAGCAGGCGCCACCAGCTGGGCAGCCGGGCCAGGAACAGCGACGGGTTCAGGAGCGAGAACGAGATGTCGATCGGGCGGGTCTGCATCTGCGGCCAGACGCGGGCGCCGCGGGCCACCTGCTCCTCCACCCGCGCGAGGATGCGGGGCGCGGCGTTCGGCGTGGCCTTGCTGTCGAACACCGGCGAGAAGGTGGTGGGGATGCCGTGCTTCAGCGACAGCTCGGCTAGCTGGTCGATGCGAGCGATGGTGAGATCGCCGTCGTAGAACTCCGGGACGATCTGCAGCATCCGGCCGCCGGTCTCGCCCAGGACGGCGCACAGCGCGTCCAGTTCGCGGAAGTCGGCGAAACGGCTGGGCACCGGCCGGCCCTTGGCGTCCATGTCGACGAAGCTAGTGGACAGGCCGATGGCGCCGTCGGCGATGCACTGCCGCAGCAGGTCCTGCATGGCGGCGATCTCGGCGTCCGTCGCGGTCCGCTGCTGAGACGCCTCGCCCATCACCCACAGGCGGATCAGGCTGTGGCCGACCAGCGGCGCGACGTTGAGGCCGAGGTCCGGCTCGATCGTCCTGCAGTAGCCGGCGAAGTCTTCCCAGGTCCATTTGGCGAACCGTTCGGTGAAGGCCTCTGGCGGCATCTCCTCGATCTGCTGGAACATGCCCACCACCGCCGGCCGGTCGGCGGCGCGCAGCGGCGCCAGCGACAGCGAGCAGTTGCCGGGCACCACGCAGGTGATGCCGTGTTCCAGCGCCGGGCGGGCCTGGCCATCCCAGAGGAGCTGGGCGTCGAAATGAGTGTGCGGGTCGATGAAGCCGGGCGCGACGACACGGCCGGCGGCGTCGATCACCTGGCGGGCTTCGCCGGGCGCCTCGCCCACGGCGACGATGCGGCCGTCGCGGATAGCGATATCGCCCTGGAAGGCGCGGGTCCCCTCGCCGTCGACGACGGTCCCGTTGCGGATGACGATGTCGTACACGTTGCTATCCCCTGGATTACGGACGGCGCGGCCTTCAGGCGGCGCGCGGCGGTTCGACGAAGATGACGTCGCTGCACAGGAGCAGTCCGGGAGGGCTGCGCAGCGCGAAGATGTGGAGGTTCCAGCTCTTGAGAGCGTCGGCGCCCTCCGCGGCCGGGCGGTCGGGCAGCGTGCGCAGGGCGATGTCTTCCAGCGTCTCGCCCGCCAGCGGGCTTACGAACTTGCGTTGGGCAGAAAGCGACACTCTCGAACTCCTTGGTGTTCAGACGTGCAGGGCGCGAAAGGCGGGGGCGGCGCACCAGGTTCGCCGCCCCCAGTTTTCACCCCTGGAGGGACTAGAAGCGCTTGGTGAGCGACACGCCGTAGGTGCGCGGCTCGCTCAAGAAGATGTTGGTGTAGAGGCCCGACGTATCGTCGGTGAGGTACTGGTCGGTGATCACCGTCTCGTCCGTGACGTTGCGGACGAAGACCTGGGCGGTGACGCCGTGCCGGGCGTTGGCGATGATCAGCGACAGGTTGGTGTTGGTGTAGCTGTCCAGCCGGTCGTTGATGCGGTTGTAGATCCGCGAGTACGACGAGCCCTGATAGTAGAAGTCGACGCGGGGGGTGACCGTCCATTCGCCGTCGGTTTCCCAGGTGTACTGGGCGCCGAGCGAGACGGTCCAATCCGGCGAGTTCGGCAGCTCGTTGCCGCCGAGTTCGTCCGGAACGCCGGCCAGCGGATTGACCGTCACCAGCGCCGACAGCGGACCGTCGGCCGCGCCACCGGGACCATCCGAGGCGAAGGCGCCCTGGCAGACGCCGATCCCCGCCGCACCTGGCGCGCCGGCGAGCGCGATCGCCGGCAGGACGCCGGCATTGATCAACGCCTGCAGCTGGGCGACCTGCGCGGTCGGTGCGATGCAGTTGGCGAAGGTGGAGCCGTTCTTGATGGTGACGTAGCCGGGATCGCCCTGCGTCAGGTCCATCAGGTCCAGCGCCGAGGTGTCGCGCAGCTCGGTCTTCAGCCAGCCGATGGCGGCATTGAAGCGCAGGTTGCGGACCGGCTCCCAGAGCGTCTCGAGCTCGGCGCCGTACACCTTGGCGTCGATGTTGGTGTTTACCGAGGTGCGCTGGATGATCTGCGAGACCTGGTAGCCCTTGTAGTCGTAGTAGAAGGCCGCCGCGTTCAGCAGCATCCGGCCGCCCATCAGGGTGTTCTTCGTGCCGATCTCGAAGGCGTCGATGAACTCGGGCTCGTAGGCGAGCGGGAACAGCTCCTGCCCCGGCGTCTGCGGCGGGTTGAAGCCGCCGCCTTTGTAGCCGCGCGAGTACGAGGCGTAGAACAGGCTGGAGTCGGTGAACTCCAGGTCCGGCGACCACTCGAGGTTCACCTTCCCCGTCCACTCCTCGAACGTCACCCGCTGCTCGGCGAGCGGCGCGACGCCCGTGTTGCCGGGCACGAACAGCGCCGGCGCGTAGGGCTGGGCGAACTTCTTGTCCTGGGTGAAGCGCAGGCCGCCGGTGATCTTCAGCTCGTCGGTGAACTCGTAGCTGGCTTCACCGAACGCTGCGGTCGACTTCACCGAGTACTCGGTGCGGTTGTCGAAGTAGTTGCCGCCGATGCCGGTGGGGATGAAGTCCGGGTCGACCAGCACGCACTGCGGCGGACCGCCGAACGGCGGACAGCCCAGCGGGGCCAGGATGTTCAGATTGTAGAGGCCTACGGCGACCGCGGTCAGGGTGTTGCTGACGACGTAGAGGTCGGTGCGCGCGTCGACCTTCTGGCGCGAGACGCCCACGCTGAAGTCAAACGGGCCTTCGAAGGAGGACTGCAGCCGCACCTCGTGGGTCCGCTGCTTGCCCTCGCCAGACCCGATCTGGAAGGTCCGGAAGCGGTCGCTGGCGCCCACCTGGGGATCAAGGAAGATCCCGCCGGGGTTCAATGGCGTGACGTTGAACGGCTGGCTGGGCGACACGCGGTTGTAGTCGGCTCGCGTGAACGACTCCGTCTCGGAGTAGCTGCCGGTGTAGCTGAGGGTCAGGCCTTCGGTGAGGTCCAGTTCGGCGTTGAAGATGACCGCGTCGAACTCGCTCTTGTAGGTCGGGTCGAAGGCCGACTCGATGCTGCGCAGGTCAGGGTCCTGCACCTTGCCGGCATAGGCGTCGCCGGTGATCAGGCCCGTCAGGTTGCCGAGCCCGCCGCCGAGGGTGGCCGAGCTGTTCAGGGTGCCGAGACCGGCCGGCGTGCGCAGGTCGCCCAGCGCGCAGCCCTGGCTGAAGTAGTTCTGGGTCGACCTGCCGGCGACGGTGGTCGACACGCCCCCTACGCTCGTGCGGCCTGTGTCCTTGATGCAGAGCTGCTTGGCGACCTGGGTGCGGTTGTCGTCCTCGCGGAAGCGCTCCCACATCAGGTAGCTGCGGAAGCGCTCGGTGGGGTTGAAGGCGACCGTCAGGCGGCCCGACCACAGGTCGCGCCCGTCGATGTCCTCGCCGGTCAGCAGGTTCTCGCCGAACCCGTCGCGCTTGATATACGAGCCGGCCGCGCGCACCGCGACCATGTCGCCGAGCGGCAGGTTCACGAAACCGCTGAGGCGCCGGTTGCCGTAGTTGCCGATTTCCGCCGTGACCTCGGTCTCGGCGATGTCGGTCGGCTTGGCGGTGATGATGTTGATCAGGCCGCCGGTCGTGTTCCGGCCGAACTGGGTGCCCTGCGGCCCGCGCAGCACCTCGATCCGCTGGACGTCGAAGAAGTTGGCGTCCGCCAGGGTGCTGGCGCCGAGCGGCACGTTGTTGACGTGCACGCCGATCGCCGCGTCGGCGCTGGTGGCCACCAGCTTCGTGCCGATGCCCCGGATCTGGAAGTTGAAGCCGCCGAAGTTGGCGCGGCTGAAGTTCACGTTCGGGATCGCCTTCAGCAGGTCCGAGCCCGTCTCGATCCGCTGAGCCTTCAGCGACTCCTCGGAGAAGGCCGACACGGCCGCAGGCACGTCCTGCAGCGCCTGCTCGCGCCGCTGGGCGGTGACCACCAGCTCGCCGATCACGTTGCTGCGCGCCTCCTGGGCGGCCGCGGCGGAGGCCGCACAGAGTGAAGACACGGACACGCCCAATGCCAGGGCGCTCCGCAACGAGATCGAACCCATCGAACATCCTCCCTGCGCCGTCGGTGGACCCGCGGCTCTTTTCTCTTTTCTCGACGTCCCGATGATCGGTCGTCGGGTTGAGTATGGGGGGCGCCAACGGGGGCAGATATTCGCATTCGGAGCAGCGTGTTCAGGTCCGGCGCCGCGGCTCAAAACGCCTGACAACAGATTGTTTTCAGTCGGATTGTTTCCGTACCCGAGCGCGCTTCCGGTTGCTGGACCTCAGCTGCGGGCGTGAACGATTCACGTCTGGGCGGGGCGCCGTTACGTCAGGCCGCGGCGGGTCTCGAAAGGGTCTCGGGCGCGGGCTCGAGCGACATCCGACAGGTGAGCCGCGCGACCTCGGAGGTGAGCAGGCGCCGCTGTTCCGGCGCCTCCAGGAAGCTGATCTGCAGCATGCTCGCCGAGACCATGTGGCCGATGATCCAGGCGTCGGCTTCGGGCATGGGCAGGTCCAGCCGATCGCCGCTCGAGGCGCGGATTTCCTGCGACAGCTGGATCAGTGCGCGTTGCCGTTCAACCACCCCCGGAAGCCGGAAGAGCTCGGGCGCCTGCGCCGTCAGCCGGCCGAACACGGCCCGCTCCTCGACCAGGACATCGAGGCCGCTCATCAGCAGATGCTCGGTCGCCGGCTGTTCCTCCAGGCGTCGCTCCAGGCATTCGGCGAGGGCGCGGCGCATGGCGTCCAGCAGGCGCTGCATGGCGCGGAGCGCCAACGCGCCGGCCACCGCCTCGCGATTTGGGAAGTACTGGTAGAGCGTGCCGACGCTGACCCCCGCGCGCTGAGCCACCGCCAGCGTGGTCATGTTGTAGTAGCCCGTCCGCAGGATGTGGTCGGAGCAGGCATCGAGGATCGCCTCCACCGTCGCGACGGAACGGCGCTGGCGCGGCAGCTTGCGCGGTTCGGGCGCATCGGCCCGGCGCCGCTGGGCGGCCATGGCGGCGGCTCTCGGCATTCGGCGACCTCCTCTAGCTGACGATCTCCTCGCGCAGCGTGCGCCGCGCGGTCCAGAACAGGGCGGCGCAAGGCAGCGCCAGCAGTCCGAAGATGAGCAGCGCCATGCGCAGCGCCTCGCCCGACGAAAGCCCCTGCCCGGCCAGGAAGTCGCTGAACAGGCCCAGCGACAGCGGCCCAAGGCCCAACCCGATCAGGTTGGAGACGAACAGCAGCACGGCTGTGGCGGTCGCCCGCGTCGTGGGCTGCACCAGGCTCTGGATGACGCCATAGGCGGGACCCAGGGCCAGGCCGCTCAGCAGACCCGGGATCAGCAGCAGGATGAGCGCGAGGCCGAACGAGTCCGTCAGGACGGCCGCGATCGAGAACGGCAGCCCGAGGATCGCTCCGGCCGCCGGGATGACCACGAAGGCCCGGATATCGCGGCGTGCGAAGTAGTCGCCGAGGAAGCCGCCCAGCAGCGTGCCGATGATCGCCATCAGCCCTGACGTAACCCCCAGCGATATGCCGAGGAACCCGGCGCTCTTCAGGCCGAACTGCGCCGCTGCTTCGGCCAGGGCCGTCCCATGGTTGCGGAAGAAGAAGGAGCCGGTGAAGGCGAGCGCGCCATAGGTGACGAAAGCCGAGATCGTGATGGCGCCGACGATGCACTTGTACGCCCGCTTCATGTTGAGCTCGCGCAGCGCGGCGCGGAAGTCCGTGGCCTCGGTCGGCGCCGCCATCTTGGGCCGGCCTCGCCGAGGCTCGCGCAGGGTCAGGGCGGCGATCACCGCCAGGACCAGCCCAGGCAGCCCCACGCCGAGAAACGCCATGCGCCAACCGTAGGCGTCGGCGATCAGTCCCCCCAACGCCAGCCCCAGCAGCGAGCCGATCGGCGCACCCAGCATGTAGACGGCGGTGGCCGAGGCGCGGTTCTCCCTCGGCACGGTGTCGGCGATCAGCGACAGCGCCGGCGGGGTGCAGCCCGCCTCCCCGATCCCAACGCCCACGCGGGCCAGCAGCAGGTGGGCGAAGTTTTGGGCGAAGCCGGACGCGGCCGTGAACAGGCTCCACAGCGCGACGGCTCCGCTGATGATCAGCGGCCGGTCGCCGCGCTCGGCCCATCGGGCCACCGGCAGGCCCATCACCGTGTAGAGCAGCGCGAAGGCCAGCCCCGTCATCAGGCCCAGCTGCCAGTCGGCCAGGTTCAGGTCGCGCTTGATCGGCTCGGCCAGGATCGAGACCACCTGCCGGTCGATCATGTTGAAAACGTAGATCAGCATCAGCAGGATCAGCGCATAGCGCCGGTAGGCGCGCGCGGGCAGCGCTGGCGCCCCTACGCTCGCAGTCGTCGCCTCGGCCGCTTGGACGGTCATCGCGATCCTCCCGCGCCGCCTGTCCCGACGGTCACTATAAGAATCTATATCGCGTTTTAAGAATCCACAACGCAGCGTCAGTTCACGCGACGATCGCGGCCGGCCCAGTAGGGCTCGCGCAGCTCGCGCCGCAGGATCTTGCCGGACGCGTTACGCGGGATCGCCTCGACGACGTCGATGCTCTTCGGGACCTTGAAGCCGGCGATACGCGTGCGGGCGAAGGCGATGATCTCGTCAGGCTCGATCTGCGCGCCCGGCTTCGGCACGACGACAGCCTTCACCGCTTCGCCCCACTTCTCGTCGGGCACGCCGATCACCGCCACCTCGGCCACCGCCGGATGGCCGTAGATCGCGCTCTCCACCTCGGCCGGATAGATGTTCTCGGCCCCCGAGATGATCATGTCCTTCACCCGATCGTGGATGAAGAGGTAGCCGTCCTCGTCCAGGTACCCGGCGTCGCCCGTCCTGAGCCAGCCGTCGCCGTCGATCGTGTTGGAGGTGGCGTCGGGCTGTTTCCAGTAGCCGGCCATGTTGGCCACGGAGCGGGTGGCCACCTCGCCCACCTCGCCGGTGGGCACGCTGCGCCCATCGGCGTCGATCACCTTGATCTCCACGCCCGGCATCGGGATGCCCGCCGCCCGCATCCGCGGGTTGCCCGCCGGGTCGTGATCCTCGGGCGGCAGGTAGACGATGGTGCCGCAGGTCTCGGTCATGCCGTACTGCTGGACGAAACCGCAGCCGAACACCTCCATGCACTCCCGCAACAGGTCCAGCGGGATCGGCGAGGCGCCGTAGAGGATGTACTTCAGCCGGCTGAAGTCGACGGTTCTGGCCCGGGGCTGGCGCACGACGATCTGCAGCGCCGCCGGCACCATGAACATCTTCGAGACGCGGTCGTGCTCAATGTAGTCCAACACCTTCATCGGATCGAACTCGCGGGCGACGACGCCCTTGGCGCCGTTCATCAGGCCGACCAGGCCCCAGCCGGTGCCGCCGATGTGAGCGACGGGCATGGCCACCAGGCTGATGTCCTCGGGACTCCAGGTGTTCCAGGCCATCTGGGCTTCGGCGGCGATGCGGCGGCCGCCCAGGATGTTCTCGTGGGCCAGCATCACGCCCTTCGGCCGGCCGGTCGTGCCCGAGGTGTAGAGCTGAACGGCCACGTCCTTGCGGGAGATGGCGAGGCCGGGATCGCTCTCAGACGCTGCGTCGCGCCAAGCTTCGTACAGCGGGTAGTCGCTGCCAGGCTCCATCGCTATCACCTGCGGCCGCCGCTCCAGGTGCTGAGCGACCTCGGGCGTGTGGCCCATCACCTCGGGGCCGACGAAGACGATCGGGGCGCCGCTGTCTTCGACGATGTAGGCCACTTCCGGCGGGGCAAGGCGCCAGCCGATCGGCGTCATGACCACCCCGGCCTTCGCGCCGCCCACCAGCAGTTCGCAATAGTGGTCGCTGTTCTTGCCGACGTAGGCGATGCGCTGGCCCTTCGTCAGGCCTGCCGCGATCAGCGCATTGGCAACCTGGTTCGTACGCCGGTCGAACTCGGCGAAGGTCGTGGAACGCCCCTCGAACTCCAGGGCGGTCGCCGCGCCTCGCACGCGCGCCTGATAGCGGGCGACGTCCCCCAGGGTCGGCATCTGTTCGAAATCGTTCTGGTCCATAGGCGGAGCTTGACGCGCCCGCCGTGACGTCAGGCAAGTGGGCTGGACGGGGACCCGCGGCCTGCGACAGGATGCGGCCCATGAGCGGCCAGACCGAACCCGTCATCGAAAGCGCCGAGATCACGGCCGGCCACGACGGATCGGCCGAGCTGGTCGTGCGCCTGCGTCACGCCAATGGCGCAACGGCGCCCGTCGTCCTGGAAGAGGCCGCCGGCCTGCGCCTGATGGCCGATTGCGGGGCGGCCCACGTGGACGACCTCGTCGGGCACTCGTGGCGGCGGGTCCTCGAAGCCTCCGTGGCCGCGGCCGAAGGATGAGCCGCCGCGAAGAGGCCAAGGCCGAGCGGCGCCGGCGGATCATCGCCGCCGCGCGCGACCTGATCCGCGAGACGGGCGATGCGGGCCTGTCCATGCGGGCGCTGGCGGCGCGGGCCGGCGTCAGCCTGGCCACGCCCTACAACCTGTTCGGATCCAAGCGGGCGATCGTCCTGGCCGTCCTCAACGACATCAAGGACTTCCACACGCGGTTCCGCGGTCGCGCTTCGACCGACCCGGTGACGCCCATCTTCGACGCCGCCCGCCTGCAGATCAGCTACTATCAGGCCGACCCGGTCTTCTACCGCACGCTCTGGACAGAGGTGTTCAACGTGGGCGGCTCCGAAGCCCGCCATGCGCTCTGGACCGCCCAACGCGCCGAGTTCTGGCAGGCGCTGCTCTCGGAGGCGCAGCGCGCCGGGGCCCTTATGCCGGAGGTCGACGTACGCCTGCTGCTGCAGGAGCTCGACTTCACCTTCCGCTCGGGGATGCTGCACTGGATCCTGGGCGAGCTGGCCATCGAGAGGCTGCACGTCGCCGTCTGCTACGGCTATGGCCTCGTGCTCCGCGGGGCCGCAACGCCCGAATGGTCCGAGCGCCTGAAGGCCCACGTGCTGAGCTTCCAGGCCGAGCTGAAGCCGGTCGTTCGCGAGCCCGAACCCGCCTGAGACGCGGCGGTCGGACGTGACGCTGCGGAAAAATAAAACGCTTTATAAGTTCGAAGCGCTGTCCGACCTTTGATTTCGGGAGGAGCCTTCATGCTGTCGCCGAGTGAATTCCAGAACGTCCGCTACGAGGTCCACGACCACGTGGCGATCGTCACCCTGAACCGACCTGAGCGGCACAACGCCCTGAACCGACGCGGTTACGAGGAGTTCGAGGCCGCGTTCCGCGCCGCCCAGGCCGACCCCGAGGTGCGCTGCGTGGTGATCACCGGAGCCGATCCCGCCTTCTGCGCCGGCGAGGACGTGAAGGAGATGATGGGCGCGCCGCCGCCGCCTCCGCCGCCGCTCACGACCGTCCGCCAGCCGCCGACGCCAGCCGCAATGGCCGCGCTGAACTGCGACCGTCCCGTGATCGCCGCCGTGAACGGAGCCGCCGTCGGCTGGGGCATGGAAATCACCCTCTTCGCCGACATCCGCATCGCGTCCGAAAAGGCGAAGTTCGCCGAGCTGTTCATCAAGCGCGGCCTTGTTTGCGACGTGGGCGGCTTCTACCGCCTGCCCGCGATCGTCGGCCCTGCCAAGGCCGCCGAGCTGCTTTTCACGGGCGACGTCATCGACGCCGCCGAAGCGCTGCGCATCGGCCTGGTCACCGAGGTGGTACCGCACGAACAGCTGATGGACGCCGCCCTGGCGCTCGCCGGCCGCATCGCCGCCAATCCGCCGGTGGCCCTGCGCTACATGAAGCTCGGCCTGCAGCGCACATCCTATGGCGATCCCGAGGAGATCGGCAGCTGGGCCATCGACACGATCCGCAGGCTGTTCCAGACCGAGGACCACAAGGAAGGCGTAAGGAGCTTCCTCGAGAAGCGCCCCGCCGTGTTCACAGGCCGCTGATGACCACTGCACCGCCCGTCCAGGACGTCCGCCCTCAGCACCGCTTCGACGAAGCGGCGCTCTACGCCTTCCTCAAGCCCCACCTGCCCGAACTCGGCCCCACGCTGGAGGTCCGGCAGTTCCAGGGCGGAGCGTCGAACCCGACCTTTCTGCTGAGCACCGACGGCCCGGATGGGCTTCGCCGCTTCGTCCTTCGCAAGAAGCCGCCGGGCCAGCTGCTGGCCAGCGCCCATCAGGTGGACCGTGAGCACCGGGCCATGAAGGCGCTGCATGGCCATGTGCCCGTGCCGGTCATGCGGGCGCTGTGCGAGGATCCGGAGGTCATCGGCGCAGCCTTCTACGTCATGGACTACCTGGAAGGCCGCATCTTCCGCGACGCCGCCCTTCCCGGCCTGGAGCCTGCCGAACGCGCGGCGATCTACGACCAGTTGAACGCCACTCTGGCGACGCTGCACCAGGTCGATCCGCAGGCCGTGGGCCTTGGCGACTACGGCCGGCCCGGCAATTATTTCGAGCGCCAGGTTACGCGCTGGACGCGTCAGTACCGCGACGCCGAGACCGAGCACGTGCCGGCCATGGAGGCGCTGATCCAGCGCCTGCCCGGGCGCATTCCGAAGGACGACACAGTGTCCATCGCGCATGGCGACTACCGGCTTGAGAACGTCATGTTCCATCCGAGCGAGCCGCGACTGATCGCAGTCCTCGACTGGGAGCTCTCGACGCTGGGCCATCCGCTGGCGGACCTCGGCTACAACGCCTTCCTCTGGCGCTCCCATTCGCCGAGCTGGGGCAGCCTGGACGGCGTCGATTTCGCCGCGAGCGGCATCCCGACCGAAGCGGACTACGTCGCCGCCTATTGCGAGCGCACCGGACGCGGGCCCATCGAGGACTGGAGCTTCTACGTGGCCTTCGCGGTGTTCCGGCTCGCCTCGATCTCGCAGGGCGTCTACCGCCGCGTGCTCGCCGGCAACGTCGCCAGCGACCGCCCCGCGGAGAACGGCGCGCCGACATTGGCCGAACAGGCGCTGCAGATCCTGGAGTCCTGAACGCGGCTAGGCTGCGTCGCGGAGCGAACGGGAGACCTCCAGAGCTCGAGGGAATGTTCCACTGCGACTCAACGGCGGTCGCTAGTCGCTCAGCCGCTCTTCCTCGCTAGGCTCCTGCCCGGGAATATACCGCGGCTTGGGCTGCGGCAGCAGGAAGAAGGCGATGCAGAGAAGCCCGACCGCGACCGCTAACCGCGGGGCTATGATCGAGAGCGGTACAGTGGCGATCTGAACAACAGCGGCAAGACCGTACCGGCGTGTCATCTGCCTCAGAAAATCCGGAGCGAGCCGCTCGTCCATGACGCGCCGGCCGGACATGCCGTAGAACCACTTCGCCATCCAGGCGGAGGCCGTTGCCGCAAGGCCCACCGCTAGAGTCACGGCAGCTGTTGGCTCGAAAGCCCCGCCGAGATGGAAGCACCAAGCGCGGATCGGATAGGGGATGACCACAATCGCGAGCAGGAACAGCAGATTGATGACGCTGAACCAGTGATCGCTCTTGGCGTAGATGCGGCCGGAATAGTGGTGCTGCACCCAATAGGCGCCGATTACGAGGTAGCAGAGGACAAGTGCGAGATGCTCGCGCCACTGCTCGGCCATCGCCTTGAGCAGGTCTGTGTAGCCCTGCGGCCCCTCTGGCGAACCCGGAACCTTGATCTCGACGATGAGCAGCGTCAGGGCGATCGCGAACACCGCATCGCTAAAGCCCTCGAAGCGGCTCAGCCCACGCTCTGCGCCATGAGTGTTCGCGTGTGGTCGGTCGGCCATGGCTTGGAAACCGGCCGATCAGCAGGCGGTTTCGAAGTCCACCAAATGGCAGGTCGCCCTTAGTACCGGATCACGATGGCCGCTTGTTGGCAGCGACGGCTACGACCTGAACGGGCTTCGGGACCCCCAGGGGGTGGAGCCGGTTGCACGGACGCGGAGGACGCCGAAAAGTGCAAACAGACCCGAACAGGAACGAAAAAGGCCCGGGAAACCCCGGGCCCTTCTGCGTCTCGCGATGGTACCGCCCTCCCGGATCGAACGGGAGACCTCCAGAGCCACAATTTAGGAAATTGTGAAGAATATTGGTGAGTTACGGCATGCCGTTGCAACGAGCGGTCTGCTCGTTGCACTCGTGAACATCCGCCTTGGGTCGAAAGCGAACCTTAGCTGAGCGCCTAAAAGCAGACGTTAGGCTGCCCGCCTTGCACCGGACCTTACGAACGTCAGCTATGGGTGGAAAGCGGACGTTGGCTAGACCCGAGCCATATCGGTCACCGTCCACTTCGGCTCCGCGAAACAGACGACTTCGAAGCACTCGTCCGGGGTCCAAACGAAAAAGGTCGTCGGCTCTTCCTCGTGAAAACGCCCAGCCATTATCGCCTCACCGAGGGCTCGCCGCGTCACTCGATGGACACGTGGCGCAAGTGCGTCCTGGAAGACGAGCGCCTTCTCGATCTTCTCGATATCGACCCAGAAGTCGCTCTCCTTCACGAAGAGAAAGCTCCTGACGAACTCGAACTGGAGAGTCCCGACGATGGCGCGACCGTCGCTCATAACAACAGTGAGCTGACCGGCGCCAAAAACGGCGCGATCAACGAAAAGGTCTTGAGAGGATCGGTTCACGCACTCGGATTGACCACGCCCGGCCAAGGTCCCCAAACGGGTCGGCAGCGGACGTTCGGAAGGTCTGCTCGCCGGCCGGTTTTTACTCTTGTCGAGTGAGGTCTTGGACGTTGAGGCACTGATCGACGCGGCCCACTACGCAACAACGACCTGCATCTGGCCGGGGGTCGCCACCCACGAGCTAAGGAACCAGCAAGGACGCCCCAGCAGTTGTCCGCGCATGCCGCGCTATTTTCTTCACCTGCACGGCGCCGGCGGGATCGTGCCGGACGAAGAGGGCGCCTTGTTCCCCAATGAGGAAGCTGCTCATCGCTCTGCGGTCAAGGCGATCCGGGAGCTGATGGCGGCCGACGTGAGCAGAGGCGTCCTGGATCTGGGCGGAAGGATCGTCATCGAGGATGAAGCTGGCGAACCCGTGCGCACGGTCTGCTGCCGCGATGCTGTAAAGGTCGTCGCCGGCTAAGCCGCCCCTGGCGCTTCCGAAGGTCGTATTAGTCGACGGGGGGGGGCGCCGCGAGATCGAGAACCGCCGCCTCGTCGCGCTTGGAAAGCGGCAGCTCGACCACGCATTTCACACCCAGCGTGTTGTACTGTAGCTGCACGCTGCCGCCGCTTTCCGGGCTCCATTACCGCTGCTGTTCGGATGGTCGTCGTTTGCCGACGCCTCGCTCCAAAGCCTGGAGCCGCCGCTTGGAAGGCTCGTAGCCGATCAGCTCATACACGTGCGCTCCTCAACATCTGTTCTGAGCTTCTTTTCATGCTGGTGGGTACGAAGAAGCAGTGCTCGCGTCGCCTTCGCGGCTCGAGTTGAGGAGGTTCGTGGGCGCCGTTGGCCAACGCGCCACGCCAGATCCGAGCCTCACGCCTCCGGTAGGTCACTCAGCGGCACGAGCGCAGCCATGGCCTCGGAACCTTGCTCCGTCAGACCCGCAACAACGCCTCGGCGGTTCTTTGCGGGCTGATTTTGGCTTGCCTTCCACTTGCCCTCAATGCGGGCCACCGGGATCTCCAGTCCAACGATACCGCGCGTGAGTGCAGCGATGTAGTCCGCCGGCGCATCGTCAATGGACCACGGCTCAGCGCGCCCCGCCTCGTGGTGGTCTGTGAGAGCCCGAAGATGCGACAGGAGCCACTCGGGGCTCTCGATGATCGTAGGACGGCCCCAGACGTGGACAGTCGCATAGTTCCATGTGGGCACCACCCGCCCATGCTCTGCTTTCGTCGCGTACCAAGACGGACTGACGTAGGCGTCTGGCCCCGAGAATACGACCAGGGCTTCTGAACTTCCCTGAAGGGCCGCCACCTGGTCGTTGACCCGAGCCAGGTGGGCGCGAAGCACGTCACCCTGCGCGGTGGTCTCGACCACAAACGGAACTTGGGAAGCGCTGAGGCCGTCTGCCCCAGACGCGACCACGGTCGCGAGCGGATATGCGCGCATTAGCTCGCGCAGAACCTCCGGTCGTTCTTCGCGAAACGCGGGCGGGATGTACATCTAAGCTCCTGTGTGAAGGCGATGAAGCAGCGCTACATCGCTGAAAAGCGCTCGAATGGATTGGCCCCGCTCTGCCGCAGCTCCTGAAAGGTCGACCCCAACCTACTGAGCTCATCTCGCACCCGGATCCTGGCGTGTGGACCTAAGGACCGACGGGAGCCTGCCTCACGAGCCGGGTCGCGAGCCGTTCGAGGGCGACGGCGTATTGTTCGAGGGCCGCCTTAGGTTCGGCGGCGGCCACAATGCCTCGGACAGCTGCGAGGATCGCGCCCCAGAGGAGACGTGCGTAGGGTCCGACCTGCTCTGCCTCCGCATCGGTGTCACTGATCCAATGTCCTAACGCATGCTCGATGAGCTGCAGCGGAGCGCGTTCGACTTCGGACGCCCATTCTTCGGCGGTGAGCACCGCCGCCGCCTGCCCCAGGACCAGAGCTCGGACGTCGGAGACGGTCAGCTCGTCAAGCAGCAGCCGCCCGCCGAAGCGAAGCTCGTCTTTCTCATCGGGCGACGCTGCCATGGTACGGCTGTAGAGGCGCGCAGCCAGATCCTGCACTTCGCGGCGAATGACGGCGACGAAGAGGCCACGCTTGTCGCCGAAGCGATAGTGCAGGGCTCCGCGCGTGAGGCCCGCAGCAGCGGCGATCTCGTCATTCGAGGCGGCGAAGAAGCCGACCTTGAGAAATGCCGCGCGGCCCGCTGAGAGCAACCTCGCCTCATGATCCGCGCCCTGAGCCGCAGACGTTCGGGGCACCGGACAAGCTCCTTGTTCAAGAACCGAGGCCGATATAGAACAGGATTATTCATACGGGATGTATATTTATGGCGCGTGCCTCTCAGATCGCGTTCTTGGCCGGCTTCGGCGCTGCTTGCGCCTTCATAGCCGCCGCGGTTGGCGGTGTTATCGGGGCTGACCCCGTCCAGGATCTTCAACTGGCCACCCGCTACACGGCGCGGGCGTCGTTCCTGCTTTTCCTTGCGGCGTTCGGCGCCTCGACCCTGCACCGGTTGGCTCGGACTTCGTGGTCCGCGTGGCTGCTAGAACGGCGGCGAGGTTTGGGGCTGGCGTTCGCCGTCGCCCACCTCATCCACCTCGGGTTCATCGTCAGCTATCTCACCGTCTCGAAGACGCCGGCTCCGATGGTCACCGTTTGGCTCGGCGGGGCGGGGTACGTCGCCGTCGTGCTTATGGCGGCCACCTCCAGCGACTGGGCAGTGCGCACGCTTGGTCCTGCGACCTGGCGTCGGCTCCATGCCATCGGCGGCTGGTACGTGTGGCTGGTCTTCCTGGCCTCCTATGCGAAGCGTAGCCCGACCCAGCCAGCCTTCAGCGCGGCCGTCGCCGCCCTGCTCTTGATCGCTGTCGCCAAAGTCGTCCTAGCCCGGTCCACCACCCCGCGCACCGCCGCCGCCTGACGGGCCGAATGGTCGGGCCGCGGATCAGCGGCCCGATCGCACAAGGGCGACCGCGAGCACGTACCTCTGACTGAAGACGACGGCCCAAACTGAAGTTCTCCGGCACAGCGCCGAGCGCCGAGCCTTCCACTTCTAGGCTTGCCTGGACGTGCTTGCGGCAACGCGCTTGGTCGAGCGGTCCACGCGCTTCGGCGTTTGCCCGGGTCGACCGCGCCTGTCTCACTCTACGTGCCACGCAGATTGCCGACGATCAGAGCGCTTCCGCGCTGGTGACGAGGGCTCTGCATCCGCGCGGCTGCACAACACCAAACGCTTCCGCTCTAAGCGCCGGGCAGCGGGGATCATCGATCCCTCGATCGCGCCGTCCGGCGCATCGCGCCGATGCGGCCCTCGCCGCGAAGCCGCTGCTCCGCTGCGCGTCGTCTCCTCCCCGATCGACGCGCAGCGGCCCCTTACGAGCGGCGCAGCCGCAGCAAACGAGGCAAGACCATGAACAAGTACTTCGCGGCAGTGGCCGCCTGTGGCGCGCTTGCGCCGTTCGCTGCTCAAGCCGGCGAGTCGCCCCTGTACGTCGGTGTGGCCGCTGGCCTTGCGGCGGATGGCGACCACCTTTTCGAGGGCGCCAATCTCGCGGGCGCTCCGCGGCGCATCGAGACGCCCGTGAAGGACGGATCGCTGGCCGCCATCACGCTCGGCGTGGTGGCCAAGGAAAGCGACTGGGGCCGCGTGCGCGTCGAGGCCGAGATTGGCCGTCGCTACAACAAGGTCGACCGCCTGGTGCTGAACAGCGTGGAGCGGCAGCTGCTCGAAGGGCGCAAGGAGGTCACGTCGGCGCTGGTGAACGTCGCCTATGACACGCCGCTCTACTGGGACCGGGTGCGCTTCACCCTCGCCGCAGGCGCCGGTCTGGCGAATGTCGACTACGATGTCCGCTACCTGGTGGCCGCAAGTGGTCCCGCGATCGCCATCCCGACGGGCGTGTCCACCCTCGCCTTCCAAAGCCTGGTCGGCGTGCAGTACGCGCTCAACGAGAACATCGAGCTGACCGCCGATCTGCGTCACCTCAAGCTCGACGACCATCAGGTGGAACGGTTCAACCACACGGCGGGCACGCTCGATTCCGTGCTCGACGCCGACTACTCGACCACGGGCTACGCCGTCGGCGTGCGCTACCGCTTCTAGCCGCCGCGCCTCCCCTTTCCCTTCAACCCCGCTCCGTCCGGTGTGCGACCGCATGCCGGGCGGCTGCGCCTGCCTAGGAGTTCGTCTTGTCGCGTGTCCCCGCCTCGCTGTTCACCGCCGCCAGCCTTCTTACCCTCTGCGCCACCGCTGCGACCGCGCAGCCGGTGGACGGCGAAGTCGAAGCTCTCATCGTCACCGCGCAGAAGCGCGAACAAGCGATCATCGATGTGCCGATGGCGCTCACCGCCTTCTCGGGCGCTCGGCTCGAGCGGCTGGGCGTGCAGGAGCTTGATGATCTTGCGGTCCTCACGCCCGGCCTCGAAGTCCAGCGGCAGTCGCCCAACAACGCCGGTTTCGTCATGCGCGGGATCACGTCTCAAGCCCTTGAAGCGACCGCCGAGCCGCGCGTCTCGCTGTTCCAGGACGGCGTCTCGATCTCCAAGGGCGAAGGCGCCTATGTCGAGCTGTTCGACCTGGAGCGCATCGAGGTGGTGAAGGGGCCGCAGTCGACCCTCTTCGGTCGAGGGGCGCTGATCGGCGCCATCCAGATCCTGCAGAACAAGGCCTCGCCCGATGGCCTGGTAGCGAGATTCGGCGCCGAGGTGGGCTCCTACGACAGCCGTATGGTCGAAGGGGCTCTCAACGTTCCCCTGTCGGAGCGGTTCGCCGTGCGTTTCGCGGGACGCGCCAAGCGCCGCGACGGTTATGTCGAGAACGCGTTGGGGGGACCGGACTTCCAGTCCACACACACCGATGCCGCGCGGGTATCCTTCGCCTATCGGCGCGATCGCACTGACGCCGATCTGATCCTCAACTATCAACGCGATCTGCCGAGCGGCACCGCCTTCAAGTCGTTGGTGCTCGACCCGGCCAATCCGGTCAGCGGCGCGATCCTGGCCCCACGAAAGCTTGGGGCGCCAGCGGCGCTGGCCTCCCCTGCGGACTCTGAGACGGGGACCACGCTTGGCCTCGATCGGACGATCTGGAGCGCCACGCTTCTGGCGACGCACGAGCTCAGCGACACCCTCACCCTCAACTCCGTCTCCGGCTTCCGCCACTATCAGTCGCTGGAGTCGAACGACGTCGACGGCGCGGCCCTGCCCATCCTCAGCGGCATCAACGCCGGCAAAGCCGAACAATGGAGCCAAGAGCTCCGCCTGAACTATGACGCCGGCGGTCGGCTCTCGTGGTTCCTGGGCGCCGGAGCGTTCGGCTTCCAGGGTGATCACCGCCTTGGCATCCAGTTCGATGAGAGGCTTCTCCTCGCCGGGCTCGCGCGGCAACTGAACGGCGCCGCCGCCGGGACCGGCCTTGCGCCTGGACGCCAGGCGCCTCTCGCCTTGCTGACCAGTCCGCTGTTCGGAGGGGCTCTCCTGCAGGGGCTGGTGGCGGCCGCCAGCGACAATTCCGCCACCGCGCCCATCGACCCTCAGGCGACTCTCTCCGCGGCGCAGGCGCAGGCGATCTTTGGGAACCTGCGCGCCAATCAGCGGGAGTTCGCCAACGACCTGAGCGACCTTGAGTCGTTCGACCTCTTCGGCGACCTCAGCTACGCGTTGACCGACAGGCTCGAGCTTTCGCTCGGGCTGCGCTACACGCACGACGACAAGACGACCGGTTTCCGGTCCTTCGTGCCGCAGGGGCGAAGCGTTCTTGCCGGCGCGTTGGGTGCGGCGCAACTTGCGGCGCAGGGCACGCCTCAGGCCCGAGCCCAGGCTCAGGCCCTGCTCGGCGCTTTGCAGAGCCCGGCGGTTCATCAGCTGCCGGCCAGCGTGCTGCCGCAGTTCGGCCTCACCTTCCAGCCGACCGCCAACAACGGCGATCTCGAGGAAGCGACCAACGAGGACCAAGGCCTCACGTGGCGCGCTGCCGCTCGCTATGCCGTCAACGACGACCTGAACGTCTTCGCGTCCTACGCCCGGGGCCGACGCCCCGAAGTGCTGGCGGCCACGCCCCCGCAGGCGCCGTTCGGCCCGGTTCGGTTCGCCAGGATCGACGCCGAAACGGTGGACAGCGTCGAGGTCGGCCTCAAAGGCCGCTCGCCCGAGCTGCGCCTCGGCTACGATCTCGCCGCCTACGCCTATCGCTACGAGAACTTCGAGACGCTCCTGCAACAGGGCGCGCGCTTGGTGCCGTCCAACGCGGGCAAGGCGCGTAGCTATGGGGTTGAGGCTCAGGTGGACTGGGCGGCGACCCCGTCGTTCGACCTGCTGGCCGGCTACGCCTACAGCCACGGGCGGTTCTCCAGCGGCGCATTCGACGGCAATCGGTTCCGGCAGGCCCCCGATCACACGCTGTCGGTAAGCGCCAGCTGGCGATTAGCGGTTCCGGGCGGCGAACTCGACGTCCGGCCGAGCGTGTCGTGGCAGTCGAAGAGCTTCTTCGACGACAACAACGACAGGCCCGACCTACAGACGCCGCCGTCGTCGCTGGTCCCCGATGTGCTGCTCGACGAGGTGCAAGACGCGTACGGCCTGGTGAACCTGCGCCTCGTCTATCAGCCTGCGGCCGAGAACTTCAGCATCGAGCTGTTCGGCACCAACCTGACCGATGAGGCCTACATCATCGATGCCGGCAACGCCGGGGATGTGATCGGACTGCCGACAGCCGTCGCCGGGGCGCCGCGGATGGTGGGCTTGCGACTGCGGCTCTGGACGCCCTGAGCCCTGCGCCTCTACCGGACCAGGGCGGGGACTTCGCCCTGGTCCGCCAGGAAGGCTCTCACGTGGCCGACGAAGGCCGCGGACGCCGGCTCTCGTCCCAGAAGGAGATGATTGTCGGTGTCCAGGGCGATGAATTCGGCATTCGGGATCTCGGTGGCGATCTCGACGCCTCGGGCTACGGGAATGCGTCGGTCGTCCCGCGCATGCAGCACCAGGGTCGGCGCCGTCACCTGCTTGAGGAGCGCCCGCACGTCGATCCGGCTGAACACGTCGAGGAAACGGGCGGCGTTCTCCGGCGAAGCGGTGCGCCGTTGGAAGTCGTTGAACCAGCCGATCTCCGCGGCGGTGGCGCTCGGCATGAAGCCCTGTGAGAAGATCTGACGATAGGCGGGGTCGTCCCTGCCCCATCCGTGGCGCACCAGCGTGATCACCGCCTCACGTTCGGCGATGAGGTCAGCCCCCCCATCCACCCGCCACCCCGACGCGTAGGCGCCGCAGAGGATCAGGTGGCTGACGCGTTCCGGGAAGCGCGCGGCATAGGCGATCGCCACTGCCCCGCCCTGGCTGATGCCGAGCAGCGGGAAGCGGTCGACCCCCGAGGCGTCGACGACCGTCTCCAGGTCCCGGACGAAAGCCTCGAAGGAAAGATCCTCGACCGCCCAGTCGGAGAGCCCGTTGCCGCGCTCGTCATAGCGGATGAAGCTGTGGTCTCGCGCCAGCTCCTGGAACAACGGAGACCAGGCGGGGCTCTCCCAGTCCAGCTCAAGATGGCTGAGCCAGTTCGCAGCCTTCACGAGCGGCGGGCCTTCGCCGACGCGCGCATAGGCGATCCGAACGCCGTCGCTGGCGGCGCAGAACTTCAACCGCTGTCGCTGCAGCCAAGCCTTGCCGGTCGCCAGGCCGTCGGAGAGGCCCGCCTGGCTTACCGGCTGGCTCGTCAGGCCGTCCGCCTTCACGGCGCCGTCGCGCAACGCGGCCAAAGTGGCCTCGAGCGCAGCGTGCGCGGCCGGATCGGCCGGGTCCACCTCCAGCCATTCCCGGATCCACGGCAGCGCCTGGCGACCGCTCAACTCGGACGCCGACAGGAGCTTCGCGAGGAGCCGCGATCGCAGCGCGCGGGTCGTCTCCCGCTGAGCCACGAGCCAGGCCTCGAAGGCGGGGTGGGCCGGCTGATCCAGGCCGTCCAGCAGCGGTCGTCGCAACGCCTCGGCGGCGTCGATCAACGTCTGCGTATCGACGGCCTCGTCAGGCGTGTGCAGCAAGCCGCGGATCCGGTGCAGATCGACGCTGTCGGCCGAGAGGTCCAGTGCGACCTGATGACGGTCGGCGAGGACGCGCACGACGCCGCCGCGATCCAAGACCCCCCTGAGCTTGCTGACGCACCAGCGCAGCAGGCCGCGCGGGTCGTCGGGACCGTCCCACAACATCTCGCACAGATGCTCCCGCCGTCGTGGCCGGTCCGAGAGCGCGAGGTAGGCGAGCAAGGCACGGGTCTTGCGGGAGGCGGGCAGATCGACCGGAGCATCGCCGTCGGTCACTTGCAAACCGCCGAGCAACTCGATGTTCAAGGGCATGCGCGTCCCGCCGTTATCCGAACAGGCTGCGCGCCACCTACCATGTTCCGCCCGGAGGTCCAGCCTCCCTGGCGCCTCGACGTCCCTCGCGGGTCAGCTGACGGCGAGCGGCGGGTCGTCGAACGTGATCCGCCGCAAGCGCTCGGCTTGCCGGGTGACCGCCTCCATCACCGGGCGCAGCCCGGCGTGGGTCTTGGTCCGGGCGTGGTAGACCGCCCACATTTCCATCGGGAACCGCTCTTCCGGCACGAAAGCGGTGACCAGCCCAGGCTGGAGACGACCAACGGGAGCCGGCAGGAGCGTGACGCACTCACCGGTCATGACCAGGGCGAGCTGATGGGGAAACGTCGTCACCGATGGGTCTTCGGTCACGCCGACACCCAGATCCAGCGCCCAGGCGAAGGCCGGGAAGTCGTCGGCCCGCGCCGCGACGACGACCCGGTGGTCGCGCAACTCCGCGAGGCTCCTGGGAAGGCCGTGCGCCCGCACATAGTCCGGGTGGGCCACGAACGCCCAGAGGTCGCTGACAGGGATCTTGCGCACGACCAGGTCGGGATCCTTGGGCGGCGGTCCGCCCCGGAAGGCGAGGTCCACCTGGCCGCCCGCAATATCGAGCAGGCTGTCACCGATGATCAGTTCGACGGACAGATCGGCGTCTGCGCCCCGCACCTCATCGATGGCGGGCAGCAGGACGTAGCGCGCGAAGAGCTCCATCGTGGTGATCCGAAGCGGCGCGCCGGCCTCGGCGGTCGGCTGCGCGAAGCTGCTGGCCAGCTGCTGCATCCTGGCTTCAACCGCCTCGGCGGCCGGCACCGCGCGTGCGCCGGCGTCGGTCAGCCGGTATCCACCCGCAGCCCGTTCGAAGAGTTCGACCTCGAGCTGCCGCTCGAAGCCGTCCAGGCGGCGGGCGACCGTGGTCTGGCTGACGCCCAGTTCCCGCGCGGCGGCGATGGTCGACCCGTGCCGCGCCACCGCCAGGAAGTAGCGGATGTCGTCCCAGTCGAACTTGCCGGCGATTTCCATGGGGCACTCAGGCCTGGCGCTAAAGCTGAGGACCTTCCCTAGCAGAGTCACGCGCCGGACCAAATGCGGTGGCGCTGGCTGCCCGGCGCCTTTCGCACGGCGCAGGAGATTGGCGCCGAGGTTGAACACCACGAGGGTATCGCGGGGCGGAGCGGTGCGAACATCCGCGCTCTTTAGACCTCGCCCCGCAAACTGCCCAGCTTGCTCCGGCAGGGAACGTTCCGCCTTTCCGCAGCCTGGCATCGCACGCGTCCGCCGCACGGAGCGCGCGCAACCACCGCAGATCTACGGATTTGCCCTCACCCGTGCATCGACTAATCAAGGGCTCGGAGACGTGCGTCGTGCAGGCTGACCCAGCTTTTCGCGCGCGACAGGCGCTTTTCATCCTCGTTTCAACGGTGGCGCCCTCGCTGGCTACCACGTTCCGGCGCGATGTGATTCCGCATGACACTCGACTGGGATGACATCCGCCACTTCGTGGCTGCCGCCCGGAGCGGCTCCACCCTCTCCGCCTCGCGGTTGCTCGGCGTGAGCCAAACGACCGTCGCGCGTCGCATCGATCAGTTGGAGCAGCGGATCGCCGCGCGCCTCTTCGAGCGCCACGCCGGAGGGTACCGGCTGACCGCGACAGGCGCTGCGGCGCTCGAGGCGGCCGAGTCGATGGCTTGGGACGTGGCCGAGTTCCTGGGTCATTTCCCGCGGGGACAGCAGCCCGTCAGCGGAACGATCCGCGTGGTGGCGGAAGAATCTCTCGTCCGAAGCCTCGTGCTGCCGGCCGTCGACTCGATGAGGCTCGACCTCCCCCAGGCGAGCTGGGAACTGCAGGCGCGGGACACGCCGGTCGAGGTGGCCGATCTCGGCTTCGACCTCGGCGTTCACCTCTCGCCGCCGCAGCTCGAGCCGGGCGTCAAGCTTCGAGCCTTGCCCGCGGCCCTGCCGTGGAACCTGTTCGCCTTGGACGATGCTCACGGGGCGTCCGACCCGTGGGAAGGGCCCGACGGCGGATACCGGATGTATGTCGCAGCCCCTCACGAAGTTGACGACGCCTCGAGCTGGCGCGACTTCAGCGGCTTGGCGGCCTTGCTCGGCGCGCTGCGGCGAGGTGAAGGCTCAGGGTGGCTGCCGCAGATCGTGGCGGAGAGCCATCCGGAACTGCTCGTACGCGCAGACGGCGTCACCACGCCGCCGCGGACCGATCTCTGGCTCACCTATGCCGAGCGGAAGATCCCCGAACGCATCATCGATCGGCTGGTCCTCAGCATGGAGCGGCTGATCCGCACGAAGCGCCACAACACAGCTCGCGCGCCCCTCGATCGCTCACGGAGGGCGCGCCCGCAGACGGCGGCCGAGCGGTTCGCCTCCGCGGCCTGAACGCACAGCGCCACCACACTAATTTCAAGAGTAGACAGCCGGACAGCGGCCTCGCAAGGCGACCGGACGGCTTCGCCCGGTCGCCCCTGCAACTTAGAACTCGCCTTGCAGGCCGGCGCGGAAGACGTTGCTGCCCCTGCCGCCGCTGGCGTAGCCGATAGTTAGTGCGAACGGCTTTGCGGTGGCGAGACGATGCGCGAGCGAGAAGCCATAGCCCGTCACGCCTTCATAGGTGGAGACGTTCGCAGCCCAGCTCGTTTTGCCCGGCGCCGAGGGAATCGGGGCATAGGCGAGCGCCGCCGTGGCGGCGATGCCCTGGCGCGCTTCGTTGCGCGTCGCCCGACCGAAGGCGTCCACCCCAGCCAAGTCGCGCTGCAGGGTCGCGACGCTGCTGTCCAGCGCCCCGAGCCGCGTTGCGACCTGCACGGCGTTGGCTTCGAGGGCGGTGGCCCGGGCGGACACGTCTAGGACCTGGGTCTCCAGGCCGGTAACCTTCCCTTCCACGGTGCTGACCCGCGCCTTTGTGACATTGGCGTCCGCGACCACCTCGCTCACCTGCGCACTAACCTCGCCGACCTTGCCGCCGAGGTCGGTGAGGCCGATCTCAGCGAGACTGACACGTTTCGAGACGTTGCTGAGCACGCCGAAGGTCTCGTCGATGCGCCCGCTGAGGCCATCGATCTCCGCCAGGTTCAAGGTGCTGGTGGCGAGATTGCCCTGGGCGTCGGTGGTGACGATCGCCACCGTGCCGCTTTGGGCGGAGCGGCTGGCACCTGAGGCGACGCCCGAGAGCGTGTAGGTATTCACGCCGGTGCCGACCATCACTTGGTTCGCTCGGGTGGCGGAGGCTCCAACGCCGATGGCCACGGAGCGATCGAAGATCGCCGTGGTGTCTCGCCCGATGGCCGTGGCGTCGACGCCCGCGGCGGCCTGGTGCCCGATCGCGGTCCCGCCGATCTGGTTGGCCGTGGCGACGCCGCCGACGGCCGTCGATCGCTCGCCGCGCGCCTTGGCATCAGCGCCCATAGCGACCGCGCCGAGGTTGCTCGCTTCTGTGGCGGAGCCAACGGCGACGCTGTTCACGCCCGTGGCTGTGGCGCCGCGACCAATGGCCGACGCGCCGTCTGCTTGCGCCACCGCGCCGCTGCCCACCGCGATCGTCCCGACGCCGTTGACGTCGACATCGAAGCCGCACTGGAACTGTTCCAGGTTGCCGTCGCCTTCGCAGGTCAGCGGCGTGGCCGCGGCCGGCGAGGTCGAGGCGAGAAGCCAGGCGACGGTGAGCGCGCCGCCGGCGGCGAGCGGGATGATCGGCTTGAATGAGCGCATGGTCGGTCCTTTCCGAAACCCGAGATGGGCTGAGGGGCCGGGCCGATAGCTCGACCAGGAGGACACACGCCACGCTGCAGGAACGACGATGCGGCTGCAGCGATGCAGAAGGTGGGCCAGCGCGGGGGCGCTGCAGGCGGAAGAAGCCGGCGACGTGTCGTCGCGACGCCCTGGAAGGCCGATTTCGTGAGGGTTCTGCGTTCGTGCAGCGGCCCTCTCGACCGCGAGCGCAGCTACGGACGCGCGGTAAACCCGGAGCTCCCAATGCTGCTGCACCTCGACCCTATCGCAACCACCGGCCGCCCCTTGCTGATGGTGCGACATGAACTCGGCCTCGACCTGCCGGTCCGCGAGATCAGTCTCCAGGCGGGGGATCACCTCACGCCGGAGTACCTGCGCCTCAATCCGAACGGGCAGGTGCCCGTCCTGGAAGACGGCGACTTCGTCCTGACGGAAAGCGGCGCGATCCTACGATACATCGCCCAGGGCTCATCCCTGCTCCCGACGGCGCCGCGCGCCGCCGCGCGGCTGGAGGAGGCGCTCGACTGGTTCAAGACCGGCTTCGCGACAGACTACTGCCACGACTTCGCCTACCCGCTTCTCCTTCCGAAGCTGCGTCATCCGGACGAGGCGGTTCAGGCGGACCTCACGGCCCGCGCTCTGCAAAGGTCTGAGCGGCGCTTCGAGGTGCTGGACCGCCACATGCTGGGTGACGGCCGGACATTCCTTTGCGGAGAGGCGCTGACCATCGCCGACTTCGTGGCGGCGGTCATGGTGTCGCTGGGACAGCCGCTGGGCTTCCCGGTCTCCGACTACCGGAACGTCGCCACCTGGCTTGGTCGCATCACGGCGCTGCCCAGCTGGGCCGCGGGGAACGCTGCGTTCGTCGCCTATGTCGAAGCTGCCCGCGCGGACGGCTGACACCGAAGCTGGCGAACCATTTCCCGACGCAGACGGGCCGCCGCGACCATGAGGTCGCGGCGGCCCGCTCCCGTCAGATTAGCGATCCGTCGAAGAGGCTGCTCGCCGACGGCTGCGCCGTGGTGAACTGCCATGCCCCCAACTCAATGGCGCCGGCCTTCCACGGCGCCTGGTTCACGCGCAGGAAGTCGACGTCCGTGACCACGCTGTAGGTATGGCCCGCTTCCAGGTCCAGGAGGCCCAGATCGATGTCGATGATCTGTTTGCCGTCGTAGGCGTCCCCCTTCACGAAATCGATCTGGCAGACCACTTGGCGGTCGGCCATGTCGACGATCCGAAGCTTGCCTGACGTGTAATCCGCAAAGGCGCGGGTCGTCAGCTTCAAGGCGATGTGCCCGTCCAGAGCGACGGCGTTCGGATCTGCGCCGGACCACACGCCGGCGACGCCGGCGACGGACTTGGCGAGCGGCTGGAACTGCATCTCGCCAGGCGTGGGTGCGGGCGTCGGCGGCGGCGGCGGCGTGACGGGGCCCGCCGGCGGCGCATCGCCCGCGGTGGTGAAGGTCCATGCGCCCTTGCCGATCGCCCCGGCCTGCCAGGGCGCGGCGTTGACCCGGACGAAGTCGTTGGTCGTGACCACGCTGTAGCTCGTGCCGGGATCGAGGTCGAAGCGGCTGAGATCGATGTCGATGATCTGCTTGCCCTCGTAAGCGTCGCCCTTCACGAAATCGAGCTCGCCGACGATCTTGCCCGTGTTGTTCTCGACGATCCGCAACCGGCCCGACGTGTAGTCGGTGAACGCGCCTGTCGCGAGTTTCAGGGCGATGTGGCCGTCCAGGGCCATCGGGCTGTCATGGGCGGACACACCGACGACGCCGGCTACCGGCTTCGCCAGACCGACGAACGAGAAGCCGGCGTCCGGATCCACCGGAGGCGGTGGCGGGGGCGGAGGCGGAGGCGGAGGCGGCGGCGGAGGCGGCGGAGGCGGCGGCGGCGCATCCGGATCGCCCGGGGTTGGGCCTGGACCGCTCCCGACATCCGGCCCGTGAACGCCGCCACGGGTCGGCAGCGCGCGCGCCGGGCCGACCGCTTGGTCGGCGCCGATATCGATGGGCCCCGTCCCGACGACGTTGCCATCGAAGTCCGACAGCAGCCCCGGGATCGACCGCCCCGCGTCGATGGCGGGGCTGTCACCCTGCAGATGCAGCTGGCCGTCGAGCTTCGGGTCGCCGGTCAGGCTGTGGCCATCCTGGCCGGTGCGGACCCGCCACTCCGCCAGTGTCACGAGACCGTCGCCGGCATCGAACAGCTTCCCGCCCTGACCACCGACGCCGCTGTACAGGTTGTGATCGATCGTGACCTGACCGCGCACCCCGGCGCCGAGCCAGATGACGCCTTCGCTCACATAGCCCGGAGAGCGGGGATCGGCGCCCGCCACGTGGACGATGTTGTTGAGCACCGTCGGATTGACGGTGTCGGTCCAGACATCGCCGTCCTCGGTCCAGGTCCTGATGCGCGCGATGCCGATGCCGCCGCCAAAATACCAGGGGTGCTGAGAGGCGTTGACGACCGTGTTGTTGTAGACCTGCGGATCGAGGCTCCCCCAGACGAGGATGCCGCCGTCGCCAGTGCCGTCGATGACGTTGTTGCGCACGATGGCGCCCATGGTCTGGTAGAGTTCGGTGTTGCTCTCCTCGAAGTACTCGAGGTCGGTGCCGTAGCCGAGCATGATGCCGGCGCCCGAATTCGGCGGGTCGCTCCAGTCGAAGCCCGCGGCGCCGCCGGTGCCGGTGTTCTTGATGTAGTTGCCTTCGATGACGCCGCCCGAGACGCCGCCCTTGATGTAGACGCCGGTCGTGGCGATGTCGTGGAAGTAGTTGCCGCGGATCAGGATGTTGTCGGCGTTCACCACGTCCACCGCCTCGGCGTTGCTGCCGTCGCGCTGGCCGGTGAAGGCGATCTCGTTGTTGATGATCTTCGTGCCGTCGCTGCCCGGCGTCACCTTGATGCCGTCACGGCCGCTGTGGTGTATGAAGCAGTTCTCGATCGTGACGTCGCGCACGCCGGCCTTGGGGAAATCGCCGCCCCAGTCCCAGGTGCTCTCGAGCTTCACGCCGTAGTATTCGCCGCCCTTGATCTCGAGGCCCGACAGCCGGCCGCCGTGGGCGTCGGCGTTGAAGCGGATGACCCAATCGGGCGCGCCTCCGGTGATCCCGGCCGACACCACGGCATGTTCGCCGGGATAGGTCGTCACTGTGATGTTCGGTTGATTGATCGTCACCCCGCCGGCGTACTCGCCGCCACGGAGCACGATCGTATCGCCGGCCTTGGCGACCTGCACCGCCTTGCTCAGCGTCGCGAACGGCGTCCCGAGCGCACCGCCCGCAGCGTCGCTTCCGCTCGTTGATACGTAGAGAGTGGCCATGGGTTCTCCCCAGAAGTGGATGATGGGGCGCAACCTATGAGCGTCTCTCAACGCATGACTCACCGTAAGCTTACGGTGTCACCCGTATCGGCCGACGCCTTAACCGTGCCGGCGATGTAGCGGGCCGCCAGAAGCACAACGAACACAGGTCATTAGAGGCGGCGGCTGGCATGGACGGCAGACCAGCCGTTCATCACGATTTCTGCCTGGAGCTCAGGCGGACGAGGGTCAGACGCCGTCTGCGGACTTCGTCGCGCCGGCCGCCGTCGCGATGTCGGCGCCTATCAGAAGGCCTGCCTCGACGGCCGCTAGCACCGCCTGCACGCGGGTCCGGACCCCCAAGCGCCGGCAAGCAGCGGCGATGTGATCATCGACGGTCCGCGCCGACAATCCCAAGATCATCCCGATGTCGGCTGAACTCTTGCCGGCTGCGGCCCAGCGCAAGCAGGCAAGCTGCCTTTCCGTCAGCGTTGGTGGAATGGGATGGGACACGGGGCGACTCTTCTGCGCGAGGCACGGCTCGTCAGCACGTGCGAACGATGTCCAAGGGACAGCTGGCGGACGGCGGCTAGCGTGCGCCGCCCTCGGCGAGCCGTGCTTGATGGGCTGCGCGCGCCGCCAGGTAGGCGTGCAGGCGGCCGATGTCGTCCTGGGACCAGCTCGCGAAGCGGCGTGGGCCAACCTTGCTCATGTATGTGAGGCGCCGCCCGCCCGGTCCTTCACCGTGGCGGAGGAGGCGCTCGAACTCCTCGGCTTGGTACGCGCCAGCCACTGACAGGTCCGGCGCTCCAAGCAGTGAGTGACCCTTCAGCTCAGGACCGTGGCATTCCACGCAGGCGCGTGACATCGCGCGTCCCTGAGCGTGTGCCGGGCCGAGATCCAATGGGGTGACCCCTCGGTTGTCCGCAATCGCCGCGGGCTCCGACTTCAATCGTCCTGTCAGGATGCCCACTCGCGCCAAAGGCCCAAACGCCAGCGTGCGTGGCGCGCCCTCGCGCGGAGGGAAGCTGCGCATATAGGCGATCAGGTCTGCCGTCTCTTGATCCGTCAAGTTCGCGTAGGCGTTCGACGGCATGACCCAGAGGCGGCGGCCGTCGGCGCCCACGCCGTGCCGGATCGCGCGGTCGAGTTCCGAGGCGGTGGCGTTGCGCACCAGCCCCGTCAAGTTCGGGCCGGACGCGCGCAGCAGCATCGGCCTGTTGACGAAGAAGCGCCCCTCGAACTCGCCGCCGTGGCAGCCGTGGCAGCCGTTGACTTCCGCCACGGTGCGCCCGCGGAGCACCGCGTCAGGATCCCGCGTGTCTTGGAGACGGCTCACAGCCGTGGGGGCTGGCCAGCGTACGACCAACTCGGTGATCGCGATGGCCACGCAGACCATGGCTGCAAACAGAAGCAGCAGGGCGGCCAGGGCCATGCCTGCCCCCTTCAAAACCGTCGTCATTCGAAGTCCTCTGTGGCGATCGACGCCAGCTCCAGGCCAAGCGCCGCCGGCATCGCCAGGAGCTAACCGCGCGGCGAGGCCACGCCTACGCCGCAGGAACGCCGAGCGCTCAGCGCGGGCGCAGCCGTCCGGAGACTGCGTCCAGCGCCTAGAAGTCGGGTCCGATCATCGGTCGCCGCCCTCTGGAGCTCCCATGACAAGCATCATCGTCCGCAAAGCGACGCTTGAGGATCAGTCCCAGCTGGAAAAGCTCGTCCGCGGCGAGCGGCTAAACCCGACTGGCATTCAGTGGTCGAACTTCTGGGTGGCGACCTCCGGCGACGATCTAGTGGGCGCCGCGCAGGTGCGACCGCACGCAGACGGGTCGCGTGAACTCGGGTCGTTCGTGGTTCTCCCGTGCTTCCGGGGGGCCGGCGTGGCGAGCGAGCTGCTCGACGCCGTACTCGCGCAGGAGCGAAGCGCCCTCTACGCGATCACAGCGCGCAGCTTCGCCGGCTATTTCGCCCCTTGGGGCTTCGCTCCCTGCGCCCTGGTCGACGCCCCGCGCGCCGTCGCGCGTGGCTACATGCTGGGTCAGACGCTGGGTTCGGTCGTCTCAGTGCTTAAGGGGCGCCGGCCACGACGGATCGTGGTTCTACGGCGAGACGGCCCGCCGAAACTGGTTCGCGCGGCGGTACGCCCACACGCCCTGCCGCTCGCCTCATGGGCGGGCGGCTGGCGTCGGCACCTCTGAGACCGTCGGTCGTACCGCCTGCCCGCGAAGGCCCTGGACAGCCGGTGTCAGTGAGCCCGCAGCTCCTGCCCCGCCTTGCCTGCCCTACCCTTCCTGCGCTCACGATCGGAGACATCGTGCCTCGCCTCACCTCCCCGCCGCAGTTCTCACCCGAGCCGGAGCATCCAGTCAGCGCAACCGGGAGCCGCCGCCGGATCGTCAACTTGCTGGCCGGTGTCGCCACACTCGGCGGGGCCCTGCTGTTCATGGATCTGGGCTTGCAGGCCGTTCGTGGCATAGGGCGCGGCTACTTCGTCGTCGCCGGCATCATGGCTCTCTGCATGCCGGCCCTACCCGCCGCCGTTTGGTTCAAAGGGGCGATCGCAGGCCGGGCGGCGTCCGTGCTAGCGGGCGTCGGAACCGCGGCGGTCGGGGTGGGCGCAGCGATGTGGCTGGCGGCGTTCGTGATGCTCTTCTCCACGCCGCAGGCGGCCTTCACCCAGCACCTGACACCGGGCGGTTCACTGCTGATGGCGATCGGCATGCTGTTCGTCGGCGCCGGCGCGCTCCTCGCGCGCCGGCTGGACGGCTTCGCTCGGTTCACGCCGCTGGCGGTCGGGCTCTATTTCCCTCTCCAGCTGATCGCGCAGATCCTCTTTTTCCTCGGCGGCCGGGACGGGTCCCCGGGCCCGAACGGCCTCTTGCTCGGGGCCTGGGGACTTGTTTGGATCATGGCCGCGGTGAGCGTCGCGCAGAACCGCGTCCGCTAGTGCTCAGGGCGCGCGGTCCTCAGGCTGTCACTCAAGGCTGCCGACAGGGCCGCGGACGGCAGCTTCGGCTCTGGGCCTGTCACAGCGGCGACCGCTGATGTCGTGCCGCAATCGCTGCCTGCCCTTGCGCTCTGGTCGAGCGTCGCCGCGGAGCGCCCCAGCCACGCCACCGAGGGGCTCTGCGTGTCATCGTTGTCGCAGGCGCCTAGGCGCAGGCGGCGTCTGCATTGGGCTCTTCGGGGCCCTTGGGCCGCCGACACACTGAAACGGCGGGCCATCCCTTCCGCCCAAATAGTGTCGGGGCGGAAGGGCCGACGGCCGGCCGAAGAGTCAGAAGATATCTGGGGAGAACAGCGGCGCCTGGGTCGTGATGGTGAAGGTATCCCAAGGATCGCTCCACTCCAGCCCGTCATAGGCGCGGATCTGCAGGTGATCGACGTCGCCGGCGGCGCCCCCTACGAACCGTAGGTTCGCGAAGTCGGCCGCGCTGAGCTGGGTGTACTGCCCCGCGCCGAATTCCTTGTCGCCGATCATCAGACGTCCGCCGCCGGGCGTGTTGTCGAAGAGGGCCCAAAGGGTGATCGCGTCACCGTTGATGTCGTTCGCTGTCACCACGTCGGCGAGACCAAGCGAGCCGCCGACGGGGACGACGGCGTTGCTCGCGACAAGGTCGGGAATGGCGTTCGCGGCCGTCACGACCGTGCCCGAGGCCGTCGCGGCCGCGCCGTGTTTGTCCAGGACCGTCACCGTGATGACGTCCGTCGCGCCTGTTGTGCTCGTCCCGGCCTGCCAGCGGACGGCGCTGAAGTCGGCGGCCTTGACGATGATGTCGGTCTGTGCGGCTTGAGCCTGACCGTGAACGACCCAGTGGCCGCTGTTGGCCGCGCCCGACTCGTCGCGCAGGATATAGCGCGCGATATCAGCCGCACCGTTGGGATCGGTCGCCCGGACGAAGAAGGCCGCGTCGACACCGGTGCCGCGCGCCAGGGTGAGTGCGTCGAGGCTCACGGTTGGCGCAAGGTTCGACGGGGTTGTGTCGACCGTGAAGCGGGTCAGACCGCTCCAGTCCCGCCCATCCGTCGCAGCGACCCCGAACACCTCGTCGGCGTCGAAGGCGCCGGCGTGAAACTCGACCCGAGCAAACTCGGCCGCAGTCAGAAGTTGTCGTGTCTTTGCGGCGAGGGCGACGCCATCCAGGCTCCAGTAGCCGCTGCCGGCGGCGTTATCGGCATCCCACACAGCGTAATGGGTCACCGCACGGCCTTCCGGATCAATCGCGGAAACCAGGGACGCCCCCGATCGGACCGCGCCGGTTTCGAGGGCGACATCTGTAGCGGTGACGACAGGCGCGCGATTGACCGGCGCCGAACACGGCGGGGGAAGAACGGAACGTGGCATCGGAATCCTGGCTCTATAGGGCGCGACGGCCCTGGTTGTGGTCAGAGCATCGGAGTAACGAGTGGTTGCCCGCTCGCCCACGCCACGGCCACGCCGAACCATCGGCGTAGCCGCAGGTCTCGAGGATCCCCCGCATTTCTATGCGGCTCCCGAAGGTGCGCGGGCCTGCGCCGGCGAAAACGCGACGGCGAGCTGTGGCGGAAAGCGCGCGGCGCGGAGCATCCTGCCTCGTGCTTCTTGGAGATCCGTCTTCGTCGATGAAAGGCCCACGTCCGGGTCAGGAGGCCACGGGCCACCACGCCCGGATCGCGAAGCTGAAAGCCGAGCGCGACGCGGCGCGCCTAAATGCTCTCGAAGCCGCCTTCGACCAGCACATGATCTGGCTCCGCTGGCTGGGCGAGGTCGCACCTGACCTGCTCCGGCGGTCGGACCTCCCGACTCTGCGGAGCGCCTCCAGCGCCCTGGCCGCAACGCGACGCGTCCTCCCCTGACCCGCCGACGCAATCGGCTCGGCGAGCGGCTAGCTCCTGCCGCTTCGTGAGAAAGGTCTCGGCCAGAACGCCTAAGGGCCAGCAGCCGTCCAGTGCCTCACGCTCACCTGCGCGGCCAAACTTCACCTTCGCGGTTCGCATAACGCCAACACTGACGTTCAACCGTCGGCGGCCCGCAGCGCTCCGCGAACTGGGGCACGGCCGGCGTCCGCAGGCCGTCTGACCAGCTCAGTCGGAATTGAGCGCTTCCAAAAGCCGTCGGCGTTATGTAGTAGGACGTAGTAATACACCACGTCACATGCGAGGATCAGCGTGAGCGATACCACTGTCCTGATGGCCGCATTGGAGGCGGCGCGTCCGCTGGAGGCCCTCTATTCCCCTCTGCAGCTCCGCGGCGTTCAGCTGAAGAACCGCATCACAGTGCCGCCTATGTGTCAGTACTCGGCCACCGACGGCATCCCGGACGACTATCACTTCGTACACCTTGGCAAGTTCGCTTTGGGTGGCTTCGGCCTCGTCACCACCGAAGCGGCGGCGATCACGGCACAGGGCCGGATCACGCACGGCGACCTCGGCCTTTGGTCCGACACACATCTCGAGGCCTTCAAGCGAGTGACGCGGTTTCTGCACGCGCACGGAGCGAAGGCGAGCATTCAGCTGGCGCACGCCGGGCGAAAGGCCAGCATGCAGCGTCCATGGCGCGGGAATGGCCCGCTCACCCCCAGCGACCACGCCCTGGGCGACCAGCCTTGGGACGTCGTCGGCGTGACTGGGAAGCCCATCGGTCCGGGCTGGTTGACGCCTCAGGAGCTGTCGCCGGCGCAGATCCAGGAGGTCGTTGAAGCATTCGCCGTCGCCGCTCGCCGAGCAGTAGCCGCCGGCTTCGATGTAGTGGAAATCCATGGCGCCCACGGCTACCTGATACACACCTTCCTATCTCCGCTCACGAACCTGCGAACCGATCACTACGGCGGTGATCTCGCGGGCCGAACGCGCTTCCCGGTGGAGGTTGCACGCGCAGTGCGCGCCGCCCTCCCCGCCTCGACGCCGCTGATGTTCAAGATCTCGTCCTTAGACTGGGAAAGCGGCGGGTGGACCTTGGACGAGTCTGTCGCGCTCGCCGCGATGCTCAAGGAAGCTGGGGTCGACATTGTCGTCTGCTCATCTGGCGGCCTCGGTGGGCCCGCCACGGCCGCCAATGCCGCACGCGCCCTCGGTTACCAAGTGCCCTATGCCGCTCGCGTCAAGCGCGAGGCGGGGGTCATGACCCAGGCGGTGGGGCTGCTCATCGATGCGGATGCCGCGGGCAAGGTGATCGCTGATGGCGACGCCGACCTGATCGGCATCGGGCGCCAGGCGCTCTACGATCCGTTCTGGCCGCTGCATGAGCTGGATCGCCACGCGCCGAACGCGCCTGGGCGCCATGAGCAGTGGCCCGAGCAGTATTCCTGGTGGCTCAGCCGCCGCGAGAGTCTCCTCGCGAGCATCCGCGCCGACCAAACCAGCTAAACTTCCTTCCCTGGCCCTAGCATCTGCGCCGCGGCGCACCCGCTACCCGAGCCGCTATTTT